>Ga0307517_10007654_pt1 | contig 15701 bp, 20 predicted proteins | sample 23_EM_MG_FD_194515 | JGI IMG/M metagenome (GOLD analysis project Ga0307517, IMG submission 194515) | Populus trichocarpa ectomycorrhiza microbial communities from riparian zone in the Pacific Northwest, United States - 23_EM | ecosystem: Host-associated > Plants > Roots > Unclassified | place...
TGGGAGGAGCTAAGAAGAATGAAATACATTAGCACACATATAGTATAAGGGCTATAAACGAGCTACTCACCTTTCAACGCATCCTGCCATGTTCGTTGAGTCCGGATAGATGTTGGTGGAAGGTAACGGGAGATGTCTCGTTGCCAAAATCCGGACCGCCCTGTACCGATGCCCGTTGGTTTTTTTGCGACACGCGTCACGTGTTGCAAAAAAACCAACGGGCATCGGTACAGGGCGGTCCGGCGTATTCCTGCAGAATGAGGAAACCTCGTGTCTCTCTCCGTTCAACGTTATTTATCTCTTTGAACAACTACAGAAATGTCGCTTTCGTGTGACCCAACTCTGTTTGATAGGCCTGAACCTCGTCGATCTAGCTGCTGATTTGTCTGGCACTACTTATCGACAATCTTGGCCCCTCTGCCATTGCAGGTTTCACTCGAGTCTTCCCTGTCGTTCTGTGCATGGGGGCGGTGATGAGGCGGTATTTTGTGTGGAAACGACGAAGTGGACGGACAAGCGGGCGAAGCTCCTACAAGATATCGAGATATAGATGGCGTGAGCTGAATGGATGGCGTGAGCTGAGGTATGTTTATTTTATTTTATTTTGAAAATACTGAAGAACTGGTGCTCCTTTTCAAGATATATTCACTCACTACTGCTATTCCGGGCTATTAATGTCGTTTTATATCATTTGCAGCCTTTCACAGTACTTCGTGTGGCCCAGTAATGTTCGACACAGTCTCTCTAGCTCGCTCTGTCTCAATGGAAAGATTATTTTTTCATGCACATCCAGAAAGATAACTCAAAGCTTTCTGCTGCCACTCCTCGTCTCATCACCCAACAACGAAACGGCGAAACGATCGATCAAGGTCTCGTGAAGAAAGTTGTCGACTCCTTCGTATCGTTGGGTCTCGATAACGCCCACCCCAACAAGGAATGCCTTGACGTCTACACAACCTTCAGTGTATGACTGACTGTGGCCGTTACAGAAAGATAATTTTTGTTTGTTTTGCAGTTCAAGTCTACGGTAAGGTTAACAGCAGCAAAACTACAACGAACACATGGTATAGAGAGCGCATTGAAAGGGTGAAGTGAATACGAGATCTGCAGCACGAGATTGAGACAGAAGAATACAGACAAGCATTCAAATACAGCCAACCTCACCGCGCATATAGGAGGAAACGAACATGGCATTTGCCTCATCCTCCGTCAGCACCATGCACCAGACTTGGCCGTTAGCGGTGCCGCCAGCTTCAAGCGCTGCTTCCCTTCAAACAGGAGGTGAGGCATGGTTAACAAGACAGAGAGGGAACATACCTTCCATAATACACTCCTGGGGCGAGCCCCTGCAAAACGGCATAATAGGGCAGCGGTTCAGTCTTAAAGGCTATCTTTATGGCACGGAGGCGGCCAGCTGAGGAACCAGGAGTGGCTTTAGCAAAACGGACTGCGGGTAGGAGAGAAGGTGTTAGATCCCTGGCGAAGGGTGAAGGTCTTAGGGTACAAGGGGCAGACAATGCAGACGATGCAGGTTGGAGGAGCTTGGGAGTGCTCGAACGAGAAGACGAAGACATGGTGGCCGAGGAAGTTTTTAGGGCCGGGGTGTAGGTCGGTCCGATGGTGTTGTTGGAAACTGCATCGTCCCAAGCCTGTATGGCTTCAGTAAGGGTAGGGTACCCTATGTAAATCGCACCAGGGAACTCTAACACTTGAAGGAGTGTGGAGCCTCTGTTTTGTCAGCGCCGTCACGACTCAAGTTGAAAACAAAAACGCACATGGTGAGGAAAACGCCAGTAATGCGACCATAGAATACAGTGTAAGCCATGCTGGGAGGGTTTGGGTTATCCGATTGTGGAGGGGTGGGCTTTGATGAGACGAAAATCTCGAAGCTTGAATCTGAGTCTTCATCATCAGAAATCACAATAGCTCTCTTGGCGGAAGAAGGGAAATTCTGGGCAGTATTTTGGGGACCTGGATTGACAGTGGGAGAAATCGTATAATCAAGTGATTATAAAGGTGGATCGATGTAGATGGGCTTACCTTCAGGAAAGTTTGGGCCCTCCTTGACACGATCTGAAGAAGTACTGTGGATAAGGAAAAATGAGGGAAGGGTGTTTACATAAAACCCTGCTTACCAGGTAGACTTTCTTGTTCTTGAGTTATGAGCATGTCGTGAAGATGGTGAGGAAAAGGAAGGAAGAATTGTCAAAGGATGTTGACGTTGAACTTCCTTGTTGGTATATTATTTCCCACGCCTCAGACTGTTGAGTGTTGCTTCAACAAGACTCAACACCCGTTGACGCCGACGCGACGAAATCAGGACCTCGTTGACTGGATATGTAGATGTGGTTTAATGTGTAGGCTATCAAGTGTAAGTAAAATTATTATTCTCAAAGCCCCACCTTGCGTAGCGTGAATAATGCATCGGGATTTAAACTCCGTTCGAAATGACATCAGGACGGTTATTGTTTACTCTCAATCTTTATTATCGTCCACTCGAGCGTCGAAAACACAACGAAAAGGTAAGCAAGAGTCTAAACTTTGTGTATACATTAAGTAACTACTAACATTCCTTATCTTTACAGCCATACCGTGGTCCCAATGCGAGTATACGAACAACACTGCCCCTCCCTTCGCAACACGATGTGGGCAACACCTTACGTTTCGTGGCTGAATAGCAGGATTCAGGATGGGGTTTGGAGAAATATGGGTGACACACAATGAAGGAGGTCCACCAGGTGCGAACTAATATTTTAATTGCATTGCCAAATCTCATTAACCCTCTGCCTTTCCATCATCGTCTAGGTTCATGTCACCTTCCCTACCCCACACTTATTATGAACCTCATGCCACAGCGACGTTGCAACCCATGCCACGTCAACGACCACCTCGACTACAACACAACAACAACGCCCGCGTTGGCGACACGACGCTTATGCCATGTTGACGAACCGCGGAGTCTTGATGGCCAGGTCGTCAACCGCCACGTCATCGACGAGCCACGCCATTGCGTTGTACCCCAGCCCCACCGTCGACCTCCCTAACCTCGCAAGGCTGCATGGCAGTGTCACTTGACACTTGCACTGCGCTTGCGAGGTTTATTGGTCCGGGCACAACTACTAATTGTATTCAAGTTAATGGAGCCTTCACAGGAGAGCAAGCCGTGGCCTAGGCCCAAGCCGGGCCCAAGCTGACCCCAGGCCCTATGGACGGCTCAGGCTTCAATTTTGAGAAGCCCGAGCTGTTCAAAGCTGGGCCAAAGCCAGGGCTTGCAGGCCGAGCCGGGCCTGCACAACACTACATCCACGACGACAAAGCATCCCAGGAAGCCCACTGGAACCTCTGGCCGTCTCCCTACCGCCGCACAGAAGAAGAAACTTGCTCGGCAGCTTCCCCCTGCTCCGAAGAGCAAGGCGATGATTGCCAGCACCGACGACAACTCAAGTGATGGTGATTAATGCCCCAGCGCTTCGCATTCACCTGCTAGCAGTACACTTATTTCTCTGCCCGCGCTCGTATACCCTTGTATCAGCATGTTGCTTATCCAGTATCTCAATGCTAATGACTTACTTTCATAATCTTACAACTCATTTGACAGTAACGAGATAACGCGAGGCAAAGAGATCGATATATCATATTCAGTATACCGAGGAAGGACAAGATGGGGTAGGTAAACAAGGTTTTATGCAAGACCAGCTTCTATCTCCCAACAGCATGGTTCCATCTTTGCTTCCTGTGAGGACTGGGGATATATGAGCACCTGCGGCAAAGGTAATCTAGAGATAAAAGAGCGTACTGATAGGTTCCTTGGGATGGAAATCAACGCATGTTACTGTGCCTTTGTGGCCGGGAAGCTACCAGCTCGGCAGGGCTGTTGGGATACTGAACATGGCCTGAATGGTTTCGATTGTCTTCCAAATCAGCGCCTCCTCTTTTCCGAGACCAGGGCAAGAGGAGATCATCCACTCAATTGCATAACACTTGCAGGCTAGATTCATTCCGATATGGTCCATCTCTTGGAGAGCGGTGATGGTTTTTGATAAAGGAAAATGATTGGTAGGATGGTGGATGCGCGGAACAATTTCCTTCGCCCATTTGTCGTACCAAACTCGGATGCATGTGGTGTGGTAGGTACAGTGAGGAGCATTGTCGGCGCTAACATCCAATGGGTATGGTGGGATCGCAGCTAGAACTTTCCGCTGTTTTTGGATTTCCTCTTTGGCGCAAGCGATGACAAGGTAGCCAGGGAATGAGAGGTCGCGGATGTCCTGTTCTGTGTATTCGCGGAATGGTAAGAGAAGGAGCGAGCGAACAGCCTCTGAGACCCAGCCAGCGATGCCGTACTTTTGAGCAAGAGAAAGCCGCTTTGCTGGTTGCAAGGTGTGGACATCAAGCTGTTGAATTGCATAATCGAAGCCTGGGCGAATTTGCCACAGATGGGAAATGTGCAGAATATCCAGGAGCTGCTCCGAGTCTTGCTCCTGAGCCGCCACAGGTGTCCAAGCGCTGGAGACATAAACAAGAGACTGAGAATCATATTCAAAAAGTGAATAATCTGACGTACATGTGATTAAGCCATAACATGAAGTTCGCGAACGTTTTCTTGGAACACCCTAGAACAACGATGGGATTATCGACAGTGCCTTCTTGGGATGCGCCAATAGCAAGGTCATTGTGCAGCATGTTGTATAGAAATTCAGAGTGCATTGTGAGACGGGTAGAATCAATCTTGAACCCTTCACCCTCCACCTAAACCAGGTAGGTTCAACGTTAAATAGAGATTCTTGAGTCAAGGGAGAGAAGCGCACTGAAAATACCACGCTAAAGACCTCTTTGTTGAAATCAGGATGGAAACGTGTCTGAGAGGAAGGGGGAGAAGAGATCACATCCATGGTGAAGGTAACAAGAGTGAGAGCAAACCGGGAGGAAAATGGATATTTCGACGGCAGTTTTGAAGTGCTTGGCAGCTCATGATGGGTCTTATAGAAAAGAAAAATATGCTTTTTCGAGTTAGGCTCAATCGATGAAATAATCACACGCTGGCTCTTCTTATCTCACCACGATCTCACAGCATCGATCATGGTCCAACTTCCTCTCCTCCCTGCGACAGAGACGCCCTGGTCCCCTAATATCAGGAATGCCTTCCTACAATTGAATTCAATTTACAGCACGGCATCTACATATATTGAATCTGGAAGCATGGAACCACACCGCCTTGGCCAATATGCCACTGCCGTTGTCGGTGATGCCTTCCCACTCCTTCTCCTGCTGGACGGGTCTGCAGAGGCAGAAAGTCTGAATCTACTAAGCTGGTTAGAAAGTGTATCTAACCTGTATGTTGAGCTCCTTGTGCTTCTTGATGAGAATCTGGAGCGTACCAGAGGAGAGTACGTTGAACCCTTTTCCAACATTTAAGATAAAGCTTATTCATTGGAGCGATGAGCCTATAGACAAGATGCCAATGTTTCTATCCCACAACCAGTCTCTGTTGAGCGCACCGGACGTCCTGGTCACCCACGAAAGCATGTTAACCTTGGCATCCTAAAGGAAGCAACAAAACCTTCGAGACGAATTCCTGCCACTACCCTGTCCAAGATCCTTGGTATTCACCGCAATACTTTACGCACCATTATCAAAGAGAATGAAATTGATACCGGCTTTAGTGGCATCTCTGACCAGGAACTCGACAAAATTGTACGCGACTACCGAAAGGATCATCCAGGTGCTGGAAGGGGGTATATCGCCGGACATCTTCGGTCGGTTCACAATCTTCGAGTTCAGCAAAAGCGCATCTCAGATTCGGTGAACCGAGTTGATAGTCTTGGTCAGGGTATGAAGCGAAAAGCCGTAGCAAAGAAGGTACACCAAGACTACTCCGTAGACCGTCCTAATGCCCTGTGGCATATCGATGGCCACCATAAATTAATTCTTTGGGGAATAGTCATACATGGCATCGCAGATGGTGATTCAAGGACTGTGAGTGCCACAATTTTGAACTTCAAAATTTCCTTACACTCTTTAGGCCACGGGATTACGCGCTAGCAATAGCAACTCAGCTGAAACGGTGTTAGATGTGTTTGTCGAAGCCATTCAGGAGTATGGAGTCCCTTCTCGGGTGAGAGGTGATCGAGGTGGTGAGAACCGTGATGTTTCAATTTTAATGATTCTTTTACGTGGCATCAACCGTGCCTCCTTTATGTGGGGAAGCTCTGTTTTCAACACCCGAATTGAACGGCTTTGGGTGGAAGTTGGAAAAAGGTTTGCTCGTGCTTGGAGAGCTTTTTTCACTCGCTTGGAGAAATTACACCTTCTCAACCGGAAGAACAAACAGCAACGGTGGCTGCTCCATTACCTCTTTTTAGATGCTATCAATGAAGACTGTGACAAATTTCGTCAGGAGTGGAACGCCCACCCGATCACAGGCAAGGCCGGTAGCTTTTCTCCAAATGTGACTATTTTTTCTATTTTCGGTTCTGATCGAAGTGGCTGACATCTGGCAACAGGATATTTTCCTGATGGGGCAACTGCAATATGGTGTCTATGACGATGACTGCACCGGAATGTCACCAGCCGAGGTTAATGCACATTATGGATTCGACGAAGATGGATATTTGCTCAATGGTGCGACATACATATAGGTTTTAGATATTTGGCTAATTAAAAGCAAAGAAAATGAGGTCCATGATGATGACGACATGGATACAGAAGACGACAAAAGTGAAGAAGAGGAAATTGAAGACGAGGAAAGTGATGATGAGGAAAGTGATGATGAGGAAAGTGACGATGAGGAAAGTGAGGGTGATGGTATGAGCAGTGTTCCAATAAGAAGGGAAGAAGAATTTCATATGGAAGAGGTAACTTCGGCTCATACCCTTGACTTCTTATAAAATACTCATTTACCCTGCAAGGTTGTAGACTCAAATATACGACACGACCCAGTTTCTGTGCCTCGCGGTCATTGCCCATTTGACCAGACACAGTTACAAACATTTGAATCGGGGTTATCTCTATTGGAACAGCACGGAGATCTTCCCCAAGGCTTTGGAATCGACCCAGCAGAGTGGGGACCAGACGGGTATCCAACCACGGAGGAAATTATTGTTGGTCTTCGCAAAAAATCATATCCCATTTCGCTTCCAGACGATATTTGGCGACCTCGTGCGGAGCGATGGGCACGGGCATGCTATACTATGGATCTAATTCTGGCAGCATGATATATATACTATATATATTGTCGGACAATTTACATTGAATCCCTTCTCAGTTCTTGTGCCGTCTTAACTTTTCTACTGCCAACTTCTCATTCTTTCTTTCGTTTCCAACTTTTTCTTCTCATGGCGAACAGCAAGTCATCCAAAAGTGAAAAGGGTAAACGACGTGCCAGCCGCACACCATCGCCCCACCCACTGTCCTCTGATGATGTTATGGAGCTTCCTGCCACCCAACCCACTCGCTCTCGCAAGAAGCTGCGTCGCCAATCATCACAAGAACGAGTGATGGGTTCTGTCCTATCAAAAGCCACGAAGAAAGGTACTGGTCTGGCTGCTCTTGTTGCTCTTGTTGCTACGCGTGGACCAGTGGGCTCTACCGAGGCCAAGGAGGAAACCATCAGGGGGATGAAGACTGGGGCAAAACGACCGAAGGCCAAGAACGGCACCAGATCGAACATCACGGTGTGTTATAACTTATCAATGACCTCTTGTTTCTGTTGTGATCTGACCATTCTTTTACACAAGGGTGACGGGTTCCGTGTTGGTAAAATTGCCTTTCTTAGGGAAGGCGTCAAAACCGTGAGCATGATTTTTAGGGCAGATTTTCTATGGGCTAACATTTGTTCCAGACGGAATTTTCTGACGAAGGCGACTCTGATGAATCCGGAGATGACCTACGACCCTTCTATTCTACACAGTCAGAGGTCTCGGTGAATGCCAACGACTTAGCCACTCTCCGCCAGCATGGACTGTGTGTCATCAGCACAGAGGGCTTTGTGTTCAACGGTACCGATAGCCATCAAGACATCGACAACAAGTTTCGTGATCTATTTCCAGAGGTCTTCCTCTGGTTTGATGAACATCTACCCACGCATTATCCCAACCGCTCGCAGTGGTTGGTCTGTAGCAAGCACTGCAATCGCAAGAAGGGAGTTATGGTGAACTCTGATGATAGAAAGTTGCCCGATGGCGCCGATATTATTGCAGCTTGTCAAGGCGGTGCAGGAAAAGTAAATTTTATGGATTTAACCCTGTTTCTTGGTACGAGCATATGTTCTTGTCTGCTATTGGCCTCAATTTTGACAATTCAACCTTTCCCTCCTACAGTTACCCGTGAAAAGATTCCCACAAAAACCATCCAATCTTGGAGCTTCCCACCGGCAAAGGAAAACGACACCAGCACAGATGAAGACGAAGATGTTGAAAGTTCCTTTGGCCGAGCCAATGAAGCTATAGCTGGGCCCTCTAATTCTTACAATTTGCGTCCACGATCTAGGGATTGCGCTAAAGATGAGGACACTATCAGCATTTCCAGTGGCTCAAGTATGTGACCGCCTTGCACTCCGATGGTCTCTCACTAACTTTTTTCAGGTTCAGAGGAATCTAATCCATTCCGAGTCCATGTCCAAGCATCGCCAATCCGAGAAGGTACCATAACCCCTCGCTATCCAACCCCACCTCAAGCAGACGGCATCGAAAACAGCTTCACCAGCTCTCTTGTGTTCGATAGGACTGTTCCAAACCCATGGACCACTGCCTCTTGAATGATGCGACACTTTGGTTGAGATGTGACCACCCTCGCCGCCACGTCTTTGTTCCTCTGCTCTCGAGCCTCCTCTCCATCAAATCACCATTAATTACTCTCGACATCCCCATACTCATCACCCTTATTCACTCTTGACACCCCGTACTCACTCTTTTCTGGTTCAAGTTACTGATCTGCCTCCATGTTCGTCGCCTACATTATCATTACATATATACCACCAACCCTTATAATTTCAACTGCTCTCAGCCCCTTTATCCTATTTCCCCAATCCCCTCACACGTCATCAACACGCTCTTTTCTACCTACTGCCGTACTCTATTCTAAATACAGACTTTCTACCTTTATAACCCTTGCTCCAGTGAATGAATCTTTCTTCGCTGTTGTTAACGTAGCTATGCAGTTGTGAGTTAAAGGGGTTTAATTGTAAGATCACACAGAAATTATGTTATAGAAAATGGGTGTATGTATCGTGAGCAACGGGATACCCTCATCGCAGCTGATGAGTTCGTTAGAAAAAGTGAGCCCCGGGGCGGGCATGAGACCACATCTCTCCAACCAAAAAAAGGCAAAGGAACCAGAGAAGATACCCTGCACAGTGGCGAAGGCAGCGAGGTATTCTGCAAAGGTAGAACACTGGTCAGTCATCACCACCGCCCCCCTCGCAGATGAGAGACAAGGATCGCGAGAGCGATGAAATGCGCCCTGTGGGCATCGGAGTGCCAACTACAGAAGGTCGTGACTTGAGTGGTGGTGGACCCATCGCGCCTTCTACTGAAGGTCACACTTTCACAGCGGAGGAAGAAGCTGATGCGTTGGTGGTAATGTTGACACGCACACTCTTTCCCAGAGCGGTAATTCTCGCGGAAACGGGTTGAGGTGTCTCCAAAGAGTTTATCAGCTTCTTTCTTGGCGCTACAACATCGGTGCCGGAATCCGAGGTGACAGAGGGTGGTCGAGGGCCCGCGATAGGGGTGCTACTGAATACCGACGAGTCTCGTCGATGGACAGTCTTGGAACGTTGAGCAGGTGTGCTTCCAGTAGTGCCTCGAAGGCCTATTTTCGTTTGAGCTGACGAAAAAAAAAGAAAATTAACATTTGAAAAATAAGAAAATAGAGCAATCAAAAAACGTACCAACTCCAACTCCTGTTGCTTCGAATCCAGAGCGATATTTAACCCCTGCATATCCTCCTTATCCAGAGAATGGTGTTTCGTCATCTGCACAATCTTGACTTCCTTATCAGCGCTCTCCTGCTGGAGCGAATGGATCTGTTGCCCGAGACGTTCCACCTCCTCCTTGAGAACAGTAACGCGATCTCGCGAGGTCTTGAGCTCGACGTCCGCCTCCGCCTTGGCCCAGATAAGGTCATCCATACGTGTCTTGGTCTGGTCTTGTTGACCAGTCACATCCTGAAGCGCTCTTGTCTGCTCGCTGATAAGATGTGAAAGCTCGCGCTTGAGCTTGCTCATTTCTTCGCGGAGCTGCTCGACCTCGGATTCTCGTTCGACGACGCGACGGGTATATTGAGCAATCTCCTCGTCCCGGTGCTGTAGGTTCTGCTCGAGACGGGCGATATTGCCATTTGCGAATTGTTGCTCTTGCTCGAATTCAGAGATTCGGCCATCGCACTCTTGAACTTCAAGAGCCAACTGCTCTGCGTGTTCTCGTTCTTGATGAAAAGTATCCTCGAGCTAGTTTTGCCAAGTCAGACAAGCGGAAAACAACGATGATAGAAAGAAACTTACTTCTTTGAGATTCCACACTTCCTGCAGCTCCGCCTCAAGCTCGTTGCGCTTGTTCTCGCTTTCATTCCAATCCACTTCTATATTCGCGGTTCTCGCCTCCAACTCATCCAGTTAAACGCAAATCACCCCCATGCACAGAACGATAGCAAAGATCGTGAACAACATCAAACAGCATGGGCTGTGTCAAAGGTTACTGGGCCACATGAAGTACTGTTGAAGGCCGCGAATGAAGTCGACAGGGAGAAAACGACATTGATAGCCTGGAGCAGTAGTAGTGAGAGAATATATCTTGAAAAGGAGCGTCAGCTCTTCAGTATTTTCAAGTCAAATTAAATTAACATACCCCATCTCACGCCGTCTATACATCGATATCTTGTAGGAGCTTCGCCCGCTTGTCCATCAATTTCATCGTCTCCACTCTCAGCACAAAACACTGCCTTCATCACCGCCCCCGTGCACAGAAGACTCGAGTGAACCCTGCAAGGACAGAGGGGGGGCCAAAATTGTCAAGAAATAGCGCTAGACAGACCAGCAGCTAGATCGACGAAGTCTAGGCCTATCAAAGAGAGTTGGGTCATATGAAAACGATAGTAACAATGAAATAAAAACGCACTGCATGGAAGAATCTCACACAAGAGCCGACTCACGAGATAGAGGGCAAGCAACGTACGGTGAGATGAAGCAATGTGAGGGGTACGGCGTGGAGGGTTCGCAGATAGTGTGGGGTGTGGCAAAAGAAAGGGCAGTGAGATGTGGTTGGCAGGAGGATAAGCAGATGCACGACATCAGGCGTTGAGGTGCATGCCGAGCTATGCCGTGGCTACCAATTTCGCCGAATGTTGCCGATATGACTAAAATGTAACGCGGTCACAGTGCACCGGCATCCTCGGCATGGTCAATATCACCGGGAACGCATTGATATCCGGGAACTGGAAGTGTACTCGGTAACTCATCCAGAATGTTTGGGAATGGACACTAAGTGCCTGGGAATGTGTATTGAATGTTGGTAATACAGGCCAGTTATGTAGGGGAACTACTTAAGTATTGGGGAACCCGGAACACTAGTAGATGTTGAGTAACTACACCTTATGTAGCCGGGAATACACCTCAAATCTCTGGGAATAGGTGTTTTGGACTTGGTAAAGGGGAAATTAAGGTGTATTATTCCCTGGGAACACGAAAAATACATGTATATTAATCAAATACACGAACTATATAACGGAAATAATACTTGTGCAGATCAACAGCCATAACCCTGAAGCACTGCACACGGGTTTCGTTTGGGTCGCTAGGTCATGACATACTTTCGTACGTAGTCGTAGCCGCAGCGGCTGATAAATTGGGTGGTAATACATATATACCATTGGGCGGGAAAACGGAAAGAAACCGGGTAATGGTATTCTACACTCGATCGCAGAAGTGGTATTCCCGATGGAACATTTTGCATTCGTTTCTGTGCCAAGACTGGACATGGGTACGGTTCGTCGAACGTTTCTTTTGTGGTACTCATTTCTATCGAAAGGACTTGCTATGGATTTTTTCAATAAACAAAACTCGCCGAGACGTTGACATCAATACGCACGTTAAAGTTTGTCCCGCGATACGCGCTCGGTTGGTTGAGTTGGGATCCAAGAGGTAGCGAGGTTGTCTCGTCTCTCAGATCCTTTCTTGAATTTAGTCTGCCAATAGGGTTGAAATTTTAGATATCACGGAGAGCTGGGGAACGAAACGGAAGCTTACGCAGAGGCCAGACTGTTGCTGTACACTGTATCGTCATGAGAAGTGTCAACCGTTTGTATTTAGAAGAGTACACTGACACTTCGCGTATAACGTGTATACTGCCATTCATATAACTTTTCAGTGGGTTAGAGAACGGCCCTTAACTTAAGAAGAGATGATCGACATACGCGAATTTGGCTTGACTTGAAACTTTTAGTGACATTTATTAAGCTTGGATGCACCTTTGAAAGGAAATATGTAACGCACAGTGATGAGAAGAACAATTGCACCGAGACTGTTATGCATCTTGATAAATATTTTGGACCGTGGAAACCCATTCATTCAAACTTCATACCTTGTTAGGAAGCCGGATCCTGGAAGGACCGGAGCGCATCAGAAATAAGGAGCCTATCCGATATGAAGGTGAGGGTGAACTCACGGATCGTAAAACCGATAAGTCTGTCAATGATTTCCCCTATACTGACATGATGGATCGTATTGGATTGGTTCAAGTGGAGATCCGTGATGCAAGAGTCTTACCGCTTCATGTAGTTCCCCCTTTTTTGTGCCAGATAGTAAATCATCGAAGTCGCGATGGTCACGTCAGTTACAACACTTGCTACGAGAGTACTTGAAATAACCCAATTGTTGCGTTTGTGGTAAACTCGCACATCGGAAAGGGTCGTTCCCTCGACCGTGAGATAAGCAGTCGCTACAAATTTGACGAAGGATATGAGAATTCAGACCGGGCCGAAGAAGCAGTAGGGACGAGGTAGAAGTTTCCAAAGGCGGATAGAGAAAAAGCCCTGTCGAAGCAGAGTTTATAGACGTTAGAGAACCAGTGAAATAGTACCTGAACCAAAAACCAACCGCTCCAACGCAAGTGGTTGCGCCAATGCCAACGAATTTTCCAAGTAGCTGGGGCTTTCCATAATACGTGATCGACACGCGATATACATCGAAATTAATTCCTGCCGTATGACCTGCTTCAAGTAACCTAAAAGAGTGGTCATCACCAGCCCTTGTAACTGAAATTTGAAGAAACGCACCAGATAGCGGCAACTTTGCCAAGATACTCAGGAAATTTGCGGCGAAAGAGCAGAATCAGAAAAACTTACCAACGTCTTATTCTTCCATCCATCATCCCGAAAGGTGTAGTAATAGTTATAAGTTTGGAGTGTTACAATTCCGAATAAAAAGGCAGAAAAGAGGGAGCCTATTTCCAGAGCGCAAATCGTTTCGTCGAGGCTGATGTAGATGTAGAGGGTTGTGGAAGCCATCACCTGTCCTGCGGGGAGAGGATTTAGGAAGGATGTGGGGGAAATGAGGATTCCACTTCTTTCACAGATGATACTAATAGGCTACCGACCGATCAATATTTACTTATTTCCAGTGCGGGGGATCAGTGAGGGATCTAACCCCAGGGCCAAGAGGAGGGACTCACCGAGTGAAATGTACTAAAATGTACTCGGGGATAATTGATACAGCGTCGCGTTGATCAATACGCCTCCATGTTGGTGCCTAGCTTGTGTTCATGCAGTGATGACTCTTACGAGCTCTGATGAGCCCTTTCGATCTGGCTGAACAGATGAGAAAATGTCAGCGGGTGCCGGGACTCCGAGATTCTGTTCCAGGTACATATATGGCCACCGTAGGCAGTTAGTCCAGACACCCATGCCTGAAGAACCCAGTGCCATTTGAACCACGCGACCCGGGCCAGGGCACTTGTTGGCGACATTCGGGGAGCAGATTATATACGTAGTTTCCTGTCAATCACAAAGATGAGAAAGCTAAAAATTGACTGCACACAAAAATGAAGATCGGTGCGTTTATCCCCTTGACCCCGCCGCGCTGAGCGCTCATCTTCTTTCGTACACATCAGATCCTCCGAAGCCTGCTTTCTTCGCACCTCGTTAGTCGACCATGCTCCTTAGTGGCTCCACTTTTGTCAGGGCCCTTCTCGCCACAACTGCCTGTTTCGCACACTCAGGATAATTTAATCTATTTGGCTGGGTCCGTGACAGAGACGATAGGTAAGTACATATATCAAAGGAGTCTAGGGGATAAAGAGAAAGAGAAAATGAGATCGAAAGAAAGAGTCCTTTGTCATGATGTAGGCTCCGTAGGGTAAGTCAACGTTTCATGTATTATACGCTCTTATTTCAACTATGATTTATCATATTCCGTCCACTGTTCTGTCGTGCGATTTTGAGTTTCCATTTGTTACATATCGCGGAGCTTACTGGACATCATGTGTATAAAATGTCCTGAGCATTCTCTGACCAGCGAGGGCCCTTTTTCTGAGTCATGCAATTGCTCGGTGTTCAAGGAGTCGTGATGCCCCAGGGTAATCTAGTTCAACAATGCACCATCGTTGTTTGTGGCGGGGGCTAAAGGAAATCACCGGTTTTGCTTTAGGGAACACAATGGTAACAACGCCCACAACCAAAGTCAGCTAGGAGGTTCAGTATACATGAGGACACAGGAGCAGTCCATTCCTGCAAGATCAAGTCCTAGTCATCTCCTGGAGGGTTCCGAATTCCGTCGAGATGCTACCACCTGATATGTATGTACCAAGGTTCCTGCAAGTATACGTACACCAAGCATCGGTTTTTAAGTGAACACAATTTCCTTCGAAAACGCGTGCCAACCTGGAGATCTCCCAAAACCTTTCCATAAGGACTCTCAACGTCTTGACCGAGAATGGTGAGAACAAAGCGATAGATTGCGTGCGGTAATTTATGCGAGTGCAAAAGAATGACAGTGACTATAACCCAAAACCCAAGTAATAAAATCTTCCTCTGCATCTGGCTGCGAGGCCCCCAAGAAGCGCTTAGAGGTTGAGGTTGACAGGAGAGCATCCAATAGCGATGAGGCCCTCTAACAAAAATAGGTATCAGTTACGTCAAAAAGAGTTGAAAAATGGGGAACGAACTGAAGCTGTTGTCGCTGCAGCAGACTGGCTTGGAAGAGCTAGAAAGTCAAACAGTTAGACCAAGACCGTAGAGCAGTAATAAATATACACACCAGGAAGATCCGCCACTGATGGCAATGGCGCTGATGGGCGAGCATTGAATACCAACCTGGCCAGTGATAGGGCCAATAACGAGACCCAGGAGCGAAGCTACGCGGTTGGCTTGCTCAGAGTCCTTCTCCACGACTTGGTCGCCTACAGATATTTGTTAAAAAATTGAACGAAGAAATAAAGACCTAATAAAACGTACAGCACTGTACGGGTCCGGTGTTGCAAGAGTTATCGATGCCACCGGGGGCGGGGGCAGCAGCGACGAAGGCGGCCATGGCGGCAACGGTAAAGAGAGCGAGTTTGGAGAACATTTTTAAGGATAGTTGGTAATGGTGGGACTTGGAAAGTTGGTTTATTGAGAGATGACGAAGTTGGGTATTCGACTGAGGAAATATGGAAATAAGAGGCCTGCTTTTATAGATTTCTACATAGCTGCATGTGCCTGATTTCTAATTT
>Ga0307517_10007655_pt1 | contig 15699 bp, 19 predicted proteins | sample 23_EM_MG_FD_194515 | JGI IMG/M metagenome (GOLD analysis project Ga0307517, IMG submission 194515) | Populus trichocarpa ectomycorrhiza microbial communities from riparian zone in the Pacific Northwest, United States - 23_EM | ecosystem: Host-associated > Plants > Roots > Unclassified | place...
ACTCTACCTTCACACAACAAGAATATTCCCTACGACTCTGCCGATTCCATTCTACCTGAGTTTCCTCTCATCTTCGAGTACATTAGCAGCGTTCATGCCGTTTGGCCCACAAACACCGGGTTCGACCGACTCGAGCGTTTTCGGTGTCGGTATGTATCAATGCACGCGGATGAGGTTAACGAGACAAGTCATCGTAGGCGCTAAGAATCCGAACCTCCGGGCTCAGACGGCTTCGGTGGTACGACGAGAGTTGGGTAGGAATAGGGGGTCGACTCTGAGTGGGCCAATCAGCTCGTCCTCGGAGATGTGGGATATGACAACGATTGGGGAAGGAAGCTTCAAACTATTCGTGAGTTTTCTCTCTTCCTTCAACCCCTCTCCGTCTTCGAAAGACCGCCCTTTCTCACGCGATCTGCGCGCGCTTCTCAATTCATTGGCATTGTTATCTCTGTTGGTTCGGATGCTTCTTCCTGCTGGTTGTTATGGACCCGATCCTCTCTGACTGCGGACCGGACTGTGGTTCCTCGTTGACCCATGGCGCATGATGCACCACGTACCGCGAATGGTGACGCTCACTCGCTTGTTCTCTCCTTGTTCGATGACATACGTGGGCTTCGGGTGTATATTAAACCGGCGTGCTGCGGCGGGGTGATTAGAATCACGGATCGGATTGGATCACTTTCTACGGAGAGATAACTATTTCGAGTGGGGTTGAGGTATCTGGGTTCAAAGCTGCCGGATTGCTCGTCAGGGTAAGTTCCTGGGTCCTTCGATTCTCGAGGTGCTATGCGCAGCTGATGGAGAAGGGGATGGGACTGTCAGGATTTCCTGTCATTAACGATGGTTCCACCGGACCCTGCAAAGTCACCATTCAAAGAATTCCGCCAAACGATCCCCGTCCGACTCACTACAGATCCGTGGGTCTAAAGTCGAAAATAATCCTCCCCAGCACACAAGGACACATACGCGTGCGTACAACTGGAACGTCCGGGTTTCGTGGCCAGTTGCGGATGCTGTGCGAGATTTTCCCGCCGGCAGTGTTCTTACATCCACGAGCATGCGTTGCATTCTGCAACGACAATCATCGAGTATCGGGTGTATCTTTCTTCTTCGTTTCTCCTCCGCTCCGCATCACGGCGCATAACTGTCTATGTAACATATCAGCTGCCCGCCACGTTCTTCTCTGTTGTTTGCATTCCTAACAGTGTCTTTCACTCATCCCGTATCTTCTGTTCACGGATATCCATTCATTGGTATTGTTTCTTCGCAGTACCCACGACCCCCCTTACCACGACCCATTCCACACGCAACCCCACCCCCCATTCATTCGTATGACCCACGTTCCTCGGACCCTTTGGACCCCTCGGGTCCTGCAGCATGCGTGTGTACATTCCGCATATTTACCAGTGTACGGATTACGCGAAACTTGGTTCTGAACCTCACCGATTGTACAGTAATCGATATAGAATTACAGTATTACAGGTTTCGCATGGGCAGGGTCTAAGTTACATAGATTGTATAGTGTGGGCATAGGTATGGGTGTGATCGTTGGGGGAGCTGCTGCGGGTGACGGTATTGGGTGCGGCGCGTGCTTTCATTGCAAGTTTCTGCTCTTATCTGGGACTTGGTTGGGGTCGTTAATGGTAGCTCGACCTTGGAGTATCTTGTCACCGTGCTCCTTGGTTTCAGGCTATGCCGGTTCGCACCCACAAAGAATCAGAAAAGGGTGAAGAGGAAGGTTGGGGGACTGTTGACGCGTACCCGTTGCAGGATAATACCCCGGGATTTCTTCGCGTACCCTATGACTTTCTCTTTCCACGAAGGGGCACCTACGATCACACGCCGCACGGCTGCGCCATCACCGGGTTGGGTCGAACCTTGTAAATTAACATGTGTGTGAGAATGCATCAACAGGATTTCGGGGTTCAAAGTTGCGGTCAAACTAATTGTCTCTCGCAACCCTCCCCTCCCCCCCCCCCGGTTACTAAACTTAAACGTAAAAACCAAAGGGTGAGCTGTACCTTGTTGGGTCTGTTCATCAATCTTGGTCGGGAGCGTGACCGCCGTCCCTGGGACGGCGTCACCGGCCATGGCAGGTTGAGCGGTTGTACCGCGTTGGTTTTCCATAGACGTTGCTGGGTACAGCCGGTATTAAGAGAGTAGGATTTATCGGTACTGTGATAGGGGCTGAAGGTGGTCGTAGTTCGAGATGGAGCGAAGGGTGGTGGTACAGTAGCGGTCAAGCTTTTTACAGGTCCTCCCCGCTCCTCCCTCCACATCAAACCTCTGGAGGGGAAAGCTCCCGAGGGGACTTAACAATAGCGCATGATATGACGTCCCCAATCAACGTCATTTTTCACGATCAAACGAATTAGCGCTTGCCGGAGCGGGGGGGACTGACTACTATAGTGCCCGGGGATTACTTATCGGATCCGACTCGCTTTTCAAGGTTTCCATCTACATATCTGCCACAGTCGCATCATTGTGCTCTATGTGGTTCACTGAAATCCACGGCGTCAATGGACCAGGGAACCCAGATATCACAGCTCCACGCATGGATAAGAAGTCCAGCCCTCAACATCGTGCTCGGCGTTTTGCACTTTATCATATCGTGTCCCCTTTTATCTCAAGTTCGGCAGGATGTAATTGGACTTGGAGGGACTGCGATACGGTGTGGTAAACCCTGAGAAACCTCGCTCGCCCTGGGAGCGCGCGAACGAACCAGGTCCAGAACTAGGTCCGGAAGTGGTGAGCCTAGGATGGGTCGGCAACATGTAGCGTGCCCAAGGACGAATCAATACAACAAATCGCTTCGGCGGAGATAAAACAGACCTGACGGCCGCTGGGGTACTGCGTGGCGCTTTAGCCGGACCGGAAAAGCGAAAAAAATTTGCTCACGCGAGGCTGCAATCGTTTTTCATCGGTGATCCCGCTTTCACTGCGTCAGACAGAGTACTAGAGCGTGGCATAGAATGAAATACCTCCGGAACCGCGGCAAGGTAAGGGATACGGTGTCCTCTCTCCTTGCCGGGCCGCGTGGGTCGGGACCCCACCGCATCAGTGGTAGGCCACGCGATTGAGGGTGTGAAGCGAATGCAATTAAGTCGCGAGGGTAATCACTTATATTCTTATGAGGAGTGTAGGGGTTAGACCTCATGTGAAGACGAGTCGACGGATCCAGTGACGTAGGTAAGATCGCAGGCGAACCCGGAGTTCACAGTCGACCGATCGCGGGAAATGGAGACCACAGAACCCCCCTCCAAAGTTCCGCCCATGGCGGAAGGTGATGGATAAAACTAACCTTATGGTTGCCGGTGCCTCCTAGAATCAAGACGACGATGCTTGCACCGTTTTGCTTGAATCCTCGGCGAATTCCAATAAGTAGTGGATCCCCCGACCCCAGGAAACGGAGATCCATATACCACCCAAAGAAACGCGAACGAGGTCAAGGTGATCGGTATCTCATCTGGGCCGGTGAGATCCATTCGCAACCACATGGACGTCCACGATCAGGTCAGGGATATGGGACTTATCAGTACATGCTTGAGCACATTCATCACCACCCCAATCCTGCGAAGATGAAGAGTTGGTGGGCATAGCAAAGCGCGCGGGGGCGCGGTCGGGTATCGCCGATCTTTGTGGAGTTGTGGACCGGCTCTAAAGCCTCTCGAGCTCCGGTGGAAGGGGGGGGGGGTAACGGTAGACGTATGCCTGAGGTGGGATGATAGTGGGCGGGGAGCAAATCCGCAATGAGAAGAGTACGATCAGCACCGACCAACCAAAAATGCCGGGATCAGAGGCAGCTTTTACGCGGAGCTCAAGATTGGCGGTCGAGAGGGAAAGAGGGTAAAGGCGAGTTGCGCCCGATCAGTCTCCCTCGTATGCGGAAGTACCCAGGACTTCGGAACCCTGTGGGTCAGGTGCAGTCCGATGCCAAATTCGCAGATTTCACACGGAGCACTGACATCGGAGTCCCTCTTCCTCTTTCCTCCTTCTCACTTCCCACACTCCCTGGATTTCCCGTGCTTCGATTCCAGGACGTCTTATTTACCAATATTCGAGGTATTGACGTTCCAGATCACTGCACGACGGACGTCCTTGAGTGGGATCACGCGACGGATGATTGATGAAAGTTTGAACGTTCGGAGCATCTGGCAGGCGAATGGCAAGGTGGTGGGATTATAGACTCCCAGTCGCCTCCTGATCAGAGACTTCGAACTGGGGTTCTCACCACCTCCGCGGAGACAGGTTTCATGGAGAGTGAAAGGGGGTCATTTACGTCCATGTCTCGTGGTGGGCGGAGAGGAATTAATGAAAACCCTGATAGAGTAACGTATACCATCCACACACACTCGCGCGCTCGTGATCCTATCTGATGTTAGAGGTCCGAGGCGTTCAGAGCTTGATGAAATGAGAATGCGCCCATATGGGGTCGGGGTTCACACTTACACAGTACACAACTGACGAACTGGATGTGGTTACAGACATGCCTGTGTTTCTGTCCATCGTGACGACAGCAGGGGAGCCAATCATCACGGCGAATTAGAACGTGTATTGGTGACAAGTACCTTACTACAATCCATCAGAGGTGACGGTGGTCAGGTCCCCACCCTAATAAAATAAAAATAGGGACCACAACTTTGAATTGACCGCCTCCTCGGACTTCCGGAACCACACATAACAGTCCGAAAGGAGGGACGCCGAGGGGCGTTGGAGGGGGGGATGCCGTGATAATTTCGCGGCGTATCGACAGCGAGGAAAATGCACTGTAGAAGAGAGATCCAGTAGATCCGACGGAATCTCCCTCGCTCGGAAACGTAAGTAATAAATATGTACGCAGACGCTTAATTTTGGAGCGTGAACAGAAGTAATCCTCCTTTCGTGTGCTGCCGTCTGTCGTAACGCATAAGGCACCTCTGGGCAAGGGAAAAGAGACAACTTGTTCGCCCAGGCGCCTCAGCCCCGAGATGGTCATCGAACCTCCTCCCTGGTTAACTCATTCTCGTTGTTAGTTGTACACTCCAGAAGAGTCAAGTCCGGATGCAAAATACAGTACTCCGCAGAGTGTGACCAGCCTAGCATCACGTCTCTTTCGAAACGTTTTGGGTAATTCATACTATCGCGTGACCACACCCTGGGGACGAGGCACAGGAGACAGCGCTCGGCGTGAACATAGGGACTGGGATTATTATGGGGGTATCACAAGACAACGTTGACTGCACATAAATACTCGGTGGCCAAGAAGGAAGTATTGTGAATGTCATGAAAAACAAACGCATAAACGACCAGCGACAACGCCTAACAATTCGTTTACGCCTTTCTAAGGATGGCCATCAGTCCATCCGAATGGGCGGAGAAGATCACATCCACAACGATTTCGTTCCCCGGTCGGTGCCTGCTTGGGGTTGATGACGACGACGAATTCATCCCACTCCGGCCGGACTTGCCGGCAGCCCTCGAACTGGTGTAATTGTCGTTCCTTCTGCGGTAAGGTTCGCCCCCACGCCTGGGCGCATGCGGAGGCGCCTCAACAGCTCTATTGGACCGGCGTATTGTTAGCAGACGCCATGGGCGACATGGGCGAAATTCACCTTGAATCTCTCCCAGGGACGTAAACCGTAAATTTGCCGAAACCAAAGCCGCCGTCACTGGGTTGACCACGCTCATTCACTCCCCAGCTCTTGCATGCGTCGATCCAGCTTCGCACAAGGAATTCGTCCTTTGGGGCCACAAAATCGTAGAATGGGCGACCCATGATGGCGGTTGTCGGAAGAACACAATCGTTGGAGCAATACTCGATATTGCAGTTTACGGAGAAACGATTCAGGATGAGGAGAGTGCGAGGGGATTGAGCGGCAAAATGGGGATAGCTATTGGGTCGGTTGGAAAAAAGGTCGTCTATGGAAAGGGGCTGCGAGGAGCCGAGTGAAGTGACGGGTGGGTTGGATGGCCCGGCGAGGTTATCTGGGATATGGCATGGGGGCATAGGTGACGGGTCGTTCCATTTCTACGTCAGAAGCGGTTGGTCAAAACAAGACGTGCGGTGGTTGCCCGATACGCTCACCCTAAACTGAAAGTTGGACGCTGTGGGCGAGATAATTTGCACCTCCTGCGCTGTCGATGCGTTGTGCATAGCCTTTGGCCCAGGCTGGGCAAACGAAACACTGCCCACTGTTACAGTGTGGACAATCGTACGGGACTGATCGAACGTCATCGTCGTCAGCGAACACGCAAGGTGAGATTGGCAGTACGTACGACGCAACATAGGATGTGGCCACGTAGGGGGTCTTTGTGTCGCAGCCGAAGGTAGGCCAACACAGCTGCTTTGTCTTGCGCTATCGTATCACTATCGATCGTGGCGTCAGCAGCTGGGCGCACAAAACGCCAAAAGACCCCACTAATGAAGACGCCGTACTGCGGCCGACTCGTCCGGGTGCGTGAGGTCTATCGACGCCGTTCCCACGAGTTCTGCAGGCTCCCAACCGAGAAGCTCTGTGACTGAACTCGAACAGTAGAGCCACACTGCCTGTTTCACGAGCAAATGTCAGCACCGTGTGTACAAAGGCTGGTATGTGGGGGCTCACATTTTCAGAAAAGTCCACGATACCGACTTTTGGATCGAGCCAAGTCATGAGCGACGACAAACCAGATTTCGAACGAGAGGAAAGTGCGTACTGAAAGACAAAGCAGGGACAGTCTTTGACATGGTGGTTCCGAAGTAAGATAGTCTGGCGGAGAGAGAATGGGAGAGAGAGGAGGAGGGGCGAGACGGAGACTGTCATTTAGCCAAGCTGCTTCCTGTTGTTGGATTTTATATGGCGGAAAATGTTGGATCGGTGGGCGTCTAACCTGATCCTCACCGTCCGCTCCTCCCGGTCATTCGGCTTCCCAAAAAATTGCCTAGAAGACCTGGTTCGCTCACCACCGGGAGCGAGACGAAACAGGGTTTAATTATCTTCGCCCGGGTGCAGAACAAAAGGTGCTTGTTTTTGGCGAGATTCGATTTGGGAAACCTAATCTCTCTCCTGTGTCTCCACGTGACCTACGCTTCGCGAGGAGACGCCTCTTCCTTTTCCAACGGTGTAGAGTAATCGCTTGTACCCCTTCGACGACAGCTGTCGCGCCAAATGTGGTCGGAGAACAGAGAAATCCAAGACGGCGATTTGATCATCGTGTGGCTCGTAAGAGTTTTTCCTTTCTTTTTTCCCGCAAGGAAAAGAAAAGTGAGATGTTACATCCAGACAAGAGAGTTCATTCAACCTCTCCAAGTCACCGCTGGCAAACTATTCAATAACAAATTTGGCTCTTATCGCCACGACGACCTCATTGGTCTCCCTTACGGCTCAAAAGTTGCCTCTAGTCACGGACGCGGTTTTATCCACGTCTTGCGTCCCACACCGGAACTTTGGACCGTGGCTCTTCCGCATCGCACCCAGATCTTGTACCTTGCCGATATTGCACTTGTTACTTCCTGGCTAAACATAAAACCCGGGTCAAACGTCATAGAGGCAGGTAGGGTTACCATTTTTTTCCTCTTTCTCGGATACCATACAGTTTCTTTGAACGTAATCTGGACGACCGACAGAGAGGAATTTACAACAAGTGCTTTTCTGTTGGGGTCCCGTCGGCTACAAGCTGCGGCACCGATTCCACTTGGAGCCGCCGCTGATCATCGTGATCAGAAAGAATGGACCCGATGGCCCCCCGCTACGCCTCCCGAAAATCTTGACCCTCTACATTTCGTTCGCGCGAACAATATTCTCAAAACTCTCTGTGTGTCTAGGTACCGGTTCCGGGTCTTTCTCTCACTCGACAGCTCGGACCATAGGTTCCTCGGGGCATCTATGGTCATATGAGTTTCACGAGGCAAGAGCGTTGAAAGCTCGGTGAATGGTTTTCCAACCTCACCCCCTTCCATGCCTTTGCTCACCCATTGAATTGTCCTGTCGCAACGCCGCCGCCCTTTGTGGGTATATGCATTCCGTATTCAGCCAAGAGTTTTCTGAGCACGCCATGTCAAATGTCACGTTGACTCACCGGAATGTTTGCAAGGATGGATTCACGATCGCGGACACTGCTGACGCAGGTAACTACATCCAAGCCCCTCCTCGTCTTCCCTTTGGACGAAAGACGCGAGACAAGATTCGATGACGGTTCTTTGTACTTTCCAGTGTTCCTGGATCTCCCGGCGCCCTGGGAAGCGGTACAACACGCAAAGACGGCATTGCGCGTACGTTAACCCGCACTCTCCCTTTTTTATTTTCCCCGTCGCTCCCCTACTGAGGCACCCATAATTCACTCGTTTATTAGAAAGACCGGACCACGAGGATTTGCTGCTTTAGTCCCTGTATGGAGCAGGTCCTGAGGACTGTGAACGCATTGAATGAACATGGATTCACAGGTATGCGTTTTATCGCACGTTGCTTATCAATATTAATATTTTACCTGTTCCCTCCGTGAAATCACATCATGCTGACCACGCGTTTCCACTCTTTCATTTCATTAGAGATCACGATGTACGAAACCCTGATGCGTCCACACGAAGCCAGCCAAATACCCTCCCTGAAATCGGTCCGTCAGGTCGGCGAGGAACTCAAAGATATGGCCGTACGTCGGGAAGAGAGGAGATTACGGCAGATAGCTTCTTCTGCCGCCTCCAGAGCCAAAAGAAAACGTGAGGAAGCTGGCGACGAGGTGGATCTCGGTGAGGTGCAGGAGGATGCTTCGTTAAAGCGGGTCAAGATCAACGAAGGAAAGGAGGAGGGCGAAACCTCATCCGCGAAGGTCGGCGCCGAGATCCGGGATGATTACGATGATGGGGTAAATACCAACGCCAGCACCAACCTTAACTTCGCCACCGACCCTGAAGCGGCCACCGGTCCAATCGAGTACTCCGATGGTCTTGCTGGAGGAGGGGAAAGACCCAATCAGAGGGCAGGTTCTGCTAACCTCAACGGGCCGAATCTCATTGGTGGTGGGAATGGGAACGGTCAGCACCTTAATGTGTCCAAGGTCTTTCCCGAGGTTCGAGGTCACACCTCTTACTTGACCTTCGCATGTCTCGTCCCGTTCCCTTTGGACGCCACTCCTCGGAACCCTATCGAATAGAAGGGTTGGGCTGTGACCGGAGGAGTGGAATGTCAGTCCCGTTTCAGCTGTTTCGGCATTTCAGCTAAGGCGTTCATTTTCTTTCATCGTTTCACCACAGGTTCGGATCCCTGATGTATCCACCACACCCATTCCGAAGCATACATTACGCATTATGCATCGAACGCGTCTGATCGAATAAAAACGGGTTCCCTGATGACTGCTACTTACCTGATGCTGTTACTTGAACACCGCTAGGAAATTTCCCGCAATATCCACAAGTCACGAAGATCCCCTTGATCTGTTCAAAGATCCGCAAAAGATTGTACGAGATATACGTGAAGGAAAGTAATAAAAAAACTTCGCTTCCGATTGACAGCCCAACGTCTCCCTCGCCGTGATCGCCCGCTAAAACCCTTCAACCCAATCAGCGCGGCCCGAACAGTGCACCTCAGGCACTCCAAGATCCAACCCAAACCCCGTGGCCCTCAGGATCTCGTGCCTGTCGCTTCTTGTGACCTGTGGTGACAAACTGTTGGCGCATTCTTGGGACCGCTCATAACACGAAGGGGGGTTAGACCTTTGCCTTCCTCGATCTCAGGACTCGATCCGATGCCGGGACGGCGGTAGAGGTGGCACTAGAACCGGATACCACACGAATTGTTCTCGATTCTCGCTTCGCCGTTCTCATTGCGGCCTTCCGTATCGGACGAGGTCCTGTCGACGCTGACATTGACCTGGACGATCCATCGTGCTCAATATTGAAACCTTCATCGGTGTCGGGACTCCTGGCACGCTTCTTCCGATGCTGTGGGGTGGGTTTGGATGAGGATCGGGTTTTCGCCCTGGAAGGTGCCGTTGAAGACACTGCCTTGCGCTTCTTGTTCGGTACTGGAGAGTCAGAGAGATAGTCGCTGGGAGAGGGCTCTGAGAGATCCGCATCACTGTCCACTTCAAGTTCGTCCCCGCTCTCGTCGTCCACTGCCTTTCGCCGAGCACGCAAAGACCTGACACCTCGTCCGGAAGGTTTAGAGCCCTTCGTAGATCCCAGTCCAAGCTGGCGTTGCCGTTCCGCGTGCTCAGCAGCCAATTCAGTCATAGTCTTCATCGGTTCGTTCGTCGTTTCTGGTTCCCAAGGACCCTCATCGCCCTCGCCCTCGTACCCCCTTCCACCTTCGACAGTCTTCGTTGAACTACGTCCATTCGCAGCCGGGGGGTTCTCATCCACAACCCCTTCTGAATCCGGAACCATCTCCACGTCATCATCACTGGCCGGCAGAGAGGGAGCGCGATCTCTAGATCGTAGGTACTGGGATCGTGGCAGGCTGAAGGGCTGTACGATCTCGTCCGCGGTGGCGATGAATCCTCCAGCGTGGAACAGGTCCGGATCGTGATGTACCTGCGAGAAATCAGAGAATACAGAGTCAGTTCGACGCAACCATGCCGCGCGAGAAGAAGCCACCCGTGGGTGATGTACCTCGGAATCCCACCCGCCAGCCTCGGGTGTTGCGACACCGCGTGAACCTTGCAACACAGGGCCAGGTCCTGGATCCGCGCTGGATACCTCGACGACGATCTGCTGTTTGCTCGTGGTTTTTTCCTTAACATCCACGTCACGGTTATCCCTGTGAAGGTTGATTCCCGTATCGGCCCGTTGGTATTGAGCTTGGAGTCTGCGACGAATCTGCAAACCCTTGACCAGACGGGCCCAACGTTTCAGTGCATCCGCTTGGCGTTTGATCTCCTCCTTTTCGGCTCGATGGTGTTCTGCTTCCCAGTATGCCTGTTCGTCCAATACAACGCCCATGGCAGTCAGTGAAATGCGGGATGGGCGTGAAGTCTATTTTGCGCACATCGAGGATCAGCGCTTCGTGTTCAGACGCGATCACAACCCCACGTATGATGGGCATGGCCTTCCTATTCTTGAACTCGAACGACACCTGCGCGTTCGTGGAATAGGCATCGGTTTTTCCGGAGGCAGGGTCAGCTATGCACGCACCACAGCTTCTGCGTAATCTACACCGAGGTCTTTCGCAATTTTGGCAGTGCCCTTATCTGTGTACGTGTATTTATCAATAATTGAGTCAGGTGCCTTCGGTCGGGAGACACAAAATTAGTGTGACGACGCCGAAAGACGTACGGGGTATGTGGGCAGCCCCTTTCGGTAACATTGAGGGGACATAAAGATCGACGTTCCCAAAGTTATTCTTGGGGATGATACCCTAAAATTCGGTTAGCATTCGACGGAACCAAAAGTGAAACAACACTCGGCATGAGATGAGATAACCGGGTGGAGATGAGAAACTCACGTCGACCACGGGAGGTGGGATGTACAATTCCGTCTGTCCTTTCGCATATAACCCTTGCATCAGCCCACCCTCATTTCCCTCCCCACTTCCATCACCATTCTGGTCTGCAAGTGCCATCTCGACCACACGTCTCTTGTTGATGGTCACGGCGCGTTGTTTGATCATCTTCATTGGTTGCGCGCCTTCCTTGATCTTATACCCTTGACGCATCCAGCTCTCGGACGTTTTGAGGGGATGTACATTCCCTCGTGGGTATACCGCTTCGCCGCGGAACTTGCCTATCTCGACAAGAGGATGGATCACCTCGGTTTGCTTTATGTGACGAGCGAGCGCGTAGCTGTAAAGTGGATAATTGAGCGAGACTATTAGGGAATACGGTGTGTGATAGTGCGCACAGGGGATGGTCTTTGAACCCAGCTATGGTGGTGGGCATACCTTCTGTTAGTTGGTTGGACTGTAATTGTTCATCCTCAACTTCGTCTCGATTCTGTCACAGAAGAGACAGGTCAGCTTGAGTGGGTGGTTCTGATCCTGCTGCATTCACCAGCCGATATGGCCTTTGAACCATGGCGACGATCCGGTCCCACCACTCTTTCCTACTGTTCCCCACCCCCCCACTGCGCTGCATCTTCGCGACCTTCGCGGCGTAATCCTTCGCGTACCTTGCTGTAACATCCCGGGCAAAACTGTCCTCCTCAAACGCCATCACGTAGAGCATTCGGTTACGGGCATTCTGTCCTTTCTTCGGAAGGTTTGAGTAAGCGGGGTCAAACACCTTGCGCTTGTTGACAATCGCCCGTATTGGATCGACGGGTAACCAGCAACAATCCGCGCGCGAGAAAACTTCTGTCCACATTGTCGGAGGGGCTGGCGTCAGGTCTGAATCGTCTGAGAATATATGTTCAGTCGGGAGCGAGGCGGTGTGGACGAACTTGGACCCCACCTTCCAAACTTTCCTGCGGTGGCGATTTCAGTCGTGGTTTACGGAGACGAACGGCCGGAGTTGCTTTCTGTTTCCCCTTGCGTCTACCTTTACCGTTGACGGAGGGTGATCCAGCGGTGGAAGATTTACTCCCGTCCGAAACAACGTATCCACCATCAGAGTCTATCGCCCGCCCCTTGCCCTTAACGTCACGGACTGCAGGAACGACAACCTCCTCCATATCATCATCGGAGTCAATAGGGGTGTCGGTTTTCGATCTCCTCTTCCCGGTTGGTTTTGATTTACCGGCGCCCGTTTGCCATGGAACACTCTGGAGGCTGACAACCAACCGAGCTGGAATTCCCAACGCTCGACAGAGGGCAGTGAAGAGTTGAACGCTGACATCACGAGATCCGCTCCCCATCAAAGCGTGTTTCATCAAGCTCTTCGGTGTCTTGACAATCTCGTGGCCTTCAAACGATGCATACGCAAGCTGATAGTTTTCATCGAACTCGTATTCGTCAGATTTGAGGAGTTGCTGAATCTCCTCGTACGTGTGACTCTGGATGTGTCCTGTTTTCTGGACCCGGAAGAAGACGTATGCCCACCACTCGACGAGCGCCTTTACGGAGTTCTCAAACGTGTGCCCTCGGTAGGCTGCGTCGGGAATTCGAGACTTCTTGATGTTGAGGAAAGCGGTCTGTAGGTTCAACGGTGTCAAGGACATCAGCCGAGCCTGCAGTAAGTCAGGGGTCAGCGCTCGCGAGCTTTGATGGTCTCGAAAGTCTACCGCACATGTAGCAGCTTGTTATTCAGCCACCTGTTTCGGAGGACGGCGTTCGCAATGAGGAAGACGGTATGGACTTTGTGGCAGTTAACCCGAGTGAGACGTTTGGCGTAGACAGCCGCATTGAGAGCCTTTTTCCTTGCAAAGATTCAAACATTGTCGCGCAGAAGGGTGCTGAGGACTCACAATGCGTCTTCTTTGTCCTTTTGAGCCCTACGAGACTCGAGTGTGATCTCAATTGTGGGGATAGTTGGAGCAACTGGAATGTCGATGTCTGGCGTTACAGCCGCAGAGGGACCTGCTTGTGGCTGAGATGGGACATAAACCTCTTCCCAGTCGAGCTCATCGTCGTCACTGTCGAACTGCGGGGTATCGTCATGAAGGTCCTCCATTAAGATGGCGTGAGGAGACGCGTTGAACGATTTGTTAATTAGAACGCGACCAGTCGCGCACAGTCACGCATGACTCAACGTGACCGTAACTTGTCACATTAACGCGTCCACCCTGAGCCCGAGTCGCGTCCGCCCCTCTGATGCTTTTGCAAGATGAAGTCGTCTCCCGGAAGTTTATTTCACTCCTCTCTACGACAAAAGAAGGAAGCGCACCTCTCATATTTGTCGGCCCACTGGTCACAGATAAACTGACACAGATTGCCCACGTACCACTCAGGGTTCCCTCGCCCTGTTTCTTCCCGCCACAATCGAGACGCGATGCATGATGCGTGAGCTCTAATGTCTTCAATTCTATTTGCTCATTTACCGTCAGTTGATATATGAGGATCAAACCGATTGGCGCAATCTTCGCTCTTCCTCCGGCCCAATGCCACCTCGACCACGGATGCTGGCCAAGTCTGTGAGCCTCAAAACCAATCAGAATCTCTCGGCTCCAGTGTTTGACAGTTGGGACGGGGCCGTCCTTTCCTGTCTCTAGTGAGAAGTGACTGCCGTGAAACACGATCATCCAAGCGGCCAAACCGCCCCTTCGATTCCTCATTTTTCCTGAAATAGCTGAGGTGACATTCCTATAATGCCCTTGGCTCCACTCCGCTTCACAACGCCCGGGTGTTCCGCACCATTCCTAGTGTGAGTTTAGGTTGCTCATTGATCGGACAAATGCCGCTGGAAGTTTGGGACGCTTATGTAACCCCAAGATTGACAGAAGAACCCCACACTATCCGACGACAGGACATGATGCAGGATGGAGAGAGCCAACCTCGGGGCTTCGTGGGTTTGCCGACAGGGCAATGTCTGTCATTCCTTGTTGTCTTCCCATGGCTCGAACGGTCGATTCCGTAACAATTTCCGACGCTGGCGGAGACCATGTCCTTCATCTGTGACGGTACGATGGTTGTCTGACCCCTCAAAACGCCCGCAAAAGTGGTTGTTGCCCTCAAATGAGCGTCCCTTGTAAACGGGACGGTACTTCTGAGAGTCCGCCGTGGCGCTCCATTCGACAATTCTTTTTGGGGCAATGGTAACAATTCGGAAATCCGACCTCACGGAGGTGGACTGAAGTGGCGGAGTTGGAGGTTTGACATCAGGAAGACTGATCGCAAGCTTCGTCAGCCTTCATCGTCGTCAGGTCCCATTATGTATAGGACACGCGACAGGCGAGAAAAAGGCTGGAGTGCCCAACAATTGCCCCCTTCTCCCCCCCTGCGCTGCCGCAGTATACGCTCCCGCCCTCATTGCAAACCCCACCCAAGCTGCGACTACCGCCAATGCACTTACAAAACTAAGCGTACCTTTGTTCCCCACATCTGCGACCGTCTCCAATCTTCCCCAACGCTCGTTGGACATCCACTGTCTTTTTCGAACTTTCCTCTTCGAACTCCTTTGCCTCTCATTTCTAAGTATATTTTCTTTGGTCTCTGGTCCTGGCCTTGCGCTCTCGCGGAACCTTCAATATGCACGAAGTTCCATTGCATCGTGCGAAACATTTTCCAAAGCCTAACTTTAACTCTAACGTGGAAAAATCCGGCCACCCCGACCGCCGTGGTCTCCTCGATCTACCCATTGCGCTTCCTTCCGTTCCTCTCATCAACCCTCTGGTGACCCTTCTCGTTGGTGGGCCAAAACCTACGTCTACTCCTGGGAACGATAATCCGAATCCTGGTGGGCCAAAACACACGCCTGCTCCCGGGAACAACGACCCAGATCCTGGTGGACCAAAACACACACCTACTCCCGGGGATAATAACCCAGATCCTGGTGGACCAAAGCACACGCCTACTCCTGGGAGCAACAATCCCGGTACCCCTCCGCCACAACAGGTTCCCCCTCCACCACAACCGGTTCCTCCACCACCACAACAAGTTCCCCCTCCACAACAGGCTCCCCCTCCACCACAGCCGGTTCCCCCTCCACCACAGCCGGCTCCCTCTCTACCACAGCCGGTTCCCTCTCTACCACAACCGGTCTCCCCTCTACCACAACCGGTTCCTCCTCTACAACAAGTTCCTCCACCACCACAACAAATTCCCCCTCCACCACAACAAGTTCCCCCTCCACCACAACAAGTTCCCCCTCCACCACAACAAGTTCCCCCTCCACCACAACAAGTTCCCCCTCCACCACAACAAGTTCCCCCTCCAC
>Ga0307517_10007656_pt1 | contig 15699 bp, 7 predicted proteins | sample 23_EM_MG_FD_194515 | JGI IMG/M metagenome (GOLD analysis project Ga0307517, IMG submission 194515) | Populus trichocarpa ectomycorrhiza microbial communities from riparian zone in the Pacific Northwest, United States - 23_EM | ecosystem: Host-associated > Plants > Roots > Unclassified | place...
CGCGGCGGCGGCCAAAATTCTTAAAATAAGTTGTCAAGAACGAGGCTTTAGACAGCTGCCCAAATTACTCATCTCTTAATGATCAAGAACTACAAGAGATTTCAATAGAAAAAATCAACCACAAAATATATGCATATCTTGGCCAAGAGATCAGCTTGAGTTTACCATTGGTATCCCTAGAGCCTTCAGGTCTTCATCAGTCATGTGCACAAGAGCTGTCATATCAACCTGTACAGATAGGAGCATGTTAATAATCAAAAGAAAACTCCTGAAGATGATATGCAAGTACACATATCTATAGTATAAAAAAAAAAAAAAAAGACATTTTCATACTTCCTCAGCTTGAAAAGTAATGAGGTATTTCTCAAGACCCAAAGACTGCAAAAAAACATCAACTGATGAATCCAACTGCAACAAAGATCCAAGAGTTAGAAATACACAAAAAGAGTCTGCGGTAATGATATTACATGGAAAAAGCGGTTTCACAACTTCAATTGACATGTTATAACTTGAGTTGGAATTTTAGGCAGTAACTTTATAGTAGAGCCATCCCAACTTGTCCCTTTTCAACTTAAAGTAAGGAGAAGGCAAAACCTTATCAACCTAAAGGATCAATAAACAATACAAAGCATCATGATTAACTGCCAATTAATGAATTGTTTTAAAGTAAATACTTGTTTTAAAGTAAATACACATTGCAGAACACACATACACACACAAAAAGAAATGGAAACACATGCTCACATGAATGCACACCAAGTGATCCTATAATTGCATGTCTATGAGAACTTCCTCTTGTCAATTTGTCATGGAATACATACCTAAAACCATTAACTAATGCTGAAACTTAGCACAAATTAGACCACTTCAAGCAGCAACATCCTGTTAGTTAAAATCATTTGTCGTGTCGCACGAGTCTCTAATTTTCACCATGGCATCAACTGGTCAAGTTTTCAATTAATTGACAAAACATAAAAGGTCAGAGATAAATTGAAATAAATAAAAAAAGTTGTCTCTACCACAGTGCATCAAGGCACCTAAGCAATGTCGAAACCTCTAACTACACATAGCAGAGCTTCTTAAATTTTGTCTTTAAAGTGATATGGTGACTGATGAAACTAATAAACTTTAAGGCCGGTGCAAACTTTTTCCTTCTGTGTCTTTTCAAATTCACAGCAAGCTTAACACTTCAGGTTCATAATTATTCAGGCACAATATTTCAAGTTCACAACTCTCCAAAACTTCATCCAAAATTGAGAAAATTCTTTGAAACAAGTGACAGTGAAGCATGCATATGACCACATGACATAAACTCAACCAAGGAAGGTAACCTAAAACAGTAATTTCCAAATATCAATTAATCAGAAGATTTATGCCTCAGCATTAATGGAAAACTTCAAGAAAACAGAAACAAGATAAACACTTGACGAGAATAAGATAAGATTTATGCCTTTTGCTGAGATCTTTTTCTAGAAGCCACACTGGTAATTTTTTTAATCTCTGGTTCAGGAGCTTCAACAACACCACTTTTCCTGGATGGTTTAGCTACAACTATTTTGGGCCGATCAGCATTCATTAGCTGTGAATTCATTGTCCCATATAGTTTTTCACGCAGATCCCGCACACCTGAACCTGGAGATGCTTGCAAGAAGCTTCTCCTTTGGAGCTTTAATCGAAGATCTTGAGCATCAATTTTGCGATCTTCACAAGTCATTAACAAAAAGTCAAAAGAAATATAGTTGATTTAGTTGCATCCAACAATATCATCAATTTTTTGATGCCAGTAATTCTGTCATACTCAATCCATACTTGAAACACGTGGTCTATTGTCCTCATAGAGATCATGTTTCCATTTATCATCTAGCCTCTGCCTGCAAAAGATGTGATATGAGCTCAGTGATACTTTTCTGGATATTAGGTCACTCAAGAACAACAAAAAAACAAGCAGGATAACAATTATACAAGAGCATTATTATGGAAGAGATTCAATCCATTTTCATTAGATGAACAAAAAAACCTGTACTCTTGTAAGTCACAGCACAAACAGCTAATGCCTTCACTTGAAAGTAAAAATTTTTCTATGACCAAAAGTTTGTTGGGCATGGCTAATGAAATGTAACTTTTGACTTTGAGTCATCATTTCAAGAAATAACATACAGCAAAAAAGAGTTCAGTTAAAAGTACACTTGGCAAAAATGACACGAAGCAACGTTTTTTTTTAGAAACAGTTAATACAAGTGGAATCCATAAGTTAAAAGTAAAAAATTTTAACTTGCCAATAAAGCAATGTTTTGACTGAATTTTGTAACAATTTTTTTTTTATATAAGTCAGAAGTCATTTCTAACCAAACATGTTTATGACTTTACTTTGAGTCAGAACCTACAAAACAACTTAAATAAACCAAACAGAACCCAAATATAGAAAGCAGATTCTCATAGGTCCTTTTGTTGCAGTTTTCGGTACAAGTACAAGAAGGTATGCAACTTCAAGCACCTCAAGTAAGCAAGTTTCAAGCAACAACTGCAAAACCTTTTCACCTATACAGAGCCTATAATTGATATAACTAACTGCTGATCTACTCTGTGCTAAAGGATCTCAGTCTCTCACACACGCTAAGGCAAATGAAACTTCATGTCCAAAACCTACCACACTTTCCCTGAATAAAAATGAAAATCCCAAGAAGCTTATTCATAATCTGAGCATCAAAAGAACCAGATGTGGCAGCATTCTCAAACATTCAGTCTTTTCAATGGAAATAGAAAAACCAAATTAAACGGTTAAATAAGGTGATCAAGTCACGGGGTGAGAACGGGACATCAAGCTCCTTACTCTCTAATCTCTACAAGTTTCTAAACATAAACTTGAGTTTGCAATGCAATTCCTAATATAGTTGCATAGCAAAGCGCCCATCCTCGTTTCTTATAACGTGGAAGATACTAAATCCTTAGCTCAACTATTTCTTTTTTCCAATAGTGAAATGTAGATTCTCACTAGAAATATTAAATTGGACGACCCACCCCAAATTCTCCTTGTTTAATTAATAGAATTCCCTTTGAAAAAAAGATTAACAATGAGAACCTTACATAAAGTAAAATGGAAGAAAAGTAAAGCAGTAAAGAGAGAGAGAGAGAGAGAATGATAAAATGGAATTGATTTCTACTAAATTAAAAATAAAACAAAACCTTTTGCCGGTAATTTCACGGCGGCGAGAGGAGTCGGCAACGGAATTGCCATTAAGACGATCCTTTATTGAAGTCTTCGCTGCGGAGTCTACGCGATCAGCATACATCGTCAAAACCCTAACCCTAATTTGGAGAATCACAAAATTTTAGAAATTGATTTCGTGAGTCCTGAAGACACAGACAAAAGCCTAATAAGAAGCAATTGCTTTTTCTCTCTTTCCCTTTTTCTGGGATGGATGGATTTGAATTCTCGGAGGAAATGTATTATTTTATTTTATCAAGAAATTAGCCTTCAAAACATAAAATATATTCAGTGAAAGTCTTAAGTTAATACTAATTTAAATTTATAAACATAATAAAATAAAAATAAGATAAAAATTTACATGACATATTTTCAACACAAATATAATAATAAAATTATAATATATATATATATATATATATATATATATATCTAAAATATATATTTAAATTTATAATTAATATTAAATCAAATCCTTATCATGCATACTAATAATAAAAATATATGTGTTTAAATTAAAACAAAAAAGAGTATTTATTTATCAAAGCACTTTAAAGTAATTAAACTTTTTATATTGTTAATGATGAATTATTTATTATTAAAGGTTTATTGCTCCTCACTTTACAACTAGGATATTTACAACATGTCTCCCAAGATTTAACAACACTACATTAGTTTAGATTCATTTCTAAACAAAGTCATTGAACCAAAGTAAAATAACTCAATTATCTTTCAATAAAGTGAATCTAAACTCTAGATTTGGGAGAAAACACAACGCATAAAAGAAAAGAAAAACACTAAAAATAAAGCGAGGAAGAGTATGTGTATGTAAATTCCTGTATAAATACAGGACCGAAGGTAATGAGATCTCGACGAGTAATGAAAACTTAAGATGAAAAGAAATGAATAGATGACATAAATAATAATAATAATAAATATGACTTGTAATGGAGAGGATAACCTTCACAAATAAATTTAAAGGTATTGTTAAATTTGAAATGAGGATTACGAATCTTATATTAAAATTTGTAACGTTGGCAAAACTAGTAACGAGTTTCAATGGATAAAAAAATAAGAAAAATGAGAAAAATGGTCTCAAGAAATTAATATGGTAATAAGGAATAAATGATAAGAAAGTATGGTACCAAAGAAAAGAAAAGAAAAAAGTGATAGTTTAAGCACCGGTTAAAAACTGATAACGTTATCATAAAACTGTATTAAGTTCGTAAATAAAATAAATATATTTTAGAATAAGAAAATGATCTTGAGGACTTAGTGAAATAACTAATATGATTCTAGCAGGGATTGAACAAAAAAATTCGGATTTTGACGTAAAATCACCTACTAACTAGTTTTATGCTATCACATGTAACTTTAAATCCAACCATTAGATCAGGCTTAAATTTTTTGAGGAGTCTCCTAACACATTTTTCTACATTGGATTAAAATTTCAGGTCAATCAGAATTCATTAAGGCCTTCAGATTAGGTCAGCAGCCAGGTGTGTTTTAAAAAACAAATACAAAAAATCATTATAAGGGGCAAAATCATAGTTTTTAAACCTGAGCCGGTGGTCGACCCGGTATAGTAATCAGGTCACGGGTTAGATAAACCGGGTCAACCCAAAAAAAGGAGAACTTGCAAACGTCTATGATGCAATCTCTAAGCAAACTAAGTGCAAGCATCGCGTGTTCCCATTATTCCAAGAAATAATAAAAATTCCCATTCAATTATACAAGTCGTTGAACGGCACCACCCACTTGCAGATACTCGACACCCTTGATTGTTTACCTCAAAAGAGAGTTAAAATCTTCCCCCCTACACCTCCATCACATGGGCAGATTGTCTACCAAACTATGAAGACTCCCCGCGCAATTAGCCTCCTAATTACTCTACTAATTGACTATTAGCATAGGTGGTTGTTTGATTCCACAACAGATCAAACAAAACGTGGGCGACGAAACGAGAGAGAAAAGTCTCTGTATGGTTGTCGGCTATTATAAAGAGGCATGTGGGTACAAGTAACTTCAGCTTCATCTATCGCAGATTTGAAACAGCGATCAAGAGTCTTCTGCTCCTCTGCTTTTCTTCCTAATTGAAATGGCTTTGAAGATTTCTTTAATTAGGTTTTTTCAATTCTCATTTTTGTCTTCATCATTAATCGTTTTGGCCTTTTAATAGTAAAAGGACAACACGACGTCGTTTCATATATATATATATATTAAAAAAAAGAGGCTGAGTCTCAACTAGGTTTACCCGGGTCGACCTGCCGGGTCGATCGGGTTTTGCCGGGCCAAATTCCAGGCTGGTTTTTACTTAGACCTGGCCCGGTCCCAGGCCCGGGTTGACTCGCTGGGCCAGGCCGGGTTTCAAAACTATGGGAAAAATGGTTAAGAAGCAAAATTCTTCCCTTTATATAGCAATTTGACTGACAAGTAACAGCCATGTAAAATGACTAAAAGCTTCTCCTTTTTCATTTATTCTCTAAATTTCTTCAGGAATACCCCTAAAATGGAGAGATGTAGTGAAATAATGGAAGAAAGGAAGGCAATGAAGGTTTTGTGAACTAGGGTTTGTGAGAGACATGAGAGAGAGTGATGGAAGGAGAGATAAAGTGGGAAATCCTGAAGGGAAAAAAGAAAGACTTCAAAAGCTTGACAAATCCTTATTGATTTTTGGTGATTTATGAATTGTGTTTGAGCTTGGGGTTTGCCTGATTAGTGTGTTGTTGAGGGTTTTTTATGAATGTATTTAGTTAAAATTACAAGAAAATTTAAGAGGAAACCTTGATTAATTAAAGAAAATTTCAACCATAATTGGAAATTAAGAGAGGAAATTGATTTAGGGACTCATGCTTATTTGAAATGGATCATATGTTACTTAATTGAACATGTTAGATGAAGTTCTAAACAAGAAACTAAAAATGTAGGGACTCATGCTTATTTGAAATGGATGATATGTTACTTAATTGAACATGTTAGATGAAGTTCTAAACAAAAAACTAAAAAGGAAAACCCATGGCTCTTTTAAATGAGGTTTCGATCAAAGGGCTTTTGAAGAGGGTTTGAGTTTTTTTTAATTATAATGGTGTGTTTTAATTGATTTATGTTGGAAGTTTGAAAGAAAAATGGGAAAAAAAAATCCAAGGGTAAAGGCTTGAGTGTTTTCGGCCATATTAGGAAATGATGAGAAAATGGGTTATCGAAGGGACCGTTGTGTCAAATTGTTGTTGAAAGTTGATTTCGAATTTGTTTAAATGAGTCTAGGGTCATGAAAATTGAAATAAATGTCATAAGATATAAATGTTGGCTTTCAGCCAAAAATACATGATAAAAAGAAAATGAAGGAAATGAGTTGCCATACTACGCGAAACTATGTTGATGATCGTCATTTTATAGTATATAAGGTTTGGTAAATGGGCGAATGTTACTAAAGAAAAAAAGGTATGTTAAGTGTGGGGAATTGGTCAAACTTGGGTACATGACTCTTGACCAATGTGTTTAAATGTTTGGCTATGCATTATTAGGTGAATGAATAAATATACCTTAAGGAAATGGTAGATTTGGACTTTTGAGGATGATTATTGTAAAAAGCCGGTTATAATCTAACTTTACCAAAATAAAATAAAATAAAATCAATAATTAAGTTCTTAAGAGGGATGAAATTAACCGAAAGAAAAGTGATAAGACATGAATTTATTAAAAAGGAAAGGATGGGGCAAATCGGGAAAAGGCTAAACAAAAAGAGGTCGCAAAATTTAAAAGATTGGACTATATAAAGGCCTAATTTTTCTTCTCTTAGCAGACGACTAGAAACCATAAGAAAGGGGGAGAACTTGTATGCTTTTTCACTTGTTTTTTTTTAAATTAAATGTAAGAATATATTATAGATAAAAAATAACAATGCTGAAAAAACAGAAATTATAGAGGAAATATATACAGATAGACTAGCAAAGGGATAAGAGGACAAGCTCCCTAGGAGACATATAAAAATACATCTGGAAGGCACTGCAATCCACCACTAAATAAAATAAGAAACAAAAACCAAGGAACGACCAAAACAAATTAAAAACTACCTGCCAAAAGCAGCAGCAAACGCTGACTTATCCATACAGAGACGCAGAAATCTTCAGATCATCCATGTAGAGACAGAGGCAACCAGTCAAGAACAGTGGCAGCCCATCAGCCAAAAAGTAGCAGCCTAGCTAAAAACAAAAACCAACCTATGAGCTCTTCCATGCAGAGACGTAGACTCATCCATGCAGAGACAGAAACCTTCAATTCATCCATGCAAGCCAGCCACCAACCATCCATTCAAAGACAAGGAAAACTTCAATACATCCATGCTGAGACAGAAGAAACCCAGCCAAGGAACAACCAAAACAAATTAATACACTACCAGTCAAGAACAATAGCCATACAGGGACGAAGGAACCATGCAGACAACCCAGCCAAGACGTAGAAACCATGTAGAGTGACAGTCACCAGCCATTAAAACACTACCAGCCAAGAACAATAGACTTTCGTTCATCAATGCAGAGACGTAGAAACCATGCAGAAAACCATGCATGACCAAGCCACACCAAAATACAAAGGAGCTCATTTGCTAAACCTGCCTTCTCTACTGGTCTAGCATCTACATTGTCTTTAGAACATGCTCTTGTGGTATGACCAAGCACTTTGCAGAATTTTGGCAGAGTCTCATAGATTACCCTTTGGATGAGAGGGTTTCTATTGGGTAGAACAACATTAATGGAGGACCGAAAGATTTGCAAGAAGATCCACTTCCATAAGCACTTGAGCATAAGACAGTCTCTCCTTAGTAGATGTTAGCTTATCACATTGTATTGGCTTACCAAGGACACTTGCAAGCTTAGATAAACACCTCAGTGTCTAACATTTCAAAGGCAGATTTGGGAACTTAACCTAAACAAGGACTTGTGTCATTTCAGAGCATGGAAAATCAAAATATTCAGTCATGGAACGTAAGATGAGAGTCCTGCCATATACTAAATAAGGGCCTCCATACAAGACAAAGAACTTGTCTTCTTCATTTTGAAATTTATATACTAACCAGCTCGATTCATGTATGGTAAGGGTGGCTTCACATTTCCAGGTGTTCCCAATGATGTTATTCAAGGCCCTATAACTAGGAAATTTCCCAGACATATAACCAACGACACATAATTTCCAGTCATCACATGAATGGTCTAAGTCTTCAGCCAAAAGAGGACATGACTGGATAACATTAAAGTTTGAAAAATGCATGAGTTTCGGGCATGTGGAGATGCTTTGGTTAGAAGGGAACAAATCTCTCCATCTACTACTAGCTGGGGGGAGTAGAGTGAGATATATCTGCTTTTCCAGTTTTAGACGGGTCCAAGCTGGCACTTTTAGGACTTGACTGATGAAGATAATGCTTTCTCTATAACACTAAAAGGGTGTGATATGATAGCTCTTATGCACATGACTGATGAAGACCTGAAGGCTCTACGAATACCAATGGTAAACTCAAGTTGATCTCTTGGCCAAGATATGCATATATTTTGTGGTTGATTTTTTCTATTGAAATCTCTTGTAGTTCTTGATGTTCTCAACTATTGGAATGGTTGTTTTTTAAACAATTTGCATAATACACTATGCCATTAGACTAGGACTCTGTATTTTTTAGGGTTGACAACATAATATATTATGATATTTTTTCATTAATTCATTTAAAAATACATGGAAAACTGATTTCTGATCTCAACTCGAAGGTGTTCACATCTGGGATGAGGCATTTGCATGTCATAACATTTTGATTTTCCTTCTCCCGATTTTGCTCTTTAAAAATCGTATAGGTCTAATATATATTTGATGGTCAGCTGTATAACAGTCAATTGTCATTTCATGTGAGATGTTGTGCTAAGATTTTTTCCCCCCCTCACATTGTTACTTATTAGTGCTACCTTTCCATTTCTACATTCACATTTACAAATTGATAAAAAAGAAAAATTGTTTTATAAGATCAATTGGGTATGAACTCTATGTGATTGTTCTGGGTATGTCTGTCTTGAATGATAAAAACATGAATGCTCACAATTTGAAGGCACTCATGTTCATCATGATAGTTCACACCAATGTGATATATGCCTTGTTTATTAACTCGACTGGGTACTACCTAGCCTTTTAGTTTTTATTTCCCCTTTACCCTGTATGTAATTTAGATATCAAAATTCATGGCTGAGATTCTTGGTTTTCATGGTCTCCTTCCACTTTTCTATTCCTGATCAGATGTTTGGTTCAATCTTTGTGGTTTTAGGGGCAAAGGAAGAAAATAATTTTAGCGTTAGAATCCAGAGGCTGAGATTCAGAAGACGAGCATTATTGGTCTGACACCCTAGTTGGTATAAAGCCTTAGTGTGCATCTTCGTTTTGTTTTCCCTGGTATTGCCACCGTGGCTTTATCTTTAGCTGGTTAATTATTGTGAAGTCGGTACGAGTTGCTAGTTGTCAACAACAAAGGTAGAAACTTTTTTTCGTCTTTGTGGTTCCTTTGGATTTTATGGGGTATTAGATGGTGGGTAGAAACCTTAAATTGATGCAATTTTTGTTTTTATCTTATTTATTTTTGTTGTTTTTGGTTATGTTCTAGTATGGTTTCTATTTATTGTTTTTATATTTTAAAAATTAATGTTTTAAATGTAAAGCTTGAGGTTCAAGATTCTATATTATATTTTACTGTGTTATGAATTGCTAGTTGCTTGTCTTCAGATGACAATGGGGAATTTCTTTGGTATCCTTGGTATAATAATGATTATTACATTATTTTATTAATGGTTAAGGTTTTTAGTTTTCATGGAGTTTAATACCCGGTTTGGTAAATTAAGTATAATTTTTAATATAATTTTTAATCTCACTATTAAATTAAACTGAAATTTTGATGGAGGATTCCGAAGTGCTTTGTTTTATGATGGGTTAGCATTTCATGATGATGGAAGATAGGGAAGGTGTTTAAATAAGGCTCAGAAATTAATGTGCAAGATTGTTTTTATTTAAGTGTTTAAATAAGGCTCGGAAGTTAATGTGCAAGATTGTTTTTATTTATCTTATTGTATTTGGATTTTTTTATTCTATTTAGCTTTGAAATTTTAATTTAATCAGTATGTTATTATTTATGAATCCTAATGCTAGATGAATTCTATTTGTTAAGTAAGTTTTAATTAGAAATATTTTTCTAAAAAGATTTTAGTTTTAATTAAGAGTTTTTTTTATCGGTAGGTAGTTGTAAGGTGAAAACAACTCATATCATTAATCTGGCATGCATATAATATTTATCCGTAGGACCATGCAAGACAATGTGGATTTATTAAGTACCAAATTCTAATGAAAAAAGAACACTGAGGCTCCTTCCCTAAATAAGCTTGTATTGAATACAGCTCTAAGAAATCTTTCACGCAATTCCTCCATTTGGGCAGAAATAGAAGCTCTGTCCCAGAGTGTTCTCACGAACACTCGCATGGTGGCAATAAATGGATAGAGAATTTACTTACCACTATTGCCATAGTTTCTCTATTCATGGTGGTAGCTTTTGCCGTAATGAACAGCTCTACTTCACCGTTTTCTCCCCGTAGTATCTTTCTGGTATTTGGGATGGATGGGTTAAAAAACCTGCATGGCCTTTGGACCGAGTTTGGATGCACACAAAAGGAAAGAGGAAATGACGTATACAAGCTACCAAACTGAAAAGAATTGTCTCTACAGTGTCATCTGGTGCAGCAAATGGAAGTGGTGAAGACTCATAAATTCAACTAGCATGGGAATAGGGCTCCTGAGTTAGACAATCGGTTAATCAATTGGTCCAAAAAATTTCCTTCATTCTCCTTAGTCGAGGTAGTTGATAGCTTATACTTGGTCCTTGGTAGGCCAAAGTTGCTCGTGGCTAGTACCTGCAAAAGATCTTTTTCGGTAGAGGTAGGGACTCTCTGATGCTTAAATAAATATCTTTTTAGATAGAGAGAATATAAAAATATTCTAGAGAGAGATGCTCTGAATATATATATATATATATGCAGTCAAGAATGAAGATTGTCAACTTTTTTCCTGAAAGCCTCATGGTGTATTTATAGCTCATTAGTCTTGTTTCTTTGTGAAAAGAAGGGTCTGTAATGTAATTACCCTGATAGTATTTAATAAGGGATAAATATCTCTTATATCTATATTAATGTTAAATGGGAATATGGTGGGTCTTTAGAGGACTTTTATATACCTAAAAAGGTGTAAGGAGATTAAAGTTCAAGACGTCAAATGTAGCTAAGCCTATGGAGGCTGAGTTTTTCCCTGAGATTAGACCCAAGGGAGGTTGGTCATTTCCCTAGACATGCCAAGAGAGGATGGTCGTTACCTTGAACTTGGCTAACAGTGAAGTCCAAGCGTCTTGGGTCTGGCATGTTTCCAGACCCACATGACCTTGGACTTGACGGATTGCCAAGTCCAAACACCTTGGGTCTGACACACATGTCAGACCCACATTATGTTGGACTTGGTTGAAGTCCAACTGTCTTGGGTCTGATATGTTTGCTAGACCCACGTTACCTTGGACTGGGCAGATTGCCAAGTCCAAGTGCTTTGGATTTGACTGATTGCCAAGTCCAAGCGTCTTGGATATGGCTAGCATCAGACCCAACATGCCTGGGGTTTGGCACTTTACTAAGCACTTACATGGCTGAGCTCAACACAATAACAAGCCATGTTCTTTCCCTTGGGCGTATCTAAAGGAGGAAGGTCATAAGGGTTTTTTAAGACCATTAAAAATAGGTTTATCAATAGCTACTCAAGTTTTTGTGATATTGATACGTGAAGACTTGTAAAAGTACTTTTATGATGAGTTCATTGAATTTTCATAATGTGAAAAAAGGGGTGGGAATCTTAGATAATATACTAGGCAACCCATGTGGAGGGGCTGGAAATCATAATTCAAAAATTTCCTTGAAGGGTAAAAGAAAAACATAAGGAAAGAGCTTATATTTAGAAATATTTCTAAGTGGTCGGGGGAACCCATCAGAGGAAATCAACTCGCTTTGGAGGAATTCCAATCTCCAAACAAATCAAGCTCATACTTAGAGAATTTCTAAGTGGCTAGTGGGAACCCAAAAGGAGTGAACCTATGCTTAGAAATTTCTAAGTGATTATAGGTTCTTTGGAGAGTAGGAGCTAGGAGCTTTCCCATCATTGTCATGGGGCTTAAGAGCCTCATCCCTTGGAGAGTGGTGCATATAGCACTGGGGAGATCACATCTATCTCTTGAAGAGTGGTGCATATAGCACTGGGGAGATCACATGCATCCCTTGGAGATTGATGCATATATCAACTAAGTAGATCATATGGTGCTCAATTATGCGGTTGTATAATGAGAAATAAGAAAAAGACTATTTTTAATCCCTTCACTCTCTAAGAATATATCCATTGTGATCCTCTTTTGAGCCTCAATAAGTTTTTTTTTTATAAAAACCCTAATTAGGATAACATTCCACACTAGAAGGCAAAGAAAAAAAGAAGAAAATGTGAGCAAATTGTTGAAACGCACACGTGGATCTATGAAAGTCAGAACCTAACACTAGGGGGCATCGTCATAAAAAAAGGGAAGGACAAGAAATAGGAAGCAAAAAATAAAAAGAAGAAAAGGAAGAAGTAAAAGAAAGGAAAAGAAAAGGAAAATTATGGTTTGATGACGTTCTAAGACTGATGCAAAGATTCCGAAGCAAGACTCTTTATTAAAAAAGAGAGTCTATCCGAACAAAGATCATGAGATGACTTCACAAGATAAAAAGAGGTAAAAGAAAAGTAATCCTATGTCTTTAAACTCTCAAACACTTTTTAAGCCTTCTAAGCATCCATTTATTTCATAGTCTATAGTCATATCCTGCGTGCCTTTAAAAATCCTTTCTAATCAAGCGCGCACAACATGAGTTGATAAACAACGATCTTACTATTCACACGACATGATAAATGAGTAGCCACACACATTTATCCATGCAATAAAAATGTCAATTCTAACATGAGGCAAATATTTTATTCTATACAGTTTTTTTTTCAACTAAATACTTGAAACCTTTTTGAAAAACTGAAACAGAAGGTTACCTCCAGTAAAAGCCTAACCTAAAGATGACCTACATTCTAAAATCCGATAAAACCCCTAAGGGAATTGCTTAAGGAACTGTTTTGATGCATATAGTAAAAGTTCCAGTTTTCATAAGCAAAACCAAGTCTTTTAAAGTTTTTTTTTCTTTTTGAAAAAGATTTATGTGCTAAAATAAAACCAATATAAAGCCTTTAAAATGAAAAGGACAATTAAAGCATTGATAAGAGCATGATACAAAGCAATGTCAAATCATATATTCAGTGGAGTATGAAAGGGCCCCACAAGAAACAAAAGCTAGAAACTTCTTCTTAAGATTATGGTGGCTAAGAAAAGCAGCACAAGAAATGGATCTTGACTCAATAATACAGTTTCGAACATATGAACGAGCTCACACCAGAAATGGAGTTCATAGTAAACCAAAGAAAGGGCGAGACCTATGTTTCCAAACCGGGTAAGAGTGTGTGCATTTAACCCCAAAACATTGTATAAGTTTTTATTTTACAAAAAAATTCTTGAAATCGAACTCAGACGAGTCAAAAGACTGATAAAAAAAGAGTCCGTGGAAGGCTCTAATTGAAAGGGATTATTAAGATTCAGGGTTTTAGGTCAGTTGAGCTAGAAAGAAGGCAAAATTTTGGTTCTGGTTAAAGGGAATCGCCAGATTGGGATTTCAGGTTGACCGAGCTGAAGATAAAATTTTGGTTCTTGTTAAAGGAAATCACCAAATTGAGATTTCAGATTGATCGAGTTAAAGATAAAGACCAAGGTTTTAGTTAAAGAGAGTCTCTAGATTGTGATTTGAGGTTGACTGAGATGAAGATAAAATTTTGGTTCTAATTAAAGGAAATCACCAGACTGAGATTTCAGATTGATCGAGCTGAAAACAAAGACCAAGGTTCTGGTTAAATGGAGTCTCTAGGTTGAGATTTGAGGTTGACCGAGTTGAAGGCAAAATTTTGATTCAAGTTAAAAGGAATCGCTAGATTGAGATTTGAGGTTGACCGAGCTGAAGAAATAAATTTTTTTGTTCTGGTTAAAGGGAATTGCTGGATTGAGATTTCAGGTTAACCTAGCTATTTGCATAGATTTTGGTTCTGGTTAAAGAGAATCACCAGATTGAGATTTCAGGTTAGTCAAGCTGTTTTTTTTTTAAGATTTTAGTTCTGGTTAAAAGGGATCGCCAGATTGGGATTTGAGGTTAATCAAGCTATTTACAAAGATTTTGGTTTTGGTTAAAGGGAATCACCATATTGAGATTTCAGGTTAACCGAGCTATTTACAGAGATTATGGTTCTGGTTAAAGGGAATTACCATATTGAAATTTCAGGTTAATCGAGCTATAACATGAAATTTTAGTTCTGAGGGAACCATTGAGATACAAAATTTCAGGTCAACTATGCAATCAGGAAATACTAAGAAATACAACTACAACCAGGAAGCATTAAGTTTTCAAACCTCGTAATCAAGAGGTATCATAGATCAAGTTTCTGCTTAAAGGGAATCGTCAGATTGAGATTTCAGGTTAACTGAGTTGTAAACAGTTTGATCATAGTTCTAGTTGAAGGGGACTGCTGCAAAGACAAAGTTTCAGGTCAACCGAAAAGAGACCATGGGTAGGTTACCCGACATAAATCATGAGCAAGTTACTCGATCATGAACCACAGGCAAATCACCTGAACAATGATCATGGACAGGTCACCCAATCACGAACCATGAGAGGTCACCCAAACAAAAATCATAGGCGAGTTACCCAAATAGAGACTACTCATAAAAAATCTTGAACCACGGGTAGGTTACCTAATCCCGAACCACGAGCAAGTCACCTGAACAATGACCACGGGCAGGTCACCCAATCATGAACCATAAGAGGTCACTCGACCACTCATAAAAAATCTTGAACCACGGGTAGGTTACCTAATCACGAACCACGAGCAAGTCACCCGAACAATGACCACGGGCAGGTCACCCAATCATGAACCATAAGAGGTCACCCAAACAAAAACCACAGGCGGGTTACCCAAATAGAGACCACTCATAAAAAATCTTGAACCACGGGTAGGTTACTTGATCACGAACCACGGGCAAGTCACCCGAAAATGACCACGGGCAAGTCACCCAATCATTAACCACAGGAGGTCACCCGAACAAAATCAACAGGCAGGTTACCTGAATAAAGACCTCTAAAAAAAATATTAGATGTTTTCCACACAACGGGCGAAAGTCCTAGATATTTTTTTCAAAATGACAGCGTTCCTATACCAAAAACTTTTTTTTCCTCTTTGTAAACTTACTTTCTAAAGTCTTTCAAAAGATTTTATATTGTAAGTATTGTAAAGAGAAAGACAACTGTCATAATTCAATTTTGGATCCTCAAAAT
>Ga0307517_10007657_pt1 | contig 15699 bp, 19 predicted proteins | sample 23_EM_MG_FD_194515 | JGI IMG/M metagenome (GOLD analysis project Ga0307517, IMG submission 194515) | Populus trichocarpa ectomycorrhiza microbial communities from riparian zone in the Pacific Northwest, United States - 23_EM | ecosystem: Host-associated > Plants > Roots > Unclassified | place...
CTTTGGTTTGTTCCATTCGAGAACGTCAGACTGGGAAACAAGGAGTGCCAAGAAGGGTTGTTCCTAAAACAAAGGAAGTTGATAATAGCAGATGAAAAAATCGATTTTTCCTTACAGATGAATTGAGTATCAACTGTTCCGAGAGACTTCCCGATCAAGTCACATCAGCTAGCAGTATAATAGTACTTACATAAATATTAAAAGTCCTATTCAAGTAGATAAGAGTCCGAAACTGCTGTCCTTATGAGATATAAATGCGTCCATAAATTGAAAATCCATTCCAGAGCTATCGATATTTTCGATACTCCCTCAGTTGTGAGGAAGTGAAGTGAACCGCTTCCGCATGGAAAGTTTTCAGCCTAGTTTGACGATGAGAGAAAACAGAAAGGACGTCCATGGCCTCCACAAATGAAAGAATATGGTTCGTTAATACAAGACTCGTCAATGTATCGGCCGAACGCTGCAAGAGAGGAATCGTTTTTCCAAGGGAGACAAATGGTATCTCGAGTGATTTCAAGCCGGAAAGGAGCGCCATATCATCAAGCAGCAAGTCGTTGAATGGCTCCCACACCTCCTTCTTGCGTAATTGGAGCATGTCGGTGCGAAATGGCAAATTGGGAGAGAGATGGACTTCACAAAGAGAGGACGAATGTCTTCTCAGAAAATCGAGCAGCCCAAACGAATCTGAGAATATGGTTTTTTCGAAGGGAATAGCCACTCCGAATCGTTTGAGATGTTGCATTGAAGGAAGTGCGACGAATAAATCGGACAGATCCACTGATGACGAAGAGAAAATCATCAGAGAACGCATGGCGCTGCTGGAGTGTACAATGAGTGGGAGGACAACGGCGAGAAGTTCCTGATGTTCAGCGCAAGAATTATCCTTGGTCGCTTTCGTTGAGGAAGTCCGCGCCGAATAATCGAAGTGCAGCTCAAGTTCTTCTACTGGGGTGGAAGGGGTGATCACCTGCAGGTCTCTGAAATTCAAGACATGTGCATGTAGTGTGAGTTTCCGTAGGTTTGACCCAAATGCCGTTCCAATTGATGTTAAAAATGTCTTGGTGTCGTCGGTGAGTGGAAGGTCTGTCCACTCAAATTGAAATTCCATCACATTTGTCATCCCTCGAATGGCCGAAACCATAAATCGAATCGCTTTGCATGCGGTGAGTTGTTTGGTGGATGTTATAGGACTTGCATCGTAACCAATATCCGGCATATCAAGTTCGGGATCGAAGTGACATGGGAGGGGCCGCCAAGTTGAGACAGCGGAGCGGAGATTCGATAAGATCTTCCTTGAGGGTAGTGTGCGTTGGGAACGTGCATCTCGTTTCAGCAGAAAGGCAATAAACCAAGCACGTATGTACAGTTTTCGTACACGGCATGAAATGATAGGACTCCTGACAAAAGATGAGAATTAACTACTGTCGGCGGAACACCAGGTTGAGCCACGTACTGCAAACGATTCAAGAAGTGTATAAAGACTTCATCCAATCTTGTCCACTCCACGTGGCTATATTTCCGCGTAAGGGCTATTTCGAAGAAGGAACGATGCACAGATAGCAGTCGGTGAAGGTCCCGATGAGGTATGAATGCGGCTATATTTAGCCAAATATCATAGGGAAGTTCGCTAAGGGGTTTGTTGCCTGACTCCAACATGAAGGTGGTGGTGTGGAAACAAGGAGTCATCTCTGCTCAAACACAAAACAGTCGTCTGCGTTACGAAGTGAGGTGCTATATTTAGATAACCGACTGTAGTTGCCTGTGGATAGCTCTTGAAAGGACTCACTGAGTGTCGTTTTCAGCAGAATGGCGTTATAATGACTTTAATAGCTCTGCAACTTTAATCGCTCGTCTACAAAAGTCAGCCGTGTAGTCTCGCATGCTGTTTACAGCTAACCTGAATAAAGTCAAGTCCTTGAGTTTTCGGAGCATTGTTGGATTTATGTCTAACTGCATAAAGTCCCAGTTCACATCAGACCATGCACGGCAGTTGAAACAGAGTAAAGCTGGTTAGTAAAACTATGCGGATAGAAAAGCGGCAATGTCATGAATGGATGAGTGGGACGGGATTGTTCTATTCGTGTTATGCCACTCGCCAACGCGTCGCACCCAAAAGGCTCATAGAGGTAAAGTTTACAAGGCATGAAGAATGTTGAGGTTGGAAAGAGCAAATCGGAAGGTCACCGGTCCGGATGACTTATCACCACTTGATGTATGTGGTTTAGACGATACCTCCGAGTCCGCATAGGCCATTTATCTGCTAGATTATACTCCGTGAAGGCCCCAGCTACTTCTCGTCAATACGATGGTTAGTTTGTACTTTCCAGATCAGCAGATACCCGCTCCTAACGAGATTCAACTTAGTTTGTGTGATTGGTGGGGGTCATGCTGGCTGTGAAGCAGCCGCTGGAGCCGCCCGTACTGGGGCCCGAACGCTTCTCCTTACACAAAAATTAGATACTGTTGGAGAACTGTCCTGTAACCCATCCATTGGGGGAGTTGGAAAGGGTACATTGGTCAGGGAAGTCGACGCTTTGGATGGGTTGATTGGGAGGGTGGCTGGTGAGATTTTCAAACAGCTTGCGGATTTGTTGAAGCTCATGGGTTGGCCTTGAAGACAAAGCGGGCATACAATTTCACATGTTAAATAGATCCAAAGGAGCTGCAGTTTGGGTGCGTCCTTTTGCTGTCATTCCATTGGACACACCTTATTCCTTTATAGGGCCCACGAGCTCAAATTGACAGAAAGTTATATAAAAAACATATGCAACATATGCTTTTCAATTATCCTGGACTGGATGTTTTTGCAGGGAACGTCTTCGACTTGAATTTTGAACATTCAGAACTTGATCACGAAGGGGCAAGGATTTCTGGTCTGACGTTGGGTACCCTACAACTTTCCAGAAAAACATGAGACAGTACTGACACTCCTTTAGATAATGGACATGTTTTTACATGCTCCCAAGTTGTTATTTGTACTGGTACTTTCTTGTCGGGTGAAATACATATGGGTAGGTTACATCGCGATGTCCAATGAACACCACTGAGTTTACATTAGGAATGAAACGCTTTCCGGCTGGAAGACTTGGTGATAACCCTTCCACCGGGATATCTGGTTCCCTCAACGCCGCTGGGTTCAGGCTTGGCCGTCTGCAGACAGGCACGCCAGCCAGACTTGACCGGAATACTATTAACTTCAGTCAAATGCTTTCACAACTGGGGGATGCCGCACCGTCGCCTTTTAGCTTCTTACACGACAATGTGGACAATGCGGTACCTCGTTGTTCCATGTGAAAATCCATAATCTCACATATGATCCTTAAAGGGCAATCAGGTCGCTTGTTATCAAACGCACACCACGCAAGAAACGCATCAGATCGTTCGAGACAATATCCATCTGAGTTGTCATATTCAAGAATCACGCAAAGGTCTAATGTCCTCATTCACATGTCAGACTAGTTGGTTCTGAATCCTTATACAGGTCCTCGTTATTGTCCTTCGTTGGAGGCCAAGGTCATCCGCTTCGACAAGAAAGAGAGGCATATCGTCTGGTTGGAGCCCGAGGGCTATGATTCTGGTGAGAAAATGCCATGCTCTAACTACAAGATAACCTCAGTAATCGGAATAGAGCTCATATATCCCAATGGTATTTCTTGCAGCTTGCCAGAAGAAATCCAGGAAACCATGATGAGAACAATCCCTGGTCTCGAAAATGTGAAAATGGTTAGGCCCGCGTATGGAGTAGAATATGATTACATTGATCCCAGAGAATTGGGCCGTGAGTATTAATGTATCCTGCAATGTGCCTGAAACCGAAACCCTCCTTTAGCAACCTTGCAAACGAAACGCGTCAAGGTGAAAGCTTCCACACTACCTCTGCATATTTTCTTAAAACCGTCATTTTGCATAGGGTCTTTACCTTGCAGGTCAGATAAATGGTACAACAGGCTATGAAGAAGCGGCGGCTCAAGGCATCGTAGCAGGCATTAACGCAGGCCTGTCTGCACAAAATCGACCTCCCCTGGTTCTTACCCGCGCGGATAGTTTCACTGGGGTGCTGATTGATGACTTGATTGTGAAAGGCGCTGAAGAACCCTGTGGGTGCATTCACTGTACTATTCTTATGTTTTCGGCTGAATCTGAACAGATCGTATGTTCACTTCAAGATCAGAGTACCGTATGAGCATCAGAAGTGACAACGCGGACCTCAGGCTCACAGAAAAAGGTTAGTTATGTCCGCAACTGTAGTCGGGGTCATCTCTAATGTAACATCCATCTATCAGGACGCACTGCTGGAGTTGTTTCTGACGAGCGGTGGGCTCGGTTTCAAAAAACTAAAGATGCTCTGTTCGATACAAAAAAACTTTTGGAATCGAGAGTACTCTCCCCGCAGGGATGGGCAAAGCATGGTATATCCGTGCAGTTTGATGGCGTAGCCCGGAGGTATGCCTCTTATCCTAACTTAACTCTGAATACTAAACACTCGGCTTCAGTGCCTACCATTTGCTGAGATATCCTGGGGTGGTGGCTGCTGGGTTGAAGAGTGTTGTTCCGGGACTGGCTAATGTTGACTCGAAGATATTAGCGCGTCTTGACATAGATGGTACTTTACCTATCTTTCATGGGGTGTCCGTTCATTTCCTCCATCCAATAGGACAGTACGATGCACATCTGGCCCGCCAAGCTTCCGACTTAAGAGTTTTTGCTGAAGACGAGTCTTTGATTCTAGACCCCAAATTGGACTACTCCAGCATACCTGGTCTTAGTGGTGAAGTCATTGAGAGGTTGTATCGCATTCAACCCACAACGATCGTATGTCTTCTCTGCTCTTGTGTTGTGTCTCATGAATGGCGAATTTGCTCAACAACAGGGCTTTGCAAAAAGAATGGAAGGCATGACGCCAACATCCCTCATATCCTTACTTAAACATGCAAAACGGACATGGGGTACCTCCTCAGCGATTCAAGAACAAAACGTTATATAACCCGTAAATCGTTTACATAATTGCTCATAGTATACTCTTGTATGGAATGTCTAATTCATGATCAGCGGACTGTACGAGGTTGTCTCTAAACTGTCAAATTTCTGACTAAGGGTTTTGAATCCTTGCCCAGAACAATGTATATCAAAAATTGATTTATTATGTATGCCCAAACGCATATATTCAACGCATTTATCCACACCCCTTGAAGAGAACACGGGGCCTTGCTCATGAAACAAAGAATGATAAGTTACCAAGGAAGGGAACGGAGACGTGAGTATAGCTGTGTACGAAATAAGTAAACAGCAAGGGGAGGATATAGCATGAGTGAATTGAAAAGGTGATTATGATAACAGACCGAAAACAAAACGATGGAAGTGCAAGGAAAATATGACCATGCATGAGAAAGGAGAGTTAATGAAGGAATGATGGTGGTGTACTAGGATAATCATATGTTTGTGAGCTACGGACATCAAGGGTTCATTAAGACTGGATCGGTGTATGGAACAAGGCGAGTCGCACTGACTTGTAGACACTATAGCTTGAGCTCGGTCAATACCCGCCTTGCTAGCATTTGGTATTGCCATGCGTCACCGCCAATGCGTCTAAACTGGATGCCATGAAGCGGAAGGAAAGGAACCTAGAGGGAGGGTTTCAGTATTATTGGAAGGACTAGTCAAACATCACTCACTTTAACGATGTTAACCTCAAATCGCACACCCAGGGTACTGCTTCCCATGTTGTCAAACAAATCTTTGTCGACCGTGGGTAACGGGCTGGTACGCCCTGGCGATAGTGGCGACGACACCACAAAATCCCTTGGAATTGGTGGAAGAGTTTTGCTCTTGTTGGACAATGTCGAGTGTGCAATGGGTGAATAAGACCGTGGAGGAGAGGATCCTTCCTGAGGGTGTTGAGGGGTGGTATCAGGATTAGCAGAAGTGTTCGTCGTTCCGTTTGTGTGGACATCGCCATAGTTAGCGGCCGTGTGGTTAGAGGACATGTTAAAGAACGATGAAGAAGCGCTGCTATGTGTGGGGCCTAATGTCGTAGTCCCAGAAGGCCTTCTGGTTGGCTCCCTATCCTGATCATCGTAGTCACGCTCTTTCCCTTTATCCTTGTCCTTTTCGCGTTTCATACCAAACGACAATTTGCTTGCTTTCTTTATTATAGAGGGCCGGTTTTGAACAGGTGCTGCTTCGGAGCCAGATGATGTGATTTGATGATGTCCTGTCCTCATTGTAGGGTCAATGGACGCAATGTCGATAGAGGGAAGGTGAATGCACTCGAATCCAGTTTTCGTATCGCGGTACTGTATTTGCATCCTATTTAGGACACGACGTATATCAACCTTGAGGGTGGCTGGTTGTTTGGTCGATGTAGTCGCGACACTATAAAGGCGAATTCGATAAAGTTCAAACTAGACGATAAGAGAATATACCTGAACAAGCCTTTCAAGAAGATAGGTTTAACGGCACCCCTGTCGTCTTCCTCTCTATCTGTCACATCACCGGAATATAATGCTTCGTGTGCACCATCTGCGTATTCCTCTTCCTTCTTTTCTGCCATTTCGCTCTCCCTTCCATGAAGAGATACAGGTTCACTTGTCTTCGCACCAAACAGTCTCTCCGTAAGAGGCTTTCCAGACGTGCTGTATCCGGTACTCGGCCGCCTGGTCCTGCCAATGGTACCCCCACCAATCGAAGCAGCCCCAGATCCAGGAGTATTGCCCATGATAGCAACTCCACCTGTGCTGCTCCGCCGTTCGTGCCTCGTAGCTCTTCCCTGAGGGTCAAGTATGGTAGCTGCCCGTCGATGGGCATTTGTGAATTGCTGGGTTACGAATGATTTACGAGTAGGAACCGATGAGGCAATAGATGTCGGAGACGGTGGTGTAGTGTGAATTATTGTGGTTATCGGGGGAGGGGTTCGTCGGTGAGGGACATCAGATGCTATCGATGAAGGATCATCGTCTTTTAGCGCTTCCTTTTCAACTGGAGTGGGGACAACCGTCTTTTCATCATCGGTCGTCGCAGGGGCTGCTGTGGCCCCGGAACCCAATATTGTGCCTCTCCTAGCAGGAGCATGTTTCCGACTGCCATCACTTCCACCAACAAGCAGGCTTCCAAACTTCCTCACAAGCGTCGCACCACCAGAGAAGGGAGATGTATGGTCATGATCCTTGTCTTTGTCGTCTGAAAGCGGACTTGGTGGAAAAGAGGATGTGTCAGGCCCAACAGTCCTTGGGGGCTCGGGTATAACTTTTCCGTTCTCGTCGCATGCAGGTGTAGCCCCGTGTTGACCACCGAACATACCACCCCACCTAGTCGTGAGCATGGTTGGCCGTTGGGACATACTATGACTTCTTCGATGCGTACTGGGTGGTGGTGCTCTCGGCAATGTCCTCTTTGGTCCAATAGTGGCGTTCTCGTCAATTTCGACGTGCTGTCTTGAAGGAATTGTTTGTGTCGGCGGGCTCGTAGCTGGTGCCGCTGCCGTAGTAGGAACGGAAGGGGAAGGAGGAAGGGAAGGCAAGCCAGCTCCAGGATCCCTTGCTCTTGGTGTGGGCATTTGTGGAACAGTAAACGCAGCCGAAGTAGGCGAAGCAGTCGTGGTGCTGTTATCGTAAGACATGCCGGAGTAATGTGACGTCTCGGGTGCAGGAAGTCTTGGTAAAGGCATGCTGTAGTCTGCCTTTCCCTTCGTACTTGCTATTGGATCCTTTCGTGAGGGGGCAGTACCAGGTGCAGAGTAGTGGGGCTGATTGCTGTTGGCAGATGCAACCGGGCGGGGCGACGACTTGTCTTCGGTTGGTGTTGCCATACTTGCCGCAGTGGCATTAGCAGCGTCGCCAGTCACTGAAAGTTGCGAGCTTGCAAACTGTCCTGGTCCATACACGCGATCACGCTCGAGTTTCTCCCGAGCGAGGTAGTACATCGAAATCATGGGATGGAAACCCTGTGTAGGGTCGAGGGGCTCACGTTCATGACCGGAGCCGTTCCGATGAGACTCTGGTTGCCATAATTAAGTGAGGAAGAGTAACAGACTTAGAGCACTTACCATGACCACTAAATACTCCTCCCGAATTTGAATGTGGTAACGAACCACCAGAGAACAATTTCCGCCTGTAATAGTCGAAGCCGGAAAATCTCTTCAATTTTTTCACGCTAGAATTCATAGGGGTCGACGAGGCGCTCGTAGCTGTTGAAGCATAGTCAGGCTTCCCTGTATTGCTATCAAACGAGATCGCCAAACTCGAATTTGAGAAGCCAGTACCATTATAAGTACTGGATGACAATGTCCCATTCCCGCTCAGATGACTGATACTGCGTTTCCTCTCCCAATGTTGCACCGCGCGTTGGTAGGTGTCGGATTCAATGATCTGTAGAAGCTTGCGTTCAATCTCGTCCTCGCTGCCGAATTCAAACCCTTTCATGAGTTTGATGACTTGACGGTCGAGTTCTTCGCTTCGGATAGGTTCTCTGTGTACCATATGAACAGCCGCAGAGCCCATGAAACCTCGCACCATCCATGGATGGTTCATCACCTCGGCAAGAGGAGCGCGTTGTGCAGGATTTGTAACCAGCATTCTTGACAACAGGTGTTTACATTCTGAAAGATCTGTCAGAAAATCTAAGAGCCAAATAAGTATATCCGCATTACCAGCGCTCAACCAGACAGGGTACTCCGCCATCCCCCGCTTGATCTTAGCATGTAGTGCTGGCATGCTTTGATCATCAAAAGGTACCTTGCCGCAGACCAAGACATAGATGACGACTCCAAAACTCCATACATCGACCTCAGGACCTGTATAAACCTTCGCGCTAAGAAGCTCTGGTGCAGCAAAATATAATGAGCCACAAAATGTCGAAAGATGGTCAAGCGGGTTATACAGATTTGACAGTCCAAAATCTATGATTTTGATGTTGCCAGTTTGGGAAATAAGGATATTTTCGATTTTGAGATCTGTAAGACATGATTAAAGAGGGTTGGATGAAACTTTTCTTTGAAAGTCCACTCACCTCGATGCACAACATTATTGAGATGACAATACATCAATGCACTCCCTATTTGCCTTGCGAACTTTCTTGCGACACGCTCGCGCAAACGACCATGGCTAATGATATAGTCCAGCATTTGACCACCATTGACATATTCAGAAACCATGTAATAGTGGTGTTGATGGACTATCATCTCGCGCATGCCACAGATATAGGGATGGTAAAGAAGCATTGAGAGTGCAGCTTCGCGAAGAGTCCGAATCTCTTTCGATGCGTCTTTTTGAGCTTGTTTTGAAACTTGAGTGTCGGTGTTTGAACTGGAGCCGTTGGTTTGGGGGGGTGGGTTGGGGTTGACCCGAGGAAGGATTTTTACAGCGAACTGGGCGAATCGCGAATCAGTGGAAGAACCGATACAAAGAAATGGAACTTACTTTCTCTCCGGTGACATTATGAACCGCAAGCCTAACCTGACCCATACTACCCGCTCCAAGAGTCTTGCTCAGCGTATACTCACCCAGAACGCGCCTTCCAGACCTCCTCGAGGATGCATGTTCCTCCCTTTGCCGCCTGCGTTCCTTGTTTTCATCTCCAGACGTATGAGACCTTTCAGCGGGACTTGCAGTCGAGGAAGGCACAGTGGCTGCATTAGTTGATTGTGAGTACGATTGAGGGGGCATTGATAAGGGTCTCGGACGATGGGAATTAAGGGTTGGTCCTCTTGACGGAGGCGTAGGGGGAGTGCCAGTAGGAGGCACGATGTTGTGTGCTGCTGTATGCTGTTGGTTGTTATACTCCTGTTGATGTTGTTCGTAGTAATACTTGTCACGATATTGGTGCTGATGGACGGACTGCCGCTGCTGCGGGTGCTGACCATTGCTTCCATAGTTCTGCGCTGTCATCGCTTGGCCAATGGGCATGTCGAACTCGTGGCCAGCGATCAAACCGCCATGTGTGGGTGTAGGGACACTTGGAACCGAATCTTCAGGGACTTGATTCAACTGCGTTGCGACCTTCGGATAGCCGCTCATAGTGAAGAAGAAGACGGCGCTTGTTGGCTGGTGGCCCGTGCAGGGACTGTGGATGGCGATGAAGAAGGGCTTACGGACGAATGAACGACATTCCAAGCTCAGCCCCGGAAAATTTCTTTAAATGGAAACAATGCCGGCCTGTGTCTTTACAAAAACCAATAAAATAACTATGCGAATCTCATGTTTTACTCTCTTTTAGCGGCAGCCACTTCACAGGATATCTATTGAACATGGGCCAGGGGGGAAGGATAACCTGGACAGCATGTTTATCTTCGGAGAACGCGAACAACAAAGAGCTTACAATTGCAAGTGCCAGCATGGCTATGGCCATAAAAGCGAAGGTTACTCGCAGGTCCTGTAATGCAAAGCCTATGCAAAATGAGAGGAACTACACAACCGATGAGAATGTGGAGGGGGTCAAGTGACGAGGTTATTCACAGAGGAGATCACAAGCATAATTCTGGAATAGTTATCGACGACCTGTTGGCCTCTGAAGTCCTGCAATAAAGTCCTTAACCGTGATGTCAATGGCAGCAAAGAGGTTGCTCACAATCTTGCCCTCAACTAGCTCATCCAAGAATGAACTCATTCTGTCTTCGTCTTGCAACTTGAACTTGAAGCTTACTTAGTTGATGATTGAAAGAGATTGAAAGATGCCGTCCGGTCCGGTCGATTCCTTGAACAACAATATCGTCCATGCAACAGGCTGTAAGAAAATTCAAACGACAAATATAGCTGTAAAAGTCTGGTAAATTTTCCATGGACTCTGCTCATTCGAACCCCTCATGTTTATTAAATTTATCAGATTGGATGATACGGTGTTTTCGTAATAAACACCACAAATGATAGTTTTTACAAATCCCCCAATGTCAGTGGATTCCTGGTGCTCGATTCGACTCTACAGCGCCGTGGTTTTGTCCAGGGAAAATTAGACCGCAGCTGTCATATACCCGAGGGAAGGCAGTGTCCACAACACAATAAATGTTATATAAAACTAACCTTGACAGCAGTACAGCCACTTTAACACTTACGACCTTCATTCAACTCGGTTGCAAACGAGACCATGGCAGACTCGAAAACAGAAGGCCAGCGTGGCTTACGCCTCTTATCCCTAGGTGACTAACCAAATGCTGATCCTCATTTCTTTGACGTATCTGAAACGTTGTCGTCGTGTAGATGGCGGAGGAGTTCGAGGCCTGTCAAGCCTTATCATCCTCAAGCAGTTACTTGAAAGTTACAAAACCCAGAGGAATCTGACAGAGCTCCCAAAGCCATACCAATTCTTCGATCTGGCAGGTGGGACCAGCACAGGGGGGTTCGTTCAAACCACCAGGTCTCGAGTCCATTTAAAAACCTTATTCTATACACAGGTTAATTGTTATTATGTTGTTTCGCCTCAGGATGTCGATTGATGAAGCCATCGACACCTACCTTGATTTGACAAAACATGTCTTTTCAGAAAGGAAGTGGATTTTCCAGGATGGTTCCTTCAAGGCTACCCGGTTGGAGGAGGCTATTGTACAGGTCATCAAAGCCAAACTCAATATCGAAAACGACGAAGCACGTCAGGTACGACTCCTTGATGAAAATTCGCCGAAATGGTACGTTTCAGACTCGTATGTTTTGTGGTTATGAATTCTAATTCGTGACAGCTTTGTATGCTCCGCGACTGCTATTAATCTGTCATCTCCTACCCTCTTTCGCTCGTGGAAGTCAACCAAACTGTTGTCCCATCTGAGAACTACGATTGTCGAAGCTGCACGTGCGACCTCAGCAGCCCCAAATTTTTTCAGAAGTATCGATATCGTTGGGGACGAAGGGCTTGCTGAAAGATTTGTTGATGGGGGTATGCTTGCCAACAACCCGGTGAAATTCGTTTTGAACCAAGCCAACGAACTTTTCCCGAATTCCAATATCGACTGTGTTCTCTCTCTTGGTACTGGTAGGACCTCTGTCATCAGGATCAACGGCAACAACTCGGATAGCATATTCAAGAGACTGCTCCCCACCAATATTATACTGAAAGCACTGGTCAAAATTGCAACGGATTGCGAATCCACGGCTGACGAGGTTGACCACAAATTTTCGGACACACCCGGCGTATACTATCGTCTGAACGTGGACCGAGGACTAGAAGACGTGTCTTTGTCAGAATGGACTAAATCAAAATCCGTCGCGGTGCATACCCGCAAATACCTTGAGAAGGAAGAAGTTCACAAGAAGGTACTCGAATTGGTTCAGAAACTCTATCAATCACCTGGCCTTCCCACTGAAGCTTGAAGAACTTACTTGTGGCCTAATCACGAAACCAACGACAAGATCCTTTCGGAACCTGGACTAAATTCAAATCTCTCCCTACCAAATACCACCATTTAAACTCCTGTTTCCAACCTTTCCTACCTTTCCCAAAAGCCCTTCCACCGCCAATTTTCACCAACGGATGCCAGGAGCTTCCTCAGGAGTTCAACGGAAGACTCGAGCAGCTAGCGATTTGTGGGATTCATACCTTTGGAGTATAATTCATAATTTGTATTCAATTCCAGACCTACATAAATTTGATCCTTGACATCTACAATACAATGAGAAGATGATGCGATTTCCAAATGCATCATCGGATTAGTCTATAAAGATTGACAACATCACGTAGTCATGTCTTCAGCCCCTTTCCACAGGTTCCATTGGATTGAGCTCGCCCAGGGTCGCCCTCGTCAGAATCGCTCTATCAGAAATAGCATGACTCGACTCAATCGATGATGACAAACTTTGTGCCCTTTGCATCCTGGAAGGGGAGGAGGAAGACCAGCATATCGGCTCTAAATCGTGCCGAGGTCTCAGTATACGCAACTTGAACGAACGAGAAGTAAGCAGCTAATTCACTCTATCCAAAGGCTTTCATCTACCCAGATTTTAGGTTTCGGAGCGGAGGACACGGGCAACCTCTGTTCTCTAGATCTACAAGGAATGCTGAGTGATTTAATGCTGATGCTTTCCTTACTCTTATTGTAAATGACAGAAGACAAATATTTGCCGTTTCCTATAGGGCATAATCAGACATCCTCGTCGATTTCCAACAACCCGTCTCCTTCGAGCCGTGCGAGGCACGCTAGACTTTCTATTCATTGTGAAGTACCCCGTTCACACAACCGAAACATTACAGCAACTTGACGATGCGCTGGCTCTTTACCACGATAATCGTATCCAGCTTGGCATTCATGAGGACTTCAACTTTGCACTATAAGCTTTATCAATCACTACCGCGAGCTTATAATTATCGAACTCTTTGGTACAGCAGACAACTTTGAACAAAGAGCAAACACACTTCCGAGTTTTCGACAAAGAGACTAGGGATTTAGGTGACTCTTTCGAAACAGCCCTTCGGAGTCGGTCCAGGATTATCGGAAGGTCGGTCGAAGTATATCAGAGTAGGGATAATAGTCCAGGCAATGTGAACCAGGATTAAGGACATCTTGCGAAGTGAAATCTAAAAGGCTCTGGATTTATGATTAAAACTAGATTAAAGGAATACAATTCTACGAAGATTAAAAAAGGAACGGAATGACAGCCCTCCTTTCCTTGGGATATTCATATCCAAATCTGAGGATGTACCATTGATGACCTCGGTAGGCGCGGGGAAGCATTAAGCAGATGAGGTTAATCAGAAAGATATAAGGAGGCGTCAGGGATGGAAGCCATCGCTGCGATGGAGTTGTCAATATAGAGGAAGGGGTGAAATCGATCGGAAAGGGGGGCGGAGCTGCTGCAATAGCAAAACCAAGCCATTCCAACCATTCACATAAGTAATTGGGGTATGAGACGAAAGAGTATAAACCTCCCGTGGGGATAGCATAGTGTTCTCCGGTCCCCTCTTTGTGTTTTCCCTTTGACTTGGCATTTCTCCGTATCCTGAATAATATTTCGTCGTGATAAATATTGCCCACGAAGCCCGCCAACCAAAGGCCGACTCCGAGCCAGAACGTAGGGGTTGGCTTTTGGTGGATGATGTAGGAGATTGTGGTTTCAGAGGAGAGATAGGAGCCTAGAAGGGAGCCGTTGATAATGTTGAATAGAATACCGACGAGAGGAACGAGGATATGGGATTTTGACCTGGAGGGAGTAAGCAGGAGAGGAGAGATGAGGGAGCGGTTCAAGTAGTGGGCGAGAAAGAGAAGGGGGAGGAGACTTAGTTTGAGAGAGAATTTTTGGTCGGTTTGATTAGAACAGAGAGGAGAGGAGAGGTACGTAAAAATGAAGAATATTGGTGAAAAAACCTCCATGAGGACCCATGAGATGCGACCGTCAATGAGCAGGGTGGGATGACTGAGAAGAGTCTGCAAGACGTTCTTTGCTCTTGACTTGTGGTCTGCTTCATCAAGCTGAGGAGCGAACCGACCAAACGGTGCGTTTATGACAAGGGTCACAGGGGGCACTATTATGCACGATACGAGCGTGAAGTATTTACGCATCGCTAGTGGAAGGTTTGAGTCGAAAATCAGGAAGAAAGAACTGGGATAAGCGTACTGCTGTAGATTACCAGTGCCTCTGTTGGGGAAACGCTGAGACCAACCATGCCAGCTCGAAAACTCAGTGGGTTTCAAATGTCAGGAGATCAAGCGTCTGTTAGACTGTTTCTCATTCGGATCAGTCTTTCGGCTTTAACCGACTACATCAATAATTGAAATAAAAACAAAAGGGAATATACTCTGCTTGTTTATTCACGCTTCTTCCTTTTGACGAACGGGCAACGAGTTCAAGGAGTGGAGGGGCAATGCAAGTTAGTCCATTGAAACGGACTTTCGCATTTGCCCTAGAGTTTGAATACGACTTCTGATCCTCAGCTGTTACGGACTTTGACCTTTCGTTGTTTAGCCACATGGAGCCACATACGTCTAGCTCCTACCCTGTTTACTATCAGAACTTGAAACACGCTCGGCACCCTCTGGGGAAGCCAATCTGACCAAACTGGAATTCCTGCCATATGTCCGAGTCGATTGTCTCTTGGGACAAAGCAGGGAGGTCAAGTCCACGCGATATGGCACGCAGTAAGTATCGTAGCAAACTCCTGGCATGCCGGTGAAAGTGTGCGCGAGGGGGATAGCCACTAACTTTGTGAACGTCGTGCGAGGTACCCCAATTCACCCATTCCGAGTCAGTTGCACTTCGAAATTGATTTCACTGGAAAGTGAAGCAGACACCGCTACGAATCTTCTCAACCAGAACTAGAATACGAAAGACTGCGATTATTGGTGAGCTCAAAAGAGCTTTTCCAATACTTCTGATGACCGTCCTTCGATGCATGAGACAAAGAAACCTGTACTACCAATGTTAATCTGTCTGCAGAACTTTATATTTGGTCTACAATTTTCTCACATGGCTTTTATATACTTTTACGAATTGTACGCCAATCCAAAATCCTTGAACCAGACATGTTGATCCCTTGGTGTCGCATACTTGTCGTCATGACCTCCGAAAAACGTGCTTGGGGCATATTATAAGGCCGTGTGATACTGATGGATTGTTACAGACAAACCTAAAAAAAATCCCAACGAACTTCACGTCTTCGAGTCCTCCCTTCGTAGATCCTATTTCGAAATCGATTCCTGATCTAATTTCTTGTGATGAAGGCTCCGAAACCACTGTTCTTGTTAAAAATGGTGTCTTTAGAAGTAGCTCGGGAGACTCGGATGGCGAG
>Ga0307517_10007658_pt1 | contig 15699 bp, 13 predicted proteins | sample 23_EM_MG_FD_194515 | JGI IMG/M metagenome (GOLD analysis project Ga0307517, IMG submission 194515) | Populus trichocarpa ectomycorrhiza microbial communities from riparian zone in the Pacific Northwest, United States - 23_EM | ecosystem: Host-associated > Plants > Roots > Unclassified | place...
ATCAAGGCAATCCCACTCCAACCGCATTGGTGTGCCCTCCGTCCTGGATCTTGCGACTTCGATGCCTTATGACCGACCATTGTTGATTGCTTTTTTGGAATTGCTTTGCTTTTTTTGTTTTTGGCAATCATGACTTGAACTTTCGAATATATTGCATGTTATTATTGTTTCGTGTACTTCCACGCTTCTAAATGTGATCCATTCAATGCGAACGTTGTCCTCATTCTTGTCCTCTCAGCAACTTGTGAATGACAGAGCCAAGACAGCGGTATCAAACCGTGTGTGTATTCAGTCATTACACTCTCTAGTACGATGTGACATATATTTCGTAACATGGCGATGTTGAGCAAACGAGTGCCCCATGCGAGCAATGTCCTGAGTGTTGTATTCTGAATCAATACTTACCAAACCACTTCGACCCTTGTTCTCCAGCAGGTCGACCGTAGCACTCCAGCCGAGCTAGACCGGTAATCAAACCGGGTACTACGTCCTGACTTCACACCGTGACGACGCCGCTACTAGAGTCTAGAAAAGTTGTCAAACCATCAGTGGCCTGCAAAATAGTTCAAAATATAACATACTCATCCAGTTTGTTCCAGGTTAACCATTGCCGATCCGGGATTGGCAATACTTAGGAGATGACCTTCAGAAAATTCAAAACCCAACTTGTGCAGAAGTTGTGCCCGTCATCGAGTCCAAGTTCAACCAAGGATACCAATGCCATGAGTCCTCTGCAGGTTTCCATACCGGCGGACGTCCTCTGCGTCATCTTTGACATGCTCAGGACGCCTGGTGATCGACAATACGACAGCTCATCCTTGAAATTCGATTGGTCACTCCACTGGGTCCCCGAGGTTTACTCACGTTTGCCATTCCTGGAGGGAGACAGCTCTTTCGGTCAGGTTTTTATGGACAGATATCCATATTTACGCTTCAGTTCCCTGGGCTGTCGAGTTTGCCCACAGGTCCGGAAGCGCTCCCATTCGCATCTTCCTATACGATACAAGTTGTTTGGGCCCTGAGGTCATTGATTGCATGAAGAGTTTGCTGCACGAGAATAGGCAACGTATTCAGGGGATCTGTCTTGAAGGTATTCACAAGGAGGACCAGATCGAAATTATCTATGCATTTTTGCCAGACGATACCGAAGATCATGGGCCTGCATTCTTCCCCATCCTCGACAACCTCAAAATGTCTTTATGCAACAAGGCTAATGGTTACCGCCAAGACGAAGACACCTATTTCGAGTCATTCTTCCTTCCAAACAAGTTGTTTCGAGCACCCAAACTGAAGATATTATCCCTCGAGTATTGTGCTGTTCCAAAGAATCCTGGAACTTTTCAAAGTCTTTCCCATCTATCTATCAAAGAAATCTTCAAGTCTAATTTCGCGGCGCGTTTCTTGTGCAGAGCGTTATTGGACATGCCCAACCTCGAATCACTCAAATTGACATTAGTACGGGGAGACTTTAGGCCAAGGCCCGTCACCCCAGTTAATTTCGAAACCCAACTTGCCATCCTTCCTAGACTCCACCACATCCAAGTCGATGCATGGCCTATTAAATGGATTATTCCCTTTTTGCAGATGATCTCCTTTGGACCACAACGGACGGTGCGGGTCTCCAGCTATGATGTTGATAAATTAGAACAACTTCATCAGCTTTTCACCTGCATCATGTCGCACGCAATAGAAAGTTCCAGCATCCGTCGATTGATGCTGCACTTCCAAGGAGTGGAAGTTCGTGTGCGTGCTTCGCATAGGAATCAGGACCTCCGTGATGACATACATTTCAGTGTCTCGTTTCCGCATTCTGACATATCAAGGTCTCGTCGCAATGGCTTTGACCCAATACCCTCTCTGTTGAATGGACTACTACGAAGGATGAACCTCCAGGATCTCCAAAACCTTGAGCTGTCCTTTTCACCCCCTATATCCACTCAGTTATGGTTGAAGTTCTTTGGGAAACTTCCATCGTTAGCCTCGATAGGCATTTCTTCGGGAGAGCCACAACTTTTCGCCGCACTCATTGACGGATCTGACGATGCTCCAATTGAGACGAATGTAACTATGGCTCTACCATTCCAGGCGCTGAGCGAAGTGAGGATTGTCGACGGGGGACGAGGAGTGTATGCAGATGAAGATATGGAGTGCATGTTGAAATGTCTTCGAAAGCTCATGGACCTTGGGATGACATTAAAGAAGCTGTCTTTCATTATGGGCGGTTCCGAGTCTCGTTTGTTCGATCTGTTATCACAAGTTGACGTTTTCAGAGGTGTAGTGACAGCCTTGGAAGTATCTACCAACTTTTATTAGTAGATAGACAGTCTGCAATATCCAGTCCAGTCCATTTTTCGGTGGGAACCCCCATATACAGCCTGAGTGTTCGACATATTCTCAAATTTAAAACTTATATCATTGATCTTCCTTCAACCTTCACTACAGTACCAACTCCCAACTTTTTTTTACCCGCCTTCTTTTTCTACCTCCTATTTACTGCTTCACAAGACAGCTGGCACCACTACCAGAAGTTAAATTCATACGTGTTTTCAAAACCTTGGAAGATCCAATTTGCCAAAATGTTGATCTTAATATTGACTGTTATGAACATCTGTATGATGTCCTCAGGAGCTTGTTTTCAAGGGATGATGATTCGAAGACTCCAAAGGGAATGTCCTCTACTCACTGTGTGTAATTTGTTTTGTACCTGACTTCATCATGATCAGGGATCCGGTTAATTGTGACGGATTAAGACGCTAAGACAGCCCTCTCTAATCCTGACCAAACCAAGGTCATGCTGCACTCGTTAAGCTTCCGAACATATTGGATCACATTACAAGTTAATATTGTTTCATGTACTAAATGTCATTACACTTTGTCGTATCCTTACTTTCACGCTTCTGTCTGTGATCCATTCGATATGAATAAGTTCAAGGGTTTCTGCTGTCGTCATTTCAACTGGAGAAAGAACAAAATTATGAGATGAACTTCGGATTTCATCAGAAAGGAAAGGGACATACCATCAGAACCAATATGGAATTTCAAAGTCTTGAAAGCTTCCGAACCTGCATGCCCCTGCCGCGGAGGCGCCCCAGGCGTAAAAAAGCTCGCAAAACTCGAGCCTACCTTCCAAACGAGCATGTTGGACTCTTTGAGACAGAGTGTGACGAGTCTTCGTCCGTCGGGGGAGAAACTGCAGACGGCAATGGATTTTTTGTGGCCTTCGAGAACGTAGAGCCGGATGGCTGTTTTCAGGTCGTACATCACGACCGCTCCCTCGTTCGTTCCGACAGCGAGTCGTTGGGAATTTGGGTGGAAACATACGGATGGGTATCTGGAGGGAATATGGGTTTCACAGAATAAATAAATAAATAGAATCCTTACGTTTTCACGACATAGCTGATGATGTCCGTCGCTGCGTCCAGAACCATTTCTCGATTTCCAGTTGAATTCGGGTCGAGCGATTTGACGACGGCTTCCATCAACCTCGGAAGATGAGGTTGTAAAACAAAAGGTCGCTTTAAAAAGAAACATATGGAAATAATCAAAGGGGAGGAAAGACGCCTTCACCTTTTTAATAAGAAAAGCCAACACTTGAAGTACCGACCGCCTATGCTCCATCGTCGGCGGACTAAGGATATCAATGCAAACCGTGCTCATCAAAAACGGCATATCGTTCGACGCGATCGACAAAACGGCCAACCGAGCCTGAGCGCCTAAATTCTGAATCGATATGGAATCCTTTTTCGAATTAGTCGCGGTGTTGAACAGCGATCGAAGGATCTCCATCGCGTCGATGTAGTGTTGCCAGACGTGGAACCCTCTAGAACATAGGTCAATTGCGATTATGCGGTAGCTTGAGTTTTCGTCGTGGAGGTAGAAATTGATGGATTTTGATATATCCATTAGATTACTAAAAGGGTAGAGGGTGTTTAGTTAGCATAGATTACCAGAAAGGGGGGCCGGGCTTACTTCACTGATAAGAGACTGTATCTTTCAGATGCGATACACCCGCATATCAATAGCGCCAGGGACGCAATAGGTGATTCCTTTTCGGCGTCTGGCTGCAAAGCTGGCACTGAAAAATATTATGAGCTAAGGATGGCGAGTCAAAGTGAGTACAAACCGTGATGCTGCCATTTTTCGGTTGTTTCAACAGCCGCTTCGTCAGACATGCTAGAGATTGTGGCATCGAAAAGTGTGCGTATAGCAGGTCGCAATTCATCTGAAGAAACAAAAACATTCAGACTCCCGTCCTAAAATCAATTAATTTTATCTTACTGGATGATTGAAACCATCGAGTACCCAAGACTTCGAGGCTCGGTCTTTTGAAATTTGGACCAACACAAGAGGCCAAGTCTCCAGCATAGAAAGAAACCACTGTATTCGCCGCTGCCGTGAGTTCTATTTTTGATCAAAAGTCAGTCCTCCTTGAAGGGGAAAAAATTTTCTACCTTCGAAGAGACTCATAGCGCGCAAGATCGCAGTAATCGCTAATGCTCTGGTAGCGGTCATTGCCTCGGATATGCACCATACGTCGGTAGGACGAAACATGGCATACAAAGTGGTTGCACCATTGCTTGGAACGTGAGTCAGAGTAAAGATTAAATACAAAATAACACGATCGTTATTACCTTGCTAATCCAGGAATGGCAGTCGAGGGATAAGCCCCGAGTTTCCCATAGCAGATGGAATCAATGTCTTCACTCAATCCAGGGGTAATGAAGAACGAGAGCACGATCTTCAAGCGGTCAAGAGTCAAGAGTATTTCACGGACTTCATCCTTGCTCGTACTGATAGTTTTCGTGACAGAAATCGAGTGGATGGTTAATTGCTCAAGATTGAGCAAAAGGGAAGCGGCTGTTGACTTGGTATCAGTTTGGGATAATTTTTTTCAATGAACCGTTTATCACATACCCGCATCCAAACCATCATACGAATTTGATACGGAAGACCATACCGACTTTGGGATACTAGCGTCCTTTTGTAAAATCCTTCCATGATGGTATTGAGGATACTAATATTCAGTAATGTTAAAAACGCACATATTGGTCCACCCATCTTGAGATAACATCTCCTCCGCTTTGTCTTGGTCCATAGATCGCCAGAACTCCTTGGATTGTGAATCCCAAAGACGAGCACGGCGATCAGCATATATCAATAGCAAATTCTTGCCACCGATACAGATTCGTGTCAAAGGGGAAACATATCCAGGGACAAGGTAGAGGCTATAAAAATTTGAAGATCGGGTTTATTTCGAGTATTGAATAGTATGAGAGCCATACAAATAGAAGCCATCGATGACGATAACGGCGATCGTACCGTCGCGAGATATACACAATGCGCATCCATGAAGAGGGCTCGACTTCTCAATTTCAGGTTGGAGAACTTTCGAGAGTGGAGTGATGAAAGTTATCCAGCGTGCCAACAGCACAAAAGTACTACGGGTAACTGATTAATTCATGACTTTTAGAATGAAAGGGACCATACTTTAGGGACCAGAACATTATTGACCCATCGTCTCCCCCACCAACTAGATACTTTTCGCGGGTATGTGGGTTTTGTACGACGTGGAGGCCAACTATCTCACAACGCAGAGGTGAAGATGGTGTCTTCTTGAATGAGGATTGGGTAGACGCGCCGTGACTCTTCTGACCTAACTGTCGCAGTGAATATTCGCGAAGGTAACCGTCAGCTAAGGAAAATGGTTAAAACAGAGTCTGCAAGAAAATCTCAGGAAGCATACAATAACCGAGGACAAATTTTTCAGAGTCTATTGGAAGTATTGAGCTTGTAGTCGCAGACAGAGAAACCGCTTTGTCAACATTGTCAAACCGCCAGAGAAGATGTGGAATGTCCGGTGAGTCGTGTGGTGCATTGGTTTTGAGAAGCGAATAAGACATAATTTCTTGTCGATCTATCTCTTTTGATAACTTCGAGATGATAATGGAATCGTTCGTCACTTTGATTGTGTCGTGATGGCCGATAATCAGGGAACGAATCAGTACGAGTCTGTTCCACTGATGAGTAGAAGCTTTGAGACAAAAAATTGAGAACTGAACTGCAGATCGGGGGATGAGGTGTTTTTATGCCCATTCTGCAACCTGTCATCGGCGTTCTCCCATTTCATCATATAGACACCGACACGGTCCTAAGGAATCCATTAGAATGAAGCTTGAAAAGCATTGACTAGAAAAACCTTGAAGCAGAGAGCAAAAACATCCTCGTCAAGCCAAATCGTGGCCAAAACATCGACTGCGGGATAACGAAGGACATATCTCACTGATCCCTCTTCAAAGTCAAAGACCTGCCAGATGTGATAATCAAAGCATGAATAATCTTTGCAAAAGAACCCACAGCTATTTCTTCATGAAACCAAACAACGCCTCGTAAAGTTCTATCATTCCTACGCATTGTCATTCCACGGGGCCTTGCAGCCGGGATCAAAAGTCCAGCATTACGACTTTCGGATAGAGATGCTGAAGGCTCCTTCACATGGCCTATACTCGGTTTCTCACTAGATGGGAAATGTTCGGTCTCAGTGGAGCCCGATATAATCGATTTGATCGCATGAGGAATAGAAAGGTGCCCATGAGTATGGTTGCCATTAGATTGACTGTCACCATTAGCTTCCTTCGCGGGTTTGAGATTTACGTTTTGAACGACCAAGTTGCCATCGCCACTTGCAGTAACAAGACACAAAGATCCATCGCTCTCTTCGTGGAGACTAGTCGCCATTGCAGGACCTCCGAGTTCCCACTGACCGCGTTTCTTTAATTGAAGACCAGACGAATCCGATCTAAGCTCCAGAAGTAGACATCTGGACGTCTCAGACTCTGCCTCTAGAAGATTGGGGAAGGGAAGGGATTCACCACCACTCGCAGCTGTTGCAATCAAGGTCACGTACTAGATCTTTTGTAAATACCTGAAAGTTTCAGAGAGTTGGACTTGCTTACCTCTCCAACCTCGGAGACAGTCAAATGGCACCATGTCCAAATATCGGAAGGCCTATTTCGTTCGAATCTGTTGCTCATACGGTCCTGAGTGTCGGCATCAACATGAAAGGAGGCTTTGCAAGTCCCATCTTGGAACGAATAAAGATGAATATCGCTTTGAATGAGTCAGATCTAGGAGACAGTGCAGAGTGGGGGGATTACCCTGACTCCTGCAGTACCACAAAGTGTTGTGAGTCCGGCAAAAATTGTATGGATTTTACTGCATGGCCGCACCCGGAGCGTGACGGAATAATATGGTACTTGAGGTCCCACAGGTCGGAAGTAGAAGAACAATCTCTTGGTGACGAAGGAGTGGAGAATGGGGGTGTGGGAGCTCGTGAGTTTGCTGCAGATAACAGATTTTTGCGTTTAGAGAGGGGGACTGGCTCAATGAATGAAGGTGCGTTGGATTTCGGTATTCGTTCCATGTTGGTGTCCGTTGCAACGAGCTTATCGCGCGGAGCCCTGCCCTTCAAGATATCCTTCAGTTTATCAGGTTCATCATCAAAATCGACATAATTCTTAGGTGCTTCCACTTGTTCTGTGGTGACCCCAGACACAACTCGAGGCTTGGGTGTCATCGGAGAGAGCGCGACGCAACCCGGAGGAGAATTAGATCCTGATTTATTGTATGATATCCTGTGTTTTCTCTTCGAAGACTTGGAAGTTGCAGGATATGTGGTCTCCTCAGATTGACTGGTGGGCAAACTGGGATGCAACCCTGCAAAACAGTGGAACACAAAGATACTTCCAAGTGCGCATCCGATGATAATTCCACGACTTCTTCCCAGTGACTCTATCCCATTCAGGTACTCAATGACCGTTGGACGTGATGTAGCAAAGGTCGGACCCAGCAGGCATCGTGCATTTGGCGTTGGATCCAGACAAGACGAACTTGGAAACAATAACGGGATTTTGAAACGGTCCTCGCCGTTTTCCATGCCTAGTTCTGAAAGTATTCTCACAATATCTAGAGAACGGGGGATGAATCACTCTTATAACCAACAGACTCATTCTGCTCACCGTCATTGTCGATGTCACTGTCAAAAAGCAGATAATTTTCTCAGGAATCACGATTGTCTCACGCATCACGAGATACGGCGCTTAACAAGATTTGCAACAAATTTGGAAGGACCTATAATTCGTTCATGATGAACAAAACCCGTATCCAGAACCACAAAAAGGAGACGCTGCATGACCCACAAGAAAAGCAGCGATGTTATTCTTAAAGGGCTAATCCTGTGACTCGCGCTTATTTACGAACAAGGTTTCTAATTATTCATGATGAAATATCCTTCATGGATGTAAAGGCTCCCAATACCTCTGAAAAGATCTTCACACCAATATGTTAGTTGAACATTCACAAAATCGTCATGGTCATTAAGTACACACTGGAACTCCCATCATTCTCTGGTGATGGACGCATTGCCCCATCATCATCGTTCGCATTTGCATTCGCCTATCAAGATGCATGCATAAGAAATTTTACGAAAGATGAAGGGGGTTACATAAATGCACCTTGAAATCACGAACGGTATCGGGGATCTTGAACTCAGTCTCAGAAAAGTAACCGGATTGATCTCCGGTAAAATGGTATAGACCAATGTCGCCCGAATCGACCTTCATCTTCTTGAAGACTCCATAAGGATTCGAGATGTGGTTGATAGGCCGGTAGATATTGGGTTTATCAGGGAGTCCATCCGACTCTGTTCCTTTTCCCTTGGCGCCACGGTCTATGGCAAACGGCTTACAGGTACCGTTTTGAAGTGTGAAAGTTTCTTGCAATCCAGCGGGCTGGCGATATGAGACATGGCTTCGGGAGAGGTAAGGGCGCCCATCGATATGTGGATTCAGAGTATGACCTCGGGCTCTTAGAAGGGATTTCGGTTCCGTAGAATCGGGAATGGTGGAACCACGGGATGAACCTTGGCTACGAGCGCCGAATGCGCAGTTTGAGTATGTATGTGCACTGCTGCGGAGACTGGCACGAACGACACGATGGGAAGGTGCGGAAGGCCCGACTGGGAGATAAGACCTCTCAATCCTGCCTTTGGCCTCGAAGTCCTTGACTACCTCGTCAACCTCGGCGACATCCCTGAGGACGCCAGTAACGCCTTTAGAGAGTACTTCGGGATCGCGGTCGTGTACCACTTGGTGGAACTTGTCGGCTCCATTATATCCACGACGTATAAGCGTGCCAGCGCCGCTATCAGTGAATAGTTCTTTCTGCAGTGAGGAGGCAGAAATGACAGCCACAGAAGATGAACGAGGCAGGTAATCGAGCAGCTCCTTGATTTCTTGCAGCTTGAGCTTGGTTCCATCCTTGACCCATGATTGCTTCATGAGATCATCGTACTCCTGCAAGTCGGTCAGGGGGCACCACAAGACAAATGCAAAAGAAGATTACTTCATCCAGATTGATGACATCTAATTTTTCTCCTGTGATTCCATGGAACAATCCTCCCTTTTCATCGAGGAAAACGATCTTCATCGGCACCAGTTCCTTCGCCAAAGCTCCAGCGGCAATATCAGCATGGATATTGAGAATCTGACTATCGTCAGATTCAGCCAAAGTCGTCAGTATGGGAATGGCGCCTGCACGAATGGAGGCTTCAATGGGTCCTTTGTCAACCCTTGTGATTTTCCCTACAAGCCCATATTTTTCCCTATCCAAATAGTCGGCACTGAAAACACCAGAAGTAATTGAACAGGCACGGGTTCCTAATTTCGACAATGTGGCAACAAGCTTCAAATTCTGGTCCAAGAACACGTCCCGAGCAATTTTGAGCACATTGGAATCTAGTCGTGTTATTGAGTACAGATAAACCATATACACAACCACCACACACGTACTAGTCACCCGAATTCCGTCAATGTAATCGGGGACAAACCCTTTCTGCTTCATGGTAACGTCCAACTGTGGTCTCCCGCCAAGGAGAACAACAGGGAAAAGCCCGACGCGATATAGAAAGCTCAGGCTCAACGCGAGCTCGTCCAGCCCGGTAAGAATTCCCCCCCCAACTTTGATGACAGCGAATTTCGCAGGTTGAGATGGATTAGATGCGGATGAGAATATCCTGAGATAACGTTTGACTTCTTGTTTTGTGCCTATTGAATAGAGCAACCGAGTGATAGTGTCCTATAGCCAGAAATAACAGGAGAACATTGTTGAGTTTGTTGTTCGGAAAAGAATGCTCGAATACGCACTTGATCCATTGGAGTAACGTACTGGATTTGAGAATGCTCCGTCATGGCCAACTTGAACCCACCAAAAGGGTCGAGATATGAAATGGTAGTGCAGTAGCAGTAACTTTGAAAGCAGTAGTGGTCGATGATGGACGGAGTGGAAAAGCGCTGGCAGAATTCCGGGTTGTGTCATTGCCTTACAGCAGGTTAAGTACAAGCCCTATTATGGCATCGTTCTTATCTTTGAGTACATACCACATCATCATGAGCGGCCATTGGCAGCGGAACACGAGATGTGACTTAGCGTGATTGCCCTTAGACTGTGACAATGAGAATCCCAACCATAGACATGTCCCAGTTTCCACATCTCACTTCCAGTTGATGGCCGCATAGGTATCGAGACTTCCAGACCTTCACAGCATCTCACACCGAAAGGCCTGTTAATTCGGAATCGGGATAGAAAGCAGATGACGGCGGACGGTTGGAATTTCCTTGATCATGCCACCGAGGTTCAAAGTGCAAGACGACTCGGATTCTTGGGCAGCTGTTCTCTCACGAATGAGCAAAGAGAACGATTGTCAATCAAACCGCCCATATATTATCCACCCTCTCGACTTCCACCACACGCAATGTCTGCGGATAACGTCTGACGTCTTTGGTGCCTGATTGACCATGACTTGGAAGAAGAACTATTTTCTGTTAATGCTAATCTCAAGTGGGATATGGAAGACGCAATTCAGAGATGAAAACTCGTTCTTAAAGATCTCGACATCTACTGCTGAAAGTGAGTGAGGCCGTCCTACTGACCAGTGTCAATGTTCGTGCTCACATGCCTTCGCAGCTAAGTCGCAGCGAACGGGCACAGATGGCGTGGCTTGTACTCTACTTACTATGTGTTTTCTTGGTAGCAAAGCGTTAAATTTGTAGCCAAGAAGAGATTGGTGCGTATTCCATTTGGCGTGAGCTAGGAAAGCGATAAAACTGCGGAGTAAATGTTCGAATCACTACCAACATCTTTTCGGGGAGCTCTCTTCATCTCTCTATGGGACCTAATTGAATCAAAGTCTTCCCATCAACTACCGGGCGAATTGTTGGAGGGATACAACCTCGGACGAGTAGGCTGGATGGGCTTGACTCGGAGCAGAAAGCAGGGTTGCCACTGCGAAACGTTACAGTAACGAGCCAAGATTTGTGACAACAGCACCAGATTCCATGATGGTCGACACCACTCCTCGGTCGACTCCCTGGGCTCCAATATGCTGAACAATCTAGTCGAATCTCATGTCGGGTCTAATCGAGACGCGATAAAGGCTGATCTGCTAGGTAAAGTTGTCTACGATGGCCCTGCCGTGTTCAAACGTCTGCGAGTTGATCAAGTTGATACCGATTTCGTCACGAGGTGCTTAGCATCGTTCAAGACTGCGAAAAGTGCGGATATAGATACTTTGGTGGTGTTGGCAGAAAAAGCATCAAAGAAGACGCCAGATGACTTGGAAAAGGAGGAGAACGAAGATAAGGCCGGCGACACAAAGAAGGAGGAGAGGAGCGGTAATCATGGATCCACAGAAGAGAAAAAGATGTATGACCCTTTCAAGTTGGTGTGTAATACTCTTCGCGATTTTTCTTTGTTGCTCTGACTCTTTCTCTCCCAGGTACGCTTGTTCAGCTACATAGCCGAATTTGACCAGGCCACCCCCCGTAAATTCCAGAAGACCAACGGTATGCTCAAAGCGGATGAACCTCACACATTTGGCTTCCCGAGCTGCAGTCCTGATCTCACTATCTCCCTGCATGGAGTAGACACGTCCAAATCCAAGCTATGGAGGGATAGAGACACTTTTGGCGAAGTAAAGCCGTCAAACAAGCAAGGACCGAAACCTGCAACTTCGGGAACCATACCCCCAATCGTCACTCAATCTGCCGACTACGCGCGTCTGTTCATGTCCGCTCGGCCTTTCATGCTTTTCTGTGTCGGAATCCTGATCTTCGGAACTGAATTCTGCGTCGGGACTTACTTTCGAGATGGAATCTCTTCTCCCCCATTTTCGACATGTTCGAAGACACAGCGACCCTTATTCGGGTTGTGCGCACCCTGGGATGCAACCTTTCGGTCGAGGAACTAGGCTTTGACCCTACTGTTCGCGTTTTGACTGATCTGGAGACCCAGAGGCTCACTGGGAACACCAAGTACCCATCTGCTGTGGTATCATCTTGTGGCAATGACTCGTGCCAATGGTGCACTATCGGCCCTCCGATTTGGGTGTCTCTTTCACTTTTGGGCCGTGGTACCAACATCTGGCGGGTCCGCGAATATGTTGCAGGTGTTAATGAGGATCCGCACTTGCGAGGGAACGAGATGATTATGAAGACGGCGTGGCGCAGCAGCACCAGAACATCTGAGTCCGATATCTACATGTCGATCGATCAACCTCCCAAAGGACTGGCCAAGTTTGAATGTGGTGGTGATGTTTGGTCTGCCGGATACCCCATCACCGTGCAGAATCTGCGCGGCAAAGCTGTTGCTTTGGACATTGGTCCACCAACTCCCGTTCTCCACCGCCTCGTTCTTGGTACTGTTGGGCGTCCTCTATGGGAGTATACTTCAGAACTCGATCTGCTCACTGGTTTCCATGCTGCCCTCCAAGGTGAGTCTTTCCGACTCTTTGGTAATCAGTTATGATCATCTCTCACCGCCTTTCAGCTCACAAGGCCCTCTGTGATCGAAACATACTTCACTGCGACATCAGTCCGGGTAATGTTATGCTAACCGAGGCTCAGAATGTTCTGCTACAAGGTTTCATTACCGACCTGGAGTTCGCTCGCCTTGAAAACCCCACCGTCTCAAAGCCCCAAAGGACTGTCACGATCAATGTCGGTGCCCAGAAAAAATATGATGACCGGGGGCATGTGCATTCTAGAACAGAGCCGACGACTCGCACGCACACCCATTTCCAATCAACGGTGACGGTTAAACGAGGGGCGGGTACGACTGTGAGCTACCTCGATGCAGAACCTTTTTATCATATTGAAAGAACTCAATAGGGAACAGCTCAATTCATGGCCCAGAGTATCTTATTGCAATCAGTGAGTAACTCTGATGGGCGGATCGTGCACGAAGCTGCCCATGACTTTATCTGAGTGCTCTCTTACTCTGTCATGAGGAATCTCTACCATCAAGCTTCTAAATGAACCATGTCAAAAGAGATCCAGGACCAACGCGTTACCTTTCGATACTTATTTAGTCAAGCCTTCGGCCAAACCACTCCCAGGAGTATTGCTCTTCAGAGGCAGAGCAGGTCTTATTGTCTGCTTTTTCCAGTGGATTATGATGCCAGCAAGATAATCTCGAGCTTTATGAGCAAGGCTCTTATCTCCCTTTTCAAAGGTCTACAGGGACTTATTCATCATGCTACTGACCCCTTCAATCCAACTCCTTTGACCCATGACGCCCTTCTTAGAGTGATTAACAATGCCATTAATAGCTTGCAGGATAATTAAAATACGAAATTATATGTATCTCTTTGTGTCCAAATTGTGATGAGTTCTTTGCTTGCGTATCTCTTAAACGTAGGTATTTCTGTGTAGCCGCATGTGGCATCCTGAGTATTGAAGTCCTTCAAACCTACCAGTATTGGTTTGCCCAACCTGAAAAGAAATAGAGGTAGGTTTAAGGTTATTCATGTGGTGCAGTTTCAATGCGGGGAAGGAGTACAGGACCTGGCCAAGGAAATTAGCAAGTATGTTTGTGCGAAAAAATATAACTATATAGAGAAAATTCCAATGAGCACCCTCAGTGCCGTCGTCGCTTTGAAATTTCTCTCCGCGTTGCCAACTTCGACTAGATCACCCCAGTAAAGATTGCATTAGAAGAATCACCCGGATTTCTGAGTGTAGCAAGATTGGAGATTTTCTCTTCAGGCTGGGGTTTTGGCTCGAGTGCCGCCGATACTGCTTGGAGCGATGGGACGCGCATGCGTGAAAATTTTCGATCCACACCTCCGAATACGGTGGATCGCCAGCATCTACAACGATTTTGGATTCCTCACGTTGACACTTTTCCAGTGTGGATAGGGCCAGCGATCTAGCTTCCCAAGCCCGACGTCGTTCGTCACGAGCCAAATCTTTCCTCGCTTTCTCCTCTGCCTCTAATCGCTTTCTTTCAACCCGTTGCCTTTCTTGCGCAGCTGTCCCACCGGGGTGTAGATGTCCTCCAAGTTACCTCCCACATCCAGAACATCCTCTGCACGACTTTCAATGAGAGCGTCGATGACTGAACTATCTGGTGCGTCCATAAATGCAGGGTGATCACGCTTGAGGACGGCAAGACAATAATACATACCAGAGGTAGCCAATAGAATGATCAAATCCTGGTCCACAAATCTGGGTGACCACGAAAAGGATTCGAGCTTGAGTGGCTGCTTGGTCTTGCGCATGAAAAAGATTCGATCGATCGGGCGTGTTCCTCGAGACCCTTGGGATGGTGAGTGGGCGCCCTTTTTCTCCCTCAAGAATCGGAACTTCCAGGCTGGTAATATCAAGTTGACAGAGATGGCCGTATTCGTGTCCTATCTGAGCCTGATCAAACTTTGTTGCAAGGGAATCTCGGCACGAGCCAACAGATCGGTACAGTGTAGAGACGAGTGCTGGGAGCATTGCCAGGTTTTCAAGTTTCAAGTTCGTTGGAAATACAAGAAATTACGGAATGGACGCTTATCACAATGTCAGTCTAAGTAATGAACTTCTCCCTTGGAACGCCTGTCTTGCAAGACGTGATTCGTACTCTCGATACCCACCCCACGCATTTCGGTTTTTATATCGTCCGAGCACAAGCGATACCGCTGGGGTGTAAGGCCCTTGCCAAACCTGTTAGTGACGTGGTTCGAGCATAGAAGAGCGATGGCTATGTTCAGAATGTGGAGGGCTGCCAGCGCAAAAGCCACTTTCCAAACGATAGCAAGGTTGTTTCGTTCAAACTCGAAGAGTGAGTCCCTGCATCCGGGGATCGACGCCCGTATATAGCACCTCTTACTGGGAGCCGCCTCGTTCATGGTATTGTAGAAGCCGCAACAGCGGAACGAATCCTGGATGATTTGCCGGCCTGGAGCATTGTACAGATGCGACCATGCAAAATTCATCTTTCGGTCGAAGTTGAAAGTGACGCGTTTGTAGGCTACGTATCCAACGGCTAGGATAATCGTCTGATCTGGCCATAAAAGGAGTGCGTAGATGGCGAGCAAAGGTCGGGAATTGAGCATTGTACCGGAAATCCCGAGCATCGAAGAGAAGACTAGAAGCGCCGCTCCCACTGTGATCAAGACAAGGATATCGTGGTCCGTAACTGCCATGACATCTGCATGGGCCCAGGCTGAGAACAGACGTGAACCTACGTATGCGGAATCGGCGATATTAGGCTCACCATCAAACCAGGTTGCAGAGGCCCACAAGAGAAAGATTGTTCCATAAGCGAAGACAGTCATGCAGGAAAGAAAGAGCGAGATTTTCGAAAGTGTCCATCTTCCTG
>Ga0307517_10007659_pt1 | contig 15699 bp, 12 predicted proteins | sample 23_EM_MG_FD_194515 | JGI IMG/M metagenome (GOLD analysis project Ga0307517, IMG submission 194515) | Populus trichocarpa ectomycorrhiza microbial communities from riparian zone in the Pacific Northwest, United States - 23_EM | ecosystem: Host-associated > Plants > Roots > Unclassified | place...
GACTCTTCCTTTGCTTATCAAACTAAATTATATTGAGCAACTAGCTTATGCAAAGAAAACACTTACCATGACGAATGTCGATCAGCGTGCGTGGAATACCAATTGCACCAGCTGCCTCAGCAATTGAAACCTGTGTTTTCTTCCGTGTCTTCTCAACAACACAGTTTACAAGCCTTCAGAAACAACACTCAGCAACGTGAGCCTACTATTTTTCCTTATTGCAATTTTATGTTTGCATGCATATACAAAACAAGGCAACATAACCAAACACAATCTTTAAGAGTAAGGCCTCCAAAAATCTCTATGGAAGTTACACACAAACCAGGATTAGATATATAAATCCACAAATTATATGTTGTTAGAGCAACTCCAAGGGGTGTGCTAAATGGAAATCCAAAAATAAAAATAAAAATATTATTTTGGCTCCTCAATGCTTGTTTTACATGCTCCAAGAAAAGTCTAAACAAAATGCCAAAATGCCTTTTCTCTCCCAAAAATGCTATTCCTACATCTCTCAAAAAAGCCAAAACCAACAAAGCGGAGCCAACAAAAAAATAAACCAATTAAATGCAGCCATGTGGAAAAAAATGACAGCAAACTCCTTGAAGAAAAATTAAAGCACTTATTTCTCCCACTCCATTACAATTGGCTTTTCAAATGGCTTTTTTCCATTGGAGTATACATATTAAAAATAGCCATATTTATACTATTCAAAATTCCATTTTATCAATTTGGCTCTTCAAAATAGCATCTCCCCTTGGAGATGCTCTTACTTTGACTTGATAAAGGATGAGTGTTTTCATATCAAAATATTTCAGCATATCTTAAAACGAACAGATATTTTCCAAATTCGAGGATATGCGATTAATGTACATACATCAAAATGCTAACAAATTATTCTCTATGAATATAGGGTTACTTAATTACTAATGTATTAGTAAAACTCGTTTCCAAGATGCTTTAAATTTCTAATCTAAATTTTGCCAGAGCTGATTGCTCGAGCATATATGTAACTATCACCGAGGCATGATTTCATGATCTATCATCAGTACATAGATAAGGAGCTTTTCCTTACACAGCCTTCCAGGTTTTTACCTCAAGTCAAGAACGCCATACAATATAGCAAAAGAGGAGGAGGAGGAGTTCACCTCAAGATAGCCATACAATATAGCATTGCCAGCATTTGCTCTGAATGTAAAGCATCGTCAGGTAAGTCCTTTCTACAATTACAAAACGAACATTTTCAGAATATGAAAAAAATGGAAATTTATTCCAAAAACACACAATTATAACATTCATAGCATCACAGTCTCGCAGAAGCAGAAGAACTAGCATTGCCATTGTAATTTCAGCAACTTGCACAGGCCGAGAACCAAGCAAAACGTTTAAAACAGGACCTTGGGCATCAGCTCATCGAGACTGGAAACAATGAGTTACCTATACAAAGGATCCTTCTGTTGAACTTCAATGATCGAAGCTGTGACATCAATCACAACAGGTAAACACCCTCTGCTTCGCCATGTAGATATCTAAATCACAAATACATAAACTCAATTAAAACTAGAAACAAAAGGTAGAAACATTCTATTGGCAGCTGAGTCACTAACTTAACAATAATAAAAACAACGGAATTATTAAAAATAAAATTTCAAGTTTTAACAGCTGAACTGAAGCAGTTAAAAATAATACGTGACAGTTGGGGGGAAAAAAAGACTGAGAGGAAGCAAATTAAAAGCCGAATAACATACCGTTTCCCTCAGTTACTCGGGCAACAAACAGAAATCAATTTAGAGAAAGAAATAGAGTTGCGTCTTACTCTATTAATAGCAGAAAGAATATTTTCTGGAGATTCGGAGAAGAGAGAATCTCTAACACATTCCCACTCGTTCCAGTTTAACCACGGCACCAATTTGTAGCCGTACGATGAAGATGACGATGTTGATTTCTCTTCGTCATCATCAACAACGGCTACCGTTTCGTCTTGGAATCCTAGCAATGACTCCATTGATTAAACGCTAATTAATACGATTAAAGCTCTAGCTTCTTCAAGCAGGGAGAGGGAACTACAAGTGCCAAAACAGAAACCCTAATTTATTTATTGTTTCGGTCCGAATGTAATAATACTTGAATTGTTTTGAGGAAGATATTTTGGTGGCTTTGTCACTGACAGGGGCTCGGGAGGGAAGGGTTTGTGCGTTTCTTTGGTCTGAGAGATAGTTTTCAAATTCTAAAACCCTGGAGATGCTGGGGGCGAGTCGGATCCGATTCCATATGGGTTTGATTTTCTTAATTATTATTTATTGTATTTTTTTAAGGAGGATGGGATGGGATGTGAGATGGATTTTCTTAGTTGTCACGGACGTATTTTTTGTTATTAAAATGGCCTGTTAAGCGGCACATGCCGTTTGAAATTGCATTCGAGTCGTTAAAAACAATATTTTTTAAAATTATTTTAATATATTAAAAAAATTAAAAATTAAAAAAATATTATTTTAATTTACTTTTAAAATAAAAATATTTTAAAAATAAAAATATTTTAAAAAACACCCGAACCCGATTCATTTCTTTCGAGCATCCAAAATTTACCAATTAGACCCGCAGATTTTTTAAACTGTGAACTTTGGAAATTTGTCCGTGGTGGTGAAGGTGCGCAGTATATTTACCTACCAAAAATACTAAAATAATAGGCAGAGTCAGGCAGTGTTGTGTGTCCGTAACGAGTTAGCTACGATGAAGTCTTACAGCGCGAGTAAGACCGAGGGAGCTTAGTCTGTTCAGACTCAGTCAATGGCTTATCATTTCTCTCTCTCCTTATTACTCTCTCTTCTTCTCTTTACTTATTTTCCTTCAAATTCACAATCCAACCAGGTAATTAATCTACTCCTAATTCCTTCACTTTTGGTTAATATCTAAGTAAATCTAGTCAACTTGAGTTGACTTAAATCTGAAGAGCGCAATCAAACTTCTTCTTTTTTTTCTAATCATATTGGCTCATCAATCAATAAATAATTTGAAAATTTTGGTTTTTTTCTTTTCAGTTCTGTGAGGCTGGTATTGGATATGATGAGGTTGGATGTGGAATTTCATCATCATCAACAAAGCTGTTGATCAAGGGAGGAACTGTTGTGAATGCGCACCATCAGGAGATTGCTGATGTTTACGTAAAGGATGGGATTATTGTTGCTGTCAAGCCTAATCTTAGGGTATAACGATAATAATAATAATAATAATAATAATAATATTTGTTTAGTTTCAATCTTTTTGAGCCGAAGTTGTTTGGGAAATAGTTCACAGAATTTATTTTTTTTAAAAAAAAAAAAATTGATCTTCTTGAACTGCTTGCAAGAGTTGTATTTTGTTCGTTTGTTTGTTAAGCTAACTGAATCAAGTATGATACTTTATTATAATTTGATTGATTAAGAAAGAAAGAAAATACTCTCAGTAGAAGTTCTCAAAATGATTTCTTATAAAGATCTGTTTCAAATTCTATGATGAAGTGCCTTTGAAATGGTAGGAGATGCTTTCTCAGATTGTATGAATTTCATACAGCTATGATGTTATATATAACAACAATCTCGAACTTGACGGTTTACTAGCTAAGACCATAGAAAGGAGAGGAAAGTGATTTGCTATCCTTAATTGAATCAAGCAGGCAGAACTTCTGTGTTTTAATGAACAGAAAAAATGGACTGAAGACTGTTTTAGTTTCAGATAACATCATCACAAGGGAATTGGTAATGACCTTTTGTAGATGCAAAGTGGAGCAGAGTATTTAATGCCACGTTTTAAATGGATTTCAGCGCATCTGACTGGAAGTTCATATGGTGATAAAGTTTGTTCATTAGGGCTTTTAAATTTCTCGTGATCACATAATAATGATACTTGAAATCTAGCATTAGAAATTTTGGATTCTCTACATTTAGATACAAAATTTGACAGATTTTTGCATGAGAAATCCAAGGAGACCTATCAGTTAGACAAGCTGGACATATTTCCTCCAAATCTTTCAGGCTCGGTAGGACATTTTTGTTGCCAATACAATGTGAGCCAACCAAACTTTCTAAATAAGTACATAAAAGTGCAGATTTCTAGGATATTATGATATACACTTCTAGCAGCTCAAGATTCATAGCTGCTTATGCCTTCCTGATAACTGTCTTCATTTTAAATCTACTTTATTCAGAATGTGATATGCACCCGTTACCCTCTTGTGGCGCTAGGTTATCTGGTTTCTTTAACGCTTTGTTTTGGCTGTTAATGCCTGCACTTTACTTTACGGTGTCTTTCATACTTAGTTTTCAATTGTTTGGTTGCTATTGGCAGGTTGGTGATGATGTCAAAGTAATTGATGCTACAGGAAAGTTTGTCATGCCAGGTTAGTTCTGGTATTATTCCTTCATGATAGATCGATGTTGGTGTTTTAACCTTTTTAACTGCGGAATTTTTTTTTTTTTTTGGGGGGGGGGCTTCTTTTGTACGCTTCCTGGATCCCAGACGCTAGGATTTCCTTGTAACTCTTTCCTTTCTTAGGCTAATCTTATCATAAAAAATATGATAGCTTCAGAGATACATTTACCGCTTGTCTACCTCTCTTTCATGCATTCATTGTTGCAGTTGAAACAGGGTTTTGGAATTTTAACGAGTCAGACACACTAATCACTCTCTATTGCATCCTATAATAAACCTGATACATCTGTAAAATGCAGACATTGCTATACTAGAGAGGATCTTAGATGCTTTCTATCAATGTTTTCTGCCTTGCAATTTGTAAATTTTTTTTATTGTTATGGACTATGATGTAGAGAGTCTAGCGTTTAGTCCAACCATTTCCATGATATGCATGCTTGTTATGATCACTTATTGTGAATTCTTTTCTCTATGCTAGAAGTAATTTGAGTGCATAATGACAATCTGGTTTGCTGTTAATTCCAATACAGGGTTTAAACACTTAATGCAAATCATTCCATTTTATGGCTGCTTCTTCTCCTTTTAACATCAACAGGTGGAATTGATCCTCACACACATCTTGCTACGGAGGCCTTGAACACTGAATCTGTTGATGACTTTTTCAGTGGTCAGGCAGCAGCTTTAGCAGGTGGAACCACAATGCATATTGACTTTGTTATACCAGTAAATGGCAGTTTAATAGCAGGTTTAAAAGCATATGAGAAAAAGGCAAAGAAATCATGCATGGATTATGGTTTTCATATGGTAATCACTAAATTTGATGACATTGTTTCAAGGGATATGGAAATTATGGTGAAAGAAAAAGGTTAGTATCTTGTTCGAGGTCATATATGGATTCAAGTATTTTTTTTTATTTTCAATTTATATCGGTGAACCTAGTAAACAACAACTTCTGGCTATTTATTGTTTTATTTAGAATCTGTGTGCATCTAAAACTTGCAGGTATCAACTCTTTTAAGTTTTTTCTAGCATACAAGGGGGTGCTTATGGTCAATGATGAGCTTTTATTAGAAGGATTGAAGAGGTGCAAGTCTCTTGGTGCATTAGCCATGGTACATGCAGAAAATGGAGATGCTGTATTCGAAGGACAGAAAAGAATGATACAGCTTGGTATTACTGGTCCAGAGGGACATGCTCTTTCGAGGCCCCCACTGGTATTCCTTCAAATATATTGTCCACCTGTAATGTGTGCAAGCCAACAAAAAATTCTGTAGTTGAGCGATGATCTATGTGCTTCACTCTAGAGTTTGTACACTCACTGATTTATCATACAAGTAATTCTCTAGTAGCATGTAGACCAAGTCTACTGTCCTTATCTTTGGTTGAATTAGTTGTTCCAATATTTTTTAGTCATTTTCTTTTCTTGTTCCTCTATGATGTGTTGTTTTTTTCCTGGGAGGATTTAGTGCTCAGCCGATGACCCATGTGTGAGAGAATGTGGCAGATGGCTTTTACCCTTCTTCTTTTTTTATTGATATTATATAGTTAGAGTTATCTACTGTGCTTTATGATGTCATTAATTTTATTATCACATAATCGTACAAACATGTTTCAGCTTCATAAATGGCCCAAATGAATTCTTAAGCTAAGGAGATTTGCTTAGTTCAGAAATTTACTTTCTTTTCTGCTGATCTCTAATTTATACCCTTATTGATAAGTAGATATGTTTTTCTATTCTGTGGTTTTCTGTTTCCTTAAAGATATTGAAGTATATATACCTTCCTTTTATAATTTAGCAGTTAGTTTGATTCTCATGCAGCTGGAAGGAGAGGCAACTGCTCGAGCAATTCGTTTAGCTGGTTTTGTGAACACGCCACTCTATGTAGTTCATGTTATGAGCATTGATGCCATGGAAGAAATAGCCAAAGCTCGCAAATCAGGTTTAAATTTTTTAATATTTTATTTTCTTGTTTGTTGAGGAAGTTTTACATTACTGCAGTAGCTAATAACAATTAATACTTTTGCGAATGGAATATGTCAAACATGTAAAAGAAAGTGTTGCTTACAGGAGAATGCATAGCCATGAGTTCGTAAGAGAATGAACACAGTCTGTAACAGATAGAAACAGTTAAATTTGATGGCATCATCCCATAAATTTTGTATATTTTCTTATACTTTTTCTCTTAAATTAATGTTATTTAGATAGAAGATTCAGTAACATGCTAACATCTATGTAAAAAAATAGATCTTCTCTGAAACAAGTTCATTGAAAATTTGGCTGGAAAGAGTAGCAGACTATAAAGAATAGATAGTGATACTTTTGGAATACAAGCTGGGTATTAAGGATGTTGTAATACAAAAGATGAAAGAGTCCATTTTGATCACTCTAATTTTCTACTTTTACCATGTGATCTCCAAAAACTGCAGTGATGGCAAATCTTTCCAAGATTATTGGTTAAGTGGTACCATATATGGATATGGGAACAAGGATGATGTCCCATTTAAAAGCATTTATAGTTATCACCAGACTCCTCAGTATGCTTCTCTCAGTTGTGCCAGACTCTATTGTGAGTAACTGTGATGGCTGCTTGTTCCCACATGCAATTGATTTCCTACCATAATCAGCCACTTTCTCTCCCACCTATAATCAAAATCCTAGTAACCTCTACTTATGTGTGTCCTGGATTTCTGCATGATTTCGTGCCTAACTTGCACCGGCTTATTTTCCTAAGTGCGTTGCTTTATTTTCATCCCTGTTGCCATCTCTCGCTTTTATAAAGGCACCTCAAAACCTTTCCTTTGGAACTCTAAACAGGGTTGTAAAATGTACTTCTGCCACCAGATTCTATTTAATACATATAAGTATCTTAGCTTATTCGTTTATGACTTCCTGATGCTATATTGTTTTGTTTTGTTTTGTTTTTTCTTTTCAACACTTGAAAGCCTGATCACTTTCTTTGAATTGCAGGGCAGAGAGTTGTTGGTGAGCCAGTGGTTTCTGGATTGGCCCTTGATGATTCAGGACTTTGGGATTCTGACTTCACCACTGCATCAAAGTAAGAGCCAACAATCTGTTCATCATTATTATTTTTATTGAAAGGAGGAGAGGGAGGTGCACATATTTGGTCAATTTGCCATATATATTGCCAAGCATTAATATATTCTCATGCTTCAGGTATGTCATGAGCCCCCCTATAAGAGCATCTGGGCATGGCAAAGCCCTGCAAGATGCCCTTTCAAATGGAGTTCTGCAGGTTTCTCTCTTGTCATTATAAAGATGTTGCTGGAGCAACTGTTGATACTTTAAAGATACTGCAGATCATCTAGTTTCGATAAAGTTAACTTCGGTGACAAATTAATTTTGTCTTCTGTAAAAGCAGGACGTGAGGTCTCTTAAAATCTGGAATGGTGATTATAAGCTTCCGAAACAATAAATGGATTCAGATTCATAGATATTTTGAATCGCCCAAGACATATCAATCTATTTGCTCATTTAAGAACAATCTCATAATCTGTTTCTCATGTTACTCTTTACAATTTGCAGCTGGTAGGAACTGATCATTGTGTATTTAATTCCACACAAAAAGCCTCTGGGATTGATGATTTCCGTAAAATTCCTAATGGTGTCAATGGTAATAAAAATTGATCATTGTTATTTCTGAAGTCAATTATATGCCTCTTCTTATTCCATTGACTCAATTGAAGCCATTTTTCTTCGTGCTACATATGGCAAATGGAAATGTAGGTATTGAGGAGAGGATGCATTTGGTTTGGGATCTGATGGTGGTAAGCTTTTGTGACTCTTTGCTTAATAAATTTCTGTCCTCGTGATTGTCAACTAAATGCTGGGCTTCTTTCAGGAATCTGGCCAAATTTCTGTCACTGATTATGTACGGGTCACAAGCACTGAATGGTATGTTTTGACTGTAATTCTCTGTTTGTTTAGTATCTATCTGTGAATCTTGTTATTCAGTTTCAGGGATAAGAAAGATAAAGTATAGGTCAAATGTTCAATTTGATGAATCACACTATTTAGCTTCATCTAGTGCCAGGATCTTCAACATATACCCAAGAAAAGGGGCAATTATTGCTGGATCTGATGCTGATATAATTATACTCAACCCAAACTCAACCTTCGAAATTAATGCAAGGTCTCACCACTCTAGAACAGATACAAATGTTTATGAAGGAAGAAGAGGGAAGGTAACTTTTTCACTATAATTTAGTGCTGTTTTGTTTCGTTAACAAGTGGGATTCAAAATACCTCTTAGCAGTTCTTGCATAAGAAGGGTCTCACACCGGTTAGACTGTGACTAAAGTAATGGCACCAGCTACGCCTTAGCTGATGTCTATCATCACTCAATGCCTCCAATCCAAGTGATTGGTGTCCTGTATTTATTGTATTTTCAGCGTCTTTGCAAGTATTTTTGTTCTATTCGATATATATGGCTTTTAGTGTTCATCAAAACTATGGTGTCCAGAATAAGAACACACTTAAAGATAAACATAATTGATGCTTGGGTTCAGATTCATTACAACAGGTTATGCTGTCATTTTAGAGCCTGGAGTCACTAGAATACCCTACTTATTAAGCATTTTAGGAGAAATAGACCCATGCTGCAACCGTTGAGTTGTGACCCGGGATCACCTGATTTATCATCACCAGGATTCATTCATGCCTAAAGGCTATGCTCACACTTGTCGGGTAGGATGTTAGTTATGATATGATACATTTTTTTGTTAAATAATTGCCAGTAAAAATCTTGTCTCTATATGGGCTGAGAAAACGAGATTGGAAATGAGAGAAATATGCCGGCACAAAAGTATCCATGCATTGCTTGTCACACAAAGCGAGTATGCATCTGATAATTGCCTGTGGTACAAAGTGATCATGCGTCTGCTAGTTCGCTGCATTGAAGTCTTAAGTTTTCCTTGTATGGGTGTACTTGTGTGTTGCATTTCTGTAATCTTTCACAAGCATTGTGGTAATTGGCTTTTCTTTGGTTTGTAAAATTGTTGTCAAAGAAATAATAGACTCATGAATCAGAAAGCCCATTTGGGATTATGAATCATATCAAGTCATGAAAAGTAAGATTTATAACAAAATGGAAAATACATGACGAAAGATAATAACGTGCTACATGTTTCTAAAGTAAAGAATGCATATAATTGTTGGAACAAAATGAACATCAATTCATAGAAATTTAGTAGTTTTAAGAAGTTCAAGACATTGTTCATCGGTACTCATCATCCTAATGGATTAATAATTAATAATCTATCTAATGGCATTTCCTAACCTGTCAAGACTCGATAAAAAGTAGTGAGCCTACACAATATGTTGTTTTCAGCTTTGTCATTTTTGTCTTTGTTTCTCACTCCTCTTTCACCCCCTCTCTTCCTTTGTGTAAATTTAATTTATAATTGGCTTCAAATCGAAAGTTGTACCAAACAAAAGGGTTTATATGCTGCTGTCATTTATGATCTCTGGACTTGTTGCTTTCTTACTCTTGCCATCTCTTCAAAATTATGCGTTTTCTTTTTGGCTATTTTGCTATTTGAGGTGAATTGTATGATTTGGTGAATAGTACTAAATCAAATTGAATCGTGACTGAATTGGATGTGAATCAAGTCAGATCATAAGATCCAAATCGTGAATTGTGAGATTTGAAGAACCATTAAGAATCATTTCATGTTCACTTGTGTCAAGTGTGGATCCTGCAACTATTTCATTTTTCTCTTATATGTCACCCTTCTTTCATTGTGTGTGTGTACAGCAGTGCACTTTCTCACTCACCATCATCGTGTTTGTGTATATTCATATTCATATTCGTGTTTTAACCTAAACCTTGTCACTCCATGTTGGGTTTTGAAAGTTTATACAATTTTTTCATCAGGGAAAGGTTGAGGTGACAATTGCTGGCGGACGAGTTGTTTGGGAAAATAATGAACTGAAGGTTGTTCCTGGCTCTGGCAAGTACATAGAAATGGCCCCTTTCAGCTATCTTTTCAGCGGAATTGACAGGGCCGATGCTTCGTACCTATCTTCCCTGAATGCTCCAGTGAAGCGTTTTAAATCCACAACTTAAAAGGTGGCAGGTACTCCTACTAGGATTCTTCCTCTCTGTTACATGATGCATATGGGGGACCTATACACAATACCAAAATTTGTGCAAAACTTAACCCAGCTCCACTAAGCTTGAATTTCCAATAAACTTGTGTTATGTTCTTCAAAATAATGGAACATTTCTTCTTTTTTTTCTTTTTTTTTGTAACATTTCTTTAATAAATAAATTGGATTGTTCCATCTTCTGAAATGTTCATGGATATTTATCGGCATGATTATTAAAATCATGAGTTAACTTGTAAATCATATCTAATGTATATAATCAGATTAAAAACTTAAAAATTAATAAAATTATACTTAATTCATGCAAAATTAATAAATTTGGTTAAACTTATGCAAAATCACGATTTTATTATTTAATGGAATTATAAATGCTCTTCTAATTAACTCACCTTTCTCCTAAATTAACCCTAGCACATAACAACAACCCTCTCTGTAATGCCACCAATGATGCCATCACGACAGCATGCCATCTCCTTCATCAAACAACCACACTATTAGCCACTCAAAGCCATAGTGACAGTCTCCTTCGATGAACAGGCCTGAATAAAAACAGCAACTCCCCAGCCTCACTCGCCACCAAATCAGCCCCAGATCGAGCCATAAAACCTCTAGTTTCAAATCATAAAAATTCACAGCCCTGATTGAATTATTCTCATCATGTAGTCTTCTTCCCCCGTGATGGTAGCTTTCTTCTTCGTCAAATTGAGGAAGGAGGACTCATCAAATTACCCATAAATTTTGAAGTAAGATATGAAAAATTTCTTCCGATTCCAATCCCAATTCCAATTTTAGCCGGCCTAAAATTTTTGTCGTCACTCCTCAATTATTGCCTCTGCACACCTTTCACCACTCTTTTCTGCAAAATAGATACCCTCCCGTACAAATTGAATGGGCAAATACTAAAAAAAAATTAGAGAGTCAATACGAATTACTTCAACTAGTATAGGCTATTATATTAATTCGTATTTTACATGTTAATATTATTTAAAAAAATAAAAAATATAAATAATATTTTAAATCCCAACCATGCTAGATTCACACGACTTGAGTTTGTTAACCATATAAGATCCAAGAGTATGGCTCTGACAACCATGTCAAACCCAAATGACTTAACTCAAGAGTCTTGGATCATAGATGATCGTCAGACCCAAGACTCTTGGGTTTGTTATTGCCACCAAATTTAAGTCTGTTGGGTCCGGCATGGCCGCTCAAGGATCTTGGGTCTGCGGCCAGGTCAGACCCAACTAACTTGGATCTGGCGGTCATGCCAGACCCAACTGACAACCAAATTATTTAGAATTATTTATAAATGAATAAATTTGAATATTTACCAGATTAACCTTTGTTTTATCAAATAATAATTGATTTATTTAATTTTTGAAACACATAATATAATTTATAATTACTTTTAATTAAAAATTAGGGACATAATTGAATTATATGCCACATGATTATAAATTAATAATAAATATATGAATAAATAAATTAGTTTCTGATTCGTGGAAAGAATTAAAGCAGACACTATTATCACGCTCTAAACAACAACCAAGAAAGACTTTGATACTATCAATTTTTATTTAAAATAATAAAATCAACGTAAGAGTTCAATTTATTTTGATGAGTTTTAAAGTAGAATAATTATTTTTAAATTTTAATGTTTATATTTTTTGTTGATTTTTTAAAGCTTTTTAGAGTTTTGATAATCGAAATAAAGTATAACGATAGTATTATATAGTTTAGTTGTTAAGTAGCTTATTTATATTATTTAGAGTTTTACATGGTGCATAAATTAAAAATAAGAGTAACCTATATTTTATGTCACATTATATAAAATAGTCCATTTTTATGAATTAAGAATTTTCTTTTCAAGATTAATAAGAGTAACCTATATTTTATGTCGCATTATATAAAATAGTCCATTTTTATGAATTAAGAATTTTCTTTTCAAGATTAATAAGAGTAACCTATATTTTATGTCGCATTATATAAAATAGTCTATTTTTATGAATTAAGAATTTTCTTTTCAAGATTTTTACTAATATTGATCTTTTTATTAATCAGATGATGAGTTGAATTTACTTACTTTTATATATATATAGGATGATAGACCCACGCGTCTTGGGTCCGACAGCCATGTCAGACTTGCGCGCCTAGGTCTATCAACCATGCATGACCCGCGCCTAGGTTTGGCATCACACATGGTTTCCATATCCAAGGCGCTTGGGTCTGGAAACTCATGTCAGACTCAAGCAAACAACAAGCAAAAAAAGGACAATAGTGCATTTTAGTTGTCAGGAGAGAGAAAAGAAATTAAGAAAAAACTCAAATAATCGATCATCAGCGGCAATCCAACTATGACATGTCTACATGCGTCACTCCATGTGCAAGAGGGCACGGCTACGCATCTAGTGATATGATGGATGGCCAGATTTGGCCACCAGGAAGTGGCTCACGCGCCTCCTTAATGGCACAGGCACCGCCCACTTGTTTAGGCGTGTGGAACACACATCAGCAGCTTTTTAATTTAAAAATACAAAATACAACATGAAAATACTAAGATGCCCCTCAGGGTCCTCTTAATTACACAAAATACTAATGTAAAAATACCAAAATACCCCCAAAGGCAAAGCTTTTTTTTTGTCTTTTCTGATGCTAAAATCGTTATTTGCTTGTACTCTGAAATTAAAAAAACCTGAATATCCTTGTGGAAGAAAGCCAAGGAAACGTTTATCTGCTCGCGAAAAGACGAGAAATTAAAAGTGAAACTACTATTACAATCCACAGTAAAATATCTCTTGATCTACAGTGATCCCCCCCCCAACACTATTTATCTTTTGTTATAATAAAAGCTTTATAGACTATCTTTGATTCTTTATTTCCATATATATTTTTCCTCATCTTTTTATTTCTTATGTCTTTATGTGCATTATAAAGCAAGAGTACTACTATAAGTAGTTCAAAATTCAAAATAGTGAGATGTATTAAGATCAATTAGTCCATGATTAAGTGAACCTGCCCATGTTCCAAACTTCACCTGGAAACCCTCCTTTTTTTATGGAGGATTAGAGCTTGCCAAAGAATTCCCATCCAATTTGTTAAGATTGCCATCATTAATAGGACTTTAAGTTGGTTATGAAAAAACCGGATTAGAACTAGAAAAGAATGCATCAAAAAGATCAAATCCATCAAAATTGTTCATCGTAATTGGAGCAAATGGTTTGATGACATTAGTGTTTGGAGGATCAGATTTTAGAATCTCAATCCTATGTTGCGTGACTGATTCGTCACTAGTGATGAAGAAATTTTTTTTAATGATGTTGAAATGAAAAGTCATGGTACTTAGATGATTTAGATATTCAAATTGATCCTAATAAGAGAATTCAAGGAATTTTAGGTTAAATATTATTAACAATATTGATGTTGGTACTAATAATAGCACTAATGTTCAGAATATTGGTATTGAAACTAATAATAACATTAATCATCATCTAGATGATAATAATCTTGATGAATGTCTTATGAATAACAAGGAAGATGAAGGCAATAATGTTGGTTTTAGTTTACATGTTTTAGGCTTGTTGATTGTTAGTTAATGGAATTCTATGAGGATAATTGTATTGTAAAGGATTTTTATGTTAAATCATTTATGAATTTTTATTTGAACTATGTATTTTAAGGTGCTTGAATTTTTGTATTGTTTATTTTACTTTTTTTCATAATTGTGTTATATTGTTATTTACTAATTGGCTGAAATTGTCCATATAATTAGTTAAAAAAAATTACTTATGCTTTTATAATCGGAATTTATATTGCATTTTCATGTCGTGTCAAAAAAATATTTTTAACAACCTTGTCTATCAATATATGTCATATCACTACTTTTAATGTAGTTGTAATCTCTTAATATTCTATTGTTCTTTTTATATAAAAAACATATGCAAGACAGAAAGTCTTACATAATAACAAAGGCATACAACAAAAGGTGAGAGTTATATCAAATTGATGAGATATGTTTCATCATACTTCCCTTCATACACTATTGTTTTTTCAACAAAATGGTATCATAGAGCGTTTAAGAGAATTGGAGCATGTGTCTAGAAGTAAGGGAAAAATCCCAAGAGTGAATTAATAAACAACTAACATTCAAATAAGAAAAAAATAGAAATGCAAGATGGTAGAGCTTAACAATATAGAAAGCCAAGATAAGCTAAGTGCAAGTTGACAAGTCCTTGCATAAAAGATGAGATGGTATAATAAGAATCACGTATAGAGAAAGGAAGAGAGCTCTTCTTAAAAATAAAAAAAAAAAGGGATATGAGCAAAGAGTCATGATAAAGAAATTGGCAGCAACATCATATAGCTTAGAAGAGCCATATTCTATTAAAGATAATTAATAATGAAAAGAAGATTGAAAAGATGACAATGAGATGTCATTATCCATGATGATAGAAAATGATTAAAATAAATATCCAAGAAATTCACAAGATGAAGGCCATGGGAAATGGTTATAATGAGAAGAAGAACTAATTTACAATTTGCAAGCTTTCCCAACATATTTTCAAATTCATGAGATGTGAGATTTTAAAAATTAAAAGGGAGTGTTGCAATTAATTTTTAAGTCTAAATTTGAAGTTTCCTTTCATTCTTCTAGGTGAATGTATAGGTATCAATGATGTTGTTATCTTATTAAGTATCTAAAATTATCCTTAGACTGGTATAAAACCATATACCGAAAGAGTTATAGTAATCTAAGTCCAAGTCCAGAGGGACTTCCTCTCTTAAAAGAATGATATGATATGATATGATACGATACAAGAATGGTCTCTCACCATGCTTCCCTTCCTACCTACTTTTTCTCTTTAATTATTTCCAACAAGAAGGTATCAAAGTTAGTTCAATCTAGTAGGGGGTGCTTAAAAGATTCGATAGAGCATATATGTTAAAGAAAGAAAAAATCATGAAAGTAAATAGGCAATGGAACAAGAGTGAGTAAATGGAGAAGTGACAAAAAAGAGAGACAGACAGACAGAGAGAGATCCAAACTATAAAGTCCAACAAGAGATATAAAAGAAGTTTAAGAGAGAGGCTCAGTACAAGTTGACAAGTCCTTGTATAAGAGAGTGTGTGGTATAAAAGAAATCACACATGAAAAAGAGAAGGGATAG
>Ga0307517_10007660_pt1 | contig 15696 bp, 21 predicted proteins | sample 23_EM_MG_FD_194515 | JGI IMG/M metagenome (GOLD analysis project Ga0307517, IMG submission 194515) | Populus trichocarpa ectomycorrhiza microbial communities from riparian zone in the Pacific Northwest, United States - 23_EM | ecosystem: Host-associated > Plants > Roots > Unclassified | place...
CACAGAAAACTCCTCCCCCCCCCCCCTCTCACTCCAGAAGGGAACTATTCTGTGTCCGTGGAAGAAAAGAAAGGTGACTAGATGAATTTGCAAAACAAGTTGAAGGGATAGGGGGTAGAATCGAGGGGGGAATTCCCCACGTACCCCAGATACCGAAGGAACGCCCCTGTACGAGTCGGACACTATACGTGTTTCTCCCATGATTATCTCCCTCCCCCCGGAGATAAAGTTATCCTCCAACGAGATAAATGAATAAATGAATGGGGAGGGATCCCCATTCCACATATGATATGGGCACAAAGTGCCTCGGTAGACAAAAAAAAAGGTTCCAATGCGGTGTAGGCCCGAACACCCGAAAACGAGGTATGGAGAGAGAGAGAGAGAGAGAGAGGGATCCACTTACCCTCCGCTGAACCTTCCATCTGTAAGACAAGCGACGTCGAGGGAAAGACCGGCACCGATGATCAAACTCGTCGGCTTCAACATCTCAGGCATACCTAAACGCACCAACCGCAAACGATCGGCGGAACGACGAACAAAAACGGGAGAGTCAGCAAAGATGAGGGATGGCAAAGAGAAAGGCGGATCAAGGATGAAACAGAGATCAGCACTTTCAAAAAGAGTAAAGACCAAAGGCGGTCTCGCGAAAAAGCGTTATAATAGCTGCTACACCACAAAAGAAGAAAATGACCGGGTGATTCGGATTGCCCGTCGAGGCCGTGGAAGGGCGAGGTCGGAAGGGACACCCGGAGTCATGTGTTTCGATATCACATGGGTTCGGGTGTCCCTCCACTTAGCCTCGGGACCCCCGTGCGCAGTTCGCACTTCCAAGTCTCCGGCACCGTCGAAACGCTAAACCGTGATGGCTTCCAACAGAACGACTCGGTGCTTTGTCGATGGAAACTATACCACAGAGAGAGAGAAAAACCCCGGCCCAGGAGAGATACGGGCGTGTGATCCGGTGGAAGAAGCGGAAAAACAGATAACGATAACAAAAATAAGGACCACCGTAAAAGGGAAATGGCCGAACAAGCGAGGAAGCCAGGGAAAGGTGTGGAGCCGAGAGACACGTTTGTATCGTACACCGGCAAAGTCGAATATGGGGGATCACGGAAAACAGACTCACCAGGGCCGCCCCTCGGGCCGAGGTACCTGAGCACTGCGACGGTCTTCTCGCCCTTTTTGATTTCGCCCTTCTCCACAGCCTCGACGAAGGCATCTTCAGTATCAAACGTCCTTGCCCTCCCAGTGAACTCTAGTCCCTCTTTCCCAGTAATTTTAGCAACAGCGCCTCCAGGAGCCAAGTTACCCTTCAGGATCCTGGAAATAAACAGTGGATCAGCGACACGAGTTTGAGTCGGATGAGTCAATAATAAGGGGCGGCCACATCCCATGAATCTCTGAGAAGGGAATCCACTCGCGGGGTAAATGACCCTCCATCAACACCCGAGAGAACCGAGAAACAGAAAACCATAAACCAGAGTGGGTACGGGTTGCGCACCCCGTGCCGTACATGAAAAAACCCATCATTCGAAGCCTTGGGAACGGGCGGACTTACCTCAGGTGTCCAGTCGACTTGATCGGCTTCTCCAGCGGTCTGATGACATCCTGGCTCGTCATCGAGAGCTCCCCATGTTGATGCACCCATCGTTCCAAGTTCTCTCCCAGCGTCTTCCCGGTAACGGTGAGTGTGTTCCCGTCGATTAATTTGTTCTTCAACAAATAATGCAAGATCGCTGCACAAGCCGTGAATGAGATCGGGTCAATGGAGCGGATCAAGGACGAAACGTTCAAACAATCAGAGGAGGGGAAAAGGAAGGCTCCTTCGCGTACGACGGAAACGAATGCGGAAAGGTCGAGGAACCAAATCTCGAAAAAGGAACGTAGTCTCCAGCAGAAAGGAAGAGTTGCCCAAAAAGGGAGCTGAGAAAAAAAAAACAACGAACCAGGGATTCCGCCAATCTTGTACACGTCCTCCATAACGTACTTCCCACTCGGTTTGAGATCCGCGATGAACGGAACACGGTCTGACACCGATTGGAAATCGTCGATTGTGAGGTCGATGCCGACGGAATGCGCAATAGCGATGAGATGCAGCACGGCATTTGTAGAACCTCCGAGGATCATCGTCAACACCTGTTGGCACAATCGCGAAGATGGCTGAATGAGGACAACGAAGCGTTTCGAATTATGTACGCGATACGGACCATTGCGTTCTCAAAGGCGGCTCTCGTCATGATATCTCGAGGAAGGATGTTCTTCTCTACAAGGTTCCTCAAGGCCGGTCCCACCGAATCACATTCCTCTAACTTCTCCTTATACTCTGCAGGGAAGGAAGAATCACCAGGAAGCGTCATCCCCAGTGCCTCCGCAGCACTCGCCATCGTATTTGCGGTGTACATCTGGTAAACCAAGGTCAACGTGGTTAAAACTCGGAGTCACCACGCTGGCGTACCCCACCACAGGCCCCAGGCCCCGGACAGGCATGACGGACGGTGTTGTAACGCTCCTTCTCAGCAGCTTCCGTGCGACCGTCCTGCAGGTATTTACCATACGACTGGAACGCTGAAACGATATCGAGTTGTGGTGCTCCCTCACAAGATCCGGGCCGAATAGTGCCACCATAGATCATGAGACCGGGTCTGTTCAGTCGGCCGACTGTGAAAGAGAGATCAACTGATGCCTAAATAGCATCAGACTCAACAGCTTACGAGCAATCAGCACGCCTGGCATATTCTTATCGCAGCCAGGAACGACAGCAAGACCATCAAGCCAGTGACCGCCGGCAGCAGTCTCGACCTGATCCGCAATGAGGTCTCGGGACTGGAGGGAATAGGACATTCCACTCGTGCCCATACTGATGCCGTCACTGACACCGACCGTGCCGAATTGATACCCAATCATACCAGCATTGGTGATGGATTTTTTTACACGTTGACCAAGACCGAGCAAATGGCGGTTACATCTACATCCATCGATCGCGCGTCAGGAGGGGTATGGGGACAAGTTCTGCGGGGAGAAGGGGGACGTACGGGTTTCCTTCGTACCTGTTTGATCGTCACGAGATCAAAGAACGGTTAGAGCCAAAGGGTGAACGGACGGACCAGACACTCGCAACACCAATCATTGCCTTTTGGAAGTCGTCATCGGAATTGACGCCCTCCGTGGCATACAGCATGGCCTACGTGATGGTGGAAGACAATGAACGAGAAAAAAAAAGTCAGCCTCGTGTCCAGCCCTGATCCTTCCCCCGACAAGGACAATAAGGAAGACACGATATTTGTGCATCCATACCTGGCTCGCGCCTTGTGTCTTCGGCTTGGTGATGGTTCTGCTGTACCGGTTCATGACCGGCCTTTGGGAACCAGAGGCGGCAGCATCGCCGCTGACGTTTCTGACGGAACTGGAAGAGGAGAGCGACCTCCTGGACAAGAAGGCGAACCTGGAGCCGAGACGACGTTTCGGAGTTGAGAGCATGACCTCTCAAACGGTCACGCCTGTTCCGTGTGGAAAAATGGGAAAGGGTCAAACGCGGTGACTCGTATTGGCTTTTGAAACCGCGCTAGACGCCCGGGCCGCTTCCGAAAAAGGAAGGAGAGCGGAACACTGCGCAAAACTGCGATGTAGTACGCGACGCTTGACGAGAAAACAGGACTGCGTGTGCACGCCGCTCCTTCTCATACGTACCAAGGTCGGGTGAAGGGGGTTGAGAGCGCCGAGAGCGCGGCAAAATCAAACCAACAAACACGCTCCAAGGCAACGTTTTCGGGGTGAAAAGATGAGGTTCCTTTCGCGAGATCAGGGAATGCTGATTGTGTTTCGCGGCGCTCAGCTCGCGGTGGGGTTTCAAGGAGAACCACTCACCCTGCACGGACGGATGGTTACGCATAACGTAAATTAACCGTTGTCTCTCTTTCGAGGCTGAGCCAAGGTAAATAACGTAACAATTTTAGGGTGAGGTACCAATCCCACGGGGCAAAGGTGACTTTTTGGGCTAACTGTAAGAAGCGTCGATGATTGTCGATCGTCTTCATCTCATCTCGCCGAACCGCACAACAGCCCGTATTGCGAGGGGGGGAGGCGCTCCAGAACACGCGTTCGTTGCTTTTTGTTTCTTTCTGCTGAAGCCCTCCCCCACCGCGCGAAATCATTTCCATTTCGTGTTACCTCAACAAAATATCCCTACACACCCTTCTTGGGTTGTTCCGGCCAACTCGTGCCCTTTTTTCCTTCCTCCCTTGAGTTTCACGTCCAAAAATGAACAGAAAAATCAAATCCAGGGGAAGGGAAACGACAGCCGGGATGAGGGTCGATGACCAATTTCAATATCCCGCAAAATACCCGTGTTTCAATTTCAGCTTTTTGGTACGACCACTCGTCCCGGAAACACGTTCTGGCGCCGACGGCCGTTTTCCCAGGCCACACGACCCGCGGTTCTAGCAGACCCTGCCTCGCGTTCCGTTTAGGACTCTACTGCCCGCATCGTGGCGAGAGTCAAACCCGGAATGTAAGAACCTCATCGGACCCTGCCATGAGGAGGGTCTGGAGGGGAGGGACAGGGACTTGGAGTTTTGCTCCTCCCTCCTCCTTCCCCCCTCAGATCAACCGTAAACTCTTTTTCTCCCGTTTCCATCGACCCCTGTTTGCAATCTAAGATTGTTTCCTCTTGAATCCGCCATCCCCTCAGTGCGACGGATGGAGCCCTTATTTCATCTCTCCTCTTCTGTACCGGGCCTTTTTCTTCTCGACTGATCCGCCTCCACCCCTCCGCCCCGACGCTTCCTCCCCCTCCCCCTCCCCTTCTCACCTCGCCGTTCAAACGAGGCAGACAAGTTCTTTCCCGAACGTCCCCCCATCCCCTCCTTTCTCGTGAAACACCATATCTGGAGATATCACCCCCCCTCAATTCCTTTCTCTTCACCAGTAGCGCGACGCATAAATCAGGCACAACAACTCAATCACGGCAAACAGTTGGTCTACACGAGCGAAACACAAAGCGTTTTACACCTCCCACCCCCTTCGGTCCCGAGTGGTTCTGAATGATGGATGACCAAGGCGCAGGGGGTTCATCGAAGGGCAGACGCACAGATCCCGAAAGAAGACCAATACGTGAAAGTTCCCTGCCGCAGACCCTCCTCCCGCACCTGTATCACGCCCCACGGAACACCAGCTCCCCAACAATTGCGCCCCTGATGATCCCGGATTGGCACAACCAGCCTACCAGATCACGCCCGCAGAACAACGGACGGTCTTTGCCCTCCCCATCACATCTTCTACGCCAAACCGAACCCACGCACGATTACGACCACGTTATCTTATCCCGATCTTTGGACGCCTCTCCCATCAACCCCATCTTCGTGACTGACCCAGATTTACCCCTTCCAAGGCTCGTACTACAAAGACCACCATCATCGTTCAATGTCCCTCCCCACTCAACAAGGGATCACCCTGCGGGTGGGCATTCGTATCCTCCTTCGACAAGATCGATGAGCACGTCACCTTACGGATCTCACTCTCGCTCATACTTGCACGCACCTGCGTACGGACATGGGCCGACGTCACGGACCCCCCAGCCCCCCCAGCCGCCGTCACGCCAAGCTGGGCATTCTCCAGGAATACAGGACGTGTTCATGGAGGACGTAGGAGTGTTAACCCAGCCAGAGGTGCTAGTTAGACCCCCTCGCGATCCGTATGCGGAGTTGAGACATTCTCCAGGATTTGCGCAGGAGCAGAGGGGCAGGAGCGAAGTTCAGGCAACTCACACCTCACGTGCGCAACTCTCGCAGATTCAAGCCCAGGATCACCGAGTGGCCTACGAGCAAGGTCACGTTGGGGGATCCCAGAGAGACCCGCGACACCAGGTGGAATCGTTCCCTTCTCAGTCGATCCGAGGTATGTGTCTGCTTTTCTTCTTGGCCCCAAAGTTCTGTGCGTGTCATTTGTCGCGTCGGCTCTTGCGATATTTTTTCCCCTCTTGGTCCTGTTATTTCTTGCCCTGTTCTTTTCCTTATTTCAAATGAGGAGTAGATGACTGATTGAAAACATCACGTTTTCTCTTATCGTTCGCCATTTCTCTGTTGCAGAAGGTTGGCCACGCACCGCATATCCCGTGAACCCTTTTGAAGATCAGCAGAGACTGCAACAACAGCACGTTCATCACCAGCCACGACCTCAGCCTGCGAGGTTTTCGCAACTCCTAAGTGGACCAGGTTACCAAGGAGGCGTGGGGGCCTCGTCAAGCTCGCAGTCAGCGTCTTCAAGTCGAAGCCAAACGATCTTCAGCTTCTCTTGCGGGTTGTATTCCGAAGACCAATCGGAGATCGAGCCTTTGTATCAAGGGAGTTCAACGGCAGAACCTCCGGTGATCGAAACGCAGGAAGCCGTGCCGGGACGGAAAAAAGCGCGGAGATCGCCCGCGGCGAAGAAGGGGTTTGGAACACCGACGGAGGAAGGCGGAAGTACGGGTACGAGTGCTGGCGCGACGACTTCGACGAGAAGGAAGCCTACAACAAAGGTGGCCGTTGCTTGCGATTTTTGTCGGGGTAAGCACATCGATCTCCACTCGGTGTTCGTGCTCGAAAATCTGATCGGGCCGCCAATTGGAATTTCCGCTCGCAACGTGTATCTCGGTATTGATTCGCTCTTATTTTCCTTGTTGCGTTGATCAGGACGTAAACTGAAGTGTGACGGAGTGAGACCGTGCTCCAATTGCTCGGCAAGGAATGGCGATTGCGCATATCAGCCTGGACCTAAGCGGCGCGGACCGGGGAGGCGTCCGAAGGAGCCGTCGCGCCGGCGCCAACAGCAGCAACGCCAGCAGCAACGCCAGCACCAGCAACGACAACGACGACGACAACAGGCTCAGCAACAGCCTCCTCCTGATCAGAGTCAGATGTCGATCGGCGCGGGCTCGCCTGGTCCTTCTGGACCACCGCCGATTACGATTATACCCACTGCTGGGATCATCGGGGGAGGGGGTCTTCTGATGCCAGGAGGGAGGGTGGACGCTGGTCCCTGGCTCCCCTCTCAATCAGCGGGAGCATCAACATCTGAGATGGGGACGGGATCGCGCGCGGGAAGCAAACGACGGTTGTCGGGATCAAGCGTGGAGGAACCGGAACGGAAGAGGTCTCGCATCCGGGAGTTGGAAGGGGAGGGGGGGCCCTGACCTTTTTTTATTATTACTTCTTCAACTATTTTTTTTTTCCAAAGCCGTGTTGTATTCCTTTTCTTCCTTTTCTTACTCTGGCAGCCTATAAGTCCTGGTCAAGTACGGTATTTTCGTCCTATTAGCCACAGAATTAATACGAGTTCGAGAAAAAAAAACATCCGGATCGCATCAAATAAGCCAAGGACTAAAAGTGGACGCCCTCCCGTCTCCGGTCACTCGAATCCAAACGGGCGTTCCCCCGCTCACTCGCTTCCGACTCTCCTTCCCCCCTCGCCCCCCTCCCGTTCTTCCGTCCCTCCCTTTCTTCTCCTTTTCTTTTTTTTTCCCTCCCTCTCCCCATCCACCCATGGACTCTCCAGAGCAGAGGCCGAGGCCACACATCGACGACGAGTACAAGGACTCCCTACCCCCCGTCGGCCCTGCAGGCGTCGCCCCTTTCCACTCTTCCCTCAATGGCCTCGGGGCTCGGAGGAACAGCGTTTACTCAAACATCCCCGGTTACACTCTTATGGTCGCCGGCCAGCGCAGCGGCAAGACCTCCTTCCTCCGTCTCCTCCTAGACACCAGCAATATTGCCCCCACCGTCTCCAAGGAGCAGCTCATCCCCGTCGCAAAGTTCATTCAAGGCTCCAACAGTCACACCTCCCGCATCCGACATGTCTCTGTAGATGTCATCCTCGACTCCCCCGACTCCGGCGCGCCCCAGCCCGTGTCTCTCACCCTCATTGATACGCCTTCTCTAGACTTTTCCGACGAAGTTTCGTCAGAAAGGGTCATCACAGACATCCTTGACCATATTGATTCCAGGTTCGCCGACAGTCCTGACGACGTGAGTCCCCTCCCTCCAATCTCCCTCTCCCGTTTGTTGTGTCCGTCATGTGATCCCAACTCTTCGCGCTTTCCCCTTTGGTCCTCCGGGTTATAGGAAACGAACGGAAACCATCATGTTCACCTGTAAGTCTCCGTTGTTCGTCCTAGACGCGTATTTACACGCTCGCTGTATGCGGTCCGGGCTTATCAACCACTTTTACCGCACACAGATGTGTATACTTCCTGGATCCGGATCACGTCGTGCCTCCGCAACAGCTTCCACCTCAGCACCTTGCTCCACTTCGGGCCAGATCTCATAGCATGTCACAAGTTGGCCAGCCCATTTCTCTCGATCCTCCGGTGACGACACATCTTGAAATGCTGCGGGCCACGCTGCCCGAAGCGGACATTACAGCAATACGGCGTCTTTCATCAAGAGTCAACGTGCTGCCGATCATCGCCAGAGCGGACATCCTTACCGACGAACGCCTAGCCGCTGTGAAGATGGCAATCCGACGTGACCTGGCCGAGGCTGGAATTGGCTTTGGTATCTTTGACCTCGACTTTTCCTCGCAGTTGCCAAAGCCGGAACAGCAGAGTCCTGGCGCTGGCCCAAGCGAAGCACACATGACCAAGACCAACGGTGGTGGCGAGACTAGCGGGAGACCCGCCGCCACCTCTCCCACGCCTGCACTCTCATTAAAACTCCCTTACGCCCTCGTTTCGGCAGATATTTATTCACACAGCGAAGGCTTAGTTCGCACCCCGCCGACTCTTGAAGACCTTGTCCTCCTTTATACGCCATCTCTCACTCAGACCCCGATGTTTTCCAACGCCAAGCTCACCAAGGGAAAGTTTACGAGGTCCTTCAGGTGGGGAACCCTTGATGTTTTAGACCAAAACCACTGTGACTTTAGGCATTTGAGGACGGCCATCTTCCACCACATGAAGGTGAGGTTCTACACAATCTCACGGCATCCGGCGGTGAGCTAAAAACCCCCCAACCAGACGCTTCAAAAGTACACAAAAGAGTACTTGTATGAGAAGTATAAGATGGAAGCTCCTTCACACAGCCATCCCATGCAACGGCACCAAAATCCCCGTCCCCACCACATTCCGCTTCCCCGCAACCACCGGCCGCTCATGACGATCGATGTTGCCCCTCAATTCGGTGGGCCCGCGCGCCGTACATCCCTCGTCCTACCACCCCCCTCGTTATCGCACGACGGGGAAATGATGAATTCACCTATGCCCATCCGACCCAACTCGACAAAGATGGTAGGGTCAACCGGAAGTACGTCGTTCATCCACAGTTTCGTCGTTTCTGGACCATCTCACGCATCAACGGGGTCTAGAATCGCAACGGACTAGGTCAAAGAAGATCACTGTCGCGTGCAACTTCTGCAGGTGTAAGTCATCCGCTTGATCGTCATTTCGGTTTTTTCGAAATCGGTCACGGAACAAGCAATTGTGTGGCCATTTGCGCTGACATCAGAGCTTTCTGATTTTTCCCAGCCCGGAAATTGAAATGTGATGGGGGAAAGCCCGCTTGCGGACAGTGTTTCAAGCGGTCAAATAATTGCGACTATATCCCCCATTCGAAACGCCGTGGGGCTGGCCGGACCCGAAAGCTCCCTGAAGACGAGAGCGCGAGCGAGTTGGATAGCGGGGATGAGGGTGGCGGGGGAGCCGAGATGGACGGGGGTTCCGCCTCTCGCTCTCCAGAGGTGTCAACCATTTCCGTCAGTCGGGTCAACAGCAGTATCGAACAAGCCGGTGGTTCGATGAATCATCTCTCCGAGATCCGCCGTGCGGTTGGACCTCTGCACCACGATCCACAACATCCTCCCCGACTGTCCCCCGTCATTCATGGTTCTTCGATGTTACCCAACGATAACGGCGGCCTTCCGCCGCCACCCGGCGCTGGCATTGGGCCATCCCATCACTACCGACCCTATCCTGGCTCGAATCACGTTGGCAATCAAGATCTTCCACCAATCACAACGCTGCCCGTCAATGGCTCATTGAGATCAGAAGACTCGGTTCTTCCGCCAATTATCTCCATCTCGGATCAACACCCGTCTCACTCCCCCAATCAGCAGCCACTCACTCATCCGTCCTCCGGAACTTCTGCTGGACAACTTTCAGATGGCCAACAGCTTGGTAGACCGAGGAAGAGGGCGTCAACCACTGGCTCTGGGAGGGGCAGTCGGTCCCATTACGCTTCTAAAATCGTTGCGTGTAATTTCTGCCGAGGTACGTACGCTTGGACCGCTCTTCTGGTGGCGCCTCCGTGGTTGATGTGATCCGGGGGTGACACTTCTCCGTTTGGAAGTTGGACCCTAACTGATGTGATCAATTCCTTTTCCTTGTTTCCCCTTTGTTTGACGCTCGGCCCGGCTGATTTCACATTTCCGACCGGAAACAGCCCGCAAGACTCGTTGCGATGGTGAACACCCCGCATGCGGTGCTTGCTCTCGAAGGTCTCTGGCGTGCAGCTACGTCAACGAACCGTCACCCTCAATGGGAGTCGGACCTGGACCCTCTGGTACCGGAAAGAGGAAGAGCGTGGGGGATTCTCCTGATGAGCGTCCTATTATGGATCACCATCTGGACCGCGAACGCGAACGAGATGATAGATCCGGACCTCCGCCTTTGTCATCACTTTCGGTATCCGTTTCGTCCTCGATGATCCCTACCCCCACATCCGGTGGACCGTCTGGGGCAACTTCCGCGAAGAGCTTGTCCCCGCCTGGACCACATTATGGGCTTCACGGACACAGCAATACGTACCCTCCCCCGCCTCCCCCACCTCTGAAGACACCACCACATCCATTGGGATTGTCTGGTAGTGGGGGTGCGAGTGATAGTGGTCACAGTGATGGTTCGGAAGGCATCAAGAGAGGACCTGGACCGATAGAGTTGGACGGCATGGGACCAACGAAAAAGATGAGGTACAGCGAGTGATGATATACCCCCACCCTATACGGAGACTGAATGCGGATGGGTACTCACAACCTACCCTTTGGTCATATCCCTCGCACGTGGAACTCTAGTTTGTGGTCTGTGGCTGGCGCCTATTTCCTACCCTCAGCTGCCATATGGATTTATTAGATGGACCCTTTCCCGCTCTTCCTTCCCTTTTTTCTGTTCTTGACGAAACTCGCGACCTTTACACAGGCGCGTTCCGTTGTCTCTCGCTCTTTCTGCCCCCACGACCACACATCATTACAGCGCACATGTATGCACACCGTCCATCTCCTGGTGTCCCTCGGTCTTTGGCTCCCTCTGTCCTCGTTGTAACTCACTATTGTCTCATATCCTCTCACTTCCCCTTTCTCTCTTTTTTGTCTTGTTTTTCCCTCAGTCCTGGGTGATCATACGCGTGTTTTGGTTCTGCCTGTGTCCGTTCTCTCTTTCTGTTTTTATTCCCGACTCTCAATGACTCGACGAGAAGCCGTTGAAGAAAGAAATCCTGTATAAATGTATACTGTATCCCTTCACCCTCCCGTTTCCTCTCCCCATTTTTATTTGTGATAACTCGTCCTCTAACCCTGCGCAGTGAGCAGTCGGTGCCCTTATTTATGCACACCTTTCACAAAAGGCGCTCCTTCTTGTCCTTTCTTTCACCCCCTCGGTCTCTCGCTCGGTCGTATATAAGGTTGATATACCCTTCCTCTTTTTCGCGTACGTACTCTTTCACCCTCTCACCCATCATATCCTCTGTTTGTGGAAATATTCATGTTAGACGTGTCTCGAGTATGCTTCGCTGTATGCTAGAGGCCTTTCGGAGGATTCATTTACGGTGGGAGGTGTTGTATATGTACGGGCGAAAGAGTGGAATGAAATCTTTCCGACGGAGGGTTGTCATCGTGTGATGAGTCCAGGACTTAGATGGAAGCACACTAAAGACCACACTTTTTTTTCTTTTGTCGCGTTGTCCCCCTGCGCGCCAACGCGCCAGAAGTGAATCCGCAGCAGAAGACTCTCCTGGCTGTCGCTACACCCACCCACGCTTCCCGTGAGAGGTTTTTTTTTGCTGTGGTGAACGGTTTGTGTTGCACTTCCAGCGGACAGCGTCCTGGCTCGCTGGGACGCCCTCTCTGCGTCCTCTGCTCCTTTCCATTCGTTTCCTTCCATCCTTCGTTCTTTCCGAGTTCTCTCCTCCTACCCTACATGTTCCGATCTCGTGGTCTGATTTACGACGGCCTTGTCTCTTCGACCTCAACCCTGGTACCACAAGACCAATACCGTCATATCCACCCGTCGTCCAGCGTCCCACGTGGTCTAATTCCGTCATAGCCGTGCGTCCAACGCGCGCACCACCGGAAACTTGTGTTCTCGCGGCTTCCATCATGCTTTCAGTGGCTTCAGTGTACGGTGAGACGTTCTCACAAGCAGCGATACCACATGTGGAATCAATGTGCTGACTCACGCCCAAGGGGGGCCGAGTGCTCGTGGGTCGAGTTGGCCGTCGCCGCGGAGCGCACCTTCAATCGCAGAAGCTTATCTTGTTTTATCGAGGAAGGAGCCTGTGATTCTAGGTCGATTCAAGCGCTTCTTGACCTTAACCTAAAGACCGGTAAGCACTCAAGACTCAACCTCAAAAACCACGCTTGCTGGTCGCAATTGAGCAGCGCCGAAAGAATTAAGATCACTGGCCAACCTTGGCACGAGAAACGTATGTTTTCCAGAGTGACGGGAGTTTCTAGTATACCGACGCCACGCTCGTCTTTCAGGGTAGCGATGTCTGGTGTTTATCAGGTTCCTCAGTGCCTTTGTGGTTAGCCTACTGCACATGCCCTCCCTGGATTGAGGACGGCCGTTGGCCCGCTTTCAGACTCAGGGTATCAAGGCCTGTAACGTAACACGGGCGTGACAATTCATCGGACTTTGGCCCCCATCCACGATTACCTCTGCGGCAAGATGCTGGCTTAGAGCCAAAATGTATCCCGGGGGTCCGTATCCCGCGATAACCTTCGGATTTCGTTGGTTGGAATCTAAACCCGAGCTTCACATTGTAACGCCTCCTTCTCTCGGCGCACGGGCATTGTGTGGACTCTCCTCATTCGCTTCCTGGTTCGAGCTGTGTGGAGACCTCTACTTCAGTGCCGTATCAATTAGTCCATCTTGGAAGTTCTACAGCGACACACAACCTACGTAACACTTGATGAGCTTTTGCCAACTAGCGCATCCAATCTTTGGGAGAGGTCTGGGTCACAACGTGTATTTGATATAGTCGAGGACGAGCATCGAAATGGATGCTTGTCCGTGAACTTCCGGAGTTTATGTCGGACTAGCAGATCTGTCGCCTCCGCTGTCGAGCAAGTATTGGATTTCGGATTCACTGGTTTCCCAGCGCCCAGGCGGGGGTGAAGAGTGCAAGTCTCCCCACTGTATCCCGTTTCACAGAGGGAGGCACTCCGGCGTGAGTTCGTCACACTATAAGAGATAAGCGTTGGTTCGGTTCGTGGTTGGAAGTTCACGGCCCTAAAGTGCCCACCCGATTTTGGATAGGAAGCGGAATAACTCTCTTAATCCCTTCATCATCATCCCCACCCCCCTCCAACACCATGGCCCCGATACACTCGCTTTTATGGGGAGGGAACATGAAGCCAGGGCCAAACAATATGCCTCTAGCCGTAGGGTCCGTTTCATTGATCTCACATAGAAATGTTTGAACTTTGCCCTAGGGACCCCCCCCCTCCTTTCTGGATCGGGACGAACTAGCATCCCTGAACAATGCAGGCGATAATGGACCCTGGATGGAACTTCTTCGAATGTTAATTTAATGTTATGGAGAGGACCCGTACCTATTGTTCGAGTTGGCTCTGGCATTCGCTTCCGGTGGAGTCTTTGGGCTTGCAAGGACAACGTTCCTCCAGGTCACTAACTCTGCGCACTGGGTGTATATTGATGTTCGCTGATCTTATTTCACCAGGCCAGGAAAACTCTACAACAGCGCGGAATCGACGACCGTGTCTTCTGGGAACGGATCGACGAGTATGTACAAACTGCCTCCGATTACCTAGGAACGCAATACCAAGAAACTCTAGCGTGTAAGCTCCGATATTTCTACCGTACTATCACGTACTCAGACCCTTACATTAGAATATTCCCAAGTCTGGACAGCAACGAGAGACCATCCCTTCCCGCAAAATCTACTCCCCCTCCCTGAAGGTCACGAGGAGATTCGGCAAACGTGGAGCGGACTTTCGTCTCTGGGCTCCGATTATATACAACAGTTCCTGCAGCGCAACGAAATAGAGTTATATCAGTTGGAGGGGATACCGTTCACACCATCATCTGTGAGTTCTACCTTTTCGAGCGTTCCTGACCTCACAGATATCAAGTCGATGGACGATTTGGTCCGTTGTGCGTTGGCTGAAGAAGCTCTCGAGGCGCGACCGCGCGACCATAAAAAGGGCACCAATGTCACAAAGCGTGCCTTTCAGGACATAGTTGGAGTAGGTTCCACCTTGTCGCAATTGTGCATAACTTATCTAACCTAATCTCATTGGTATAGGTCTATCAAATCCTCGCGGACATTGTTAGAAACACGGATAAACTCGATTTGCAGAAGGTTCGCGGCATACACGCCGAGCTCCTGGCAAGCCGCGCTTGGCCAGGTGGATTGTATGTGGCACCAGGGGAAACACGGCGATCATCACCAACTCTGGCATGGTACAGTGTTGCCCGTACAAGAAGGTCGATGAGGAGCTGGATTTTATCCTTGACCACGCGAAAGTAGTATTTGTTTCATTTGCCCTGAGGTTTTCCCGCTAATCGGACGGGTCTGCCTAGCGATATATCAAGGAGTCGGATAATCCATTCGCCGTCGCAAGTTGGTTGCATTACGTTCTCGTAAGCTGCCGTCCATTCAACGTGAGTAACCTCGCTCGTCATGAACGAAGCCCCCCGAGTACCCACACCGACCTAGGACGGGAACGGCCGGGTATCCGCCAAATTCCATCAAGGTTGAGCAACGTCATGCGTATGGTGAGGCACTCGAGAAGGTATTTTAGAACTCAGTTCCCATGTCGCATTACTCACTGATATGCGCATCAGGCCTACGCCAATGACTATTCGTCCCTTATTGAATTTTTCATCAACGGGATGCACTCCACAATCGAATCCATCAGGTCTCTGGCATGAGGAAGCCGAATTGTTTGTTTTCTACAGTTCGTCCTCATAATTGAGATGGAGTCTCGTTTTTTTTTTCATTGTTCCAGCTCGATTAGGACGACCTTGGTTTTGTAGATTTAGGATTGTTTTTACCCACAACCGGTTCATGGTGCACGATGTCCAGACCACTGTGAGACACGGAAAATCAATCGGCCGTCCAGCAAGTGACGGTGATTATGTCGCACTAATTAGCGCATGAGTTGGGCCGGTTGCTGACGTAAATAGACTATCATCGTTTGCCTCCAGCTGTGGATCGACGTTCGAGTGTCCATCCGACGAGCATCATGAACAGGCTATGGAGCTCTTCTACGACGGTGCTGATGGTAAGTGACTAGTGACTTCTCGAGGACATGACCCTGGCATCAGCTACTCTGATGCACAGCAAATCCCCGACATTATGACCCCTGAAGATGTCAAAATCCTTCAAAGCTTCAAGCAACCTCCCCTTGAGCAGGCTCGCTGTTACGAGGCGATGATTCGCCGATACGGAAACCACCCGTTCTTTGTCGCGGGGGTCGCAGCCCAGTTGT
>Ga0307517_10007661_pt1 | contig 15692 bp, 12 predicted proteins | sample 23_EM_MG_FD_194515 | JGI IMG/M metagenome (GOLD analysis project Ga0307517, IMG submission 194515) | Populus trichocarpa ectomycorrhiza microbial communities from riparian zone in the Pacific Northwest, United States - 23_EM | ecosystem: Host-associated > Plants > Roots > Unclassified | place...
GGATTGTTCATTCAATACGCTGTGAACATGTTTAACCATGAGAAGAAAAACCTACTCATCAAAACCCCGATACTCAATATCTCCACCATCATCCTGCACTGCTGGTCGAATACGAGTCTCCAACAGCTCTTTAATCATTGTCACAGTTTCTGAGTCGTCCTGTATTGGCAAGCATTAATATTTTCATATTGAGTGCTTAATGCTCAATTTAAATTAGTTAAGATCATTAGAGAATAAATAATGAAATCCTTCAAAATCCCAGCTACTTTCAAGTGAAAACATAAACTATATTCAGCTATTTTACATAAATCTACTACAGCAGACATCTATTGAACTTCATACCAGATACATAGAAAATGGATGAAAGCACTATTCAATTGCTCATGACATTAATATTTGGCATATGGGTACTGAAAAACTGCATAACATGCTACATCCATGTTGATTAAATATCTTATTCCAAACATTTGGATTTTCTCAACACAACTATGAACAAGCACCACCTCTGAGCTAAACTTGTGAAAAAGGGAAACTGAGAGAGGGGGGAATTAGAAAGAGAACATAGTTACACCTTGCTATAAGTTCATGCCCAAGGGAAACTTTCTGTAGGAACCTAACCTTGGATTTTTCTACATAAGTACATACCAAGGACCACCCAATGTGAAATGCAAGCTTAAATAACAAAGATGTGAAAAAGCATACTCCGAACAAGCAAGCTTCATTTGTGTGGACTGCTGGAAAATCAGTACACTAAAGATATACCTCGCTAATAGCCGTGTCCTTCGCTGCAGCAGTTTTTGAGTCTTGAAACAAAGGTTCTCCAGAAGAATAAAAGTCCATGATTGCTGCAAATATCTCAGGTTCTAGGAACTCCCAAGAAGCATCATCTGACTTTGTTACGGTGACAAAATCAGATCCAAAGAAAACTCGAGTGATACCTATGGAAAAACAATACAGGATACAGATTAAAAAATTATAAACAATTGTAGCATAAGGTTAGCCTAAGAACAAAACCAATTCTATCTTACCATCAATTTCGTAAATAGATTTCGCCAACGGAGAATTCATAGCTGAACGAGCATTTGGGAAATCCGCACTCCCTACATCCATAATTGGCTTCCCAGGATGAAACATAAGGGATAATGGATTCGGTGTGGACTGGGTTTGTATAAACATTGTCCTCCTCTGCGCTGCACCGGCCATCACAACTCAGCTTAATTAACTCCACTGAGTCTTTAATTACAAGGCCAGAAAAAAGCATTGTAACCTCTAGAATTCATAACTTTACAGCATATCCCATGACCCTCGGATAAAATCTGTAGCATCCCATTTTACTTATCGTAAAACAAAAGACCCTTTACATGACTTAAAACAACAACTAACATAAAACATAAAAATTCAAACCGCAAGGTAGAAATAACAAAAAGTAACAATAATTTCAATCAAAACAGACCAACCTGTCAAAAGGGTCCATTTCTCTGGGTGCAAAGAAGACTTCAACGTCTTGCAATCAGAGAAAGCACCACCACGGCTGTGCAAGAATGGTGCCATTGCTGATGAAACATGTATAAAACGGCAAGGTGTTAATCGACATGTAGTATTGATTTCTCTGCAAAGTTCGAATCTTTTTTGGTTTAACAAAGCTCGCGATATTAACCTGCCAAAACCCTTCATTGTTTTTCCCTTGTTGTGCAGTTTTGAATGGGAAATCGCTGCAGAGAGATTTTTAATGGTTGCGGTGTTATTGTAATTAAGAGGATAAATGAGGGTAGATGAATTGAAATTGGGCAACAGATCAGCAGCTTTGGCGGCAGGGAGTTGGGTGGTTTTGGACCGTTGATTTTAAGAGATCATAATTGGAAATTTGGAAGTGTGCTTTGATCCTTGTGTTTTGTGAAGTCTACATCTTTATTCCCTATCTATTAGTGCACCAAGGCTAATTCCAGCTAAATATTTCTTAGGCATGTTTCCTGAAAAATAATTTATTTTGTAAACGTTGTTTCAATAGACAGGAAATTTTTAAAAAATAAATTATTTTTTAATACTTAATGTTTTTATAAAAATTAAATTAAAAAATACTTTTCAGTATTTAACTATATTATAAAAAATAAGTTAAAAATAACTTATTAATATTTTTTTAAATTTATTTAAAAATAATAATTAAATCTGATGAATAAAAAAATTGAATAATGAACAAACTGAAAAAAATATATTTCAATAAAATAAAAGGTAATCAAAATAATAGGACCAGATCTTATATGTAAAAGAATTTCAATTGATAAATGAATAAGAGAAAAATAAATAACTACTAAAAAACAAAGATAATGCTTATTTAAAAATTAAATTAAATCAAATTTTAATGGATAAAATAAAAAAATAAAAAAATTATTCAAAAAAATATACAACAATAAAAAAAAATTAAAGATCAAATTTGATATGATTAATAAATAATAAAATATTTTTTTTATTTTTTCTTGACTTCTGAAAGTGTATTCCTATAAAACAAAAATATTTTTCTAAAAATTAAGATAAATTTTTATTTAATTAAAAAATATTTCTTATTAATCAACTTTCATAAAAAAAAACAAATACAAAAAGAAATTAGAAAGTAACTTTCATAAAACAAACAGATATTTAATCACCAAATCATGCTAAATTGTCATTCTATCCCGTGTTATTAAACCATGAAGAGCAACAAAGAGCAAATGATAATAATTTTAAAGATAACTTTATCTATCCTTTTAAAATCACATTAAACACGTGTCTGAACAAAATAATAAAGGATGGTCTGATATTTTCATTATGAAATATGCAGGTGTTTATCGTTTTATGCAATGGGAACTTGAATATTTTTTTTTTTGGATTTCCTTGATATAAAGTTAAAATAAATAGGATGGAGTAGGATAACAGCTTTTATAAAGTTTCTCAGCCCAACATACATCGATCAACGAACAAATATCTAAGCAAACCTCAAATATCCCTAAATTATCGTCATAGTCTTAATTTTATATTCAGATTATTTTTTATATTAATTTCATTTTTAAATTATTTTAATCTTTGAATAAAGATTTATGTTATATTCCTAAGTTATTTTCATAGTCTTAATTCTATACCGGAATATTTTTATATTAATTTTATCCTTGAACTATTCTCATCTTTGAATAAAGATTTATGCTAAAATCATTTACTTATAAAATAAATAAGAAAATTGAGCATAACGGGAAGTAATAATTAAATATAAATAAACAAGTGAAAATATGTAAGCGCACGCAACGTACCATTATCTATACGGATATTGGGGGCGCGCCTGGAATTACATTGCGTTTTTTAAATATTAATTTTTTATATTTTTAGATTGTTTTTAATGTGTAATAAAAAAAATTAAAAATTAAAAATAAAATTTTGATATATTTTTAAAAACGACAGTTAATACCCTCTTAAGCGCCACGTGCTACACAGAATATAACATCGCTTGCACTGAAAGAACACGCGCCAGCCCGCCATCGTCAAACCCTATCGTCTCTCCTTCTCTCCCTCTCGATAAAAATTTCTCTGAAAAACAAAATCACCAATTCACAAACCCTAACCTAAATCCACATGAAATCAATCGCCCCCCTTTAACAAACCCTGATTTGATGACTATCACAATCCAATCGCACAAACCCTGACAATTATTCCTTCTCTCTTGTCTCCTCTCTGTTCAGGCCTATCTGTTGTGGTCATGGAGGGCTCTGTGGTGGCGGAGGAGGATCTGGGTGCCCCCGATTCATGGGAGGTGGCTGATCTAGACCAGACGATGAATCGTTTGTCTCTGAATAAAGAGACTAAACATCAACAGCCTCAAGATCAGCTCCCTCGCTCGGGTTCGGGTCCGGGTTCTTTGGGTCCGGGTGAGAAAGTAACGGATGATGTTGTTAATCAAGTCGACCAGTTTCTCCTTGAGGCCTTGCAGAACACTCGCGAACGCCTCTCAAGTGAGTTTTTTAATTAATTAATTTGTTTATTTGCGTGAATTTAGCTGAATAAGGTTTTCGTAATATGTGGGATGGTGTTGATTTTGCTGAAGATTTTGTGTGTTGGTGTTTTTCACTGGGTTGTAAACGTGCTTAGCGTGTCAGGTTCAGTTATTGTGCGGGAATTGAGTATTGACCTTTGAAGAAAGTGACGATTCTAGATGTATGGTGATGGTGAGAATATAGGAGTAGGAAATTGTTCTATTAGAAACTTTTAGGGAGTGTTGAGTTTAAGGAAATTTTCTGGTGGTTTTTGTTTGATTGCACGAGAGGGAGACTTAGGTGGGTGATTTTCTTAATAATTAACTAGATGGAGTTCTGGTAGATCTACAGAGTGCTTTCTTTTCGTCGGATTTATTTTTGGGGAGGGGAGGGGTTGGGATAGGCGAGGGTTATGAATAGAATATTAGGCTGGTTTCAACCCAGATTCTTGAATAATTTAGGGGTTACAATTTCTTAGTGAAATTAGGCTTGACAAGGGATTTTTTTTAAAGATGCAGTTGTTAATGATTGTAATATAATTATAACGATCTTATGAGTTCCTTGCTTCTCTTTATGCAAAAGTCAGTGTTATGAGAGCAGAAGGATGACCTGCTGGTTGTCTTTATTCACATCATTTCTGTCCTTTTTAAGTGGTTTTGAGCATCCCTTGTATCCTTTTTTCTTCATCCGCGTAAAGACATGTAATCTCTGATGTTTAGTTTTGCGGATGGAACAAGACATAGAGAAGTTTATCCGTGATCCAAACCAACAACAACTAGAGTTTCAACAGTTGCCTACTTCATATTTAAGGCTGGCAGCACATCGTGTAGCACAGCATTACTCACTGCAATCAATGGTTTTGTTAGACAATAGTTTACCTGATGGCTCTGGCTCCAGAATTATTGTCTGCAAGACTTCCAACTGCAGGCTTCCCTTGATTCGCCTGGCTGACATCCCTGTGAGTTTGCCATCAGAAGACGGTGATACTGTTAAGGTTGCAATTAAACAGAGGCCACAAAAAGGGTCTCAAACTGCCAACAATTCAAATTCATTGAAGACAAATAATTCCAAAAGTGTGGAGGAAAGAAAAGAGGAGTACAACAAGGCACGTGAACGGATATTTAACTCTAGTAGTTCCACTGGTGGTACTATTGGGAAACCGGACAGTGAACCGAGGTCACAGGATTGTTCCCAGCACGGTACATTTGGTATATCAAAGTCAGAAGAGAAATCTACTCCAGGTATTCCTGATTTAAGTTCTGGACGGGGTTTAATTGAATCTTCCACAAGTAACAGTAGATCAGCAACATTAGCAAGAACAAGAATCGAGAAGGAGCCAGTTGGTAGGTATAGACCAAACAATAGGGTAGCCATATTTCGGGACCGTGAGGTTGATCGGAAGGACCCCGACTATGATCGAAGCTATGACAGGTATTTTGTTCATGCTTTTCTCTTGCTTTCCCTTAGCATGTGCTTTATTTGGCAGGGATAGGTTGTCAACTCCTATACTACGCCTCTCAGTGTGGCTTTCTTTTCTTCTGGTGGGGAATAATGTCTATTTCCTCATCCTATCACTTTGTTTGATTGAGCCAACCTAACTGCTTCTTGTTGGTACCAAATCAATTAAATTTACCAACCAAACATTTATTTACAAGCGCACACACCCTGCTGTCCATTAAACTAACTTACATGATATCTTGTGGTCTTGTCTTGATCATTCGCTTATATTTTACATCTTTGTACAAAGTTGTCCTATTGATCAATCACACACTACAAGAGTTCATGCATGATATGTTTACATATGCATTTACATGTGAAATGACCCATACTCAAAACTAACCTATGAAAGATACAAAACTTCAAGTTAGGACTCCAAAACAATTCAGTTGGTAACCTATCACCCGAGCCCTCTTTCAATCTCACCTTGATTCTCTGAAAATAATTTATCAACTACTAATGAGATAACCCAGGGAATGATTAAAGAAATAAGCATGGGAAACTTCATAAGTTTTCAACATATATGCCCAACATTATATTGACATAATATTTTCACAAGTAAACATGTATGACAATTGAATGTCCATATCTCGTATCCATATACTACCCAATGGTGGCAAATGTAACATATAGGCGGCCACAATCTCATGTAAAGCAAACTTTACTCTTTTCAGATATCATGTGCAATTATATCAACACAATATTTTGGCTAAAACATATCTTTTACTTTAAAAGAACACGTTATACTTCAATCTTTCATAACCATACTCTTTCTTAGCAACTATTCAAAACTTAGGTCATATATATATATATTCAGCAACCATTTAAAAAAAATTCTCCATACATAAAAATATCCAAAACAATAGGATTTATGCATTCTTTTTAATTTAATCGCTCACCTTAAGCTTTAGCCCTTATTCCCTTACTTTTTCATTCACTTACTTTTCTTTCCTTTCCTTTCCTTTATATCTACAATCTATCCTTGGTTGTCTTTCTAACAACTCTATTGAATTTAAGCCTTAATACCTCACAATTTGTTCTAGGGAGATATGATTTGGTAGTGTTAGTTTGTAGGATGGTGTATAGCTCTCTCTTAAGTTCAAGAAGTGGGGAAAAAAAAGATGTGGTTAATTCTGAAAATTCTGACAGAAAGCACTTCTCTACCTTCCTTTTGACACCCTCATAAGCGTGACGTGCCAAAACTTGTCCGCCACCTACTTAATCATGCAAAAGTTATCCTACTTCACCTGGTTAAATTAGTGATTGCATTTTAACCCTTCTTTTCTTTAGTTCTTTGGCTTTTGTCCTGTAATTTTCTCTAATCTTACATTATTTTAAGGAAATCATCAATTATAGTTAAAAGCAAATTTTAGGGTGTTACAGTAAAACAATGCTGTAAATTGTTCCTGAGATTCAATTGCATTTTAGCTTCTCAAGAATTTTTAGGATGGCATGTCTTCACTGATTTTGGCTGTGTAACTTCTCTGGCAAGTTGAATTCTCTCCTTTTCCACGCTAAAATGTTCAATGTCTGTCCTTTTGATGGGAATTTCATGATTTGCAATGCTATGATAGAATTAGTGGCTCATGGCCAATGAAAACGAGGACTAGCTTTTGATGGAACCAAAATTGTCTTCCAATAGTGATAAGTATGATTATTTTTCAAGTCAATAATTTGAGTACCCACCTGTTGAAGATTGCAAATTACTTCATCTAGTCTGGATCTGGAAATTAATTTCTCATGCTTGTGATGTTAATTACCTCACAACATCAATGAGCTTGATTTATTTTTGTTTAATAGAGAAAATTTACAATGAAATGTTCTTCCAGGTATATGCAAAGATTTGACCCTGGTTTTGGGTTCAATGGGGGAGGACCTTACACTATCCAGCCTATGTACACCCCTGCACTAAATTACAACACCGAATTTCCGCACCTTGGGTCCCGTCACATATCTCAGATATCTACAGAACACCAACCTCACCCTCTCCCTCAACATGTACCAGGGCCCTGGGCCGCACCATCAACCCCTGCAGGGATTGGGTATGGCCATCCTGATACTCTTATACCTCTGTTTAATCCGAATCATGTTGGTGCACGCTCCACACCTGCCATTTATCTGCATTCCTCTCAGTATCCATGTCAACACCCAGGAATGCCTTTCATCCATCCTCATGAACATGTTCAGCCTTTTTCACAGGTATGGCAATTAGAATGGCTCTATTTTCCTAGAATTAGTTGAAAAATCTCTTCCTTTTGAAATGAAAGGGGGCTTTTGGTACAATAGTAAGATGAATATTTTCAGTTTCCCTAGTTCTTGTGAGATATTTCTGTAGTTCGATGAGCCTACATGTAATATTCTACTCATTAATCATATTAGCAATCACATGTGATCTTTCTTGTCATATCTGTTTGACCAGAGGTGTCTAGTGCATCCTATGCAGTGTCCGAAATATCCTCTCTTCCTTCCCTTAAGAAAGAAAGAAACGGGGGAAAGTTTGGATTATCACCATGAATGACCCCAGCTGTTTGATGATGATAAATTTCTCCCTTCAGTAAATTTGGTTTAGTGACTTGCACTCGATGTGATTATTACTGCTTCTGTTCACAATTGTTGGATTTTGGTTGTGGTATCAATTTTTTTTCATCTCTGTGCATGTACAGTCTCATCAACAGCAACCTGATGCAAGTTTTGGTTTAGCTCGGCCCCGTTGAGGGGCTTGGGCCATGCCTGCACCCTGCCAGCTGGAACTTAGGCATGAAATATTGATGAGCTGATTCAACCCTGAATCATATACGAACTGGCAGGAGTGCAGGCATAGAGAACCGAGTTGGATTGGAGTGGACACTTTTTCTCATGAACAGACGCTGATCCATTCCACCAATCTTGGTTTTGCTTGAGGCTTCTTCATGTGGTGAAAGACGAAGAAGCTCAAGGGCTTGGCAGATGAATGTACAAGAGCTTTGTTTTGTCACTGATGATGATGAAAAAGAATCGTCAGAGTTGGCTATGTGTGTGCTCAGTCTAATTGAAGGTACATCCCTTTTGTCGCTCTGCTCTGTTGTTATTTAACTCTTGCTATCAGGCCTGGCTACGTCTTTTGCTACAAGATAAATTAATTTGCTCACCTCATCCCTACAGACTGTGAGGGCCAAGGGGGATGTGCTTGAAGGACATTTTTATCAGAGCTGGCATTTTGTTTTTGGTTCGGCGCAGCTTGGTTTTGCAGCTTACCCCTTTAAACAACTCTGATTACGACTGACTGTGACACTTGACCGCGGGAAAAATGAAGCAATTCGTCATGTATTGTAGGAACATATATTTTTGAACTGTAATAGCATCTTTCATTGTTATCTATGATTAGTGAAGTTAACCGTAATTTTTTCCTGTTTCCAGACACTTTCAGTGCTCTTTACACTAAAATTTTACACTTCTCTGGATGCCTTCTATTTTCTGCGCAGTAGCTGCCTACGCTTGTACAGTTGTACAAGGTTGGCCCTCAAGGAGCAACACTGATGCACCGCATCAGAATTTGAGAGATTGCAGGCTTGTTGGTTTATTCTCCCCTTCTCTTGGAATAATTTTTGTTATGCCCACTGATCATGGGATAGATACTGGAACGACCATTGAGGCAGCTGTTCATCAGTTGCGATTGACCTGGTTTGGTAGGTTGATTGGTGACCTAGTGCATTTCAAATCTTGTTGGGCATTAATCTGGTAAAACTAGGGGCACTTATTTATCAACAACTCGATTGGATGATTGAATGAAATATGGTCAGATCAACTTGAATTTTTTGTTCTGAAGGACCTGTTGGGGGTCTAACATTGTATGATGAACTTTATCTTTGATTGGGGGCAATAGGGAGTGATTCATCAATACTTGAAAATAATTGAAATGTGTGGACTGTCAGGATTGCAAATGCTGGAGGGACGACTGCTGGACAGCCACAATCTTAACTGGTATATGTCTCCTTCCCCTGAGAGCTCTCCCGTTTAAGCCTTATACTATGTAAACAGGAAAGAGCATCACTGGTTTGTTTCTTCTTCTGTGAACAAAGAGACTAAAAGGTCAGTGTGTTTGGATACACAAGGTATGAACGATTGGACCAAAAAGAACATGATGTTTATGAAACTCTACAGATAATGGCTTCTTTCTGCCAGCGCGCTGTCACATGAATATCAAAACCTTTCCTTTTCCCCTTCAGGTGCCGCCCGGTCTCACCGTTGTTGCCCACGCGTTATTCTCTCCGTAATAATTAATCACCTTTTCTCATCCTCTTCCGTAAGCTTCTCTGCATGTTCTCACGTATCGAGATTAAGTTATATTTTAATATCAAAAAACACATTTTCAAGAACTTTCCATTTGTTTTTAATGACTTTTAAAAATGCCCTTTTGTTTGGACTAAAAAGACAGTTTAAATGATCTTTTGAATGGGTTTTATTTCCAAAATTATCCACATTGGTTTAATGTTTTTTTTTTTTTTTTGTGGTTTTGAGTGATTTTCATCAAAAACATACCAAGCTTTCTTATATACATTAACGTTGCTTCCACTAGTGCACAAAAGTCACTTTTACGTGCATAATGCTTACTAGTCTCGTACTTTTTACGTGCATCGCTCCTAACAAAATCCACAAGACCCTCTTTCTTTTGAATATGCCAGTGAAGATCCCATGAATTACAGACGGTTAAAGATACACGTACAATCAAGTTATTCTACATGGAAAAGGCAGACCGTGAGGGCTTTGCAGATGGGATGTCTGTTGTTTTCGGTGAACCATGTTGCCTTCAAGACCATTGTTTTGTCTTTTGTAAGCCGTGGCACGTGGGCGTGTGTGTGTGTATGTGTACACTTCTCGAATTATACGTACCATCTTCTCCCTCTCACCTCTCTTTGCATGCTCTTCATCTGTAATTCTTTTCCTATCAAGGCATACACAGGTAGGTTTTTCAAGCTCAGTTCTACATGCATAAATTAAATTCCCAGTTCCTTGTCTCCTAACAATTCGTATTTAGCTAGCCACCATCTTTGCTAATAATCCGTGATTTGGGATATTTTCAGGGGGTAATACCAACAGCTCAAGATGGAAAAGCTTAACTCACAGCTATACGCAGAACTGTTATATAATCCAACAGAATGAGATGCCAAGGAAGAAAGCTCAACGGCTAAACCAGGAGAATCAGGCGCTGCTGTCCGAGCTGAAGAAGAAACTTTCCAGCGCAACCTCCAGTTCTACAACAAATCCTGTCAAATCAAACATGACCTAATATTCGTTGATGCCTGAAATTTAGTAACCAGCCCCTCTTTTTTCTGTGTGCTTAGTGTGGGGTATACCTAGTTACATGTCCAAGCTCTTGCAAATCGTTATTTTTGGAGGTAAAAATGTGCTTATGAAGAATAGAAATATTATACGAGTAATAAATGAAATCAAGAGGTCTCTCTCTTTTATACCAAAGTCCAAACTAGTCTTCTACAGTAAGCCCGCAAACAACTTAATCCACCTCCAGCTTCTTGTCTATGCTTGAAAAGTTCTGATAGAATGCTTTGAAATACTTGTAAGCAATGTCTACATCTTCTTTTGCACATATCTCTCTCACACTGCAGTAGAAACAAGAGAGACGAATAGACAAGAATAAACCACAAGTAAAAAAGAACCCAGCATAAGCACCGTTGTCTTGTTGAGTAGCTCAGTGAAATGCAGGTGGTCATAAAATGTAATGAACTTCATGCGTTATTAGAGAATTAGTACGATACCTATGCATTGAAAGTTGAGGAATGCCACAATCAACTGTGCGGATGCCGGCACCTGAAGCAAGTATAGGACCAATGGTGGATCCACATCCCATATCATTTCTCACCACAAATTCCTGCAAGGAAGTTACCAGTAGTATGTTAGGCAAATCAACTTCATGCAGAGAGTCCAAGGTGAGGACTATAACCAGAAAGTCAAAAGGAAAATAAGAAGTCCATAATATGAAATCATGGAATCAGTATCGCTATTAATCGAGGCTACTATGCTATAGGTTGTCTTGCAGACTACCACTTACTATGGACCAGTCACTTAGTTGGGCAAAGATTCACAATTCAAAAGAAAAATAAAAAAAACCAGACCTGACCTGCTTTACCATAGACTTGAAGTGACAAACAAAACCCCCTTTATGACAGTTGTTTCCAGATTTTATAACTAGATTCCAATGGATTGAGTTCCAATGTTAAAAGTTGATTAAATCTGAGAATTCTTTTCTTTCTATCACTTTCCTCTCCCTTTGGCGGTCCAGTATTTCTAGTCAAGCCTGATTGAACACATCTTAACCTCTCTTTCAAGCCCCAACACAAATAGGAGAATAAACCTCTTCCCAACCAACCAAATGGTATCTGACACTTCCCTATGCCATCCCGAAACAAAGATTTTTGTTTCTTAAGCAACTAGGAAAGCGAAATTTCTATTCATAATATTGAAATAATGACTTTTGGTGTTAACCAAAATTGACAATTTGATGCCTTCCCTCGGCCTGACATTCAATTCAGTTCACCTGTGCTCAAGCATTTAAAAATCATTGAATCCCTAGCAGTACCAACGAAAAGTACAAGTGAAAAAATTGCTTCTCCTTGCTGACAATTAAATATCAACTTTTCTAGTGTCCAGCATGCTCATATATTGACCATAACATGAAACTGCTTTATAGAGTAGACAAAGGGTTGGATTGCCTCATTTCAATAGGCAATTACCTGAGATGGAAGGTTGTGGATTTTGCCAACTTCTTTAAAAAGAAATGCCGTGACTCCACTGGTAGCATACCGCTGATTTGCGTTGTGCTTGATAACAAGTCCCTTTTGCATTTCAGGCCGATGGTGTTCTTCATGCTTTTCCATAAAATTTGGGTGTACTCCATGAGCCATGTCAGCAGATACTACAGAGAGAAGATTCCAAAAGAATTTTTAAAATTTCTGTCAACATAACTGATTGCAGAAAAGAAATACTAGAAACTGATAAGAATTTAATCCATTCAAATACTGCCAAATGAATTATACCAAGAAACGACTGCCGAATAGCACGCTCAATAGCCCCTTCATTAACATTATTACGAGCCAAGCACCCAGCAATTCGTTTCATAGCCTGAAACATGGTCGGTGCACCAGCTCCCTGAACTGAACCTGAACCCACCTAAACATCAATAGTTAGGAATAACATTTGTGAATCGGCACAAATTGTAAAAGGAATGTGCTTGGAAACTGCCATAGAACATGAAACGGTGGACTCCACTACTTTCTTTCTACCAATAATAAAGAGACTCTTGATGCCTATTAACAATAATCCAAATGCCTTCCACTGAGTGTCAATAGAAATGGACTTCATGGAAGATAGTTATAGCTCCTTACCATAAGAAACTGTGTCATCGCAACTATTTTCTAATTAGCAAGTAAAAGTCCATTAGCTAGCCAATGACAGCTCATTTCAGTTCCTATCAATCCACAGGTATACAGGGAAGAAATAAATCTGTGTGTTGTGTCACAGGGTGTCAGAAGAATTACCTCTTCATTATCAAATAAAGCAATCATCCGGACTGCAGTGTCATTTGATAAATCACTGGATGATTCACATGAATCAATAAGAGCTCTTAATGCACAATAACTTGAAGCAAGGTTGTCTAGCCTTCCAGAAAAAATGAATTCATTGTTTCCACCTCCAAGGCAGCTGGGTTGAGTATCACAAACATTCAACTCTATACTCACTATGTCGTCAATGCTGCAACTCAGCTCATCTGATAAAACCTGAATTAAAATAATTGATAAACTTGATGAAAAGTGCTGAAATCAGCTCATGCAGTTGATGCAACATCATACAGCACCAGCTCATTTGATTGGTTCATCAGAATACAGAATCAGCTCTCATGCAACTGATGATCATTATGATCTTGAATTAAAGGTAGATGATAAAAAAACCAGCACACCTGCTATTTGGCAGATTGATACATGAAATTTTGCAAAAGAGGAGATGGACAGTCTTATTAGCTGATCCATGAAAGTTATAAACCCCCCCCCCAAAAAAAAAAAAAAAAAAAAAGATATTAGTGCCATGCTGCAATTTTTTATTTTTCATTTATTACAGCACTAACTAGAATCTAAAGTTTCTTTCTTATTACATGTATGCTGTGGATTCTGGTTTTAATTATCAAGGCCTCATCTCGTTATGGCTGCATGGCAAAAAATCTACAGAGATGTTAGATCCTTGATCCACACTCCAAGTACTGCCATGCTTTTTATGAGCACCTACATTATCTACTTAGGAGATACATTAGATTTGTTAACAAATGACTAGCAAAACAAAAGGAGATACCTGCATAAGCAGCGGATGATGAACAGCTTTTGAAGATTCAGTATTTTTCTCTTTCGTCTCTGAAGAACCTTCTTCAGATTTTGTTGCAAGTAGTGGAATAAGGTGAGTCTCTAAGTTTGGTTTAAAACCATCCTTATTTACTGTGCTGAACAATCCAAGACAAAAAGAAAGCAGATGAATGATTTACAGCTACACACTAAATTCAAAACGGCAAGAACACGGATTCAGAACAAAAAAACTCCACAAAATTTCTACCATGCGAGATAAAATTTGAACACAAGAAATAAAATTGAGAGAGAGAGAAGGAAGTGTTACATACTGGTCAAGATGAATGGCAAGTGTTGGTATTCTTAACAAAGGTCTTTTTATTTTAACAAGCTTGTGCAGAAATGAACCATCACTACCTCTCACAATGACCCTTCCTGCAACACTCAAATCCCTATCAAACCAAGTATGCCATAAACCACCTCCATAAGTCTGCACATTAACCATTAGATAACTAGATTTGGACGACGCAGATCTCGGTTTGAGTTTCAAGCACGGACTATCTGTATGTGCAGCTATTACATGAAACCCATTTCCAACACTATACCTGCAAAATTAACAAAACCTTTTAATCATCCACTTGCCAGAAATCCACACGCAATTCAACCAACATGCACAATAACACAAATCAATCACATCCCTTTTCACAGAATATCAACTGATATTACTAATTCCAATAAACAAAACAATTCAAATTCCAATTTCAATGACATTGCTAATATAATCAAAATACAATGCAGTCTTTTTCGACTCACTTCTCACCAATAGCAAAAGCAACCAAACAAGACATGTTCCTTGTGAAAAAATATCGTCCGCCAGGCTTTAATTCCCACTCTTCATTCTCATTTAGCAAGTCAAATCCAGCATCAATCAATTGCCTCTTCGCTTCCGCTGCCGAATAAATAACAACAATAAAAATAAAATCAAAGCACCAATCAAAAAGCTCATTTATCAACTCACCAACTTAATAATAACAAAATATTTAGCAAATAATTTAGATTTAATTAATCATATCATACTTACCTAGTTATTTAACAATTAAAAAATCATGCCATGAATAATAGTATAAATGCATAAAAAAATCAATCAAAACCTCATTAATGAATTAAAAATAATAATTAACAACAAAAAATTAACTTTAATTAATCAAATTAAAACAGTAATTACCTGTAGCGTGAAACTGAGTCCATGATTCATTGAGATAATCCAGTAAATCTCCAACAATCGATCCATTCTAATCAAACAGGACAACACGCGTATGAATGACACAAAAACACACTACAAATACACCAAGAAGTATAAATACATATAAATAAGGTGACGTGTACGTATACTATACCTCTAGTGTTCGACTTGGATTGGAAGTGGAGCAGCAGAGAGTGGTGTGGAATTTGCGAGAGCGATGGTGGTAGTGGTTATGAATTGGCGGAATTTTTGAGAGAAATGCGGATGATCGTTTGATTATTTTTATCGGCGATGGTGATGATGATAGAATTTGCAAGCGAGTTATCGACGCAGCTGCCATTCTTTTTCTGATTGATTGAAGATACCAGCAAGCTATTAGTGTGTGAGTGAGAGCGCGTGTCGGGTTTTTTTTATCTGATGCTTGCAATGACAGGTTTTGAAGGATTAGGTATATTCTAGACCTTATAAATGTACAAATGTAACATTTCGGTCCCTTTAGTTTCAATTTTCTCATATTAAATCAAAATATAAAATGACCTATATTAAAAAATAATAAAACATACGTTTTTTCTCCTATCAGCACAGTATATAACGCTTATGGGACCACAAAAATCGTATTTCAGGATCTCAACA
>Ga0307517_10007664_pt1 | contig 15687 bp, 7 predicted proteins | sample 23_EM_MG_FD_194515 | JGI IMG/M metagenome (GOLD analysis project Ga0307517, IMG submission 194515) | Populus trichocarpa ectomycorrhiza microbial communities from riparian zone in the Pacific Northwest, United States - 23_EM | ecosystem: Host-associated > Plants > Roots > Unclassified | place...
ATATAGGATATGTCAAGGCCCTTATCGTCACCAACATGCAAATAATCATTACCAAGATAAGGTGTAGAATCGGTCAGATTTGCAAGATCAGGTGTGTCGTGTTGATTCACGCTGGTGTCGAGGAACAAAGTTGCAACAGAAACATTCCCAACAACAAGGTGAGTAGAGGGCTACTTGGTACTGTTGTGAAACTAGGGATAATGGGGAGCTGTGGGACCGAAACTGGAGCACAATTGACAACAGACATTCTGTTGTCTAGACCACTGCCCAGCCCCTGAGTTGCGTCTGGTTTGCTGCCAATTGTTTGGCCACCAGTCTGCAGCAGATTGGCCCCTGTTCTGGTGAGTGTAGCGGTTGCTGTTGGGACGCCAATTAACTCGAAAGCGACCCCTATTGCAGCTGAAGTTTGAGCTGTGATGAGACATAGCAATATGAGCAGAGGGATGTGGTGTTGGAGAAGACTGTAGAGAGGGAGCGGCATCTATGGAATGAAAGGAGTTTTTGTGCAAAAATTCATGAGTAAAAAGGTGGTTGTGAAGATCAGCATATGCCAGCGGTTCTGCCTTGGTTATGAGACTTGTTACCAAGTCTTTAAACTCACCATGAAGACCACGAAACACATAGAGATTAAAGTCTTCAAGAGACATAGGGCGACCAGTAGCAGCCAATTCGTCAAATAACGATTTGGCTTGCTGCATGAATATACTAACTAATAAGTCTCCTTACTGAAGGTCTTGAAAAGAGCCATGGAGTTGCATGATACGAGAATTAGACGGAGATGCAAGCGCTTTCTCAAGAGTGCGCCAAACACAATACGAGGTAGAACAATCTACCATGAGATGCAACACATCCACGAAGAGAGAGGAGAGTAATGCACTCAAAATAAGTTGATCATGTTGCTTCCAACAAAGAAAAGAATGGTTAATTATAGAGGAAGAACCAGCAGAATTGTCAAAAACATAAGATGGAGGACACGGTACTGAGCCATCAACGAAGTGAAAAACACCTTGACCAAGGAGATAGGGCTTCATCTGCATTCGCTAATAGAGATAATTTGTATTTGTAAGTTTCAACGAAACAACTTGGTGGGTGTTTGATAAAGGAACGATAGCTGGAGTGTGTGTTCCCATAAGGTGCAAAGGAACGACAGAAATTTAAGAGGAAGAATCAGAGACATGCTCTACAAGTGAAGGTTGATGTTGTGGAGGAAAGACACCACCGGCAGCAGCTTGTAGATGGTTGACCGGCTGTGCTGCACCACTGGTGGTGAGGGAGAAGCGACGACAATAGTAGAATCCATTTAGGAAAAGCATAGAGAAGGTCGGCTGCAAAGGGAGAGATGGAGAAAAGAGTTCTAATAGCAGAAGACTCTGATACTAAGTTGAGAATAATTAGGAGACTTAACCTATTGGTTAGCCAACCCTTTCTATATATATATGTAGGGCAATATACAATAGGAATGGTGAGGGTTACCACACAAGAGCATGACTATAATATTTTCTATATATAATATTTTTTTTATAGGTACATTCTATAATAAAGAGATACCATTGGGTAGATATGGTGACTATGTTGGTTATTGTGTCATGCTAAGCATGCTATTAGTGAAAATGTTAATGAAGGACAATATCATCGGTGAAGAAAATGGTATCTGCTATACAAAAAAAATATTGTGTGTAGAAAAAATAAGCACATAAAAAAATTATATGCACGGGTAATGGGAACTCAAAAAATGCATTGAAAGGTGTGCTAGGGCAAGACTAGAAAGACTAGGGTTGGTATTGGCATAAGGAAAAAAATTCCAGCCATTTAAGATGGCCTCAATGGTTGGGAAATATTTTTTTGGTATTATCAATCCCCTCAAGTCTTTTAAACAGTCATGTTAGACTTTAATCGGAAAACATGGAGAAGAAAATACTTACTATTTAAACATCACCTTTATTTATATGAAAAACGCTACCTTTGACTTTTATTTATGTGGGAGTTTTTTGTATAAGGAAGATGAGATTTCAACAAGTTTATGTAGAGAACATTATTTTATAGAAAATAAAAAATGCTTTATGATCATAAAAACATTGTGTAAGGAGATGTTGCATAGAGATTTAGTAATTTGAATGGAGATTACCAATGATTAGAAAATAAAACAAATACCTTAGTTTATATCAGACAAACAAACAACGCAATTTACCTTAGGTAAGGTGTACTAGGGGTGAAACGTCCTCCCTATACATAACTAGTACCTTTATCGAGACTCTGAGACCAGTTAAGATTCCTAGTAATCAAAATACTAGGCGACGACTCCATCCTATTTCTACTAATAAGAAATAAGAATTTCTTGTTCTTTCCTCCATCACTATTTAGATCTCGCTTTGGAAGGACGATCACAACAATGTCCAAAGTGTTTATAAACTTGTATCCTTCTATAAATAATTAATTAGAATTTTTAATTCCTTGATTGTGTATATTACTAAGTGCCTAAATAGGCATACTTTCAAGTGGATTAAAGAAGCAAAAGTCAATTTTTAGTTAGTGAACTAGAAGATAATTAAGGCTCGTGTGTTAGCACTCTTTAATTTTGATAAGTGATTTGAGGTAATTGAGATGCATCACGATTAGGTATTGAGGGTGTTCTTAACTAGGATGGGAGACCGATTGTTTTTTTATGAGAAGTTGTCCAGTTTCAAAAATAATTACTCCACATATGATTTAGAGTTCCATGTCATTGTTCAGGCATTAACAAAATTATCTTGTTCAAAAATAGTTCATACTCATCACTTATGATAAATCTTTGAAGTATATCAATGGGTAGTATAAATTAAATGGACAACATGCTAAATGGGTATCTTTTATGCAGGAGTTCAATATTTATTTAAGGTAGAAGTCGGGTAGTCTTAACAAGGTGGCTGATGCACTTAGTAGGTGAGTTGCCTTATTTAACATTATATGTGTATAGGTGATGAGACTTTAAACTTTTCAAGAGCATTACCTAAGTGAGTCTTCATTTAAACATATTTATGCTAAGCGGGTAGAACAAGGTAAGTGAGGTAATTTTGTGCTTTTGAATGGTTACTTGTTTTTTGTTGTGTAGTTATGCGTCATAGATTATTCTTTTTTAGAACATATAATTCATGAGTTGAACTACAAGGGTAACTTTGGGCATGACAAGGCCCTAGCTCTAGTTTATCAAATTCCTACTAGTTTAAACTTTTATTTGTCAAATGAAGAGTCATTTGGGTAAAACTCTAATGTAACTCTTCATTTATAAGAAGATGTGTCATTTGTCAATAGTCCAAAGGTTCCTTGACTTATGTTGGTTTGTATAACCACTACCTGTTCTAGATACTCCTTGGTTGGATGTTAGTATTGATTTTGTATTGGATTTACCTCATACCCAATGGGTTATGGACTCAAGCATGTAGTGGTGGATGGGCTTTCAAAGATGTTCCACATCATTGAATGTTGGAAGACCATAAATTCCTTGTAGATTACCCATATTTACTTTGAAAAGATAGTTTGCTTTCATAGAGTCCCTAGATCCATTATCTCAAATAGAAAAACAAAGTTTATAAGTGTTTTCTAGAAGATTTTATAGGAAAAACTTGATACCTGGCTAAATCTCAATAGTGTTTGTTACCCTAAAAAGGATGGATAAATCAAAGTCAACCATAACTTAGGGAATCTATTGCAAAGTTTGGTGAAAGATAAGCCTAATAAATGAGATTTTTCCTTGCCACAAACAGAGTTCACCCATAATATGCCTAGAAATCTAACCATTCAGCTAAACGTATTCGAGATTGTTTATGGATAGAACTTTCTTGTGTGCTTAAGTTAGCATATATTTCTTGCATCAGAATGCTGGACATTCAAGTTGAAAATATGATAGACTATTTGTATACTTGAATATATCAATCAAGCTATATTACAGATAGCAATGCTAAGTATAAGATCTAAGCTGATATTTATAATATACGGGTATCTATGAGATAGGTGACCTTGTTTTGACAGTAGTGATTTGAAAAAAAAAATTATAATTAGAAAGTATAACAAGATGATTTTATGAATATCAAAAAATAATAATTTTAAATTTTGATAATAATTCTATTTGAATTTACTTCAAATTTTATAATAAAAAATATTACAAAAAAAAATAATATTATAATCTCAAACTATTACACAAATCGGAAAAAGTTGGAAATGTCAGAATCTATTATGTTATAAAATACAAAAAGAAAACCACGTGTATTACAACTCTTTAAGTACATGAGGGGGCATTAATTATAGGAAGAACGATAAAAAAGAAAACCACTTGATATTGATAATTTGTTCTTAATTTGATGGGAGAGATGATTTTAGTGCATGAACATTAGTATAAATCTTTTATTTTGTAACTTCAAAAAAAAAATTAAGGTGAAACGAACAAAATTTGACTATGGCTTCAAATCTGCGTGGATTGGAACAGATTTTGGTAGATTCTTTACCATAAAAAGTTACTTAAATTCATGTACTTTTTATACATAGATATACATGAATCCTTATCCTCTCTATATGGTAATTAACTCGCCTTATGACCCTATCCTCCCTCTTCGTATTCGAAATAATATGACGTTATCCTCAAAACCACAGTGACAAGCGCAGCGCAAGTAGCGACGGGTGCTTGAGTTTGTTACCAAAAGGTGTAAAAGGGAGCAAGATAGAGATTGCGTCGCTACTCACACCGACATTTTCCGGTGAAGAAAATTTGAAACAGATCAAAGACGTTTCCTTTCTGCTAATTTTCTCTCCGAGGAAGGACAGACAAGCGTAGGTTGGATTTTATAATCAGCCTATCACAGCATCTATAGCTGCGTCAGGAAATCAAATATATTCACGCTTTTTTCAACCCTTGCCTTCATCCTGTATAAAACTTGCCTAGTTAACATCGCCTTCCTACCTTGGGCCAGTTGGGACAACACTTTGCTGCCAAGTGATGATAAGTACTTAATTATGCTAATCCATTTACTAACTGATTAATGAAATATTAATACGAATTCCTGTCATTTCTTACATTCTTGAAGATCGTTTGCTGGACTTTCAACCCCAAATATATATATATATATATATATATATATATATATATATATATATATTTTGATCATAATTATAAAAGTCGTTGGACTAAAGTTTGCGTTACATAGACTTTCAGCCTTTATCTCATACATACCAAAAATACTCTTGCTTTTATCATTACATTGTTATATATGGTGGCATTAATTTATCATTGATTTTTTCTTCTTTTTTTACTCTATACAATGCAGCTAATTTATCATTGACTCAAAATTAAAATTAAGTTTGTGATAAAGATTGACAATATAAGCTCATACTATTAATCATGTAGCATTAATTCACTCTTTTAATACAAAGATCTGAAAATAAAAAAAAAATATAGGAGAAAGTATTTTTTTATACTATTATGCGCGGGCGCGTGTATTTTTATTTGAATTGAAACAACAATAAAAACCAAAGAAAAAATAAAAGAGAAAACAAGCAAAACTCTTCAAATATTATCTATTTGTGACACACCTACATACATATATGTACCAATCCCTTTTGTGAAACCAACATGATGCTTGTTTGTCTTGTTAATAAAATGAAGTTCTTATTATTAAAAAAAAAAAAAAGGAAAAAAGAGTGTTAAGTTTTCCTATAAATAAAGTTCTAAGGTCTCATTTCTAACAAAGAAAAACTTATTTTTCCTTATTCATGTATGTTTTCTTCTCCTGCCATAGATAACATCACTTCCATATTCTTTACTAGTTTCTTCTTTCTAGCTAATTCCATCATCATCTAGCTTACCATTCCCTTGCCTCTAAAGGCCACCTCCAGAACATCAAAGGAAGAAAGGCCTCGAGAAAAGTTTGTACTTTATTTCTTCTAGTTTAACTGTTCATTTCCGCTTTTAATTCTGATCCAATGACAGTTGATTGATTCCTAGTTCTCTGATTTCCCTTTTCTCTTGCTTTTTTTTTAATCTAATGTTCGTATTTTCTAGCCTCCAGGGGGTTTAATCTTGCACTGGCTGAAGATTTTGCAGGTGAGCCACATGAATCTCATCTTGGGTATTATCAATATAGTTTTTTTTTTCAACTTCTTATCGAATTGCACACCCTTTTGGTCCTGATCTTTGTGGTACCAGCATAAATTATTTTCGTTTCCTTAGCCATGCTTCACTCCTTTGATTTTACATGCATGCAATATCACAGAAGCACTCGAATCCATCCTCCATGGTTCTGCACGCAAAGTTACATGTTATAGATAGAGATTATGTCTTGGCAGATAGACCCCACCCACACTCAACAAAAAATAATTTTCCGTTTTTACTTTTTCTAGCCTTGTGAGTTCTGCCCTTACATATGTCTGCGGGTGAATGGCAAGGTTACGTAAAACATGATTATAATTTTGAAGTTCTTGGACAGGTAGACCTCGTTTTTACCTAAAATACAAATGAATTTCAAGCTTATCTAAAACAAGCAGGCAAATGGTGATTTTTTGTAAAAGGAAATCTTAGCTGGACCTGAGCATTACTGCAGTTCAAACCGGAGTGCTGAAGTCAAATGATTCCCTCCCTTGAATGCTGCCAATTGTAGGTTTTAGGTCCCATATGAGGATAAATCTAAATCAGCGAAGTGTAAAAATTATCCATGCAATTATAAGCAAACATAAAATGATAATCTCGATTCCTTTTAAGCTCACCACCTTTATATTTTTGAAGATTATGCACTGTGATAATATAAGTTGGTGTTAAATTCACGCTACAAGCAACAGATTTATTCCAGGAAAAGAACAATTAAACAGAAGAGTTCGTAGAAATTTAGTTATATAAGGAGTCAGAAACAACATATTGCATCTATATACTATGCTTGTTTCATTATAGTCACGTATTTATGTAGAAACTATCTCGTATGAGATGTTCTGGTGTTCTTCAGAGAAAATATAAAGAAAAGAAGATAAAGTTTTGTAAACAATGAACTTCTTAGGCAACAAAATATTCGTCGTTGCACATTTCATTGCTTAAAAGAAATCACATGGTACGTAGATCGAAGACCAACTCCAAAGTATGGGGATTAAATTTCTTGATTTGTAAGGGTTTCAAAAGGAAACATGTCACCTCATTATTCATGAAACACATGGGATTCTTGGGGTTTTTTTTTTTAATCTTTCATGAAATCCCAAATTTATTTTTCAAAAATCTATAATATATAATCCCAAACATGATTTTCTATTATATATGAAATCAATTTTATTGCATCATTTTCTATTATATATTTTCAGAGTTATAATATTTTGATTTTACCATGGAATAAGTTTTCATTAAAAACGTCAGATCCATAATAAAATTTCACTAATGGTAGCAGGAGCCTGGGGAGCTAGGATCGTTAGCTGGAAGCAATATGCCAGAATTGAATCAAGAAATCTCTCTTCAAGACCTTGCTCCTTCTACACTTGTAGATGGAGCACCTTCGGATGTTTCAGAAGAAGATGTGCCAGATTCCACTCGACAAGGGTCGCCATCATTCAATTCTCTGTCAATGGTAAGTTCCATAATGCTATCTTCTATCTTCTAGTTTTCATAGCTTAAAAATATAAAAATTATTGTTTTTATTTAAAATTATTTTTAAAAAATATTTTTGAATTGTTTTAATGTGTTAATGTTAAAAATAAATTTTAAAAAATAAAAAAAATTATTTTAATATATTTTTAAACAAAAAAAATTAAAAAAAATAACCACTTAACAGCACCATAAAATTGTAGTGAAATTTGTGAGAGGTTTACGTCTTCATTACAACTTGTACATTTAGCTGCATAAAATCTAAGCCTCATCATGACTTCTTTATTTTTGTTTATGGTTATCAGCAAGACGACCAATCACCAAAAGGAGGAGATCATCAACCTCAAATATTTGATGGAAACATTGATCTGAGCTTCTTAGAAAATGAAGAAGGAAATGTTACTGGCGGGATCTCAGACTCTTCAGTTGCTGAAGCACCCAACTCGCAGCTTTTGGATTTCGAACCATCTTCTTTCGGTACTCCATTAATGGAGGTATCAAAATCTGCTTTTCCAACAATGGTATTGCTTCATCTGTCTCCTAACCATAGAAGCTATCAGTTTGCGTCCCTATTTAATTAAGATTAATCTTCAATAACATGACAGCTAGAAAAGCTTATACATCAACTAAAAATTATTACATCATCAACAAGGTGATTAATACCAACTTAACCATGCTCGATTGGCAAGATAGGATCAGTGTAAAAAAGTGAAATATTTACTTTCGTTTCTATGTTTTAGCATCAGGGGCATTTGGAGCCAGAATCATCGGACGAGCCCTATCTAAATCGTGCAAACTCTGGACAGAGCATTGTGCAATCTGTATACTCAACTTTCGACCCTCTACATGGGAATTCTACAAATGCAGCACAGACTAGATCATCCTCGGTTAATCCTCCGGTACCAATTCCAACACAGGTATACTTTCCTCTGAAGGTAGATTCATTGATTAAACACTTAAACATGATAGTTTTAGATACAAAGTGTATAAAATTTAATTTATCACCCCTTAATTATAACATGACATGCATGAAGCCATGTACGCTAAGATAGGAAAAGATTAGGAATTACTAATCATGATTGTGCTTTTGATCAGATGGGAATGATCCCAACAAATGAGATGGTCCGGCCATTTTCAATGGGAAATGGGACACCAAATCAGTTCAATTCTCAATCACAAGAAGATACATTCCAGTCTGAGCTTTTCTTGTACGTCATTCTTAAGCATATTTTATCAGAAGATTACTTGTAATTACTTGTTCTTCAGTTTTCCTTATTATTCCCAAAAATCAATAACGTTACTGACTACGGAAGCAGGCCGCCACCGGTGCTTCCATTCAACCAAAGCTCCATATCATTCAATGATCAAGTTGGACAGAACAATGTGATCAACAATAGCATTCAGCAAACAACTCAGTTTCCAGCTTCATATCCTCAAAATATGGTGACTACTCATGCTCACTCCAATTTGCTACAATGTCCATTAGCAAGTATTCGTATTACCATATCACCCATTGAATCATAAAGTTTATGTGTTAGTGTATCTATCTATCTTGAGCATGTTCAGATTGTCTATTGTCAACAGACCACAATGGGGAATTTAGAGGGAATTACACCATCCTGGATAAACCAATATGAACTTCTTCCCAACCACAACACTCCTCCAGGGCCTCTAACTCCATCAAGGTACATAATATTCATCATTTTCTAGCCCTAGCTGTTGCTGTAATTATCAGTGATGACAATCGAATTACACTAAATGAATATTTGATTATATTTGATTTTAGGTATCAGCCTAATCAATTGATAGCAGCAAATTTCTTTGATTCCCAATGTACCAATCCCATGCTACCCGGACCATCAATGCCTTCGAGGTAAGCTAAAATGATACCAAATTCTAGCTTACAATTATGCACATGCATGTATAGACAAGTAAGTAACAAAATATGCTACTTTAGGCACCAACATTTGACTAATTATCAGTTACGTTTGAGCGATCAAGTACCTGGGATGCTATCTGGGCCTCAACCTCCAATGAATCGAAGGTATTATTAACCTCAGATATACACTTTTTAATCGTGAAAACAACAGATTGATGAGGATTTTTCTGTTATAGGCCCCAGCAACGTCCATATCTATTTAATCAAGTTCAGATCACACCTAATGTGTATGATCCACAAGGTTCTACCATGTTGCCAGATTCTTGTCTAAATTTGAGGTACGTGGTTTTTCGCTATAACATCTTAATTATGACCTGCAATTGATTATATATCAGTATACCTTGTACTTGTTTAGTTTTTTTTGGTGTTTCAACAGATAACGAAGCTTTGTTTTTCTTCTGAGTTTAGGTCCCCGCAGTTTCCTTCTCACAATCTTCAAGTTTCTGGAGAACATGATGTATTGAATTCACAATGTTATAACTCTATGTTATTCGGTCCTACTGCATCTTCAAGGTACCTTGTGTATCTCTGCACTCTCCTTGTGTTTATTTTCTTGATATAATCGAGAGCAAAACAAATTCGAACACCATATTGCTCACTAAAATAAATTCTTTCTTTTCCCTAAGATGCTGTTCCATTTCATACATATCCTTTTCCTCCATTCTTGAAAGTTATGTTCCAATAATCAAACACATTGAATATTTTTAGGCATCCAAATTCCTTTATTCATCAACATCATCCGGGACATGTCTATATGAAACCGAACGCAGCCACCGCTCAACATGGTGGCTTTAATCAATCTGGACCTTCTAGTCTTGCTCCCTGGTATGCAATTCTTCATTTTCTGAAAAAAAAAATTAGTTTTTCCCATTAGAAAAGGAACATCATAGCATGAACATGTATCCAGCAAGCTAAACACAATTAGTGTGTGATGATTTTGGATTCAGGGTTCATTTTTTTTCTGATCAAGTACAAGTCAATCAAGCTGCTGTAATGCCTAACATAGACAACATGCAACAAGAGAACTTCATGCCTTGGAACTTCGGCAACTCTACCAGGTACTGATTGGCTTCTAGCTATTGTTGTGTACTACAGTGTTAAATCTTTTTGATAATTAGAGACACCATTGTTTATTTACTGCTTAAGAGAAACTACCAATTATTGACAGGCTTTTTATAATTTGATGACCACTTCATTTTTACACAGGTCGCAGATGGATAGCCTCCATGTCCAAGGATTGCTAAATCAAGCTGCTAGACCATATGCCTCAAATCTTGGCCTTGACACTTCCCTGAACAGTCAAATTATGGGCTTAGATCATACTCGACAAGTAAGAAGTCTAACTGAATTATCATCTCTTAATTTTTTTACCCCACCTATTTTGCAATAAAATAACTATGAATTTCAATAGCAAAATAAGGGTAAGAACACAGAAGTATTTTCTCATCATCCGGATATGGTGTCAATGCTGAACAACCACAATGAGGTACGTGGGTGTTCCCTGCATATATCAAAAGTTTAGCCACTCTTGGTTCCCTGCTTAATTTAATTATTTCTTCAAATTGCGTTTTAGAACATGATTTTAGGAAGCCGTGGCCGTGGAAATAGCCATTTCATAATTGGAGAATCATCATCTTCTAAACGCCAAAGGGTACTTAAAAAAGTTCAATTTTTTTTTTAACGTTATACGTTCTTGGGAAAGTTTAATGATGCTTTCTTCTTCGAATCTAATGCAGACGGAATGGACACCGAGTCATAAAGTTCAAGAGAGCATGAATGCTTCTAGTCTTGGTTCGAGGTTGGTTTATGGAGTTCAAAATCACTGTTTCATAACACCAACGCCACATGTTTCCTGCTTATATCTATGACTGAAAGGATTTATGAATTGCAGGGTAGCTAAAAACGACATATATGATCCACTGTTTGAGGGGATAGGTCTGCAGATTGATCCTCATCTGCGGATGCTTGCTTTGATGTAATCGCACAAGGTAATTACTTCGAATATACTTGTTCTTTCTTCTCCTTTTCTTTTTCCCCCTTGCATTAACATCCTTTGATGTTTTCAATATCAGCTCTGCCTACAACCTGTCTATTTATTACACAATGCTTACAAAATCACTGCACTACTAAATCAATGTATTAATATTTGTTTACTTCATAATTTTGCAGGAAGTGCTGCGTGCATGCTCTGCGAATGAGAGCTTTGATCTTCTTGGAGCTTGCTGTTGATGGAAGATTAAGAAACAAAAGAACACTCTTGACAATTCACTGCATGCAAATTGAAATTTTTCCTTTCTCCAGCAATTTGAACATGTTTATTTAATTTTTTTTCTTAACTATGCTTGGAATTTGTTAGTAATTTTCTTTTATGGATCATAAGTGACTTAAATATTGTTTTTATTAGCAGGTTCATATCATTGGTAAATGTTGATTTTGGGCTAACCATGCATGTCTGTGAAATTTCGTGTTAGATAATAAGAAGGCAAAAATGGTATAATTGGATAACAAAACGAATTAAATATGGTTTTTTAAATTAGCCTAGGTTAATTTACATTAAAGACAATGAGTATCATTGTTATTTTCTTTATTATATATAATCAACTTTTTATCTAAAATCTCTAAAAAAATAAATATAATTTTTTAATTATCATAAAATTAGATGGAGATTTTTTTTTAATTGTATTCCAAAACCCCCTTCAATAAATATTATTAAAATAAATAATGTTTTCTCTCACAATGTACAGTTTGTACTATAAAACCAATACAATAGTTAGTATTTTATAGTAAATCTTGTTTAGTTTGATATTCAAGATTATCTCGAGAGATAACATATCAATTAAGGTTAAATTTTTTTGTGAATAATTTTAAGGTTATTCTCTCAAGGTTGAAGAGACAAAAACAGTAGGAGAAAAAGAACATATATTTTAAGGTTATTCTCTCAAGATAAATATAAAATAAATTTTTATCTCTAATAAATTTTTATCATTTCATGTTTTGAAATGATAAAAATTTATTAGAGATAGAAATTTATTTTATATTTATCTTCGTCCTAACTAAACATATAATTTCCCTTTTTGTAAATGTATTTTCTATCCTACTACATTACCCAAATGCAACTTACTTTTCACATCACCATAGTGTATTTAAAGAAAATTAATAAATTGTTTTTGAAAACTGGTCTCAATATTTGAATTAAAATAAAAATTAGAGCGAATTACCTCTTTAACTACCAAGTTAATCACTTGAGTTTATTTACTAAGAAAGGACGGTAAATTCTACCGCAAAAGGACGGTAAATTCCAACATCTGGTATTTGCAGTAAAGGCAAGGCATTATAAAAATAGGATAAAACCAAACCAATAGATAGTAATTGGTAAATAAATCAACACGAGCGTTTTTTGTATCTAAATGGGCCCCACAAGAGCTCCATTTGGCAATACAAACCATCCATGGCAGTCTGTCTGTCTAGCTAGGCCCCACGTAGAGTAATTCCAGGGCCACCAAGTAGACCCCACATTTAGTTTTTTTTTTTTTGTTTTTTTTCCCATAAACGGGGGTATCTTCGGTTTCTATCATTTATTTGGAAAGAAAAAAAAAAAAGGGAAGGGGGGGGGAGGAACGTGGGAACGGTGAGCACGTGGCTGGGTTTGTTAGGAAGAAGCCAAAAGAGCAAAAACAAACCTTTTTAAAGAGTATTTGGCACTGTGCCTACTGCCTCTGCATGCAAAAAACGGTCACGCTTTTCACGAGGGAGGGGATCCCTGCTGGAACTTGACAAGCCTCAGGGCAGTTAAGTCATTTACTAGTAGAAGCTGTTTTATTTTCCTTTTTAATTATTTGAGCGGAAGAACGTACGAGTCAAATCGGATAACTTCGGAAAAAGTAAATTTTGCTTTTGGCAAATCATTTTTCATCAGCCTAATTGGATCTCTTCATTTTGCTTTTTCATAGATTACGATCTCCTCTTTTTTTCGTGTTTTTTTTATGACTAAATTTATTATATTCTCAAGAATTACAAACTCTTCTAAATAAAAAAAATATCTCTAATTATATTTATCGGAGAGGTTGGGAAAAAATATATAATTATACTTTTTCTATACGTGTATATATTGTTAGATCATTTATAATCATTGTTTGTTAAAAAATATAATGATCAAATGATCTTTTATTAAAAATTATAGTATTATTGCATATGTTGTACGATAATTTTATAACAACAAAATGATCATTGTTTGTTATAAATTATAACAACAAAATGACTTTTCATTAAAAATCATAGTATTATTGCATGTGTAGTATGATTATTTTGTAATGATAAAATGATCGTTGTTCATTAAAGACTATAACACAGAATGATCTTTCATTAAAAACCATAGTATTATTGCACGTGTGGTATCACTATTTTGTAACGACAAAATTATCGTTGTTCATTAAAAACTATAACGACAAAATGACCTTTCATTAAAAATCATAGTATTATTGTACGTGTTATATGAATATTTTATAATGACAAAATAATTGTTGTTTGTTAAAAAGTATAACGACAAAATGATCTTTTATTAAAAATCATAGTATTATCTCACGTGTTGTATGATCATTTTATAACAACAAAATGATCGTTGTTTGTTAAAAACTATAACGAAAAATTGACTTTTCATTAAAAATCATAGTATTATCGCACGTGTTGTATGATCATTTTATAACGATAAAATGATCGTTATTCGTTATAAATTATAACGACAAAATAATCATTGTTCATTAAAAACTATAACGACAAAATGACCTTTCATTAAAAATCATAGTATTACTACACGTGTTATATGACTATTTTATAATGACAAAATAATCGTTGTTTGTTAAAAACTATAACACAAAATGAGTACCTTTCATTAAAAGTCATAATATTATTGCACGTGTGGTATGACTATTTTGTAACGACAAAACGACCTTTCATTAAAAATCATAATATTATTATTGTACATGTTTTTATAATGACAAAATGATCATTGTTTGTTAAAAGCTATAACAACAAAATGACATTTCATTAAAAATCATAGTATTATTGCTCGTGTTGTATGATCATTTTATAACGACAAAATGATCGTTGTTCGTTAAAAACTATAACAACAAAATAACATTTCATTAAAAATCATAGTATTATTGCTCGTGTTGTATGATCATTTTATAACGGCAAAATGATCATTGTTCGTTAAAAACTATAACAACAAAATAACATTTCATTAAAAATCATAGTATTATCTCACGTGTTGTATGATTATATTATAACAACAAAATAATAATACAAAATAATTGTTTGTTCATTAAAAACTATAACACAAAATAATCATTTGCTCATTAAAAACTATAACAACAAAATGACTTTTAATTAAAAATTATAGTATTATCTCACATGTTGTATAATCATTTTAAAACAACAAAATGATCATTGCTCATTAAGAATTACAATGAAAAATTAAATGATCTTTAAATTTATTGTATTATCGAACGTGTTGTATAATTATTTTATAACGAAAACGATAAAAAATTATAGTATTATCATTCGTGTTGAAAATCCTTCAGAATATTTGATGTAAAATCCCTTGAAAAATGAATTTCAAGAAGGTAAAATATATAAAAATAAAAATGTTAAAATACGATCAAGATATCAAGTAGTCAAATTAAACGAAAACATTTATTTTTTTACGACACAGCAATCAAGCATAGATTTTTATAGTAGCTAGGCACTGGTCTTGAGGAATAACAATTGTGACGGCCAGAAATGGAATTGATGCTAAAGATTGTGAGGGAGCGTAGGAGACCTTAATTCGCAAAAGGAATATTTGCATTTTATAGAGTTTGTTGGCATTGTGGTTACGGGTGCTTTTTAAATAGCTTTTCGTGCCGAAATACATGCTAATAATATTTTTTCATTTTTTAAAAATTATTTTTGACATCAGCACATCAAAACGATCCAAAAAGTACAAACCGCACTCAATTTTAATCAAAAAAAAAATTCAAAATTTAATAAAATACAGTTACAAACGCAATGTAAAACAGTCTTTTAATGTCCCAAGAACCTTCAACGAGCGTTTTTTAAAACAGAGGGGGGGAAATAAGACAGTTGTTTTTGCTTTAGCCGCATAGATTGTTAATTCAAACTTCTT
>Ga0307517_10007665_pt1 | contig 15687 bp, 5 predicted proteins | sample 23_EM_MG_FD_194515 | JGI IMG/M metagenome (GOLD analysis project Ga0307517, IMG submission 194515) | Populus trichocarpa ectomycorrhiza microbial communities from riparian zone in the Pacific Northwest, United States - 23_EM | ecosystem: Host-associated > Plants > Roots > Unclassified | place...
CAAATAACCAAAAAAAAAAAAGAGATACAAGACGACAGAGCCCAACAAGAGAATTGAGATCTTGCAATAAAAAAAGACATAAAAAATAAGAGAGACTTAATGCAAGTTGATAAGTCTGATAAAGATGATACAAAAGAGACCACTCATTAAAAGAGAGAAAGGGAGAGAGAGAGAGAGTTCTTCCTAAAAAAAAAGAGATTGAAAACGGCCAAGGAGCTATGATAAGAAAAAGACATCATTCTAATGAAGAGTAAGCCAAAATAAAATGGTAACTTGAAAAGCCAAATCTTAAAAAGAGATATTTGACTAAAGAAATGTGGTAACAACTATGAGAAGAAAAATGACTACGAATACAATTCTTAAAGATAAAGCTACAATGGTAATAAAAGTGATGTATGTCAAACTCAAATTATTATGAGTTGAGGGAGCGTGTTAAAAAAATAATCAAGGCATTATTTTTTAATTAATAAAAAAAATAGATCAAAGAATTGAACAACTCAAAGCAATCAAAAAATTATTTTAATCATTTAATCGAAGGAGATGATCAAACATATTAATTTTATAATTTGTTTTATTCTATTTTTTATGTATTTTAATATAAACTCTACAAAAATTTAATGTAAAATATATATCAAATTACCAAATAATAATATCCTCTTCTATTCTAATTTTCTTTATTCCTTCTTCTCGCTTGTATCGCATGATAGATGCACTAATATGCATGTATATTAATTGTAGATTGATGAATATTTTTAACTTTCAATGACATTGATTATTGATCGTTTCTCCTCGTTCAATCAGATAGTATTCAAGCATGCAACGAGGGAATGCAATTCTTTCACACACCAGCTAGCCAAACAAGGAATCTCTAGAGGCTGTGCCATTGTTGCTTGGTTATAACACCCCCTTGATCTTTTGCAAAATATTACAGCTTTTAGTCAGACTAAAAAAGAAGAGCTTCTCTGCTAGCTTTTTTGCATCTTGGTTAATTTCCAAATTCCACTAACCTCGTATCATGAGCTCATGTTCTGCTCTTCCATTACGACTTACAGTTCGATGAATTTGAAATTCCATTTGCTTCATGCTTATTCTGCTGCTCATCTTGGTTTCATTATTGCAAGTGTCTTCGCGGTTAATTTCTACACTTTGTCAAAGATTTCATTCGGTTGTTCTCATGAATTTATCAAATCATCAAAACTTGTTTGAGACTCCTTCACTTCATCCTCTAAAGGAAATTATCGGGAATTTATTGCTTGACGTTTTGTGCAGAGACTATAGGATCAGTAGCAGATATGATTATATATGATATGTAAGTATATAGAAAACCACTTCTGGTGACTTTATAGAGATAAAGTGGATATCTAACAGGTTGTTTCGATAGATTTGCATAATTGGATGCTGGTTTTGTAAAGAAAACAGGAATATCAGATCCCCTGAAAGTTTACAGATCCTCCAAATCCTGTGACCACATAGAATGCCTTTTTCAGTTTGGGTTTGGTATCCATGAACAACTATACTTCAGCTTCAACTTGGTGGTTTTCTAATCAAAACCCTGATTGGTCTTTAAGACGTGAACCTTTGGGAACTAGAACTGTATTCTATATTTTGCTAACATTGTTTAAGGACTAGGAGTTTCTGCTTTTCTGTACATTGCTGCTTTGATGTCTGGCAGAATCAAATTCTATACATTGCTAACATTGTAACCATATTGTACTGAATCACTTAGCATCCGTCTGTTTATTTTGGAGAGCTTTCGTTTTATTGAAATGAGCACAACATAGAGGACAGAATCAAATTCTATGCCAAACCCATCAAACTAACGCTTCATTTGGAATATCTGATTAGAGCTACCAGATATGGTTGACAAAGAAATCTAATTTCTGGGCTGGGGATTCCTGATGGGAGATTGGCTCAAAAGTGAGAGGAAAAAAAGCTAAAACAGATGGAATAAAAAAAGCAGATAAGGTGATATTTGATGAATAAAGTTTGCTGCCAATTTGCATGTACTTTGAAGTTAAAGGAGAAGCACTTTCTCAACCATTACTCCATTCAAGTCCGTAGAGAGAGTGTTAAGAAATAATATTGATAAGAAGGATCTGTCTATGTCGGTCATGCGAAGAATTCTGTTTAATGGGAATGGTGAATGTGGGTATTTTAGCTTAATTTGCCTGTTCAGTGAGCGAGTCATAGTCCTCCGAGTGCTTGCCTATGTTATCTTCCTCGCTACTGATTACTTCCACTTGATCAGCACACTGTATATAACACTCTGGAAGGCTAATGGCAATGTAATATCTTGACAAAGATTAGAGGCAAGCTACCTCGGGTTTGGGTTCTTTGCGACAATATGTTGACAGAATCATTGGAAGAACTTCCTACAAATTAAGCAGTCTAATTAACTGAATTGATTTGTACAATGTATTATCTTGATTCTTGCAACTGATTATTGACCAAGTCAATACATACTCTAACACCTCCAGCAAACTAATCAGGTAATTAATGATACTCAGTTTCCACATGCTTGTTCTTACATGGAAGACAGGATTCGAGGCTACGACTAGTGCTCTAACATCAGATAGTTGGAGGTGAGGAAAGACAACTTTGAAACTCCTTCAGTAACACCCAAATCCAATAAGCTTTTGTTTTAGCTAAAGTCATGCTTCAGTATTCAGCCTCAATGCTTGAATGTGAGACAACTTCTTATTTTTTTAGCATTTCATGATATTATATTCTTGCCTTGAAAAATACTAAATCTACTTATGCTTCTTTTTTCATCAAGATTGCCAACCCAGTTCAAGTCAATAATTGTGCCTTTCAAACAGTGAAGGACCATTTTAACTACAATCCAATGAATTATATATAAATTGATATAATTGATTTACTATATAGGAAATATCTACAAGTGTATTCTATAGGATCCGACATAATTGTGCCCTTATTAGATGAGAGTTTCATTCCTGAAGTCGTAGGACAAGCTAGAAATCATTTTTGTGATGTCAAGGAGATCACGAATATGAAATTTTCCCTTTAAACTATCAATGAAAGAATGAAGGATAGAAGAAGTAGATCTAGTTATAACGATATCATCAACTTAGACAAACACAAAAAATCTAAAAGTATTAGTACATAACATAAACAAAGAATAATCAACTTTGGATTCCTCAAAACCAAGCTTTAGTAATTGTTGAGATAACCTTCGAAACCAAGCTCTGGTAGCTTGTTTAAGGCCATAAAAATATTTATAAAAATGACACATTAGATCAAGTTGAGTCTCATAAATGAGTTCTTAAGATTGTTCCATATAAAGTTTTTCATTAAAGATGCCATGTAGAAATGCATTGGAAATATCTAGTTATCTAGTTTTCCAATTAAATGTTACAGCAAGTGATAAAACCAATCTAATTGTAGTTAGTTTAACTACTAGAGAGAAAAGGTCAAAGTAGTCAATTCTAGATTTTTTATCAAATTCCTTTACCATAAGTTTGGCTTTGTAGTGTTCAATGTTATATTCAGTACATCATTTAATTTTAAATACTTATTTATTCCTCCCAACATGTTTAGCTTTTGGCCTTGGACATAAAGACAACATCTGATCTCCATTAAAGCATCAAATTCACGCCTCAAAGTTTATCTCCTTTCATATTTTGTTATTGCATGTGTATAGCAAATTGGCTCATATTCTATAAGTATATTATGCAAAAAATAAAAAAGATGACAAGTGGTATAAAATATTTTAAAACCAAGATATTATTTAGGTTTTTAATTTCTTGTTTTAGAATGTGTAATGATAACTATGTCAGGTTATGGGTGTTGAGGACTTTATGGAGATGGAAGAGTGGGACATGTCTAATGTTAGTGAGGAATTTGTAAGGATGGAGTTATGTTTAGGTTGGGGTCTAAAGGATTTGTGATATAATATTTTAATTCAGAATTTAAAGATATTAGAATTGCATAAGAGATAGGAAACAAACTTGTCAACATCTTGCTATCATTATACGGTGAAATGTGACATTTATCTTTTGTTGAAAATAAGTTATCGTCAAATACTACATGTTTGAAAATATAGACCTTAAATGTGTCCAAATCCTAGGAAACTATATCCTTTTTATTGATTAGCATACCCAAGAAAGAGACATTGTTTGCTATGAAAAGATAGCTTATGATCTTTTTAGGGTTATAAATAAGGATAACAGGAACATCCAAAAATCTTAAGGGAATTGTATGATGGCAATTTTTTATGGATCATAAAGTAAGTAGATAAATTATGTAGGACAAGTAGGTTGGCGATTTATAAGTAATATTGTTGTAAAAAAGGCATCAATCCAATATTTATTTGGTAGATTTGTTGTTGCTAATAAAGTTAAACCATTTTCTTGGATATGTCAATGTTTTCTTTTGGCAATATCATTTTGTTATGAAATATAAGGGCAAGTTAATCTATGATATATCCTATGTGTTGCTAAAAAAAATTGAAATTATTGAAAAGATATTCTCCCCTATTATCTAATTGTAATTGTTGAATTTTAAAAGAGAATAAATTTTCCACAAGAGCTTTGTATTTTTAGAAAATAACAAATGCATTTGAATTTAGATTGCAATGGATACACCATATGAATCTACTAAAAGGAAGTTTTATAGCTTTTCCTAATTGACAAGAGTTGTAAAAACGTAATTGTTTAAAAGAATCATAAATAGATAAATAATTACACAAACGATTCAAGGTGGACTTGGATGGATGCCCTATATGTTTATACCAGTGTTCCTATGAAGTTTTTATTCCTAGCATAGCAGTAAGCAATGCAGATTATTAAAAAAGCTCTTATGACTAACAAGTGGAAAAAAGTCCATTTTCAACTAGTCCTTGAAGCAGGATGCAACCCATCTTATTTTTCTTTACACAAAAATCAATATCAGATAATACAAAGTAGCAATCATTATAGACAGGCTTGGTTAATTGATAAAATATTTACAGAAGCATTAGGATAGTGAAGGATATTGATGAGTTTGAATGAGGTATGATCAAGGTTTAGAGTTCAATTTCTAGTTTGTTTGACAACTAAACCTGAGACATTACCAACTTAGATAGTATCATCAGCCTCATAGGATTTTTGGTTGGCTAAATCTGTTGTATTAGTAGTGATAAGAGCATTTGCTCCACTATCCGTATATCAAACATGTTGGTCATAAGAATTGTTAACTTCAGCAGCCATAGTAGCAATATCAGTAAGTGGAAACCATCTCTGAAAAGAAAAGTCAAAGTGATTATAACATTCAAGAGCAACATTCCTTTCTTACCATAAATCTGACAGATTAGTCTGTCATTAGGAGGTTGATTAGGACGAGTAGTGATGTGAACCCAAAAGGTAAGAACTCACGTGTAAGAAAAAACAAACCTAAGAAATCTAAAATCAAATTTGGTTGATAAAATCTCGACCTAATGATTATATAATCTGAGGAACCAAAACTACTGAAATAAAACCCCTATCTAATGATTATAGAGATTCACGAACGAAAAGTATAAAGAAGACACCACGAAGATAATTATTCTTCGACAAGTCAAGATAGTTCAATGAATAATAAAAAATATAAGAATTCTATCACACACAGGCACATAATATGCAACAATAAAAATGAATTTATATTCAACCCTAATGAACTAATGGGGTGACATTAAACCCAATTTAAATAAAAAACACAAAGTATGTGAAATAAAGCTTAAAGTATGAAAACTAAACAAAATCCCAAGTCTATTATTTCAAACCATAATTTTGCACATCAGTTATCCAAATAAATAAAGGAATTCATCCCTTGTATAAATAAAGGTTGTTGTCGACTTATGTAGTCCTTGGAAAAAAAAAGCTGCTAATTTTCGTATATCCTTACAAAATATGAAAGCATACTCCTCAAGAAAACTACTAAATTCATGTCCTTAAAAATAAGGAATCCTTGCATAAATAGAACTCTTAAGCTGACACATATGTTTCTTTAACAAATAAAGAATCAACTACTAATTATGAATCCTTGTTAAATTAAGATTCCTTACAGAATAAAGAAACCACTACCTAAATAATTTCTTAAGATATTGCCTATATGTGTAGCCCACATAAGAGATCCTTATAGAATAATAAATATACCTGGTAGAAAATCCAAAAATTCAAACAAAAGATAATCCAAAGCCAACTAGAAAAATAATGTCATTCTTGCACAATAGCTTTTTTTATTTATTACAAGGCTTTTCAAAATTCATATTGCTACAAAATTTTAACCCCATATAAAACAATGCCTCTAAAGTTTTTGGTAAAATTTTAGCTTGATCCAATGATTATATTGAAACTTATGCTTGTTAGCATAAAATTATATATTAGGAAAAACAAAATGAGCCCAAAACCACCTTTTTAATCTTATTAGCCCTTGACCTTGTAATTGACATAATTAGCACCTTTAATGTATCATTTTGTGATGCTTGTTAGTTCTTATCATTGCCAACTTAGATAATATCTTCACCCTCTTAGGGCTGTTGGTTGGTTTAATTTGTTGCATTAGTATTGATATGAGTATTTGCTCTACTATCCACGTATTAAACATGTTATTCATAAGAATTATTGACTTTAGCAACCATAGTAGTAAGATTAGTACGTTGCAACCATTCTTGAAAAAAAAAGTCAAAATGGTGATAATAGTCAAGAGTAGTATATCTTTTTTCACCACAAATCTAACAATATGGTATGTCATTAGTATATTGATTAAGATGAGTAGGTATGATCAAAGTTTAAAGTTGAATTTCTAGTTTTTTTACAACTTGAAAAGTATTACCACCCTCATAGGATTATTAGTTAGTTAAATTTGTTGAATTGGCTATGATACAAGTTTTTGCTCCATTATCTATATACTGGACATGTTGATCAACAGAATTATTGACTTCAGCATCCATAGTAAGATCAACAAGTGGCAACCATCTTTGAAAAAAGAAGTCAAAGCAATGATAACAATCAGGAGTAATATATCACATTTCTTATTACAAATCTAATAGATTGGTCTTCATTGGTAGGTTGATTGGGATGAGTAGTAGAATTATTTTTATTTTAACTATAAGATGAATGATGTAGTTGAGACTTTGGAGGTGTTTGTAATTTTTTTTTCCTCGGAAACATTAAGGTTTTTTTTTATTTGCTATAAATGCATAATGTTGATCAATGGCAACGTTGGCTTGTACGTCAATGGGAGTCTCAAAACTCAAGAGTTCAGCTTGAAATCATAGGGAAAAAATATCTTTGTGATGACTTGTAAAGTTAAAGAAGGTGATAAAAGGGTTAAAGGTTGGTCAAAGTCCTCCTAATAGAAAGCTAATGAGATTTTAATCATTAGTACTTTTCCTTGTAGTTGTTAATTGATCAACCAAGCTCTTGACTTCTTCTATAAAATTAGTACAAGACCGATGACCTTGAGTAATGGTCTGAAGTTATCTCTTTAACAAAGCAATCTTAGACCCAGAAGTTAATAAAAAATGATTGTGAAGAGCGTATCATACTTGTCTAAATGTTTTCATACCATAGACAATAGAGACTAGCTTCTCTGTAATAGAAGCAAGCATGCAACTCAAGAAACAATTGTCTTTCCTTGACCAAGTTGCATAGGTCGAATTAGGTGACCCTTCAGAAAGATTTTATAGTAGGGGAGGGACAATTCTATCCATAAGATTAGCAAGACCACTCCTAAAAAAACCATAATTTGAATGCTTTAAGGTATATAGTTAGGACCATCCAATTTTTTAGAAACAATTTGAGAATTAACTTAAATAGTGGGTTGTGGAAGAGAGATATTGACATTGAAGGTAATGGAATTTGAGGCCATTACTTAAGAGGAATGGTGTGGGAAGCGAAGAGGTGTTAGCAAGGATCAAGTGTTTGCCTTTTAATACTCTAATACCAAATAAACAAACTAAATATAAAAATAAATAGGGTTTAAACTTAATGTCTTAAATGATTTCGACATTGTATTCAATCACAATATATAAAGAGATACAACAAACTAGATAAATTTAAGAAGTAAAATGAGATTAAACAACTATTTGGTATGGGAAGCAAAAGAGTATTAGAATTTGAGGCCATTACTTAAAACAAATGGTGTTGGAAGCGAAAAAGTACTAGTAAGGGTTAGGTATTTGATTTTCACTTTTAATATTCTGATACAAAGTAAACAAACTAAATATAAAAATAAAGGGGAATTTTAAACTGAATGGCTTAATTGATTTTCACTTTGTATTCTATCACAATACATAGAGAGAGTTATAACAAACTAAAGAAACTTAAGGAGTGCAATGCGATTAAACAACTATCTACTTAACTCAATTGATTTGTACAACTTATGCTCTTGATTCTTTGATACATGAGTATCCTCTACTAGTCTAAATGGAGTTGGGTTACTTGAATTTGGGTTAGCATTACAAATATAGGACTTTTTATGTTGTTTGTTTTCATCATGTGGTCAACTTTGAGCCTAAATTTTAGTCTTTTATTGCATGGGAAAATAAGCCTACCCTATATGGTTTTTAAGTTTTGAATGTCGTATTTCTAGATTATCTAGCCATGCATGCATTGGAGTTCTCTATAAAGAGTTATGTCAGTTTTAATTTTAGTGCTTCTTAGGTGTTTGTTTGCACTTCCTAGAGTTAAAAATGAGTTGTTGCTAATTATTGTCTAAAGTTTTGCTAAATTTAATTATTAGATCTAATTTATGTTGTTTTGGTGTTTTCTAAACTTGGAGGGATGTTTCTAATGTATAATTATGATTTAGACCATATATTGGGATCTTTATGAAAATTTTGAACAAAAGTTTTTTGACTTAGTCAATTGACATCTATCAAGTTTTTTATCTCATTTTTTAGTGGTGTACTTATTTCCTTGACTTTATATCTCTAAAGTGGTGATTTGTATCTTTAGAGTGGTGAGTTATTTTCATTTGTATCTCTTTGGTTTGAAACCTTATAATGGTGAGCGAAAAACACTTTTTTTTGTGAGAGTGACCTTTGTTGTTGGTTTTTCATATGATACCTGTATCAAGTTAGTATCAGAGCTTTTTACAACCATGGTTGTTCATAAATGATGTGGGCAAGATTTTAAGAGGGATATTCATTCACTTGAAATGGATGAAATGTAAAGGCAAATCCAGCAACTCTAGGATCATCTTAAATGATATAAGAATCGAGACGATGATGATGAGACCGATACTGAAATTGGATCTTTTAGTAATAATAAGGATGGTGTTAATCATTTTCATCACATACCTCACCATAAGTTAGATGGCAATGGTTCTTTATCTCAACATTGAAGAAAAAGAAATTAAAAACCTTATTAAGAATCTGATATGAGGGTTGATATTCTTGAATTTAAAGGGAAAATACGACCTGATGAGTTTATTGATTGGCTTCAAATCATAGAGAGGATTTTCAATTTCAAAGAGTTTTCTAAAGATGGAAAATTAAAGTTGGTGGCTTTAAAACTCAAAAAGTATGCTTCCTTGTAGTTGGAGAATCTTAAAAAGTAAAGAACTCATGAGGGCAGAAGTAAAATCAAGTCTTGGGAGAAGATGAAAAGGGAGCTTAAAATGAGATTCTTACCTGAACATTATAAATAAGAGACTTTTCTCAAGTTTCATAACCTAAGGTAATTTGGAATGACCGTGGAGGAGTATATGATGGAGTTTGAATTACTCATGCTAAAGTGTGATATTATTGAACCTGAAGAGAAAACAATAACTCGATATTTGGGTGGGTTAAAGGAATGAATTTCTAATATGGTTTAGTTACAGCCTTATTGCACATTCAATGACATGAGAAAACTTGCTTTGAATGTGGAAAAGCAGCAGAAGAAGGTTAGAAAGACTAGATGAAAATTAGTATCTAAGGAGGGTTCTTCCAATCAAGGTAGTACTTCATTCTCCAAGGGTGTTCTAGCAACAAAACCTTATGTCATTAAGGCTATTTAAAAAGGTAGTGTACGAGTTGGTTTTTAAAATAGTGAGTTCTTCAAACTTTAATTCAAAAAAATGTTTCAAGTGTCAAAAGTATAGATATATTGCTTATAATTGTCCAAACCATAAAATTATTGTTATTATAAAGCAAGAGACAATTGGTAAATAGAAATTCTCAAATAAGTTAGATCAAGAAGGTAAAGTGATTTATGCTGATTAAGCTAAATTACTTATCATTTAAAGAAGTTTAAGCGTTGTTCATGATGAGAGTGAAGATTGGGTTTGTTACAACATTTTTTTCACTTGTTATAATGCAACTGGAAAAGTTTATGATGTAATCATTGATAGTGGTATTTGTGTCAATGTTATATCTACTATTATGGTGAATAAGTTATAGCTCAAGACCGAAACACACCTTCAACCTTACAAATTGAGATGGCTAGAGAAGAAGCATGAAAGGAAGGTGACAAATAGATATCTTGTTTTATTTTCCATTGGAAAAAGGTATTCAGATCAAATTTGGTATAATGCAATACCTATTGATGCATGTCATTTATTGCTTGGTCGTTCATCGAAATATGATAGTAAAGTTCAGCATGATGGTTTTAAGAATACTTATTTCTTTATAAAAGATGGAGTAAAGGTTATTTTAGGTCTTTCCAAACTAGGACTTATTTTCAAACCATTTAAACAAACAAAAACACTTTTGATTACTTATACCAAAATGAAAAGGTTTGTTAATTATGTGAATTTGGTTTATACTCTTGTTGTTTTTTAGGAAAATGCTAAAATAAATGAGTTGCCTCTAAAAATGCAACATTTGCATGATGAATTTTCTAAAATAGTTAGAAATACCATATAGCCTTCCTCTAATAAGGGATATTCAACATTTTATTAACTTTATTACAGATATTATACTTTCAAATAAGTAAACCTAGCAAATGAGCATGCAGAGTTATAAAGGCAGGTTAATGAGTTGCTTTTGAAGGGCTTAGTAAGGGAAAAAAATACATGTGTTGTACCCGCTTTTCTTGTTCCAAAAAAGGATGAATCGTAGAGAATATGCATTAGTAGTCGGGTGGTGAACAAGATCACTATTGGCTACCGATTTTATATTCCCCGACTAGATGACTTGTAGATCAATTTCATGATGCTACTATTTTTTCAAATATTGATCTTAAAAATGGCTACCATCAAATCCTAATGAAAGTTGGTGATGAATGGAAAACAACTTTCAAAACTAGTGATGACTTTTATAAATGGATGGTTATGTCATTTGCTCAAATGCACCTAGTACTTTCATGTGAATGATGAATGGTGTGTTTAAAACTTTTTATTGGTATATTTATTGTTGTTTACTTTGATGATATTCTTGTTTACAACAAGAATTAAAAAAAAAAAACATTTTAATCACATACAAGAAGTATTTTAAACTTTGAGGAGGTAGAAGTTCTATATTAATTTGAAAAGGTGTGAATTCTTTATTAGCAGCCTTGTTTTCTTGGGTCTTGTTGTGTCTAGAGAAGGAGTGAAGATAGATCCTAAGAAGATTGAAGCGATTCTTAGTTGGTCACGTCCTCAAATTCTTCGTGATAGTTGAAGTTTTCATGGCTTAAAATCCTTTTATCGATATTTCATCAAAAACTTCATTACCATTATTGCTCCAATCACTGAATGCTTAAAATGAGGTAGTTTCAAGTGAACTAATGATGTCGATAAGAGTTTTGAAGTTATGAATAAAGATATGATCAATGCACTTATTCTTTCTCTACTGGATTTTCAAAAAGTTTTTGAAATTGAATGTGATGCTTCTAATGTTGGTATTTGTGTTATTCTTAATCAAAATAGCAAACATATTACTTTCTATTGTGAGAAACTCATTGATTCAGGAAGGAAATATTCAGTTTATGACAAGGATTTTTATGTTATTGTTTGTGCTTTAGGCCATTGGTATCAATATTTGCATCCATAAGCTTTTATGAAATATCCTGATTATAAGGTTTTGAAGTTTCTTAATAGCCAATAAAACTTTAGCCGAAGACATGCTCTTTGGGTTGAATTTCTATAATTTTTTAGTTTCTCTATGAAACACAAATTTGGAACTTATAATGTTGTTGCTAATGCTTTGAGTCAAAGACACTTATTATATACTAATTTGTAAGTGGAAATGACGAGTTTTGAAGTGTTGAAAGATCTCTACAAATATAATGGTGATTTTGGCAAGATATGGGTTGATTGTGAAAATGGTTTTTCCAAGCATTTTGTTGTGCTAGAGGGTTACCTCTATAAAGGAAACTGAGTGTGTATTCCATAAGGTTTATTGAGGGAAGCCATTATCTTTGAAGTTGATAACAATGGGCTTGGTGGACATTTTAGGAGAGATAAAACATTTGTTATTCAAGATGTTCTTTTATTTTTGTCGAAGATAGGGAGAGATGTCACAAGGTTTATACAACTTTGTAGGGCATGCCATATTGCTAAATCACATGGTCATAATTCAGGTTTATACATTCCACTTCTAGTAGCAAAATCCTCTTGGGATGAAGTCAGCATAGATTTTGTGCTTGGTTTGCGAGAAGTTTAAGGAACAAAGATTCAATTATGGTGGTGGTTGATTGTTTCTCTAAAATGGTGTATTTTTGTCCTTATAGCAAGACATTTGATGCTACTAACATTGTTGATCTATACTTTAATTAGATTGTTAAACTTCATAGCATCCCAAAGATAATCACTTCTAATCGGGATTCCAAGTTCATAAGTCATTTTTAGCATACACTTTGGAGAAAGCTTGGAACTCATCTTTAATTTGGTACAACTTATCATCCACAAACTGATGGTCAAACTAAAATTGTCAATCATAATTTGAGAAGTCTTTTAAGAAGTTTGGTGAAGAAGAATATTTAAGATTAGGATTTGGTGTTGCCACAAGCCGGATTTGCGTACAACCATTCTATTTACCAATGTACGAGTTGTAGTCCTTTTCAAGTTGTGTACGGTTAGAATCCATTTAATCCATTGGACTTTATTCCTCTTCTAACAAGTTTGAATTTCAATAGTGATGTTGAAAAAAGGGTCAAACAATTTAAAAACTTTCATAAACAAGTTCATGACAAGATTGAAAGGCAAAATGAGAATTATCAAATTTAAGCATATAAGTACTGTAAGTATCTAAAGTTCAAAGAAGGTGATTTGGTTTGGGTACATTTTAGTAAGGGAAGGTTCCCACAAGTCAAACAATTTAAAAACTTTCATAAACAAGTTCATGACAAGATTGAAAGGCAAAATCAGAATTATCAAATTTAAGCATATAAGTACTGTAAGTATCTAAAGTTCAAAGAAGGTGATTTGGTTTAGGTACATCTTAGTAAGGGAAGGTTCCCACAAGGTAGATTTTCTAAATTCAAACCAAAGGTTGATGATCCATTTAAGGTTCTAAAGTGAATTGGTGAAAATGCTTACCAAATTGAGTTACCCGTTTACTTGGACATTTCAGACACTTTTAATGTGGCTAAGTTATCTCCTTAGGGTGATGATTCAACATTTGACTAGAGGTCAACTCTTTTTCAACTAGGGGAACATGATACAGAAGTGTCCTCTGCTAGTCCAAATGGAGTTGAGTTACTTGAATTTGGTTAGCATTACAAATGAAAGATTTTTTTAGGTTGTTTGTTATCCGCTTGTGATCAACTTCAAGCCTAAATTTTCATCTCTTTATTGCATGGTAAATGAGCTTATCCTATATGGTTTTCACGTTCAGAATATCATCTTTTCAGATTATCTAGTTATACATGCATTGAAGTTTTCTACAAAGAGTTAAATCAATTTTAATTGTAATGCTTCCTACTTAAAGTTAATAATAAGTTATTATTATTTATTCTCTAGAATTATATTAAATTTAATTTTTAGGTCTGATTTATGTTATTTTGGTATTTTTTAGACTTAGAGGAATGTTCCAAGTATATAATTTTGATTTAGGCCATGATTGAAATCTTTTGAAAAATTTTGAATTGAAATCTTTTGACTTGGCCGATTGGCATTTATTAAGTTTTGTATCTCATTTGTTAGTGGTAGATTTATTTCCTTGACAATGTATCTGTAAAGTGTTGATTTGATTTGTACTTTTAGAATAATGAATTGTTTGCATCTGTATCTCTTTGGTTCAAAATCTTAGAGTGGTGAGTGGAAAACACTTTCTTTTGTGTGTGTGACATTTGTTGTTGGATTTTCATACCATCCCAGTATCATTCTTGTAATTAATTATTAACTAAGTTAGTACATACTCTAACATTATCAAGGAATCGATGATTAACAAAAATTAAATGATAATTAGAATAAAACATAGATAGTTTAATTTATCATTACAAGAGCATATATACTAAACAAAAGTTGTCCAAGAAAGACTAGAATTCATACATGTTTACAACTATAAGTGTGTCATTTTTATATAACATGGTAAATTTGGAATCAAAACTAAAAACTAGCAAGCATACTAAACATATATTTAAAGTTACATAAGATATTGAAAAATAATTCTAGCATATATAATAGGAATATAATATATCTATGTTTAGATTAAAATAAAAAATTATATTTACTTGTTGAAGTACTTTAAAAATAATAAAGTTTTTATTATTGTTCATGATGAATTCGTTATCTTTAAGCCTTTATTGCTCCTCACTTAATGCAATTAGTATGTTTGTAATAAACCTCATGAGATTCAAACAACATCACTTTATTTAGATGTATTTCTAAATAAGATTTACAAACCAAAGTTAATGGACTCAAATATTTTTCAACAAAATCAAACCTAAGCCTTAGACTATAAGCAAAAACAAAACTCAAAATTGACAAGAAAACTCTAAAAACTAAGGTGAGGAAGAATGTAAAAACTCTTCATTCACCCCTCATTTAATTCAAGTTGTAAGCCTGTGTTAGCACTTGTGGATTAAATTCATACTATTTTACTTAGTTTTATTTATGACCCTTCAACTTTTTATTAAATAAAACTAAAGACATCTTTACAATTTTTTTTTTCTATATGGGATAGATAGTTTTGGGTTTCACAACAAACTAGCCAACCTATGTCTTTTATTTTAATTTCTCATTCACATAATTTATTTTAATCTTGTTAATGTTTCATGTTGAAGAACTTAAACAAAAGAATAAATTTTTATAAATTTTTAACCTTAAAAATGAGTGGAACTCACCTTAAATTTAGCCTCAAATAAGCCTAGTAACTATGTTTTATAAATAAATTCCAACAATAAAATCCTTTGTGAGTTGTATCATTAGGTTATCTTCAAATGGTACTAGCAACTGCTACAAGGATTCCATTGTTGGGTTCCCAACTATCATATATTTAGCGAAAACAATAAAAGAAAATTATTCAAGAGTCCGTAGGATCCTATTAGACATATCTAGAGTTGTTTAGGGATTTTTTATCTAAAGATTTGATCTTCTCTGTCTTTGAATAATTCTTTAAAGACTGAATTGTGACAAACCACAATTCGTTCAATTGTCCAGCCTCCAACAGTAATCCACACGAACCACTAGTGAAAAGTCTCTTAAATCCTTTTTTAAGAGAGAGGAATTGCTATACCTAGAGTGTTAGCTCTATATTCTGTGACTTACATACTTTTGTTTGTCTAGGAAATTCTAAAAACCCTATAAATAGAAAAATATTTACTTGCCACTTAAATAATATCCATATATTATTTAAGA
>Ga0307517_10007666_pt1 | contig 15685 bp, 7 predicted proteins | sample 23_EM_MG_FD_194515 | JGI IMG/M metagenome (GOLD analysis project Ga0307517, IMG submission 194515) | Populus trichocarpa ectomycorrhiza microbial communities from riparian zone in the Pacific Northwest, United States - 23_EM | ecosystem: Host-associated > Plants > Roots > Unclassified | place...
ATTCTTTTGGGAATTAGTAACCACCTCTAGTAGTGTCGGGATTTTTATTTTGTATTGTCATTTTCAATTGACTAGCTAGTAAGCGCCTTAATTTCTTGGCTCAAAAGTTCAGTATCACAAAAAAAAATTCCAATTGGATCTAATTAACTCCACCATTAAGATTTAACGTCATTTTAAGGCAAATATTTTTAAATGAAAGTTAAATGGATAATATCTAAGAGATTGAGATTCAACGGAGCATGAAGCTTCTTGATCATTGAGAGATCAGCGGTCTAGTCTAGTGCCTGCACTGAAACTCTCTGATACTAGGTGTGGATTTGTTGAAATTACATCATGTGAATATATAGCCTAGCAGTAGCAGAATATTTATGGACTATAAGGACTAGTGCGAGTCTAAAACACGTCTAGTCATGCCATATGATTTATATGACTAAAATTAATATAACTTTCAATCTAATTGTCCTGCTCAAATTTTGATAAGAAATTCTATAAGTTCTATTGTATTGTCATAACTTAAACTTTCATCTATTTTGCTTTTAATTTAATTTTTAAAAAAATTAAAAATTAAAAATTAATTTCGGTCAACTTAAAAAAAACCCAGGAATTATAGTATTTTTTGCTTTAAAATATTTTGAGTTCTTTAAATTTTAAATTTTAAGTAACTTTTTTTTTAAAAAAAAAATTGTTTGAAACTTTAAACTCTTTACTGTAAATACATTTCAATTAAAAAAAAAAGAGGGGAGGCAGATCAAAGATTTCCAGGGGCAGATAAAAAAATATTCAGCGTAGGAAGCAGATAAAAAAATAAAACACAACACATAGAAAATTTCTCCTCTTCAAAAAAAAAAAAAAACCATGTGTAAATATATAATTTAGATGGTAATGCCTTTTCTTCTCTCCATAAGTCCCATACCTGAAACAAGGAAGAAGATAATTTAGAAAAGAATCTAAGAGGAAGACAATCACCTAAGATATTATCAAGAAATTTATCGATGCCACTTACATGTCCGATAAGATTCAGCCAGGGTTCTTTCTCACCGTAGTCGCTATTTTTCCTGCCACTTATGATCTCCAGTGTTAAGACTCCATAGCTGAAGACATCTGACTTTATCGAATACTGTCCGTGAATTGCGTACTCAGGTGACATGTAGCCGCTACAATCATAAAAGATGAAGCTTGTTGGTATTTGATCATGATGGATCACTGGAGAGAGGAAATAATCAGGTGACTTACTATGTTCCGACCACACGAGTGTTTTTTCCTTGGACTTGGTCTTCCATAAACATTCTTGCCATACCGAAATCTGAAATTTTTGGGTTCATTGCAGCATCTAGTAGAATATTGCTGGCTTTGAGATCCCTGTGGATAATTTTTAGTCTTGAATCTTGATGAAGGTATAAAACCCCTCGAGCAATCCCGGAAACAATTTCAAAACGCTTACTCCAATCCAATAGCACCCTTTTTGTCTCGTCTGCACTTAAACATTAAAGGTTTGCCCAGAAATCATTTGTTTGATTTGATCAAAGTGAAGCTGCATAATCAGGGGACTCTTCCCTTTGAACACAGACACAAATATGGATGAAGAGAGCCATACCAAAGATGAAAAAATCCAAGCTTTTGTTTGGTAAATATTCATATATATATCAGCATCTTTTCCTCTTCATGAATGCAACAACCGAAAAGCTTGACAAGATTTCTGTGCTGGAGTTTAGATATCAACCTTACTTCATTCATAAACTCCTTCATCCCTTGCCCTGAAGTTTTAGATAATCTCTTAACTGCAATTTCCTCCATTGTCTAGTGATTTTACGTCTGTGATACTTGAATTGATGATTTTTAAAGAACAAATTTATGACCTAACTAATTAAACACTCTCAAAAGGTTGTGTGTGTTATGATTTTCATTGCATAGATGGTGACAACGTATTAAATATCAGAAGTTATAGCACGATATGTACCGTCCTCTCAGAAGCCATCATAGCTTTGAAACTCGATATATGGTTTTGTGCCTGTGTTGTGTTATACAAGTTATGTTGTACTGTTTAGTTGAATGTAACATTAGCAAAAAAATGTTTGTAAGTGTATTTTTGTGTGTGTGTCTGTGTATATATATAGTTTGAAAACTTGTTATTGTTTTTGGAATGTTTATTTTCTTTTTTTTTTTGCTAACCTGGGCATAATCTATTTTTGAAAAGTTTGTTTTCGTGTTTATAACTGTGTTTTAAAAACATGTTTAATTTAAAAAAATATTAAATTAATATATTTTAATAATTTTAATGTTTTCATATTAAAAAAATTAAAAAATATATTTTAATATATTTTTAAGCGTATAAATGACATATAAGCTTGACTAAATGACTTTAGTATTGAGGCTATTTTTTTTCTATGGAAAAATTCCTTTCCAGTTATAATATTGGAATTAATAAATAAATAATTCTTTTATACAAGAATAAATCCTTTTAATTGGTGTAAAAAAACCAATTTAGTTTAGATGGCTTTTAGAGTATTCTTACACTTCCACAATTCTTTCTTTTTTTTACTCTTGGAAATCAATATTTTTATGTTTATATAAAATCTTTAATTTCCAAAACTCAAATTATTTAGTCAATTATTCTTAATAATACTTACTATATTCAAAGATACCCGGAGAATATTGGAGACGTAATTATCAGCCCTTAAATGATAAAGTATTTGTCTAATTTGTAGATTTACAACAATGGTGGATAGTTGGTGGAACTCACAATTCAAACTTGCCCTTAAATGACGGTGGATAGTTGGAGGTAGACATGAATTTGTTTATTCTTGGTGTATGGCTTACGGCATAATTTGGAAGAATCCTGGAGAGTGGAGGCGTGACTATCAGCCAGAGAAACGAGGGTCGATTATCTTGTTTAAAGGTTGACCTCCACAAAGCAAGAATTATCCACAATGTGACTGATGCCTGTTGGATTGAGTCAGAACAAGGTTTCCTGAATTTAAAAGTTGAGCCATAGAGTTGCTGGCTGATGAGACTACTGAAACATTTGTGAACCAGACAGGACTAATGAATTTGGTGTTTTTGCCGTAGAGGACGAGGTTATCTTGACCATTGATTGAGAGCACTCCAGAGGTATCATTGATAGGATTATCCCAAAGGGAAGTTTCCTCCTCTGGAGACTCATTAAAACTTAACATTGTCTGTGGACAGGAAAATTTGGAGAAGAAGGCATTCAAGCAATGAAATGAGAAATATTTGACAGGGATGGATGGTGATGGCTAGTGATCAGGTTAATACATCAAGGTAGCTTATTCTTTTGGGAATTAGTAACCACCTCTAGTAGTGTCGGGATTTTTATTTTGTATTGTCATTTTCAATTGACTAGCTAGTAAGCGCCTTAATTTCTTGGCTCAAAAGTTCAGTATCACAAAAAAAAATTCCAATTGGATCTAATTAACTCCACCATTAAGATTTAACGTCATTTTAAGGCAAATATTTTTAAATGAAAGTTAAATGGATAATATCTAAGAGATTGAGATTCAACGGAGCATGAAGCTTCTTGATCATTGAGAGATCAGCGGTCTAGTCTAGTGCCTGCACTGAAACTCTCTGATACTAGGTGTGGATTTGTTGAAATTACATCATGTGAATATATAGCCTAGCAGTAGCAGAATATTTATGGACTATAAGGACTAGTGCGAGTCTAAAACACGTCTAGTCATGCCATATGATTTATATGACTAAAATTAATATAACTTTCAATCTAATTGTCCTGCTCAAATTTTGATAAGAAATTCTATAAGTTCTATTGTATTGTCATAACTTAAACTTTCATCTATTTTGCTTTTAATTTAATTTTTAAAAAAATTAAAAATTAAAAATTAATTTCGGTCAACTTAAAAAAAACCCAGGAATTATAGTATTTTTTGCTTTAAAATATTTTGAGTTCTTTAAATTTTAAATTTTAAGTAACTTTTTTTTTAAAAAAAAAATTGTTTGAAACTTTAAACTCTTTACTGTAAATACATTTCAATTAAAAAAAAAAGAGGGGAGGCAGATCAAAGATTTCCAGGGGCAGATAAAAAAATATTCAGCGTAGGAAGCAGATAAAAAAATAAAACACAACACATAGAAAATTTCTCCTCTTCAAAAAAAAAAAAAAACCATGTGTAAATATATAATTTAGATGGTAATGCCTTTTCTTCTCTCCATAAGTCCCATACCTGAAACAAGGAAGAAGATAATTTAGAAAAGAATCTAAGAGGAAGACAATCACCTAAGATATTATCAAGAAATTTATCGATGCCACTTACATGTCCGATAAGATTCAGCCAGGGTTCTTTCTCACCGTAGTCGCTATTTTTCCTGCCACTTATGATCTCCAGTGTTAAGACTCCATAGCTGAAGACATCTGACTTTATCGAATACTGTCCGTGAATTGCGTACTCAGGTGACATGTAGCCGCTACAATCATAAAAGATGAAGCTTGTTGGTATTTGATCATGATGGATCACTGGAGAGAGGAAATAATCAGGTGACTTACTATGTTCCGACCACACGAGTGTTTTTTCCTTGGACTTGGTCTTCCATAAACATTCTTGCCATACCGAAATCTGAAATTTTTGGGTTCATTGCAGCATCTAGTAGAATATTGCTGGCTTTGAGATCCCTGTGGATAATTTTTAGTCTTGAATCTTGATGAAGGTATAAAACCCCTCGAGCAATCCCGGAAACAATTTCAAAACGCTTACTCCAATCCAATAGCACCCTTTTTGTCTCGTCTGCACTTAAACATTAAAGGTTTGCCCAGAAATCATTTGTTTGATTTGATCAAAGTGAAGCTGCATAATCAGGGGACTCTTCCCTTTGAACACAGACACAAATATGGATGAAGAGAGCCATACCAAAGATGAAAAAATCCAAGCTTTTGTTTGGTAAATATTCATATATATATCAGCATCTTTTCCTCTTCATGAATGCAACAACCGAAAAGCTTGACAAGATTTCTGTGCTGGAGTTTAGATATCAACCTTACTTCATTCATAAACTCCTTCATCCCTTGCCCTGAAGTTTTAGATAATCTCTTAACTGCAATTTCCTCCATTGTCTAGTGATTTTACGTCTGTGATACTTGAATTGATGATTTTTAAAGAACAAATTTATGACCTAACTAATTAAACACTCTCAAAAGGTTGTGTGTGTTATGATTTTCATTGCATAGATGGTGACAACGTATTAAATATCAGAAGTTATAGCACGATATGTACCGTCCTCTCAGAAGCCATCATAGCTTTGAAACTCGATATATGGTTTTGTGCCTGTGTTGTGTTATACAAGTTATGTTGTACTGTTTAGTTGAATGTAACATTAGCAAAAAAATGTTTGTAAGTGTATTTTTGTGTGTGTGTCTGTGTATATATATAGTTTGAAAACTTGTTATTGTTTTTGGAATGTTTATTTTCTTTTTTTTTTTGCTAACCTGGGCATAATCTATTTTTGAAAAGTTTGTTTTCGTGTTTATAACTGTGTTTTAAAAACATGTTTAATTTAAAAAAATATTAAATTAATATATTTTAATAATTTTAATGTTTTCATATTAAAAAAATTAAAAAATATATTTTAATATATTTTTAAGCGTATAAATGACATATAAGCTTGACTAAATGACTTTAGTATTGAGGCTATTTTTTTTCTATGGAAAAATTCCTTTCCAGTTATAATATTGGAATTAATAAATAAATAATTCTTTTATACAAGAATAAATCCTTTTAATTGGTGTAAAAAAACCAATTTAGTTTAGATGGCTTTTAGAGTATTCTTACACTTCCACAATTCTTTCTTTTTTTTACTCTTGGAAATCAATATTTTTATGTTTATATAAAATCTTTAATTTCCAAAACTCAAATTATTTAGTCAATTATTCTTAATAATACTTACTATATTCAAAGATACCCGGAGAATATTGGAGACGTAATTATCAGCCCTTAAATGATAAAGTATTTGTCTAATTTGTAGATTTACAACAATGGTGGATAGTTGGTGGAACTCACAATTCAAACTTGCCCTTAAATGACGGTGGATAGTTGGAGGTAGACATGAATTTGTTTATTCTTGGTGTATGGCTTACGGCATAATTTGGAAGAATCCTGGAGAGTGGAGGCGTGACTATCAGCCAGAGAAACGAGGGTCGATTATCTTGTTTAAAGGTTGACCTCCACAAAGCAAGAATTATCCACAATTTTCAGCCAAAGCAAGACCATTAACAACAAGCACCGAGACTAGCAACAGTAGACAGAAAAGACAGCATACAAGAAGTGACAGAGAATTCCAAAAACAGAACAGAAACGTCCCTAGACCTCAAGTACCGAGACTAACAACAGTAGACAAAAAAGACCGCTAACAGAAATCACAAAATGGTGACCAAATGAATCCTACATTGAGACCAAAAAAAAATAAAAAAATTGAACAAGGGAGTTCAGGAGATAGAACTAACATTATAGTGTATTTATGTGGTTGATATTCATCATAATTTCACATTGAATCATCACTATTTTTGTAATATTTTTTTTAAAAAATAATAAATAGGAAAGGGCAACAACTCCTTTGAAGGAGTAAACAATAGTTATGAGTAAGAGATACTTTGGTAATTGCATAAATTTAATAGGAAAAAAAAAGACCAGAAATTAAAAGAGAGCATAGTGAAAGGGAGAAAAAGAAAAGGAAAAATATGAGAAAAGAGGGAAAGATACAAGAAAGAGGAGTAGGAGAATATAGGTTTTAAGGTAAAATTTGTACTTCCATGTGTATGATTGTTGTTATTAACTATGATTTTGAATTTGTTGAGATTTTAAAAATTTGAAGTTTGTGTTTTAATTTTTAGTTTAGTTGATGGATTAATTGTAATGAGTTTTTGAGTTATAAGTTGAAATTTTAAGAATCTATAGTTTTGGAGAGCTGGCATATTGAGATTCTAAAATCATGATAAACTAGTTGGCCTAATGGTTTCGGTCAACCGGTTGACTGAGTAGTACGGGTTGATTGATTTTTTTAGATTTAATCAATTTAGAAAATGTTTGATATCTATTAAGTGGATCTGTTTTAGTTTTATAAATACGTTATGGTCTTTAATCTTAGAGTTGTAATCTCTTATGTTATCTGCTTCAAGTTGTTTTGAGTATGCTTTTTTTTTTATTCAGATACTCCTGATATTCCACTTGTTGAGCATAAGTAGGATTCATTCAATATCTGCTTATGTGTTTCTTCTATTTTTGAGACAGGTCAGTAAATAATATTCCATAAATCATATCTTAGAATCTCACTTATCACGACCTGAATCTCGAATCCATGACCAGCAACGTAGGAGTGGTATCGTAAAGACACCCCCACCTACGCTAAGCCTTAGAACGTACATATCATAAAACAAATTATATGAAGATTTTGTAATATTTTATTTTTCAAAATATTATTATCTTCAAAACCAAATAAATCAAATAACACTTCAAAATAATTCTCATTGTCAGATAACGCAAAACAATAATCCATAATACTTATTACATTATCAAAATCCAAACATAATTAAAACAATATAATAGTGGAGCGTTTAAGACATCAAATCAAAAAATAATAGGAAAGTCTTGTGAAACAAGCAAGACATACCGGCCAAAACTAAAGAAACAGGAACACTCAACAAAGTCCACCTGCTAACAGAAACTAAAACTCTGAAATAATATTAAAAAAAAAAGGGGTGAGTTCAACCAACTCGGTGAGAGAATAACATTTAACATACATTTTAGATATTAATAGTGTGCAACTTGATATATCTTGATATAAATATATATGTTAAGCATATTAATATAAAGTAATGGAATACATGTCAGAGATCAGATAACACTCGAATGTAATCATATGACACTTGAAGGTGACCATTGTGGGAGGATCAGTCATCACAAGCTGATGCCTCTCTCACCAGCTAGTTATGTAGAATATCATGTGCACATGGACTAACTACTCTCCATTAGCAAGAAGTTACTGACAAGTATACTGATATCAAGATATAATATAAACTTGCATAATTATCAAAGTAATGTATATTATATTGAATAGAATTTAGTTATATAAAATATGAGTGCATATTCAAGAATGGATGAGTACTCAAAAAATAAAACAACATATATAAATATTTAAGAAATTAACTAGTTGTACTCATCATATAATCAATATACATATAAATTTATATTACATGCATATTAAAGTTATATTTTTCACCTGGAAAACAAAAGCAAAAGACAAATGAATGTAGAATCGAATATTACTAAAGATCATTAGGAGGGACGTCAGCAGAACCTATAACGGATACAAAAAACACTCAGAAACGACTCGAAGAAAAGTAACATAAAAGATTAAAAACTCTAAGTTTAGAGACCAAAACGTAAATATAAGGCCGAATTGTTTCACCCAATCGATCCCGAACATAACCCAAATTGATCAAACCTAACAAACCCGATAAAACTTTAATGTTGGGTCAATCAGTCGACCAAAATGACCAACTAGTCAATCACTATCACAGGCCAACTAGTCGGTCAGTATAAACCAACTGGTCAGCCGGTTCAGCCAACCGCTCGACCAGCAAAAATCAGTCAACCGGTTGATTGGGATTTCCAGAATCCTAATCTGCCAATATTCAATTCTGCAGTTTCCACAATATAATAATTTGTTTATTAACAACTCATAATTCTAGACATCAAATCAGTTCGTTTTAAGCCAACTAACATCCTAATACATCAATTAAAATCCTTAAATCCTTTAATCATCTAAACAATTTAAAAACCCTAAACAATTCTTACATCCTTCCATAATCAATCTCTTAATCAAGAATAACAAAAAAAGGAATCACTTAATTGTTTCTTCAAACTTTCTTGAATCAAAACTTAAGCTAAAACTGAAATCCTTGGTATATATGGGTGGAAGTTATGGTAGAGAGAAGAAAAGAGGAAAAGAAAGAAAAAAATAATTCTTTATCAACATTTCTTTAAATACCTAGGTTAGTAGGGTTGGGTTTGGGATGAACTTTGGGCTTGGGTATGATGGGATAAGAATATGGGGTTTACATCACCTTATAGCTTAAGCTTTTAGGTTGAGTTGGTTCTTTGACATGGTATCAAAGCATTGTTGGACAAGTGGTTACGAGTTCGAATCTCACAACTTTTATTTTATTTGATAATTAAACAGAATGTAGTGTGAACATGTGCAAGTTTCAAGCCCAAAGCGTTTTTACTTAAGATAGTGTGTTAAAGAATTATGTAAATCATATCTCGGAGTCTTACCTAACAACTTAAACTTTTAGGTTGAGTTGGTTCTTTGACATGGTATAGATATTTGAATTGTTAATATGATTTAGACCATGCTTCTTAGTAAAATATATATTGCTCATTATCTTTGTTTATGATGAATCATGATCACTTATTGAAACTGATTTCTTGATATGAGATACTATGCATATCTAAATTGATAGCTCCTCATTTGATTGATTGTATGAACTGAGCTTTTAAGAAATGATTATGTTCTGTTTGATTATGACCTTGTGGTATGTCAATCTATATACCCATACTAATATAGTAGTGTTAGCCTTTATACACAGTATTATTCTAAACCCTAGTTAGTTGGGGGAGTTACTAACCTATGGTGACTAATCATCCCACATTCTGAAGCGTCATGCTCACTGCATATTGATTTTCTGACAAGCTTTACCTTGTGATATTTCTTGTTATAGTCTGCATGTGAAACTCACCTGTAAAAGCATGAAGTCAAACTTGTATATATTCTTCATTGCTATATTACATTATGGATGTATATTAAATGTTATTTACTCACTGAGTTATCAAATTCATCCTCTTATTATTATTTTTTTCAAGCTTATAGCTTAGTTAGCATGTTGTTTTTGTTGGACTTTCAAAACCTCCCTTTTTTATTGTAATTAATATTATTAAGTTATGTCTAGTTATTGCTTCACATTTATTGAGTTGTATTAAGGATCATATTAAGATAATTAATTCATGTTATGAAATTAATTATGACATAAAATGCTGCAAAGAACTCTGATTAAATTAAAAGAAAAGGTTGGTGTGTATGTTTAGGTTCACATAGGTAAGGAACTTGAAGGGGAATCGAGCTGTGACAATTTTCAACATAAAAAGGTTATATGTTTAAGTCATCAAATGCATGTACGCAAAGTCAACTTTTAAAAGTCATTGAAATAGAATACAGCCTAGGCAAATTTTGATCTTCATCACTTGGGGTTTACAGATATTTGCAGGATGCATTATAACTTAAAAAATGGCTGCTAACGATTTTTAAAAGAAATTTCCATGTCAGAGAGATACAGACAACTCTTGAACACATTTGTATAATGGTTGTCTGGTTGTCTTGAGTGGCTGCTAAGGTGAAGTCAAGAATATGAACGTGGAAAGCAAACTTTGTTATTAGATTATTTCTACACATCCACACATGCCAGAGTTCCCTTTTACAATCTAAGTTCCTCCAAGCATCATTTTCATTATATATTTATTGCTCGTTAGCAAAGTCAACACCAAGAAACACGCAAGGTGACCTTGCCCCAGATTCTGAAGTCCCAGAAGTCACACAAAATTAGATTTATCATACTCTGTTCACATTTCCACCACTTAGGTGAGGGAATGATTGCCAAAAAACGTTTTCTACATTCTATGTTTCTTCTAACCCTCCAATTCACTTCATGTACTTACATGGACGCCATAAAGACAAACCAGACAGTTAAAGATGGAAGCCTTGTAATCTCCAAAGAAAACAATTTTGCATTAGGATTTTTTAGCCTTGGTAATTCAAGCTTTAGATACCTTGGAATTTGGTATCATAAGGTACCTGAACAAACTGTTGTGTGGGTGGCAAATAGAGGGCATCCAATCAATGGCTCCTCAGGGTTTCTCTCCATCAACCAATATGGAAACCTCGTCCTCTATGGTGACTCTGACCGAACGGTTCCAGTATGGTCTGCAAATTGTTCTGTTGGATATACTTGTGAAGCTCAGCTTTTGGATTCAGGAAATCTGGTTCTGGTCCAGACTACAAGTAAGGGAGTTGTGTGGCAAAGTTTTGATTATCCTACTGATACCATGCTAGCAGGAATGAAACTTGGTTTAAATAGGAAAACAGGTCAGGAACTGTTTCTGACATCATGGAGATCAGCAGATGACCCTGCAACCGGGGACTTCTCGTTTAAGCTCTATCCCAGTAGCTTACCACAATTCTTTCTCTACAGGGGTACAAAACGTTATTGGCGAACAGCCTCGTGGCCATGGAGAGGCCAGTGGCAATTGTACAAGGAAAGCTTCGTAAACATTCAAGATGAAGTATACTTTGTCTACACACCTATTGATGATTCCATTATCCTTAGAATAATGGTGGATCATACAGGGTTTTTGAAGGTTGTAACATGGCATGTAAGTGACCACAAATGGAAGGAGTTCTGGGCAGCACCTAAGCACCAATGTGATTGGTATGGAAAATGTGGTGCTTATAGCACGTGTGAACCTGTTGACATTACCAGGTATGAGTGCGCTTGTTTGCCTGGATATGAACTCAAGGATGCAAGGAACTGGTATCTGAGAGATGGGTCTGGTGGTTGTGTCAGCAAGGGACTAGAATCCTCCTCAGTGTGCGATCCTGGAGAAGGGTTTGTGAAGGTGGACAAAGTATTACTTCCTGATTCTTCATTTGCAGTTTGGGTGAACACAAGTATGAGTCGTGCAAACTGCGAAAAGCAATGCAAGATGAATTGCTCATGCTCTGCGTATGCAATTGTAGATGCTCCAGGAATAGCAAAGGGCTGCATTACATGGCATGGAGAATTAATGGACACAACATATGATAGGAATGACAGATATGATCTGTATGTTCGTGTTGATGCGCTTGAATTAGGTACTTCTTGCTTTGCTCTAAATTTTCAAATAAAAAGCAATACTTTCCTGAAACATTTCTCATAAACAATAATATCAGTAGGCGAAGAATTGTTTTGGTTCTGTTTCAGTTACCATCTATTCGGTTACCATTCGTAACAAAAATTTCAAGTTCTCTGTACTCTTCTCACTCTCATGCAGCTGAGAATGCAAGGAAATCAAAAGGTTCTCATGAAAAGGGGTTGCTGACCGTTCTTATTCCAGCTGTTTTATCAACATCGTTGATCATTAGCGTGCTTGGTTATTTGTGGCTCAGGAAGAGAGGAGAAAAAGGTAAGACAAAGCAATCCTCGCAACACAAGGAAGATAAACTGATAAAGCAACCATCCATAAAAATAATAGCTGATAAGCTCCACCCCAATAGTATTTCATATGGTGATGCTGTTAGTGTATCTTCTTTGACAATCGACAGAACGAATACCTTGGAGATTTTAGCAGTTCTGCTTATATTTGTCCTATTGTTTTCAGCCGCTTTAAACACTTTTTGTTCTAAGAATTGTTTTGAGGAAGGCATTCACTTACTGTTTCCCGTCATTGAAAATTCTACTAATTAAGAGACTTGGGTGGCAAACGAGCTCCGGAGAAGTGGCAATGATGTAGACTTGGATTTCTTCAAGCTCAGCACACTATCTGCTGCCACAAAAAACTTCTCCCCAGATAACAAACTTGGGGAAGGTGGTTTTGGTTCAGTTTACAAGGTAGTTCTTTATGAAACATCTCAGAAATTAGTTGTTGATTCTCTCTTCAATTGTGTTTGAACTTTGGATTGATTAGCCAGAGTGATGTTAGGGTCAGCTACCTAATGGGGAGGAGATTGCTGTCAAAAGACTCTCAAAAAATTCAGGACAAGGAATAGAAGAATTTACAAATGAAGTCAAGGTAATTGGGAAGCTTCAACACAGGAATCTTGTGAAACTTGTAGGCTGTTGCATTCAGGGAGGAGAACCGATGCTAATTTACGAATACTTGCCAAACAAAAGCTTAGACTCATTTCTTTTTGGTAAGCCTTTTCATATTGACTACATCTTAACGCTTGTTCAAATGAAAAACTTGAAACTTCTTTTACAGATGAAACAAGAGAACTGTTCCTGGATTGGAGCACACGGTTTGTCATTATAGTTGGCATCGCTCGTGGGATTCTATATCTTCACCAGGACTCAAGGTTGAGAATCATTCACAGGGACTTGAAATGTAGCAACATTCTATTAGATGCAGAGATGACCCCAAAAATCTCAGATTTTGGAATGGCTAGAATATTTGGAAGGGACCAAATACAAGACGAGACACGTAGAGTTATGGGAACATTGTAAGTACAGCAGCACATCTGAAAAGAGAGATTGACATAATATTCATGAATGATGAGTATAAAATTTAGTTAACATCAAGGACTATCTGCCTATTTTTCCTTTGCAGTGGATACATGTCACCAGAGTATGCTGCGTTTGGCAAAATTTCGGTGAAATCAGATGTGTTTAGTTTCGGGGTTATGTTATTAGAGATTGTAAGTGGCAAGAGGAACAACAGATATAATCTACAGGATTCTTCCTTGACCTTGATTGGGCATGTAAGAGACTTCTAGCAGTACTGACTACAATAGATACAATTTGATGTTGACTATCATCTCCTCTTGTTTGTTAATGCTATGAACCACACAGGTGTGGGAGCTATGGAGAGAAGAGAGAGCGTTGGAGATAGTTGATTCATCATTGCAGGAGTTATATCACCCTCAAGAAGTCTTGAAATGCATTCAAATCGGGCTCTTGTGTGTGCAAGAAAATGCTATGGACAGACCCTCCATGTTAGCTGTTGTTTTCATGTTGAGTAGTTCTGAAGCAGCAATTCCTTCTCCAAAAGAACCTGCATTCATTTTTAGAGAAATTTGCAGTAAGCCTCATACCCTAATTGAGGTACAAGAAGATGATGATGGTGGTGGTGGTGGAGTAGAATTTGCTATAAATAAACACGGCTGACCATTCCTGGGTTGCAACTCCCTGAAGATGTTTCTCTCAGAATCATTAACTGATCGTACACTGCACTATTAACTTGGTTCGAGGTAACTAAAAAAAATTGTAGCTATGATCAAAGAATGTTCTTAATTATGATTGGTGAAACTCGTAACTAACAGGGATGATAATTTAGCCTAGGCATAAATGAAAAGGAGATGCAGATAGAAATAGGAAGGGAAACACCTAGCCTGGTCTGAACTGCTGCCATGCATGCTGGCAACACCCAGATTCAAAGTTCAAACCTCTGATGCACGGTTTGTTAGCCATCTCCTTTTGTCTTTACAATTTAGTATCTTTCAATGATTTCTTTCCTTTACAGACTGAAATAAAGAAGAAATCTTTCATCTTTGTGATTACAAGAAAGAGTTTTTGGTTATCAGATTCTTCTATAGCGATGAGCTAAAACATGCAAGTCGCAAAGAGAAATTGAAAGCGAGAGCAAAAACAGGACAGTTTTTCAGCTGGCTGTTCTTGCTCTTGACTCAGACACACTACTACTAAGTAGGATACATTAACATAAGCAATTTCTTAATAGTCATGTATATAATGTCAGCTGCTGTATTTTCAGAATGGTTTGAAATCAAATTATGGACTTCAAGAGAACTATGTTAAGGATTGTCTACAACACAAACAATAATCATCCACTGCAGATAAATAAACTCACGTGTGTTGTATACCTATCCTCTTAAGACTCCTTGTCAACATACAACTTCAGCTGAAACAAACTTTTAGTCATTGTATTTATATTACATGCACCTTGTACGTTACCTTATAAAAAGAGTTCACGTCAATAAAGAAATTATGATCAGCAAATTCTATAAACTATAGAAATGCTTTACCATCTAGTATGCAGGGTGTTTGGCAGTTCGTCGACCTCGACATGAACTGTGATTTCCACTGTTGTGATGAATAGACCCAGTTACTTCCACCCGCCATGGACCTGGCTGTTAAAACTATATATGCTGAGGCCTTCATACCATAATGCCAAGTTAACCCTGACCATTAGCATGCGGCATGGTTCCATTCAAGACTGGTAGCAGGGCAAGGCAAGAACAAGAATACCTAGCTCAATTGCATCCACTCGAACATACATTTCACGTCCATCTTCAAACTCTGTTATTTCCATTAATTTTCCATACCAAGTCAAGCAGCCAACTCCATTCCTTTCAAAACCTAAGCTTGCAAACGCCGAACATGAACAATTCCTCAAGCACAGCTGCTCACACTCCATCTGTGAAAAAAACGGTAGCCCAAATGGTTTTGTTTCCTTCACTAGCCCATGTTAGTCCAATTTCTTTGGCCCAAAAAGTGTCCATACACACACACACACACATGCCCAGCTTACTCTTTTTGTTTTTTTCTTCTTCGGCCGAGAGCTACTGTCCCGTTTCTCTTTCCTTTTGCTGCAAATTCCTTTCTCTTCAAGCAATAAGCTAATTATTTAAGCAAATTACAAGTTTCCTTTATCCTTTTCTATTTTTTTCATCGTATTATTTTGGGTTTATTCTTTTATAATTAGTTAGTTGGAATGTTAGGGTTTATTATAATTTAGGGGTTTATTATAATTTAGGGGTTTATTGAATTGATTTGAATATGTGTAGCAATATATGCTTATAAACATGTATTAAGAATAATTAGTATCTGATTTTGATATATATATATATATATATATATATATATATATATATATATATATATATGTTAAAAAAAAAA
>Ga0307517_10007667_pt1 | contig 15683 bp, 24 predicted proteins | sample 23_EM_MG_FD_194515 | JGI IMG/M metagenome (GOLD analysis project Ga0307517, IMG submission 194515) | Populus trichocarpa ectomycorrhiza microbial communities from riparian zone in the Pacific Northwest, United States - 23_EM | ecosystem: Host-associated > Plants > Roots > Unclassified | place...
TTGGCTCTAAGCGACCCCAAGAGTTACTGTATTCGTACATGGCCTCATCTTCCCGAAGATCCAATTTCGACAGATATGCGATCTACGTTCCGAGATCGACCCCCAGGTGCTTGATGGTGCGTAGTCATAAGGATCAAACCGAACCGAATTACCTCCTCTCCCATCCATGTCTGAACAGAACCATCCGTATTACAGTGCCTTGCATAATTGCGTGAACATGCAAGTGTGGAAAAAAAATGTTTGTTTGTGTTTACTGTGACCATCAGTCACGATGAATCCTCTCCCACGCTCGATATCTTCATGTCTCCGACCCTATCTATCGACATAAAGAAAAGGATCATTGACCTACGGCGTGAGGGATTGATAATGCGTGACATTGCCACACAGATGAAGGTGTCTGTTGGTAGTGTTCACAAGGCACTCCATACCTACGAGGAGTGTGGCGAATAATTGGACCCATCGAAAAAGAGGACAGAGAGGCCACAGATCTTGGACAACGACGACGCCTGGTACCTACAATCGCTATTGGAGTCAAATCCTACATTATATCTCGACGAAATCAAGGAAAAACTCGAGACCGTCCGCAATGTTTCAGTGTCGATAGCCACAATCTCCCGCTTCTTACGATCGAGGGATTTCATCTGGAAGACGGTGTCGAGGAGGGTGTTGGAAGGAAATCAGATGGTTCAGGCATGTTGGGAGGCGGATATAGCCCGATATGTTGATCCAGACTGTTTCATTTTCATTGGCGAGAGCCGCGACTTTCGGTTGATAAATAACGTCGTTGGCAAAATTTCAACTCCTGGGTACGAAACAAGTACGACTTGGTATTTTGGTCAATAGATATTCATTCCATGCTTTATCGTACATCGTGCTGTATTAGGACGCATATAATTGGTCGAGTGCCTTGTAATCTGAACGTCCGAATGGCCACCTCGCCTCAACACTATCAACACACGATGACACGTATCCCACAATCCTCACTGAAACGCGACACGCCAATGCTGTGAAAACAATGTAGCGACTTCTAGTGGGATCTCTCCTTGTGTCCATGAGCGCGCGATGCTTAGCGATAGTGGGTAAGAGATAGGCACCGGGCCGTGGATAATGGAGACAGAGAGTGGACTGGAGAATTCATATATGGAACGGTTGACGCTGGAAATCAGGTAGAGGAAAAGGAAACGTTTCAGGTACGATTTCCACTGGAGGGGAAAGTGCCACCCCGTTGCCACCAGAGCAGACTGGAATGTGGAGAAAAAGGAGACCGGCCTCCGCAATGCCGCAGGAGCCAAAAGCGGTTAGCGTGAAGCGGACAACGAACCGATGATTTCGTGAAGTGTTCAGTCACCCCATTCAGTGCCCAGTCGCCTTATCCGGAACCAATTATGATCGAGCTGGACCTCTCAGACCACGACCACCCAATCACGCTCGCGTCCGGGCAGTTAAAGCCATGGCGGGTCTCCCTTATTTTAACATGACCTCCAGCAAATCTTCCCTCTTTCTCTCCCGCGCCTCCGTCTCCCTCACCCCTCGCTCCTCGCGAGTTCCTTGCTTCCTCTTCGCATACCCTACTCCACCGGAACTGGTCACCTCCATCCCTAATCTCACTGTCTGCAATCATAATGATGTCTACCGGAACGAATACCAAGGAGACACCAATTAGCATCGCCGGTCGAAGGGTGAAGCGATGGGTGTGTCCTCCGGTTCCTTCTCGGTCACATGCCAGATCTTTAACCACCCGCCTCCAGATTGTACAATCTCTCGCCTCCGTCCCCCGAAAAGCTAGAAAGTTCGCAAAACACTGTCGGGCTGCCTCCAACGCGACAATCTCCACGACCTCTCTGTCCACCATCCTCCCTGTCCCTGAACCAGAGAACCCACTAAGGGCCGTGCTTTCTGCTCCTTCGAGAGGGGGCGAGGACACCAGTCCGACCCACACCCCCGATGTGGACCAGATACCAGACGAGGGGGGCATTTCAGTGGAGATTACTGAAGTAAAACAGGAGCCTAATGTGGATGCAGGGTCCGACAGGTCTGCAGGTCCTCACGACCCGCGGGGTCAGACTCAGGGAGAATGCGGCAAGTGGGTAGAACGTGGGATCAGGACTTGGGCCGTTACAAACACGGTCGAGATCCAAACAGATGAGCCCAAAAATTCCTCTCCCACTCCAGCCTTCAGCACCGCTCCCCCGTCAGCTGAAACTGAAGAAGCCTCAGCGTCCTTCTACTCACCAGGTGAACGGATGACACTCACCCCCCACAACCCCCTCGGCGCCGGATCCCATGGTACCGTCGTCTCTGCGGATTGGGCAGAGGGTCAACGTCAAGTCGCGGTTAAGGTCTCCCACAAACTCTACATCTCCGAACTCGATCGCACGGAGCCAGGGCTGAGGAACCTGAAGAAGGAGCTGGAGATTCTCAAAGCCCTGAAGATGTCGAGGGAGTACCACGAACTGGGGTCAAATTTCTTCCCAGAGCTTTTCAAGAGCTGGCAAGACGCGGAGAACGTTTACTTCGTGATGGACTTATATCCGTGGAACCTGGAGGACCTCCGGTGGGCCGACCCCGACTGGGATGCGACAACCGGTGACAAGATCTTGTGGTCAGCTGAGATGGTACGCTTCCACTTAGCTTTCATGCCGCTTCCATACTCACACATCCACGCAGATTCTCGGAGTCCAAGCTCTCCATCGGATGCGGATATTACACCGCAACATTAAACCGGCGAACGTCTGTGTCACCTCCACCCGACACATTATCATTGGCGACTACGGTCTCGCGTACGCCTGGCTCGACCCATACTACGCAAACTTCCCCTCTTCCTCCCTGAAAGCCCGAGATGCCCCAGGAACGATGTTTTACATTGCTCCGGAGGTGCTCGACGGATTCTACGAGGACCAAGTGAACTTTGAGGTGGGGAGGTACGCGAGTTACGGGTTTGAGGCGGATATTTGGAGCTTGGGCGTGACCATCTGCGAAAGTTGGTCCCAGAGTGGAGAGCTGTTCGGGCTTCAGGAAGGGGAGAAACACCTTGACTATAGGAGTGCCATTCCCCTTAAGATCTTGCAGATGGACGTTCAACCGGCTGTCAAGCGGATCGTCGATGGGCACCCAATTTGGCACTTGATCACCAGAGTGAGTATTTGCCCCCTATCTCTGACGGACGGTGGTAATAATTGGTTTCGTACACAGATGTTGGACAGGGATCCAAAGGCTCGTATCGGGTTCAACGAGATCCTCGCTCATCCGGTTTTCGCTCACTTGGACTGGAACAGGGTCGCGAACCTGGATTATACCCGTGAGTTTATCACCCTTTGCTACTTCTATCCCGCGATTCTCATTTTCTCTTTCAGCGACGTGGAACTTTCCCGAGGCCGAGTCGTCAAGCCAACCAAAACCAGTCAAAGACAAATTCCAGTTCGCCTTCTACTACCAACCTCCTGAGGACATCTATCTCCGTGAGGCGGATAGCAAGCAGACGAGGACGAACAAGCTGGGCAGACGGGAGACGCAGACCCTCAGGAGAGCCATGGGTGCTGCGAGAGACTGGGTGGGTGAGCAACCGACGTGGATCAGGGATGAAACGTTGGGGGAGTACGACTTTGATTGGACTGCCTCGGGGGTCATCGTGGGAGATGAAAAGTGGTCTCTGGACGATGACTGAAGGATACAGTCGTTTTTTACTGCGGCGTGGACTTACCTGCCCTCGCATGCGACGTTTTCGGGAGTTTAAGTTGTGGAAACCTAGCAATCAACATTAGTTGGACGTTGGCATCTGTTATACTATATCTCATTAGCAGTCTCTGTCTCTTTCGTTGACCTGTAGATTATAAACAATGTCCATTTCTTCTACTAATAGGTCAGCTGAATGCGCCGTGGGACGCCAGTGGGACGGTGGTTGTCGATATCATCTGACCTCACAGCCTGAGAACTAAGGATGAGCGAACGGACTGTGGATTCGCTTTCTTTTAGAATTCAAGGTGGTTGGAGTAAATACTATTCAGCTGCTTTGAGCGCGTCAACTTGGATATCAATCCGGTGGCCAGCAGTGCAAAGGTTATCGAATCGAATCGATATCCACAACTTTATCTGCCTCAACGTTCGCTCTCCGGATGACCTGCTGGTTGTAGAGCTCGATCCCACCGGCTTCATCATCACCGAGGGTTCGTTATTCGTGGTCCTCTTTAGCCAACAATGAGTTGATCTTTCATACACGAGTTGAGGAGTCCACCGCCATCTCTGCCACATGAAGGGTGAAGAGGAATTTCTCTCCAACCCTCGCCAAGAACCTTGCAGGCCTGCTCTTTGTCGTAACGCTCGTTTGAGAAGACACCAATGACGAGAACGAGTGGACTGTGTTGTCAGGAGCATCCATCCCGAACGCGCGGACATAGCTCCCGAGATCCTCCTCCCTGCTAGACTTTCCTTCAACTTGAGCCGATAGACTGGCTATCCGTTTCAAACCGGCAGGGTATCCATAATCGGCCGTGAGGTTCCGATTATCGCCGGAGGGAATCCGTGGGACAGGAACCCGACTCGAACTCGTGAATGGTACGAGTCTAGGTCGTCCACCATCCGCCAGAATCTGTGAAGGATACGACACGCTGATATTATGTCCACTCCCGACACTCATAGCACGCGCCGTCCGGACAACGGCTTCCTGAGTGTGTGATTCGATCGAGGATCGCTCTGAGGTCGAGGGCCGTCGGAACGTAGGGCATCAGACAAATTCCCCGCGACATACGAATTGATAATTGCAACCGCAATAAATATAATTTGTGAGCGGTCTGACAGATCCTACATCCACGGGGTGCTTTACAGTGCCTTGCATAATTGCGTGAACACGCAACGCCAAAAAGTTTTGTTTGTTAGTGTTTGTATGTGACTGATCGTCACCTACCGGGGAGCCCGGGTGGCACCGGGAAACATATCATATCTACAACGCGTTGTCAATCTCGTTCTGCCTCCACGGGCAACTGGTTGGCTGTCTCTCGTTAAGACATATCATATCCGCAACGGGGTGTCAACATATCCGCAACCGCACTGGCGCTGGGCAGTTTTCCGGCCAAGGTTCCGTGTAGCTTCGGTATGAACCAGGTAAGATGTCCAGGGTGGCTGAGGTCGGAGAGGCTGGTCGCTGGGGGTGGTGGCCTGGGAAGACATGAGTGGCCGGGGGTTGCAGCGGGTCCGAAACTGTACACAGCACGGTGGCTCATCAAAAATCCAATGTAGCAACACTGTATACACTCACCAGAAGCTGTTAGAAGAATCCCCAAGTGAAAAAAAAAACGCGAGCGTCGAGGAGATGGAGATCGAACGAGGTTTGGGCGTCGTTAGAATCCAAAGTGCAAATTTCGAGAAAAACTCAATGTTGGCGGAAAGCGTTCGATAGCGTCATAACAATGCCACAGAAATCAAGCAAATCCAGTGAGTTGTTGAGGTGCTAGATGTCGAGCATGGCAGACGCGAAAGTATAATAGTGATCGAAAAAAATAGTGGAAAAATCCGCCGCGCCAGCTTAGCTGAACGCCGCAATAAGGAGCCATAGGAGCCAACTAGATACACATGATTTGGAATTAAATTCCGGGTGGTGTCACCAGCAGCGTGAGGTGTCCACCCGGGATGGGATAGTCAATCACTGGAGATCATCGACGCGATTGTACACTGCTCCGGCGGAGCATTTGGACGCGTTCACGACGCTAGTCCGCACCGCACGGAACGAAACTCGGATGCTGTGGCCTTGAGGGGACAGGCGGCTAAATCCAAGTCGGACCCACGGATCGGACTCATTCGTCTGTTACAAAGGGTTCCCAGGGTCATTGCTAGGCCACGGACGATAAGTTACAGAAAGCGCAACGGGATGTGTCGCCGACCTGCGTGTGATCAGGGGAGCAGGAGCGTACGGGGGATACTGGGACGTTGTATCACCGGTGGCGCTGGATCTACCGTTGGAAAGAGGGTTTGCGTGGGGAGATATTCTCCCATGTGACCGTGCCGTATCAATCACCACCACCACCGCCATCACCACCACCGCCACCACGACCTGACCTCGCCCTCTCTTCCCGCTCCCTGCGTTTGTTCTCCGCAAACACGAACGTCAAAACGATATGGTCCAACATACCCATCCCCGCCGCCTGGACTTCGAGCCGCGCTTTCAGTCTCCTCGTGAAGTAGTGCGCTCGGTGGAATTCGGCAATCACTGTCTTGTTTCCATCGGTGGTAACCAGCTTTACACCGTGGTTCAACGTCGAGGACCCAAATGAGACGAAGAACAGACATACCTTCGGAAGGCTCATCCCCATTGCCCCCAGCGCCCATCTGTACTGAATCCCGTCTGGTCCAGTAAACATATAGCTCCTAGCATTTCAAAAATCAGCTCAGCCAATTCCCAGCGGTAAGCCCGGCGAAATAGGCAAGAATTCGCCCACCCTTTCATCTTCCCGCACTTGGGCAAGAACACATCTCGAGTGGTTATCTTCCCCCGAAAAACGATCCTATCCGGAGAGAACCACTTCCAGTAAACCCTCGCCATCTCATCACTGGTCTGGGGTAACTCCGTATCCACCCCATCTCCATCCTCTTCCGTATCTTTCTTGTCTTTCTTGGACTTTTTCTTCCCCTTATCGGTGACATCGTCGCCGGAATCAGAGTCGGCGTCATCATCCCAATGGAGGCGAGGTTGTGGAGGTGAATCGAACTTCCTGATACGAGTAACACTTCGAGCGATCCTTACGGGGGTGTCGATCTGGTACACGGCCTGGCCGGTGGTTTCATCGATGAGGGTCGTTCGGAGGGGAGAGTTTTTCGCGAATCGGAGTGTGCAACCGCTCATCGTGGGGTGTAGGATAGTCGACCTCAGGTGATCGATAGGCTGCATTATACACCCAATGTCACCGCGCGGAGTGGCTGGGCGCTGACGTGATAGCCTCCAACGCCAAGCCTAATAGTACGAAACCCCGGGGTTGCGGCCTTGGGCAGGGCATGTCATAGTCGACCGAGCACAGGTTAGAAACATGGACACGAGTTATTGATATGTCGCAAAGATCGCAGGGATTCGAGAAATGCCAGCACCAGAACGCGACGCGAGCGTTCAAAAGGTCGTCAGACACTCCCCTTGCTACGTAAATGTTTCTGTGGAAGCACACTACATGCCAAGATTCTAGGACTTGGCACCTTTCCGCTATATCAAATCCTTGAAACCGCAATAATGTTGTAGAAGTCACACACGTAGATCAACCAGGCGGCTTGGGCACACCTCTGCTCTTTTTGGTCGAACTTCGTACCCCGGCGTTCTGGTGCACTGTCCTCGAGTATCTGCCGCCTGAGCGGCATGCTCCGTGATACCTGCCTGAGGGACGTCAAGCTCATGGGGATGACTAGGGAGAAGCGGTAGCGGCCGTGAGAAAATGCAACCGGCCAATATGTTCGCGGCGGCGAACCGGAGAGCATTCCGAGTCCATCCCCACAAACTCCTCAAAAAACTTGATATTTCGCACCATCGTTGCCTGCAGTTCGCACTATTTTATCTTATTTTCCAAGCACCATCGTTACACGTCTTAAAATTACATTGATACCGCATGCATGCTTCGCGTTCTCGATCAAGACCCATTGCTTCGCATCAGGGGCCACCACCACCATGGCCAGTCTTGAGCCTCGTCTCTCGTTCCCTGCGTTTATTTTCTGCGAATACGAACGTCAAAATGATGTAGTCCAACATGTCCATCCCCTCCGGTTGGACTTCGAGTCTCGCTTTCTGTTTCTTCATGAAGTGGTGTGCGCGATGGAAATCAGCAATCTCTGTCTTCTTCTCATCGGCGGTGACCAACTTCAAAGCCGCGGCTCAGCTTCAAGCATCGGCGAAACTACTTAGGGGGAGAACAAACTCACCTTCGGAAAGTCCAGCCCAAGTGCACCGAGTGCCCATCTGTACTGAACGCCGTCTGGTCCAGTAAACACGTAGCTCCTGGCGTTTCAAATACCGACTCAGCTCCTCTTCCCAACAGGAAACCCGGCGAGGATTTACTTACCCTCTCAACTTCCCGCACTTGGGCAAGAACACGTCTCGTGTGGTTATCTTTCCCCGAAAAACGATCTTATCTGTCGAAAACCACCTCCAATAAATCCTCGCTACCTCATCACTGGTCTCAGGCAATTCCGATAACTCCACCTCGTCTTCCTCCTCCGCGTTCTTCACGTCTTTCTTGGGTTTTACATGGTGTTTCTCCTCATCAGTGGCACTACTGCCATCAGAGTCGTCGTCATCCTCCCACCAACGGTTGGAAGGCTGCGTGGATGAATCGAGTTTCCTGATGCGGGTGACACTTCCGGTGAGCCTGATGGGGGTGTCGATCTGGTACACGGCCTGGCCGGTTGCTTCATCGACGAGGGTCGTTCGGAGGGGAGAGCTTCTAGCGAATCGGAGTATACAGCCAGCCATCGTGGTGTGGTGGAGGAGATCAACTAAGGCGAAGTGACGGCCATATATACGATTAGAAATTGAATTCTGGGCATCTCCTGTAGTGTGAAACGCACTGGGATGAAATAGTCCACCTCGAGTGATCGACATAGTCTGCATTATCCACCCAGTGTGATCTGCGGCGCCAGCGCAACCAGTGGGCGTGTTCGCTTCCGTGAAACCTTCTAGTGCCAGTTCGCAGAGAACGAAACTTGGTCTTGGCATCCCCAAGCCGAGGCGACCAAACCCAAGTCGGAAAACCCGGGTGATCAATCCGTTTCATCTATGTAGAGATAACGGGGATTCTTGGAATGGCCGCGAGATAATAAGAAACGGGACGTGAAGGTTGGACAGAGTTAGCTACAGACTCTGATGATCCTGTCGGGCGCGGAGCTTGTTCCATAAATATCTCCCTTGCCAAGACCTTAAGCCCTGGGAGTTTCTCGGTACATCGAGTCTTCGAGATCTACGCACGGATCCTCCGCGATGGCTCCAAATCCGGTTACGCATCCACGCGCAATGCACCTTAGGAGGAGCTGGCCTGCAGATTCCTTGAAATCGTGATTGGGGATCGTTGACCTGAGAAATAGCTTCACGCGCAAGCACAGACGATCGTCCTGTGGTCCTCGTGCAGCTAGAGTACGATCAACGAGGGCGTGCAGCGCTGTGTCGAGCCGTTTCCACGTGTTCGGATAGTTATGGTGATTGCCGTTGGGATTCAGGACGATGACAGCGAGCCTGCTGGAGGTGATTGTTTGGAGGACCTGGGCGATATTATGGATTTGGTCCACGTTGAACTCCAGTTCCTGGAGCACGTCGACGTTTGCCAAATAGATGCCCCAGGGAAGATCTGCAATTCGAAGGGCGATCAGGGACATGAGTAAGTTTAGGACGACGGGCGGGACCTACTGCCGTGAACTCTGAGCTGGGTTAATGTCCCGCGCGATGCCGCCAGTAGATTGTTGATCTCCGTCATAGTCAGGCTCGTAATTACACAACACGTGTATTGGTGGGTTGCCTTTAAGTAAGGTGATAGCATGAATGGCCCAAGGCAGGAGGGACAACTAGTACACAAAAGACCGACCGCTGTGCGTCACGTCGATCTGGAGCTCGAGGTTGACTCCTCCCTTTGTGCTGAGAGTTTTCGACGGATATCCGGTATTGGGGCCGGATAGGATGCGAGGGTCCAAGAGCGACAGATCCTCAAGGTTCGTGAAGGGATGAAGGAAGGAGGCGAGGTTGTTGCTGTCCATCTGGCATCTCTCCAGCAACAAACGAGAAACGGTGGGCCCGAATTTCCCAAAGGTGGAGCGAATTTGCTCCCGTTGTAGAGGGAAGTTTGTGAGGTGTAGCACCCAGAGGTTTGGAAAAGAGGATATGCGTGAAGCAGCCAGTGCGAGGTCAACCGGGCGCGAGTCCCCAGGTTCCTGGGTAAAATGTAGATGGGTAATATGATGAGATGGGTCGCCTGTCCCCGGTCGAGTGCTCGAGCACCATCTCCGGAATCCGGTTTCGTTGAATTTTATCTTCGAGAAGAGATGCTCTTGGCTCCGGTAGGCCCATGTATGAGAGACCAACGAGCAAGCTCGGAGGGTATTGAGCCGCAGCACCGGATCGGGCCCCTCCGCGACCTCTCGTCGACTATGATGTCGGCGATCTCTTGAGGGATGGATGCGACCATGAAGTGATTATCGATGCTGGTCCGACTGCAGTGCGGAGGGGGTCGTTCTGGGGGTATGGAGGGATTCCTGACGGTTTGAGAAGACGGAGGTAAACCGGGCGGCTTGGACAACACGTCAACTTGACCCAAACATGTCAGCAAATCATCCGAACCTCACCAACTCCCCCCCACGTAGAGCTACGTGCCACCGAAGCAGCTCATCCAATATGGCTCCAAACACTAAACTCGTCACTTGCTCCCACATCCACCTCCACATGCGCTCCCAAGTGTCCGTCCCGTGTATAGAGTCCACGCGTCAACGCACACATAGCCGAACCTATGCTAAATCCAAACTGCCCTTCTCCAGAACTATTATGGGCGTGTCATCCCCCAAGAACTCGCAGACGAAACCATCGACAAGGTCGCGAAAGACTCGGTGTTAAGGCCTAAGGACCGTGACGTGCATGGATCCACCGGAGCCCAAAATCACCTCTTCTCGAAGGTGGACTTCGATGGTGGTAGATTTCACGATTGATGCTCAGCTGTTCGGTCTGGAGAAGATGGTCATTTTCATCTACTCGCCCCCGCTATCACGTTGGCCGCACCACTCGGACACGTATCCGGAACCACTTATCCGCGACGGCAGGTACTTGTCTTTTTTAACCAGGGAATTAAATTGAAAAACTACAAGACCCAGGACTTTCTGGCCGGGGATTCCGTCTGACTGGGCCGGACGAACGTGCCCTTATCGGAAGCGATACTTACTGACCAGTCTCGCTTGCCCAAATTCCGGCTCGGGGGCTGCCAGCCCCCCTTCAGTGCAACTCCCGCTGAGCGCAGGATTGCTGAGGAACGTGACATTGTCTGGTTTCCCTGTCGTTCAAGCCACGGAAGGCCTGAACTGGAGGTTCGGGATCTTGCACCGCTTTATCCTCTCACGGGAAACACAGGCATCCCCGCAGCTGAGGATTCTCGTGCTCGTGTGCACCGTTCTTTCTTTTTTCGGCTCCGTCAGTTGACGGAGGGACTGCATTTGTACAGAAGCGGTGACATTGGTTGGTTTAATGTCAGGGCTCGGCGCCCTGCACCCACCCCACCATATCTTCTGTACCTCGTGCTACTACATTTCTTTTATGGAACCCATCCGATGGCTCCTGTATCGGAAACCTTGCCCTGCCAACCGTGGTTTCGACCTCGCTATCCACCTTCGCATTGGCCTCGCCCACAGAAAACAATCGGCTCCGTGGAAGCCGGGATTGCAGGACGGCACACCACGCGAGTGTGCGCTGCTGCGCAGCAGTGGAGCCTTGGGTGGATAACGTACAGCTCACCTGACGTTGGCGCTATGAACAGTGCCGTCGTTTCTGGTCATACATAAGGCCGCCCCTTTGGTGGTTCCCCGATCAACACCAACATGAACGACCGCACCCTCTTACTCTCCCGAAACTCTTGCCTCCGTACCACCCTGATTGACGAGGCCACCGGCCAAGCCGTGTACGAGATAGACACACCCCGAAAGGTCTCGAAATGCGCCACGAAGATCAGAAAGTTCGATTCCCCAACCCAGCCTCCCCTCCACTGGAACGATGGCGGTAACGATTACGATTCCGGCGAGGACCGTGTTGGCAGGAAGGGTGCGTCCACAGGGGGCGAGCCGGAACCGATGGAACTCCCCGAGACCAGCGACGAGATGGCCAGGATCCACTGGAAATGGTCCTCGGATAACAGGATCATTTTTCGTGGAAAAATAACCACTCAGAAAGAGTTTCTTCCCGCTGTTGGGACACTGCGCGGGTAGGTCATCCCATCGCATGCCTTGTTAGGATCTGACCTGAGCCCACTTCTGATGTTAGGAGCTTCGCCTTTACTGGACCGGATGGCGTTCAGTACAGATGGGCAATGGGTGCGATGGGAATGAATTATCCCAAGGTACACTCCTTTTCGCTTTGTATGAAGCCTCAGCACTGATGCTTTGTCCAATTGCGTTACCAAGTTGGTCACTACGGACGGGAAGAAGACCGTGATCGCTCAATTTCATCGGGCACATCACATCTTCGACAAACGTAAGGCACGACTCGTGGTACGACCTGCGGGGATGCATATGTTGGACTATATTGTCTTGACGTTCGTGATCGTCGAGCGCAAGCGCAGGGATAGAGAGGATGAGGCGGCAGATATGGGCGGTGATATTGGCGGCAGTGTGTAGAAACGGGGGGTGTCGTGTACGGTAGAGGCCCCGACGTGGTCGTAGTAACGAGAACCGTTTTCATATTTAATCGTCAAGGAATCTTGATGTGGTCTCGTCTGTCCAACAGTGTTGCCGTCAAGAGTCACTCCGAACCACAGTTTTCCTGGTCGTGGGGGGCTCGGAGGAGCTATGGCACTGAGTACGATACCGGCTTCGTGGCATCGACCGATCCGTACATCGAGTTACCAAACCCGGTGATTTGCAATCACCCTCTCCTTGTTAGGCAGCCAGATCGGATTTGCCCGAGGTGTCGAGGTTCTCATGACTACCGCTTGCGGTCCACGACCGCGCCGAGCACGCCCAAGATATTACTTCAGGAAACCGCTGAACATTCCTCTTCACCCACCCACCCTTTCCACCGGCACGTGTATCATCCAGGAGTCTCAATGGGACCCCTCTCACCCCTCGACTTTTACCTCGCTAGCCCGGAGCTGGAGAGTCCGGGTAGATACCGACCTGGAGGATACCATCCGGTACATCTTGGGGACCTGTACTGCCAGAGGTACAGAGTGATCCGTAAACTTGGATTATGTGGCTATTCTACTGTTTGGCTTACCCGTGACCTTCAATCAACCGCTCAGACGTAAACTACCGTCGTCGTGAATTTCAGTTTATTATCTTACGACCATTCGTCACAACAGGCTCCAGCCACTGACAATCCCTCAATGATGCGGCCGATACGTCGCCCTCGAGTTCGTCGTGGCTGAGCTCACAGGCAGGAACAACGAGGTCAATATGCATCGTCACCTTGCGTCCCAGTCAGGGACACATCTCGGGTCCGATCACGTCCTCGCTCCCTTGGACCACTTCATGGTGCAAGGCATAAATGGAGAACATGGCGTGTTGGTGCTTCGAGTTGTTGGGCCTAATCTTGACGCCATGTTCGAAGAAGACCCACCCTTAATTCGGAAAATCCGCCTGCAATCCTTGACGCGTGGCGAAGGGGTCAACGCGGCACTCGCTCGACATATTACGGAAAGCTGTGCCAAGCCTTGGGCTGCGGAACGCGACCAAAAGTACACACTGACAGTACGAACGGATGGGTCATATGTTGACCGCGTAGAGGGTGGGGAGTGGTTGAAGATTGCACAGTAAACAACAAGAACATATCCATCAGTATATTGCATGACAAAAGTTCCTCCGAGAAGTAATAGACATTCTGGATAACAAGTGTTAACTGTAGGACGTGTTAGATAACGTCATTTTTGAAGTCACAACTAGACGCGACGCGAGAGACCCGAAGCACGTGATAAGCGATAGGCCAAGAGGCGGGACTTAGATCAGTAAGACCAAGGACGTGCGAGGATGAGCGGTCGTGGGAAATCCAACCGACGGCATAAGGTGATGGTGGAGTGTGATGCCAATCCTCATCCCCGTCCACATTTACGGTCTCAACTCTGCCATCCAATTTTGACGGTAATCCGTTGTCCATCTCTTCATCCCTCCCGATGCAGCGTCAACCCCCGATCGGTCCCGGCCAAGACAAAAAGTACGGTACCTTCGCCGGACCCGGTCGGGATGCCTAACACACTGTACTCCAGACCGGGGAACAGGTTCCATCGACCTCGCAGCGGGTTTGTATAACGTGTAGACGAATCGATTCCTCGGAATGGAGAGAGGCTACCTGATTATCGATGGATTTGTCATGTGGGGTCCGCTCAGACCCACAGCGCTTGGCAACACTTGTGGCTTGCGCTGGGCGAAACAAGCAGTAAAGCTTGGCGACATGGGCGGAGGTAATGGAGCCAACGCCTTCGTTTGATATGTCCCTCACCACCTTGTCCTCTCGCGGGAACACAAACATCTCCGTAACTGAGGATTCTCGCGCTTGGGCGCACCATTCTCCCTTCGTTCGGCTCCGTCAGCTGGCGGGAGGACTACCTGTGCACAGAGGCGATGCTATTTGCTGGTTTAATGTTAAGACTTGTCGCTCTGCGCTCGCTCTACCATATCTTCTGTACCTCGTGCTACTACATTTCCTTTATGGAACCCATCCGATCGGAGAACTTGCCCTGCCAACCGTGGTTTCGACCTCGCTATCCACCTTCGCATTGGCCTCGCCCACAGAAAACAATCGGCTCCGCGGGAGCCGGGATCCCAGGACGGCACACCACGCGAGCGCGTACTGCTGCGCAGCGGTTGAGCTTTGGGTGGATAACGTACATCTCACCTGACGTTGGCGCTATGAACAGTGCCGTCGTTTCTGGTCATACATAAGGCCACCCCTTTGGTGGTTCCCCGATCAACACCAACATGAACGACCGCACCCTCTTACTCTCCCGAAACTCTTGCCTCCGTACCACCCTGATTGACGAGGCCACCGGCCAAGCCGTGTACGAGATAGACACACCTCGAAAGGTCTCGAAATGCGTCACGAAGATCAGAAAGTTCGATTCCCCAACCCAGCCTCCCCTCCACTGGAACGATGGCGGTAACGATTACGATTCCGGCGAGGACCATGTTTACAAGAGGGGTGCGCCCACGGGGGGCGGGCCGGGGCCGATGGAACTCCCCGAGACCAGCGACGAGATGGCCAGGATCCACTGGAAATGGTCCTCGGATAACAGGATTATTTTTCGTGGAAAGATAACCACTCAGAAAGAGTTTCTGCCCGCTGCGGGGAAATTGCGCGGGTAGGTCATCCCATCATATGCCTTGTTAGGATCCGGCCCGAGCTCACTTCTGATGTTAGGAGCTTCGCCTTTACTGGACCGGATGGCGTTCAGTACAGATGGGCGATGGGTGCGATGGGAATGAATTATCCCAAGGTACACTTCTTCTCGTCTCGCACGAAGCCTCAGCGCTGATATTTTGTCCAATTGCGTTACCAAGTTGGTCACTACGGACGGGAAGAAGACCGTGATCGCTCAATTTCATCGGGCACATCACATCTTCGGCAAACGCAAGGCACGACTCGTGGTACGACCGGCAGGAATGCACATGTTAGACTATATTATCTTGACGTTCGTGATCGTCGAGCGCAAGCGTAGGGATAGAGAGGAAGAGGCGGCCGAGATGGGCGGCGATATTCACGGCCGCAGTGTGTAGAAGCAGAGAATGTCGTGTACGGTAGAGGCGACGGGGTCGTAGTAGCGAAGCTCGACAAGAGAACCGTATTACATGTTTAGTCGTCAAAGAATCTTGATGTGGTCTCGTCTGTTCAACGGTGTTACAGTCAAGAGTCACTCTGAACCAGTTTTCCTGGTCGTGGGGACTCGGAGGAGCTATGGCACTGAGTACGATACCCCGGCATCGTGGTATTGACCGATCCGCACATCGAGTTACCAAACCCGGTGATTTGCAATCATCGTTAGGCAGCC
>Ga0307517_10007668_pt1 | contig 15683 bp, 6 predicted proteins | sample 23_EM_MG_FD_194515 | JGI IMG/M metagenome (GOLD analysis project Ga0307517, IMG submission 194515) | Populus trichocarpa ectomycorrhiza microbial communities from riparian zone in the Pacific Northwest, United States - 23_EM | ecosystem: Host-associated > Plants > Roots > Unclassified | place...
TCGTGATTCATTAAAAAAAAAAAGGGTCTACAATTGAAGGTTTTTATATATCAATAAAAATGGTCTACAATTCAAGGTTTTTATATGAATTACCCAAAATCCATAATGTTATACAAAAACAGCAAAAAAAGAAAAAAAAAATCTGGTGCCAAAGAACTAAAAATAGCTTTGATATATGCGTTCAGTACCATGTCCCGACACAGCATTGCTGACTTTCCCTGTCTCCTCTTCTGTCGTTGCTGCAAATGGGAGGACGGGTTGCTATTGCTGTAGAACTCAATTTGTACAGTTGTCGATTTGTATTTCTTCGTTGGATCGGACAAAATTCTACTCCGATGTCCATAGGAATTGATATCTTCCTAGAAAAATTTATGACACAAGGCATTTGTCCAGTGGAAGCGATGACTCGAGGGTCGAAAAAGCAGTGTGAAAATCAGGAGAATTCCTATGGACACAAACTCCACCTGGTCTCCACATTCCATACAATAATATATAATTTAGTTGAGTTTAAAATTAAAAAAAATTAATTCGGATGAATTTTTATTACCAATATCAAACCATTTGAATATATATGGAAAATATTGTTTTACCACCATTGTGGATTACACAATGTTTTTTTTTTTTTTTTCATTTTGACCCTTTTTTTTCCATTGGTTATTGATTTTTTTATTTAGTCATTCTATGATATGTTTATGGAGGTTTAAAGTTAATAATTTATTTTAATTTGTCTTTTATATGGTAATTCTAGTATAAAAAAATATCCAAGTATCGGGTTAATATCAGAAAAATATCAAAGCATTGTGGTGTGATCTATTTTTTTTAAAAAAATAGTTAAATAAAAAATAATTTAAAAAAACTAGGTTAATAAACTTTGTGGAGTCAATGACCCGGTTTGCGGGTTTAGCAGGGTATTTTTTTCTAATTGAACTCGATTATGTGATTATCTATTCTTCTTTTTATCATATAGTTAAAAAAATAATTTTAAAAAAACATGTTATTAAATTTTAAAAAGTCCATAGGTCTGTTGACGGGTATGACGAGTTTAACCCTTTTTTATTTTTTATTTTTTTCAATTTTATCCTTTGATATTTGACTGATTGAGAGTTGAGTTTTATAATTTATTTCATTTTGCTTTCTATAAGATTATCATAGTCTTGAAAAAAAAGAATTTCGGTATTGGTTTGACGCTTGATTTTGCGATTGTCCACTTTTGTTATCATATAGTTAAATAAACAATAATTTAGAAAAAAAAAACAAGTTCTTAATCTCAATGGAGTTCATTACCCCGTTTGCAGGTTTGATGTGTTGACCCGGGTTATCTAATTCACCGGTTTGATGGGTTTACCCATCAAACCTAATATGTTTTTTTTTTAATTTTTGGTCCTTTAATTTTTCTAATTATTTTTTTTTTACTTTTATTCAATATTGGATTGGTTGAGAAATGAAATTTATGGTTTATTTTGTTTAACTTCTATAGAATTATCACGATCTCAAATAAATATTTTTTTAAGGTTGATACTTAATTTTAAAAACATATAATGTTATAATAAAATTTAAAAAATAATAATTTTAAAAAACAACAGAGTTATTTAAAATATTAAAATCCATAACCTATGTCGCAGGGAGACCAAAGTCAATCCAATCTGGCATTATCTTAATATGAAAAATTGTTGTCTTGAAGTTTTTTTTTAAAATTATATCATATTTTTACCGGTCATCCAAGTTATCTTTGAATCTATTAAATTGAATAATTCACTTTCGGACCAGCTCTCACATGGTTTAATTCGAAACTCGAGCTAGGCAAGGAGTCGGGTTAACAGATTTCAAGATCAAATTGCTTGATTAGATTTAATGATACTGCCAAAAAAATATCCATACTCTTAATATTTTTTTAAGTTTAGAAAAAGAACAATTCAACCTGCAGCAAAGCCCAAACGAATATGATAGTATAAAACTAAAAGAGAAAACAAATTCATTATGCATGCAGACACATTTTATTATTCACTATGATAACATAATTACCCTTTTGCCCTTCAAAAAAATAAATGGTCTTGATTTTAAGGGTATTTTAATATTTTTAAATGACCATTTAGTCATTAAAGGATTGACCATGAGTATATGTGTCTTTTATAATTTTAAATATAGTAAAATAATTCAATTACCCTTTAAGTTAAAGTTTTTGAAAGTGGCAAACAAGGCTATTTTTATCTTTTATAAACATGGTAAAATGACAACTTTTCCCTTGAAATAAAAAAAATACGACTAGAGGCCTTCTGGTCTTTAACAATAGTTTTTTTTTGTTATTACTAATTATATGAAGGATAATTTGATCTTTTCTATAGATTAAATATTATTTTAATAAAAATATTATTGGCGCGCAGGAGGTGTTCATGAACTTCAAGCAACGTGTGTGGTTCTTTCTGGAGACCAAAAATGTTTGTTCATTGTGTCGTTGAAATTGCCTCCGTATCCTTTTTTTATTGGTACAATGCATGTCGATGGTAGTGAGACGGTTTGTTGTTGGTGAAGTTTTTTTTTTTTTTTTCTTTCTCTCTTAAAAATTATAATTTGATACTCTTTGTTGTTGGTCTTTTAATTTCATTCCTTATTTTTTTTTATTTTTAATTTTAATTTTTGATCATTTTATGAGAGTTTTATTTATTTTAATTTCATTTTAAATCTCAATTTATTATATATTATTTTTTTAATTGGATTATTAAGATATTATGTTTGGATCGGGCCCATTTTCAATCCTTTTGTTCCTTTTTTTCATATATAAAAAAAACTTATTCGCTGGGCACCATTTTTAATCTAGGCCCAACTCAGCAATTTTTGGGTGGATGCATGCCCACAAATCCACCAATAATATTCAATAGAAATTGATTCCTAATTCTTAAATTCTTTTTAATTCATTACAATTTTTTCCCTTAATGTTTATTTAAAATATCGTTGACTAGCGAAAATAAAAAACGGAGATATAAATAATATATTTTCTTATTATTTTTATTTTGAAAAATTATAAATTTAATTTAAAAATATATTAATTTTATAATTTTTTCTCTTTTACTCTAACCAATCACTTCTATATTTATCTCTTTTTGTTATAAAACATTAATAAATAGAACTAAATAAATAAATAAATTATTTAATCTGCCTTTTTTGTCAAAAAAAAAAAATTTTTTTTCTCCACTGGATAACATAAAGCTACAGTTTAAGTTATACTCGACGCGGCAAGTTCCCATTGGCTAAAGAAACTCAACCCACAAAATCAACTGTTTCATCTACCAGTCTTCTTCTAAAGAGAAAAACTGAGTTCATCACCGAGTTAATCACCCAGTCATGACCCAACAAGACACTCTCTTTTCTCTTCTCACTCCTCTAAAAGCATTCCATTGCAACACCAACAGAGACCCACAAAACCATCTCGCTCGATACACCTCCCCTGACTCAGTCCCAACTCAGTTGCCATGCTTAAAAATGGCAAGCTCAAGCTCCCTGACAAGCTCGGTGGTTTGGTCTCTGGTTTTGATGACAAAGAAATGAAAAATGGAGGGTCCGACCCGGTTCTCGAGTCCGGCGAGGAGCTTGAGATCATGGAGCCTAATGGGATTGAGTTAGGCCACAAAGAAAATGCGTATGAATTTGATGATTTGGTTAATGATACAGATGTGGATAACGAAGATGCTTTTAGGACCCGAAAGAGACCCGATAAAGATGGGTCGGGTCAGGTTTCGGTTATGGAGGTCATTGCAGCTGATGAGAAAAGGTCTGATGTTGAATATGAGGTCAGAATGTGAAATGTTCTTTTCTTGTTTTTCTTCTTCTTGTAGTTTATAATGTGGGTTTTAGGGTTGAAGTTGAATTTTTGGGAGAATTCTTTAGGGTCGTAGCAAAAGGTTTATGGTCAGGGGTAGGCTTCTGGGGAGTGTTTGGTGCTGAGAAAATGATAGGAAAAGGAAAGAAATGTATGTGTGGTTTGTGATTTTCACTTATGTTTGATTTATAAAAATTCATATTTTTATTTTGACAAGAATATCTTATTAGGGTTTTGTTGTTTCAGCCATCTTTTATTTTAGGCCAACCTACATTTGTTTTCTTGCTTGTTAATGGATTATTCATCTTTCCATTTTGTTTTGTGGCTAGCTCTCTCAAAAGGAGATAAATTTGGAAAAGCTAAGGAGGATTGCTAGTATGGGGCTTCCTGATGGAGGAGGATTGAGGGCAACAGCTTGGAAGGTACATAGCTTTTATTGGTGGATTATTTTGTTTGCACTGTTGGTTAGTGAATTTTATTATTATTTGATATGGATTCTATGCCAGCTTTCGGAGTAGTTCTGTAAGTTTGCAGTGATAATAATGTCACTTTTATCATACTGAAATGCACCAATTGCCTACAGAATTGAATAAGTTCTGAAGATTTTCCTCCGTTAATTCAGAAGTTCTCGCAGAAATTTGTCACTAAAACCATGATTGTTGCCTGTTATGGAGGGAGTGACGGTATAGTTTGGTAAATTATGGGAAACAATAGAAATAGCTACGACAGAGTAGAGTTTGGTTTGGTAATATGGTGGGGAAATGTATTAGTTTGATGAATTATGTGAAGCAATAGACACAATTATGACAGGGTAGAATTTGGTTTGGTAACATGGTAGGGAAAGCTTGTCTTGTTTGCAGCTCCATTTTCCTTGTAGAAACTAAATTTATCCCATTACTCTTCTCACCTGTGTGCTAGTGAACCGTAGAATACTGAGCGGTTGGCTTCAACACTTTCTTATTATCAAGAAACAATAGAATTTCTCTTTGGTTGTTAACCTAAAAAACACTCTACCTGAGAGCAAGGGATTGAAGAATTTTCGAGAAAGTAAGGAAGGGGTTGAGGATGATCTAAAGGCAATAACAATGAGGCTTTCAAATCTCTAATATACCCAGCTGCTTCCTTCCAGCTTAAGCAAGATCGAATTGGTTATAGAACACACTAAAGTTCAGATGCACAAAGTAAGAACAATTAATGCATTACTCACACTTTATTCCTGAAATCTCAGCTACAAAAGGTACTTTTTAGCACTGTTCATAAATCAATAAACTTACAGAAAGAAGCACTAACCTAATAGGAGTTTCAGGGCTTAAAAGGTCCTGATCAATAGCAAAAACAGTGAACTGATATGATTCCTTCCACATCTTCTCCTCAAGCAAGTTCATTTTGGTGGTCCGCTTCTATCAGGAGTAACGTCTCATTTGGTATTCTTGACAATATATGTCATGTTCATGATTCGGAATGCTGGAGATCAGAGAGCGTTATCACCTTGCCTCAACAGTTATGTATACTGCTAATGCTGTCTGGATGAGAATATATTATTCTAACAACTAAACTTAGAAGAATAAAGTTACTGGGTTGTTATGAAATAATAGGACTACATGTTAAAGTTAATTGAATTATCTATAGTCTACAAATCATAGTCAAATTGAATCGCTTGCATATAAAAATGACAGCTTTAATCATTTAATATTTCTTTTTAAGTGAATATGACTCTTGAACATCCTTAAATCTTAATTTCTGGCAGCTACTCTTGGGTTATTTATCTCCTTCTCATGATTTGTGGGAAAAGGAGTTAACCGAGAATAGACAAAAATATGCTATGCTAAAAGAGGAGCTTCTACTGAGTCCTGTAAGTTTCTGACTGCTCTACCTTCACATCTTAACTTAGTTTCTTAATTTAGTAATAACTGGTTTCAATGTTCTAATCAAAATATTGAATCTAGACAGTCAGAGTACACCAGGGTAAAAGAAGATGCTATGATTTCTGCTGAGCTGAGTGGCGAACATGATGATGCCGGACCACTTAAGCGACAAGGAATTTCTCATGGAGATCACCCCCTGAGTATTGTTAAGGCTAGTGCTTGGCATCACTACTTCAAGGTAAATTCTCCACCATTCTAAGGTGCCTGGAAATCCTTGTGCTAAGTTATAGCTGATGAGCAACACTGCATTTATAGCATACAGAGATTGCAGAACAGATTGATCGTGATTTGCTGCGCACACATCCAGATATGAAATTCTTCTCAGGGGAGTCCTCATTCAGTAAGAAAAATAGGGTATTTCTTGCCCCCCAATCCACTCTTCTGCTCTTTCATTTCTATTCCTTTTGGTTGTTGAATCTTTGTTGATGCTATAGTGCACGCCATAGTCCTTGTTCTCCTTGATGAAAACCTCTTTTCACTCAAATCCGCAGCCACTTGATGAAATTCATCTTTTGACAAGTTGCATAAAACAACAAATTGTATTCATTGCAGCTGTAGCAGTTGTAGTTTAATAGTAAACGAGAATGGATTCTCTCTTGACAGAATCCTATGATATATTTTCCGTCTGCAGGAAGCAATGAGGAAAATTCTTCTTCTATTTGCAAAACTAAATCCTGCCATTCGTTATGTTCAAGGCATGAATGAGGTCTTGGCGCCAATATTCTATGTATTTAGCACCGACACTGATGAACAGAATGCTGTAAGAAATAAAGTCTGCTTTTGGTTCTTGCTTTAGATCTTTGTATTTCTTGTTGATAATATGATCCTGAAATCATGAAGACACAATGTCATTCAACTGAATCCTTTCCTCACTAGAATCCTTTCTACCATTTAGTTTTTCATCTTTTGTTTATTTACTATTTTGGCACGTTAATAAAACTTCTAGAGATGTTGTCGTCTCATAAGAAATTCATATGTTTTTTAATGGATAGTACGGGTGGTTGAAATTTAAACTATTAGGTACAACAATTCATTCATAGAACATGGGACACAAGCTTCATAACACTCATCAGCTCACACCTCCATATTTGCCAGCCAGTTGGATAATAAATGTGAATTGAAAGATTCCTGTAAAGGTGAAACTTGTGTAGTTGAGAAGTTCAGACAGTCCTAAACAGAAGGCAATTCTTTTCACAACCTTAGTCTATTATGCAGGTAAATGCAGAAGCAGATAGTTTTTCTTGTTTTGTTCGATTGCTGAGCGACTCAGTGGATCACTTCTGCCAACAGTTGGATAATAGTCCAGTTGGCATCCTCTCCACTCTTTCCCGCTTGGCAGAATTATTGAAAGAAAATGATGAGGAATTGTGGAAGCATCTTGAATTCACAACCAAGGTAAATATTTTCTTACTAAATGTGATTGTGATAGATGCACGTTTAATTCTTAATTGTTGGATAAATTAAATAAACTTTCCATAGTTCTGAGTGCCTTGGGCCAACCATGTTAGTACCTTTTCTTCTGTTTAGCTGGGAACTATGCTAAAAGGCCATTTGAGATTCTGTTCATCATATTTGAATCAAGTGACGTGAATCTTGGAAGCTTACGCCATCTGTTCAAATGAGCAGGTTAAGCCACAATTTTATGCATTCAGGTGGATCACTTTGCTACTCACTCAAGAATTCAACTTCCAATCCATTTTAAGAATCTGGGATTCTCTTTTGAGTAATCCTTTCGGGATTCAGGTACCTCAATCCCTCTCAATCTCTCTTCAGACTAGCTAACGATAACTAAGCACTTTCACTCCTTTCCAATATCTTGTGGTGACTTAAACAAATGTTCCTCACGGGATGCAAAATCAAATCTGTGCAGGATATGCTATTGCGGATCTGTTGTGCTATGCTATTATGCATGAAAAGCAGGCTATTGAGTGGTGATTTTGCAGCTAACTTGAGGCTTTTACAGCACTATCCTGACATCAACATTGAACACCTTCTCCGGGTAGCTCAGGATTTAAGTGCAGATACTTCATCCTACAGTTTGTCTTTGTAAATTGAACTTGTTATGGTTCTTTGTATACAACTGTTTTGCATAACAAGTGCTGTATTTGACCAAACAAGATATTGAGGTATTGCTGCGAGTTTCTTTCTTGAAGTTTTTGCCTTCCATCCTTTTCAGCTGAAATAAGCATCAACTATCTCTAGTCTTTAAAGATTAAGCTGTCACACCATCAAAAAAAAAAAAAAAAATCCAGCAGAAATCAAGATATGACTATTTATTTTGTGCGAGAGCCCAACTTTAAAGACTAGAAAATTAGATATTTGATGCTTATCTAATTTTTAAGCTGTCACACAACAAAATTAAAAGGCTCAGATTAATTACTATAACTGGCCACTTTGATCATAGATGGATTAAGATCTTAAATAAAGACCACAAAACTTGACAGAGATTATAGGAACTCGGAGGCTGGCGAAGTGTTTTTCCCCCCATTCCTTCTCTTCTGCAGTTAATGATATAAAGTAAAAACAATCACTGTAATAGCAAACATCAAATCTAATTTTGGATGCTATTCATGGTACAAGCTCTCAATAGGAAGCGACTGGTGCTGAACGTGTCCTAATGGACACGCTTGGGGACCTCTACTTCTGCAAGACATCGTTAGACCATGACTAGCCAGTCCACTTGCACGCACATCCCATTACTTAGGATCACCTGCAACAGGAACATTCAGTGCTTACTGTAAGCAGGAGATTGTTAGACCATGACTTGCCATGCCAGTTGTGTCCCTGTCCCATATTTAATTGGAACTACCTGTAATAGGTATTGGGTAGGATCAGTTTCTTGTCTTAATTCGTTCGTAGCAACTTACTGCCCAGGCCGAGCTAAACACAATCCATTTCACGTGGTGGTAATTTTCATTTTCTTATCAGGATTCAGAATGAAGACTGGTCTTTAAGCAGTCTGACTTTTTGGTTGGTCCATATATAATAAAACCTTTGAACATGCCTTTTCATATTTTATAAGTCTACACAGCCCCGTCCCTGTCATATCTATGAACATAGTTGTCAGATCGGTATCAGAGATTGATGTAGAAAACCTTGGTGGGCAACTTGTAAGTCATTAGATTAACTTATGAATCACCAAGTCAATTCTGACCAATCATTTTTCTTATAATGGAATTTCTAATTTTTTTTTATAAATCTCTTGGAGTTAGATCTAGTCCAAGTTTAGCTAAGTCAACTAAGTTATTAGAAACTTGCTACGTCAACTAGGTTTTACAGGGTTAATTTTCTTTTTAGGTTCAATTTGACACCTAATCTGGATCATTTCGAGTCATGAATTTCTTAAATCAATCTTCGAGATAGACTGGGTTTAATGACGGCTTAAGAATGAGCATGTGTTCAGTAATCCCATTTGTTGGGTGTTTTAGAAGAAAAGACAATATCTATAGAAGCTTAAAAAAAGTGCAAGGTGTCTATTAAAAGTATTCAGTCTAGAGGAAGCCAGCTGGTTTGAGAAACTTCGTTGTTAGCTTCTACTCTGGGAATTGACTTTTGTCAATAGCATTTAATTGAAGAAGTAAATGAGGCAAAATTAGGTATCGCAGAAAACATATCACACAGAGAAAACGTAACCCTGTTATGGTGAAGAAATTTGCAGAAAGCAAAAATGGATAGGGGATTCCCTTGTGCCTAACAGATTATAAAACAATTACAAAGCAATAACAAATGCAATGTATCTTCTTTTTGGAGTTCAATTTCCCTTTCTGAGTCCTAATCTTAGCATGATCAGCCTATATAATTAAACTAGAATTTTTCATGCATCAACAACCAGTCAATTACTTGTGGTTTAGGTAAGGTTTCTTTGTAATATTTCATGCCTGTACAACTTGTTTAGTTGGTGCCAGCATCAGCAAAATTAAATTAAGATCAACTTTCTGCATGAGTTTGCTAATGTCCTTCCTGCTACCTGCTGAAGCATTGTTGCCACTATTTTTTATTGCTTCAACTTTGGTTTAAAGAATTTGCACTGCTTATCTTCACGTTAAGAACAACAACAGTAAACAATTCATTGTTCTTCTCATAATTTAGCTTCTCTTGGTCCTGGTCTTCTGCGTTATCTATGAGTATTGGTGCCTTGTCAGGCATCATTCATACTTGTTCAAGATCTTCCACTTTACGTTACCAGAACAATGGAGCCTGTTCTGCTACATGGAACCCTTCACGTGACTATCTACGAGGCTTGTAGGGTTTTTGGTTCAGGGTGCAGCAAGTTTTGTTGCAAGGTAAGTTCCTAATCTTCTGAGATTTGTAAAGATATTTTTCATTAGGTTGCAGCAAGTCTTGATGGAAGGTGTGTTCTCCATCTTGTGAAATGATATTTTACTGTTTTATATCTTAAATTAACCATGCTAAACAACCTTGTATAGTTGTATATATCTTCTTCCTGTTTTTACATATGAACTTCTTGCTGATTTAATGGCTAAGGAACACAAATTCTGAACTTATTTTATGGTGACAAATTAAGCATCTTCTCATTTTTTTTTAGGTGTATGATTTTCTAGAATCTATTTCCATGATGATTTTTAATATGTTGGAAAGGGAATTTTTCAATATTTTGTGAATTACCTGGTGTGTTCTGTATTAGAAAACTATTTTCCTTTTCTTTTCCAGTTTTTTTTTTCAATGGAAAATCGGGAAGCTTGTTCCTTTGATGGAAAGGAAGATGAATTGTTCCAAAAAAAGAAGGAAATATATCAAGATTAAAATTATTTTTATAAGAAAATCAAAATCATAATTTGTATTAGTCATCTTAATATTTTGTATTTGTAATAATCTAATTATAAAATACAAAATATTATTACATTCAAATTAAAAATTATCATGAAAAAGTTATATTGTTAACTCAAAAAAATCTTTATATTAGAATTATAATAAAAATTAAATACATGATAGTAACTAAATATGAAAATATTGTATTGTACATGTCTTTTTTTTTCATTTAAAAAATAGTGGAAAACTTGTAAAGAAAGGCTTTGGAAAACTTCTAAAATATGTTTTGTATAAATTTCAAAAACTGAAAAACTAGTTTTTCAATTTTTTGGATCAAGAAATATTATATTTGAACAGGAAGTTTCAGCTTTCCTTGACTCTAGTTTTCCAAAAAATAGGAGTATCACTTTATTTCTCTAATAGTTCCTGATAATTTTTTTCTGTTCTCATCTCAACATGTGATTCTTTTTTCTACCGATTTAATTCGAAACCAGAGTTCATAAAATGTAAATGATGTTTCCTGCAGATATTGGAAAACATTGATAAGACTGTTGGATTTGGAAAAGGCTTCTGTAAACTATATGCTGGAATTTATTTAGAAGAGACTAGAGTTGGCAGAACTAGATTGTTAGAACACCCTCACTCCGATCCGCAATGGTTTGAGTCTTTCCACATTTACTGTGCTCATATAGCATCTAATGTTATATTCTCCGTCAAAGAAGATAATCCTATTGAGGCAGTTGTGATAGGGAAAGCTTATTTGCCTGTCGCTGAACTCCTAGATGGAAAAGAAGTAGAGAAATGGCTTAACATTCTGCATAAAAACCATAGACCCCTGCATAAAGGTTCAAAGATTCATGTAAAAGTGCAGTTCTTTGATGCCACTAAACGGCATTATTGGTCTAGAGGGATTGGAAGTCCTAAATTTCCAGGTGTCCCATACACATTCTTTAGTCAAAGAAGTGGTTGCAGAGTCACTCTTTACCAAGATGCTCATGTTCCTGATAAATTTGTTCCGAAAATCCCTCTAGCTGGGGGCAAGCGTCATGAACAACACCGTTGCTGGGAAGACATCTTCGATGCCATTTTCAATGCAAAGCATCTTATTTACATCACAGGGTGGTCTGTATTTACTAAAATCACTTTGGTAAGGGACCCAACGAGGCAAAAACCAGGAGGAGACATGATCCTAGGTGAGCTACTGAAGAAAAAGGCCAACGAAGGTGTTAGGGTCTTGATGCTCGTTTGGGATGACAGAACTTCAGTGAAGTTGCTTAAGAAGGATGGATTGATGGCTACACATGATGAGGATACAGGGAGTTATTTCCATAACACAAAAGTCCATTGTGTTTTGTGCCCTCGTAACCCTGATAATGGACAGAGCATTATACAAGGCATAGAGATTTCTACAATGTTCACTCATCACCAGAAGACTCTGGTGGTGGATAGTGAATTGCCTGGTGGAGAATTACCAAAGAGGAGGATCGTGAGTTTCATTGGTGGTATTGACCTTTGTGACGGGAGATATGACACTCCATCTCATCCGATTTTCAGGACTTTGGATACAGTACACCACAACGATTTTCGCCAGCCTAATTTCACAGGTGCCTCAATTCATAAAGGAGGACCAAGGGAGCCTTGGCATGACGTTCATTGTCGGTTAGAAGGATCCATTGCTTGGGATGTCTTGGTCAATTTTGAACAGAGATGGAGAAAGCAAGGTAAGGAGGACTTGCTTCTTCAACCAAGAGAACTTGACTGCATTCTTACACCTCCATCTCCTGTTATGCTCCCCGAAGACCATGAAACGTGGAATGTTCAACTGTTTCGGTCTATCGATGGTGGAGCTGCTTTTGGCTTCCCTGAAGCTCCTGAAGATGCAGCCAGAGTCGGACTCGTCTGTGGGAAGGATAATGTCATTGATAGAAGCATTCAGGATGCTTATATCAATGCCATTCGGCGGGCAAAAAATTTCATTTACATTGAAAACCAGTACTTCCTTGGAAGCTCATTTTCCTGGAAATCAAATGACGTAAAGGTTGAGGAGGTTGGTGCTTTGCATCTTATCCCGAAAGAACTTTCATTAAAGATTGTTAGCAAAATTAAAGCTGGAGAGAGATTTTCTGTCTACGTTGTCATTCCAATGTGGCCAGAGGGCATTCCAGAAAGTGGTTCCGTTCAAGCAATATTGAACTGGCAAAAGAGGACGATGGAGATGATGTATAGCGATATAGCTGAAGCTCTCCAGGACAAGGGGCTTGAGGCAAATCCAAAGGACTACTTAACATTCTTTTGCCTTGGCAAACACGAGAGAGAGATGCCCGGAGAATATGTTCCTTCAGAGAGACCTGAACACAATTCAGATTACAGCAGAGCTCAGAAAGCTAGGCGGTTCATGATCTATGTTCATGCCAAGATGATGATCGGTGAGCTTTTCAATACCTGAAATCTCCTTTTCTTGGAAACTTCTATCAATACCTGAAAACATTCTCATGTTTTCCAGAACTTAACTCGTACAGGTCCTTTGAATTCCAGGAATAGTTTACTTTTAGGTCATAACAACATGCCAAAGTCGAATATTCTTACATTTTGCAGTTGATGATGAATACATAATCACTGGATCTGCCAACATTAATCAACGATCAATGGATGGAGGGAGAGATACAGAGATAGCAATGGGAGCCTACCAACCATATCACTTAGCCACCAACCAGCCTGCCAGGGGCCAGATTCATGGCTTCAGGATGTCATTATGGTATGAACACCTAGGCCAGCTTGATGACACTTTTTGCCATCCTGAGAGCCTGGAATGTGTCCGAAAGGTGAATCACATTGCTGAAAAGAATTGGCACCTCTATTCATCCGAGGTATTGGACGACGATTTACCAGGCCATTTGCTTGCTTATCCCATTGGAGTCACCAGTAATGGAGAGCTCACAGAGCTTCAAGGGACAGAATTTTTCCCTGGCACCAAGGCTCGTGTTTTCGGGTCAAAATCTGAGCTGCTCCCTTCAATCCTCACAACTTAGATATTCTCTCTAATTCATGACCTTGTATCTAGTCAGCAGTTGCCTGTACATATTTAAAATTGAAAATCCTGTGTATTGATGTTGTATCAGAAATCTTTTCCATTTGTTCTTCCAAGAGAGTAACATGAATAGTTTGTTTTAGCGTTATTTTCAAATTATTTTACGTTTCAAAAAGCATAAATTTGTTTTTTAGATATTTTTAGATGGTTTTGATATATTAGTATAAAAAATAATAATAAAAATATTATTTTAATCCAACTAAAATTCGAAAACGCTTTCCATTGCAATATCTAAGCACACAGACCGCTAGATATAAAACCTTATTCCTGATAAGTTATAAAACCAAAATGTCGTCTCAGACGTTTTGTTTTGTAGTGTATATTAATAGAAAAATAATAAGAAATCAATCAAGAAATCCTAGTTGATAATTTGAGATGTCGGCCGTGTGTTTAGTTAGATTCATAGACATAATCAATTGGTGGAAAAACAAGTCTTTCTCAGCACACTTGATGAAGACTAGTGCTCTAGGCTTGGAAATTCCCATCATCAGCAAGATTTTCCGAGCAACATATTAGGTGGGAAGGTAAAAAATCGTGTGGAAAACTGTCGGCAATTTTGTCATTCAATCCTATTTTCCTAGTGGACCTCTCTTTCAATCTCAAAGGTCTAATCCTCGCAATAATGATGCCACAGGAATTATGTGCTCTGTGCTACGCTTGTTTTTGTATTTAAAATTGTATGTGGGTATATTTTGAAAGGTATATTTAGTTTAAAATGATATCAATTTATATTTTATTGTGTTTTATAATGATTTTAATATCTTGGGATCAAAAATAAATAAATAAAATTATTTAGATATATTTTCAAATAAAAACCATTATTAAAAAACATCATACTTCATGATATCAACCATGAACACGATCATCTTCATTCATACAATATGTGGCTTTGAGTGGATGAAAGATCACATTCTATCTTCATTTAACAGATTTTCGTTATATTTGTGCCATTATCATGATTGTTCTTTCAAGGAGAAGAAAAGAATCAATCAGAGTGCTGTTGAAGCACTGTAGATCCACTTTAGTATATGCCTTTTCCAATACGAGTATTTCCTTTTCTTGGTAAGATTTTCTATCATGGGGTCTTGTTTTTATCACACTGTTAGGGTTACTGCTGAGTTCCTAATCACGTGCTTTTCTCTTGGATTCTTCTCTTTCCATGGCTTACGAGTTCCGGTTCATCGAGTTCGGAACCATGATAATGGTTTTTGATGGATACCGACTCAAACCGATATAAATTTAGAGTTTTTCAATTTAAATCCGAATCAAACCTAATCCCATTTCTTCTTTGTATGTATACAATGAGTATATAAAATCCGATTAATAAAATTTAAATATCTAAGTTTTTATATTCTATGAGTGATATATATGATATAAATATAGTAAAGATTCGACTCATGAATACTATTCTAATTCATATTCTTGTTTATTCTTTCTCAATATTGTAAATTCATCTAATAAATACATTTCAAGGTTCGAGATCCCTCTAGAAATAAAAGGTGTAAAATATTATTGGAATCTGAATGTGTGACCGAGCTTTTTTAATAAATTAATTCATTTTATTGTTTGAACCAACATCTTTTCTTTATTAGTTTATTGTAATGTGAAAAGCAAACTCTAATCCCATTTGCTCCAGAGTCATTGTCAACCTGATGAGCTAGGCATCTAAGAGAGAAACAAACCCCCCTCTTCTGGCATGGGATGATGCTCTGATACATCATGGATGACAGAGGCTGCCTTGCATTTAACCAGAAGAACATTGAAGCCAGTTGATCATGACTGCAGGAGGCACCGCCAGCAATCGCTTTCTTTAAAGCGTGAAAACACTCTCTTTGCTTCAGTTGTGTTTGAATTAGCCTTCTGTCTTTACCATAATAGTTATATTAATCTTCCATCATAATGGAAATCAAGCTCGATTGGCTCCTCCTCCTCCTCCTCCTCCTAATTGACAGAAACAAAATGGTGTTTGAAAACAATTGGATATTGGGGGCCAAAGAGAAATTCCTTGCGTTTAAAAGGGGCCATCTTGAACAAAAATGTAATTTTTTTTAAAATCCTTTGGCATTAAAAGAAAAATAACAAGAGG
>Ga0307517_10007669_pt1 | contig 15683 bp, 19 predicted proteins | sample 23_EM_MG_FD_194515 | JGI IMG/M metagenome (GOLD analysis project Ga0307517, IMG submission 194515) | Populus trichocarpa ectomycorrhiza microbial communities from riparian zone in the Pacific Northwest, United States - 23_EM | ecosystem: Host-associated > Plants > Roots > Unclassified | place...
GATGGAGGGAGAAACTTGATCCCTCAATCCGTGAGTTACCTTCGTAGAGATTTCCTTTCAAAACTCAATTGAGCGTGGATTTGATAGGTCGCGATCCCTGGACAGAGGCTGAGGACTTGAAGCTCCTGGAAGCCCTGGCAAAACACGGCAAGCGGTGGAACATCATTTCTGGGTGCATCAAGGGGAGACCAGCCGTCCAGTGTAGGAACCGATTTCTCAGTCTGCAGAGAGCTGGGAAGGTGTCGGAAGACGGACAAAGTTCCGCGAGCACCATTGCCGGTCGCAGCACTACCTCGGATACGGAAACAACAAAGGCAAGGGTCGCCATTCTTCACACATAGGACTTTGTGCTGATACACACCGGCAGAATGATGAACCCTCTGGTTACACCACGGCAGACACTGACATTCAGCCAGAACCCTCAACCCCCTCCGGTCTCTCGGCCGGGAGCCCTTTATCACCACCACCATGCCCTTCCTCATCACCTTCTCCTTCTCCGGGTCCGTTGCTCCCGGTGTGGGGCTCCATCTCGGTCGCTTCCTCACAGCCGCCGATTTCGATCGAAGGTCTGGAGTCAACCCAGATGCCCACAGATCCGCAAGGTACATCGGTGTTTGATCCTGCCGAATCTCTACTGAACGAACTGTTGTCCAGTGTTCCAGATGAGCCTCGGCTTTGCGGATGCGGAGTTTTTCGAGGATCAGAACCTGGGAATTGCTCCGAGCCTCGATCCCCCCTCATCTTCATCCATTGCACCCCCCTCGAGTATCCTATCTGAAACCTTCAAACTCGACGACCCCAAGTATACTACAACACCCCTCGCCTACTCCACCCTGCTATCCGCTGACCATCCGTTCACTTGGGGAGAGATGACGCCGACAGATGGTGTTGCGCCTGCGCAGACGACCCTAGATCCGTCGATGCTACTGATCCAGGAGTTCATGCAAAAATCCGCCACCCATTCTCCGACGATTTTCCCCTCGGGAGACAGCTCCTCGTTTGTCATGACATGTCCACTTCCCTTGTGTTCCCATCAGTCCAGCGAGCTGATCTCAATATGGCGGCACATAACCTGGGATCACTTGGGGGATACTAACAAGTATTCTAAGTCCATGACAGAGTTGGTAGAAAAGGTCGTGTTGGGTGCAGAGGAGAAATGATGACCCTGGCGTCCCGCGAAGCTCGGGATGACGTTGCGTTACAATTAATATTGTAGATTATATAGGCAAACACACATGGGTGTGTGTTGGGAAACAAGTAATCCGGTATCGCATCTGCTTGGGTGCCTGAGCATGTTGGAGTGGAGAGGAAGGATACGTAACGGACAACTGATACTAATGAAAAGTACAGTACTTACAACAATGTAATGCGGATGCCACTGTCGCCCATCAACAATCCTCCTGACCCCAGTGAGAAGGCGATCGACCCCGAGTTTTGGCGTGGATTGAGTCGAAGCGTTGGGTTCTCCACTCAAATCTCTTACCGACTCAGTTACTCCGTGGACGGATTGCTGATGCGCTTGCAGAGCGGTGCTCAAAAGCAAGGACGTACCGGAGACAACCCCGGGGTTTCCCCGCTGAAGGGTGGCTCCGCAGTCAAACTGAAGTGATGCGTAGTCAGAATGAATCGTACATGTGCCGTGCGCCCCGGTGGTCCTGATGATCGCGTGATTCCAATTTTCCCGGCCGGGTCCTCGATGCAAATCGCCCCGGAGAGGAAGGCGAAAGCTGTAACGCGATTGCGGTACTGGATCACCGCCGCTTACCGTTCATCAACAAACCCATACCCTCGCTTGTTCGGAAAGAAGGCCATCGACTCCGAGTTTTGGAGTCGATTTTGTGTCGAAGTGTTTAGTTCTCCATTCAAAATCTTCTATCCGACTCGGCGGACGGATTGCTGACGCGCACAGCGCTCGCGCAAGGACAGGGGGCAGTTCCTGATGGTGTCCTCCACATGGCAGACAAACAACCGCAGACCGTTCTCTGAGCAAGCCTTCCGTAAGGAAACTCTATTCCGGTGTGCGCACACTGCATGGCGCTTCTTCAGAGATGTTGCGATCGTGGGAATTTTCGTGACAACCTGAGATCGGCGATCGGTTCTATTTTTCTTTTCTCCATTTCGTCCTTAATGAACATTGTTGCAGAAGGTCGCATGTCGATAGACCGTTCTCTGTAGGATATAGCTCCAATTTGCCGATCGTATTGGGACCCGGCATCCCGGCATGATGCACGAGGCCGGACCTTGGTTCCGGATATATCTTACTAGCTGGCCACTCGCGAACTTGCCAGGTAATATTTAGTCTGAGCTCTCTGTACAATATCCATTGTGGTCTAAATTTGCCGAGTGGTGCTTACTGGAATTGTGCCCGGGCCCGCGCCACACAAAAACTCCCGTCCTGTCCGAACACCATCGTTCCGAACCTGCCGGGTAACGCTGGCTTGCACCGCACCCAGGACCCCCCTCCCCCTCGATCTTAAGTCGAACGTGATCTGTTGTGTCGAGGCAATCGAGATTGAGACGCCTAGGCCCGCATTTCTCACAGATCCTTCCCCCCAGATGCAGGAGCCCAAACTCCCAACGCCGCGCACTACCAAGTGAGCCTAAAGTCAACAGCGGTTGCACCCAATTGGCGGGAGGCAAGGTCTCTACACAGGGGCAAGCCGCCACACTCGGTTCGCCCCTCCAGCTCCGGCAAATGGGGGTGCACGACGTCTCGGATATGATGAGAGGGGGCGCCAGCCAATCACGAATGCTCATCCGACATTTGTATATAAATATTCCTATTATTGTGTCACTCACAAAAGTTGGCGACATACCCTCGACCTTGAGACGAATCGCGAGTGGTTTGCAACTCTGCAGACGGAAAAACGAGGAGGCTGTTCAGCTCGAGGTACGAACCAGCCAATGCCGGGGTGCCGGGGGGAACCATCATATTGCTGCCATGGTCTGGCGAACAACCTACGTGTTCACGTAGCGATGCAAACTGCTATAAACTGGCGGATCAACGACAACCAGGATGTCGAATAATACAGATTGAAGAAGAGTCACGAAGGTCTCGTTTGACTCTTGAGTGAGGAACGATCGAGTCCGAGAGTTCAATGTCCATGTGAACGCTTCCCCGGAATCTCTGAAGCAAGACCCGAGATTTATAGTCCAACGTCGCTACAAGGTCGCTAAACGGAAACAGAACTGTGGTGAACGAGTGTATGGTTGGGTCGGCTGAGCAGTAGCTCGGTCAGACGCGAAATGGGAAGCCGCTGGGGGGGCGGGAACTCCTTTCGCGATTTTAATCTCTCGAATCACCACATTAGGCTGTCCTCACTGAGGTACATAACCTCATTACTTCATCCCCCAAGGCCTCAACTTTAATTCTCAGACTGGATGGGAGGGGGGGGGGATTAGAAGATAAAAAAGCGGAATAGTGAGGATGTACTGCGGACCGCCAGGGCTGCAGAGGGGGATGCGCGATCCAGAATCTTACCGCGGATTGGCATGTAGGTACGATTGAGACAACGCCGCTGGGGGTCCAACGTTCTGCTCTGTTTCCACCGCAACGAGGCTACATTATATAATACAGTTTCACTATCCGCTGTCGTCACCAAGAGTAACTGTGGTCACTGATTTTGGAATAGGTTTTCAAGGCGGACAAGGTACTGGAATACCGGAAATTCTTCGTCAGCCGACCTCCCAACATCAACCGACACTCCTCTATCCTCCACGAAATACCGGATGGGTACCGTTATCTGTGGATAAGCGTTCTCTGGGGTGACGACGACATAATACTTTTTGATAGGCGCGGGGAGATGCAAGTTGTCGACCTTACGCAAACCTCCTATCTTCGCGTCGTGATGTCCGCTTCGTGTGATTTGAAACATGAGGAGGATGGGTAATGGCTCGCCGTCTGGGTGAACGATGAGCAGCGAGTCAATAGTGGGGAAATTTTTGGCTTCGGGACGGTAGTAGCAATTCTCCTCAAGATGGGTCGCTGTGGTCAAGGGATATTCGGCTGATGGGAGCGACTCGAGGGTTTTTAAGTCCTTCCGATGCCGGGAGGCGGTGTGGTTGTTGTAGATGAGGTTCGCGTCCCCCTTCCCGGAGCTGAGGATGGGGAATAATTGAATGGTTCCCCCACTCCTAAGTACCTGGTGCATCCGGAATTCGAATATCCATCCGGCGGCGGTGGCTGAGATCTTGCTGGCGGAGAACAGATCATAGTAGTACGCCATGTCATCAATTCGAGAGTGGAGATACTTGTCCCAAACCAGCTGGAATACCGCTAGCGAGGCGAAATCGACCTCGAAACTGTCGCGATCGGCCGGTGAGGGGAAGATGGTGATGATAATGTGGGAGAAGTCACTGGACTCGGGATCACGGACGGCCTGTTTCAGTGCTTCGGGCGGCGTTTTATCAACTGCTTCACGGACTTTCTTCATATAATCGGCCGGGCGGCGGGCGTGCATAATCATGACCCTAGGAGATGGGCGAAAGGTTTGGTAAAGGTCCCAGAGTTGGTGCTCCGTCGGGTTATTGGAGAGGAAAGGGCGACTAGTGAAAACGTGAGCATTGCGAAGCTCCAGGGGCTAGACCCACATACGCTTGGAGTATTTCCGAAATGGACCAGGGCTTCATGAAGAACCTCAGGCGATGGAGTTTTTGTTGCCACTCCTGTTTGGAACGAGGAGACATTCCATTAACGACGAAGAAGGGTGAGTGGGACTTGAAGATAGGGGTAGGTTCCTGGAGCTGCGGGCCCAAGTCAACGATGGCCCAAATACGGCGCTCACGTCGGGTCCATCGATTCGAGAAAGCGCTCAAGTTCCGATACAAAAATGAGTCCCGAAGGTTCGCCAACTCGAAGACGCCACCTTCGTGGAAGAGGACCGCGGAGTCGGGATTGATTTGTAGCACCGTGGGAAGCTTGAGTGTAAGACGGCGCATGAGAAGCCAGGCCAGAAAGACCGACTTTCCTGATCTGGTATTAGATGTTTGGAACGGTGTAGAGAGAAGGGGACAAACCAATGCCAGGCTGTCCACAAACCACAAACACGTCATGTTCTTTGCTGGATGACACAGCTGCTCGCTCGGCTTCCTCGTACTCGGATCGCACCAAGATCTTTCGAACATTCTTTTCCGCGTCTTTGGCTATGTCCATGTCGGCATCCGTGTATGGAATGTGTGTGGATTCGCCCCAGGGGTCGGGTAGGTCTATGGGAAACGATGCAACCGTATGCTTCTCGGGGACCGCCACGATTTCCACAGGGTTGGACCCTCTCTGCACATCTTCCAGCTCCTGGGACGACTCTAGCCCTTTCCCCCAAAGAAGATCTCTGAAGACTTTCCAGTATTTGGACCGAGTAGACTGCGAGATAAACTCCTGGGGAAGCCTAGCGATCGCTCCCTCCTGTTCTTCAATGTATTTCTCGAGATCGTTGAGGGACATGATAAGCGAGGGTGAGGGGAGACGAACAAATGTAAACTACCAAGGGACGTCGGTCGTATTTATAAGAGGTGGGGCCCTACCTCATCGATGACATCATTCCAGGCGTCAGATAAGGCTGGCGACACGCATACTTATTCGACCAATGACGTCGACGGTGACAGACCCGTGACAAAGGGCCGAAAACCCTTTTAATCGAGACAAAAACTTTATAACCAAGGATAATAAGCAAAGTCGAACGCGATCTGTTGTGCCAAGGTAATCGAACTTGTGACGCCTAGGCCCGCATTACCCACAGGTCCTTCCCCGCAGATGCAGGAGTACAAACTCCCAACACCGCGCACTACTAAAGTCAACGACGGTTGCAACCGGTTGGAGGGAGGCAAGGCCGCCACACAGGGGCGAGCTACCGCATTCGGTTTTCCCCTCCAGGCTCCGGCCAATGGGGTGCACGACGTCTCGGATATGATGAGAGGGGGTGCCAGCCAATCACGGATGCTCATTCGTCATTTGTATATACAGATTCCTATTATCATGTCACTCACAAAAGTTGGCGACATACCCTCGACCTTGAGACGGATCGCGGGCGGTTTGCAACTCTGCAGGCGGGAAAACGAGGGGAAAACCGGGTCGTCGAGCTGTTCAGCTCGAGGTACGAACCAGCCAATGCCGGAGTGCCGGGGGGGACTATCATATCGCTACCATGCTCTGGCGGACAACCTACGTGTTCACGTAGTGCTGTATACTGACGGACCAACGACAACCGGGATGTCGAATGTCACGGATTGAAGAGTGAAGATCTCGGTTACCTCTTGCGTGAAGAACGATCGAGTAAGAGAGTGACGTTGTCTTTGCCTGAGCGGCGGAGAATGACACGGTGCTCTTTCGACAACACCTCCACCTCCCCGCCGCTCTCATGTCGCCTCTTATATTCCAACGTCACTTTGAGATTACTAAATGGGACAGAGCTGTGTTGAACGAGTGTGTGGTTGGGTCGGTCGAGCGCTAGCTCAGTCAGACGCGGCGGGGAGAAGCTGCTGGGAGGGCGGGAACTCATTTCGCGATTTTAATCTCTCGAATCACCACATCCTGTCCTCCGCGAGGTATATAACCTCATTACCCCATTCCTCATGGCCCCAACTTCAACCCCCAGGCTGGGGCGGGGAAGATAAAATAGCGGAATGGTGAGCATGTACTGCGAACCGCCGGGGCAGCAGAGGGAGATGCGCGATCCAGAATCTGATTGCGGATTGGCATATGTAAGCATAATTGGGAATGTACAACGCCGCTGAGGGTTCAACGTTCTGCTCTATTTCCACCGCAACGGGGTTACATTATGTGATGCAATTTCATTATCTGCTGTCGTCAGCAAGAGTAAATGTGATCACGGTTTCCGGAAAAGGCCATCAGGATGGACAGGGTAGTGGAATACCGAGAATTCTTCATCAGCCAACTCTCCAGCATCAACCGACACTCCTTTATCCTTCTCAAAATACTCGATGGGCACTGTTATCTGTAGGCGAATACTCTCAGGTGTGACGACAACATAAAACTTTTCGATCGGTGTAGAGAAATCCAAATTGTCGACCTTACGCAAGGCTTCTATCTTCATATCGCGTTCTCCGCTTCGTGTGATTTGAAACATGAGGAGGATGGGCAATAGCTCGCCAGGTGGGTGAATAAGGAGCAGCGAGTCAATAGTGGGGAAATTTTCAGCTACTGGACGGTAGTAGTGATCCTTCTCAAGCTCGGTCGTTGGGGTCAGGGAATATTCGTCTGACGGGAGCGTCTTGAGGGTTTCTGGATTATCCCGATGCAGGGAGGTGGTGTGGTTGTTGTAGATGAGGTTCACCTCCCCCTCCCCGGAGCTACGGATGGGGAACAATTGAATGGTTCCCCCACTCCTAAGCACCTGGTGCATCCGGGATTCGAAGATCCATCCAGCGGCGGTGGCTGAGGTCTTGCTGGCGGAGAACAGATCATAGTAGTACTCCATGTCATCAATTCGAGAGTGGAGATGTTTGCTCCAAACTAGCTGGAATACCTGTTCCGAAGCGAAATCGACCTCAAAAAAGTTGCGATTGGCCGGTAAGGGGGAGATGGTGAGGATAATGTGGGAGAGGTCACAGGACTCGGGATCACAGACAGCCCGTCGCAGTACGTCAGGCGTGATTTTACTAACTGCTTCAAGGACTTCCGCCATGTAATCTTCCGGGTTGCGGGCGTACAGAATCATGACTCTGGGAGATGGGCGAAAGTCGTTGTAAAAGTCCCAGAGTTGATGCTCCGTCAGGTTGTTGGAGAAGAAAGGGCGACTAGAGAAAACGTGAGCATTGCGAAGCTCCAGGGGCTAGACCCACATACGCTTGGAGCATTTCCGAAATGGACCAGGGCTTCATGAAGAACCTACGGCGATGGACCTTTTTGTGCCACTCCTGTTTGGAACGAGGAGACACCCCATTAACGACAAAGAAGGGTGGGCCGTGTATGAAGATGCCGGAAGGATCCTGGAACCGCGGGTCCAAGTCAACGATGGCCCAAATACGGCGCTGTCCTCTGTCCTGTAGATCCGGGGAAGGGACCAGGTTCTGGTACGGGAATACTTCCTCACGGTCTGTAAGCTCGACGACGCCACCTTCGTAGAAAAGGATCGCGGAGGAGGGGTTGATCTGTAGCACCGTGGGAAGCTTGAGAGTAAGACGGCGCATGAGAAGCCAGGTCAGAAAGACCGACTTTCCTGATCGGGTGTTAGATGTTTGGAACGGTGTAGAGAGAAGGGAACAAACCAATGCCAGGCTGTCCGCAAACCGCAAACACGTCATGTACTTCGCTGGACGACACAGCTGCTCGCTCGGCTTCCTCGTACTCGGATCGCACCATGATCTTTCGAGCGTTCGTGGACGCGCCTGCACCTGTGCCCATGTCCGCGGTCACGTATGAAGTTTGTAGTCTGCCCCAGTAGGAGGGTACAGCTACGGGAAACGTTGCAACCATATGGCGTTCGGGGAGCGCCACATTTTCCACAGGGTTGAGCCCCCTCTGCACATCTTCCAGCCCCTGGGACAACTCTAGCCCTTTCCCCCAAAGAGAATCTCTGAAGTCTTTCCAGTATGTGGACAAAGTAGTCTCCGAGACAATCTTCGGGGGAAGCTCGCTGATCGCTTTCTCCTGTTCGCTGATGTAGTCGGTGAGATCCTTGAGGGACATGATGGGCGAGGGCGAGGGGGGACGAACAAATGTAAACTAACGAGGGACATCGGTCACATACATAGGAGGTGCAGCCCTACTTCGTCGATGACATCACCCCAGGCGTCAGATAGGAATGGAGGTATACGGCAACCGGCAACGCATTGTTGGGAGATTACGTAAATTTCCGTCTCTCTCTCCCCAGTCATTCTGGGCTGGCCGTGGTCGCGGTGTCCCCGGGTACTTGCCAAAGACAAAGTGAACTTGCCATACGAACTAGAGCCATTTCCTACGGAAACGGCCGATCAAAATGCAACTCCCTGCTGTACCGTACAATAAACAGCTCCCACCCCCAGCCAAGGAGCACCGTGGTTGGCCTTTCTTGATTTTGGAGTAGCTTGAATCGCCGACTCGAGTCATTCACGGCGCAATACGACTGTCGTGGGATATGCGTTCTACAGGACCCCAGTAAGTACGATAAGATCTGCGAAAGCCCCACCCATAGGAAAATGAATGTACGAGAACCCTGAGATCACGGTCTCCATAGGGCTCGCGCGGCGACAGATATCTTGTTTCACAAACACCCCTTCTATGGGCTGAATTTCAGTCGGCTGTCCCGGTCCCAAGTTCAGTTACTTGTGGACCGTATTGACAATGTGCGGTTCGGTCGTACCACCTCAGCACCCACGCGATTTGGCAGGTCTCACGGACGACATCACCCTACTCGTGAACTCAGGAATTTGTCCGCGCCCGTCGAGCTTCCACCTTCAACCCCTTCCTCCGCAACACAACCTACCCGACTCTTCCCGTTCTCGATATCTGCTAGTCACACCGAATCGCACGCGACGACTCACGAAGGAAACCAAACGGGACGAAAGGGACGAAAAGAACACAAAAGACGCTCCGCCGCTCCAAATCGATCCAAGCTGGTACGTTCGACATCCTACGTCGGTTATGTTACTGTCCGCTGAACAGATTTATATAACTTTCAAGATACTCTCGGGACCATCCAACCCACCAAGAACGAGGATCCTCAGTCCCATCTTCTACACAGTGAGGAAGGCGACCGAGTACGATACGGACTATGTCAAGAAGTATGATGAGGACCTCAATACCATTTTGGTTTCCGCCCTTCATATAACTGCAGAATAACTGAGTTGTTCTCGTAAGCGGGTCCCTTCTCTCGGCCTTCGTCACTGGTGTCCGAACGAGCAATCCGCAGCGGTCCGCGCAATCCTCCTCACCTTCAATCAATTCATCATCGTCTCGAACGAGACTCCGCCATTTCATTCGCCCAGGAGGTGACATCCCCCAGCGAGGTCGTCACCGTCACGGGGCTTAAGTACGGGGATCTCCTGAATACGATCTCCCTGCTTACCGCACTCACCGCAGTGTCGGGGAAATAGCGGCCTAACCGTTACCCTCTGAGAGTAACATCAACACTCCAGATCTCAGCACCGCCCAGCATTCCCTGTTTCACACCATGGATGTCTACTCAAGTATCCACAACGCTGAGGAGCTTGGCTACAAGAGTTAAGATCAATTCCCTTCCATACAAGGGTTATATAATTATGCGACATATATATATAGTGGTTAAGACCGAGGAGAATTGTGCTCCCAGAGGTGGTGAGGGCAAGACAAGGAAGTGAAACCGAGAGAAAAAAGAGGTAAATTTGACCAATGATGCATGTGGACCGAATCATGCGAGTAAAAAGCAAGAGAAAGAGGATAACCCCTCACCTATGACCTCCCCCTCTCCGATCAACGAGTCATCAAGTCCATAATCAACACGCATTGTGGAGAAAATCAAATACGGGGGAAAGGAGCGGAATCGCTGGTGAGAGAGCGGGAGGGTTGGATGGATCAAAGAAACGTATTGAGGGAAGGTGTATAGGGACATACGGGAAAAGGAACCAAACACACCGAAGAAAAGATTAGTCGCGGAAAACCCAAAACTGGAAACGAACGAACGGGACGCGTGATATCGCGAGAGGGTGGATATAGGTAGGGGGGCCGAAGAGAGGAGCGGCGCGTGTAGGAGACATACGGAGACAACACCGCTCGAAAGGATTAACCTCGTCTGACAAATACATGTGGTAAGTAGTGTTGGAGAATGAGAGAGCAGAGGCTAGGGATACGGTGAGATGGAGAAAGGCATGCGGGAACAGGGCCGATAGATGAACGGAGGGGTAGTAATGATGGAGCCATAATCAGAGAGTCAGGAAAACTCGAGAGCCAGTTCCAGACAACTGTTCACCAAGCCACACAAAGACAGCAATTAGTTCATGGCTAAAGGAAAAAGAAAATCGCGCGAGCGCCACTCTACCACTCAAAGAGCGGGGCAAAGCAGGGTCGTGAGATAAGGGAGGTTACTCACAAGCTTAGAAGGCGTGATTATCCCTCGCATCGTAGCTTTCGTCCTGTCGGTCTGGTGGTTGCAGCTCTTTCTCTTTCATCTCGTAATTATTCGGCAAGGGCGGATTTTCACCGGAAGGCGTCAATGGCGTCGTCGGACGTGAGAGACCCACACCAGTTGACGAGGTGACGGTCATAGTCGACACTATCTGCGTTTGCGGGTAGTACGACCGCCGTTTCATCTGCTTAAAGTCGTACACGGTGAACCTGCGGAACAAGGGGACGGTTTAGCGCCAAAAGGACCCGAATACGCGAGAATCACGGAACGCACTGTTCCTCCATTTGTCTCATCTCAGGCGACATCGTGGCGACGTCCTTTTTCCTGTGCTGAGCCTTCAGAGGATTGTCCTCCAGAAGCAACTCTTCCAATTCATGCGAAGCATCGAAATTTGCCCTCTTAGACTATGAAAAATGAATGGTCGAAGATCAGTCCCATATGGGCGCCCAAATGAATTGAAATGATGGGAGCATTGAAAGGCTGAGAAGAAAGGGGAGGACATACGTCAGGGACAAACGGTGGCGGTAACTGCTTCTTCTCTAGCTTGTCCCAATCGAGTGAAGAGAACCAAGGGTGGGCACGGATGTCGTGAATACCTTCCCCGTTGGACCCGCATCCCAGTCGTTTCGTGATGTCTCTCTCAAGGAAGCCGGCCAGAACTTGCATACCCCGTTTACTGCACTTCATCTCGGCATCTTCTGGGAACCGTAAAGGGTCCTTGGTGATGCTGTGAGTGAGATCTCCGTTCGTGCGTCCCCGGAAGGGTCTCCGGCCGAAGATGAGCTCGTATACGCAGACCCCGAGCGACCACCAATCAATAGTGTACGAGTAGCCTTTCTTGACGAGGATTTCGGGGGCCATATAGGCCATCGATCCCGCCACACCGGTTAGCATCTTGCGTTCCGAATAATGGACGGCGATGTTGAAATCGGTCAAATGGGCATGCCCTTGTTCATCTAAAAGAATGTTATCCGGTTTGATGTCCCTATTTTGGTTAGGTAACATTGGAAGAGGGGTAAGCGGAGGTTGAACGAAAATAGCAACGGACGTATCCTGCGCACCGGTGAATAATTCGTTTCTCGTGTAGGTACGAGAGGCCAGAGGATAACTCCGCGGTGTAAAGCTGAACGGCTTCCTCGGAAAGATTTCCGAGCCGCTCCAGATGAACTGAAAGCAGATTGGTCAGTGATAGGCGGGAGCGGTTTGAGGAGCGATCGCCGCGGCGCCTCGTGGACTTACACCTAAGGTCACCCCCAAGCATGAGGTCAAGCACGAAAAAGCAATTCTCGTCGTCTTGGAAAGCATAGCGCAAGTTGACAATGAAAGGGTGATCGATCTGAGAGTGACGGTGCGGGACGTGAGCCAAAACTGACACCGGGTAACGGGCACATGCGCAGGGTTTTCAAGTGTGGCAACGGACCTCTTCGAGCAGCCTTCTCTCCTGGATGATATTTGAGACGGCTTTCTGTTTAACGCAACGAGCTTTGTTGATGTATTTAAGAGCGTAGAGATCCTTCGTCTGCTTGTGCTGAACGACCCGGACCTACATGGACAAAAATGGCGAACGCAGGTGAGCGCGAAACAGGAAACACCGTTCAATGCAGGAAGCCACGCAGACCTTTCCGAAAGCGCCCTTCCCTACACAACGAAGGAGATTGAAGTGGAAGAGGGTGACTTCGGCGTCGAAATCAATGGGCTTGTGAATGGGGGGAGATGGATCAGCGAAAGGGGCACTCGGGTGGCCATGTTCGGCGATTGAGATTGTGATGTACCTGTTGTCTGCAGCATACAGCACCCATTGGGACGGCGGCGGGCGAAAGGGCGAAGGCGGGGGTGCGGGGAGGATGAAAGGGGGATAAGGGAGTTGCCTGTGGACTGAAACCACCGGGGTTCGCTTGTACAACCCTGGGAGGCGTGACGCCTCTCGGCACCGGGTCACGCACCGGTCACGCCCCGCGCGCCCACCCGTCCGGGCCAACTATCGGCTCCTTCTCTCATGTCCTCCACAAGTATCGCGTCGGACTTTCTCAGACCCTTGGTGCTCTCTGGCCCATCGGGAGTGGGAAAATCCACCCTGCTTAACAGACTCTTCGCAAACCACCCAACCAAGTTCGGATTCAGCGTCTCTCGTAAGGAGCCCGATCCGCTCTTTTTTTAAGTCCTTGCAGCCGAGCCTCTTTTGATTCAGACACGACGCGTCCACCGCGCCCAGGAGAGGTCGATGGAAAGCACTACTACTTCGTGACCCGGGAAAAGTTCAAGCAGCTGATCGCCGACGGCGGGTTCATCGAACACACTCAGTTCTCCACGAATCTTTACGGTACCAGCTTCATGACCATACAGAACCTGTCGGCCTCGGGCAGGCGTTGTATTCTCGACATAGAGTCCGAGGTCAGTCGCCCAAGGGTTCGCGTCCTCCAACACGGCTGAGCCGAAACATAATCTATCAAGGGCGTCCGGCAGATCAAATCTACCAAGCTAAATCCTCTCTACGTCTTCATATCCCCGCCTTCCCTTGCATCCCTCAAAGCCCGCCTCAAGGGTCGCGGCACGGAGTCCGACGAATCGGTCGCTAAGCGATTGGCGATCGCGCTTGGGGAGATCGCGTACGCCAAACAACCTGGGGTTCACGACCTTGTGATCGTGAACGACGATGTTGACAGGGCGTATGACCTGCTCGAGAAGATCGCCTTGGGAGAAGAAGTTACAGCCGACGCTTTACCCCCCCTAGATGACGACACCAACGGCCTAGAAGCCCAACCCTAGCAACGCAGAATCGATACAAGAACTTGAAGTTACGTCGAGGGCGCTAGGCCCTGAACCTTAGATATGCCATTAATAGAGCGGAGCATCCAGTGACAAATCCGACGAGATATTGGAGCGTCGTAGCCTGAGTCAAACGGTGTACAAGTCATACATTGAGCGGCGACCGTCACGGAAATGAGAGGTACTGACCTTGGATGCCTGAATTGCCGTTCGAAGGCTGGCAATCTCCTGTTCAATCCTCGTGTCCACTTCCGTGATCTTGAGCTCTTGTCCGCTACTCTCTCCCCGCATTCTCCCCTTCTCCAAGTTCAGGTCCAGCCTGACGTCAGCTTGCGTGTGAGAGATCTCCTTGCGCAGTCGTTGCTTCAGCTTCTCGATGTCAGCCAGGAGCCGTTCGTTCTCGGCTTTAACCATCGCCAAATCGTTCTTCTCCGTCATGTACAGCTCAGACTTGAGTTGCGCAAAGTCAACTTGTTGCTTGTACTGATGCTGTAAAAGACCACGCGAGTGAGTCCAGAATGTCAGAAACGATGGAGGTTGTTATACCTTCTCTTGGTCTGCTTTGGTGACCATATTTGCAGTCATATTCCGGATACTCTCGTCGACGACCTCTGCCATGGCAGCCATAATCCCTTCCGCTTGCTGCCTGTTCAGCCCCTCCCTCTCCAACCTCTGAACGAAATGGTGCGTGTCAAAGTGAAAGTCCAAGCGAGCCGCCGTCCGGTGAAATGCCGCAACCCTGACTTGCGGACTCAGGGCGTGTGTGCGGGTGAGGGCGCGGAGAGCGGAGACGGCAGAAAACATATTAGGCTGGTTTTTGCGCCCCGAGAGTCGATGGATTAGAACGATATCGCTGTGAGGGATAAAGTAATGCAATAAGCTTAGTCTAGAAGGGGGGATGGGAGAGAGACGGGGGGAAATGTTGTGGGACGCGTGCGGGAATCCGACTCACATAGTCCCTTTGACGCCGGCTCATAAGCGCCTTAGCTTAAACATCAAGTTCCTTTACTTATGCCGTTTTCTGGACGAAATTTGCACGAGACATCGCGTCTAGGTAGATTCTAAGGAGAACCAGATCATCTCAGGGGATGGGAGGATGACAGGAACCTGGAGAACGCTCTCGCTTTCGACTCAAGTTGCTATCTTTTTGGTTCACTTCGACCTTGTCTGGCACGTTCCAACTCTGAGCTACCTCGCATTGCTTCCCCGGTAGAGACTCGTCTTCTGTCTGTCTGCCGATCCAGCCCGGCTAACCAGCATGAACATACTTCACATCCGCTCCCAAGACCGTCGAGTCATTGGCCAGAACAGAGTCCCGTTCTTCTATCGCGACGACATCCTGGAGATTATCAGAGCTGATAAACGAAAGCCGGGGCTGAGCCGGTATCGGGCGCACAAGCCGACTGGGGATTGCTCACTCTTTCCGTTGGTCTTTAATCCAACGGCGATAGTGAATTCGGGCGGGTCCGTGCAGGTTCAAAAGTCTTTACAATGCGCGGTCGGGCGTGGGACTCACCCATTCCCGTTATGACGATACTGCGTGGTTCTGAGACAGGATGTACTGGGATATGAGTCACGTACATACACGGCCCTGTGTACAAACGGAATGGCGTTGTTTTCCCTTCTGATCCATTTTCGTGAATCAGGATAAACTGGGTTGATATCACTACACTCGGTATATGCGGGGGCCGAATCTTGCAACGACGGGACGACAACCTGTGCATTCGAAAAGCTCTCCTCTCCACAAAGGTCGAACAAGTTAATAGGGCCGACAAGCGGCAGAACCCGGGACTGAGACCGTCAGCTGGGATTCGACCCAATACTCAGCTGAAGGGATCGCTGAGTTAAAATCCGCCGTCGAACAAGTCCTGCGGAGAACGG
>Ga0307517_10007670_pt1 | contig 15681 bp, 11 predicted proteins | sample 23_EM_MG_FD_194515 | JGI IMG/M metagenome (GOLD analysis project Ga0307517, IMG submission 194515) | Populus trichocarpa ectomycorrhiza microbial communities from riparian zone in the Pacific Northwest, United States - 23_EM | ecosystem: Host-associated > Plants > Roots > Unclassified | place...
AGGAAGCCTTGATATGCCTTACTCTTATCCTGTTCTCGGGCTGTGCCTCGAAGATAACGTCTACAATCGGGGGAAAGTTTTGACATGTAGTCTATGACACCAGGATTTAGCCTTGGGCACTGATGAATACTCTGAGACTGCAGATAGGTCAAAACCGGGCTTACTTGCACATCAGTTTTGCATTGACCATATTAAACGTGATGTTGGGATAAGCACGGTACTCGCATCGGAGAGTGCCAAGCGCGCCCTCATTGTTATCGTTGGCCGGGTGCCTGAAGGCGAGACAACGCTGCTCTGGGGTTGCTCCCGTTACCTTAGGGTCATCACAGATGTCTTTAGTGAATTCCTTCCATGTCTCAAGGGCACCTTGGAAAAACACGATCAGAACTTCTCGTAGGTGGGGGAGGGAATCCTTGTTGGCTCGAATGAACTCAATTGCTTCCTTGTTATCCCACTCTTCGCCATACAGCGTCCCAATTTCGTGTGAGGCCCCCTGCCCAAGCAAGAGATCTGGCTTGTTGATCACCGCCCCCATGTGCTGTTTGATGCGATCGTAGTCTGGACCAAGGTCTAACCCGTTCAAAAACGCGTCGTTTGGGGTGCGGATGCGCTGGGTGAATGGGACACTGATCACCTGAGAGTAGAGGGACATGACGGAGAGTTCCGTAAGAGTGGGAGGATCCTTGAGGCCAGCCTCCACGTTTTGTTCGAGGTGATTGAGCTCGCTCCCCAGGGCCTTCGAGTCAGCTATTGATCGTAGGAAAGAGAGGTAGAGGTCCAGGTGGTGGAGGATTTCTGTTGCAGCGAGGCCGTGGCTCTGATAACGATTGTTGCTTGTGTCCGGGAACTGGACCGGCCGCGAGACCCTGAGAAATTCAATGGAGAATGCTCGGAAACGTTCCTGGTGCCCTTTCTTCGTCTCCCTGTGCTTAACCAGTGAACCGAGAAGGCCCGTCAACTTCGCCCCTCCTCTATCTCCAGCTGTGGCCAAGCCCTCCTCCGGAAGTGAACTGGACTTTGCAGCAACCGCCTTGAACTTGCTCATCAACGCCATTGGGGCTGTCCCATTTCCAAACTCGGTCCACCAATCCGACATCCGGTCTACCCCACCTTTCATCGCATTCAAATCCTTATGCATCGCACACCCAGACCAGACCCAGTAGTCAACAACCTCCTTGTCCTCCGGTGACAACCGCTGGTAGGCCTGCTCCCCAAGGCAAATCTGTACCTCACGAACCAACCTCCTCGCAAACTGAAGCTGTTCATCGACAGTGAGTCCCAGATAATGTTCCGGACCACCAATCTCCTCCATCAGCTCCTTCCCTTTCTCCAGAAAAACCTGTTCCCGTTCCTCTGCAGCTTCTTCCGAAAGCATCACAGCTTCTCCCCGCAATTCCCGATCACACTCCCTCCGGTACTGCTCGAGCACGGTTGAAAGTTTCTTCTGGTCCGAGGCATGGTCGCTGAGGTATCCTCTCATCTTCTCCCATAGGTGGATTGGGTTGGCAGGTGTCGTAATTCCAAGCGGACTGCTGTTGTAATTGTCACAGAGGTGCCGGATTGTCTGTTTCCATCCCTCAAACTGTGTGGCAGTGGTGTGGTTCACCTCGGGAATGATCCCAAGGAAACAATCCTTTGGCGGGTTATCATTTGGAGGGATTGCGACTGCATGCCTCGACGAGAACTGAATGTTCTTGTGGGTGGTCCCATCACCGCTCAGAGTCAGTGCTAAGAACAACGAGTGAGTGAGTGAGGGTGACCGCAAATTTAACCACGAACTGATGCACGTTAGGACATATTCAACTATCATGAGTCCAGCCGCAAAACCTCCCTCACGAACCACTCGACCACTCGTTCGAACACTCCATTTCCCAACAATCGTGACTCCCAACGCATCCGCATTCGCCTTTGTAACCGACCACGTCTTCGATATCGGAACGCCCTCGTTAACCAACGTTACGATGGCATTGCGTGCCCAGTCTTGGACGATTCCCCGCTTGTCCTTGACGTAACGGATGATTGGTAGAGCCGCGTCAGGGTCCTTGTTGCGCTTTAAGGCCTTCTGAACCGCATGTTCAATCCTTGAGGGTTCTCGATGGTTACGGGCGTTGAGCCTCGCGAGATTCTTCTTCAGACTCGCCTTCTCTCTCCTCCACTCCTCACGCTGTTGTTCATACCGTTGTTCGCACCGTTCCTCCACTGCATCAACAACTTCCTCGGTCCGGACCCGAAACTCCTGTTCCACCCTCTTTGCCCTCTCCTGCGCTCCCTGCTCTCGTCTCCGTGCATTGTATTCCAACCTTCGGACCTTCTCCAGTTCTTGCTTGTACTTCTTGCGCTCCTTGGAGAGAAGGCGCGAGTTTTCAGGGTCGATCGCCTTGGCCTTAATAGGAGACTTTGACAACCTCCGTTGTTTCCCCATTGCGGCAGTTTGGGCTTTTTGATGTTCCGTCCTCTGATGGCCTTTGAGAGGCATCGCGTAGGGTGGTAGATGGTGGACTGTAGGGCAGTAGGGTGTAGGTTTTGCTAAACCTCCTTTCGAGCCAGGTTCGCATATTTACCGAAATTACTATTACGTAACTAGCGCATGAACAAACCGGGCAAATCCCCTTGTCCGACACGGTCGACGCAACTAACCAACTCTGGCCCCGCCGTGCAGTTTTCGTCGGGAGAACGGTCGTAGATACCACCCTTGGATATAGGGCAACAGTCCGATGGAATTTTGACATTTTTCAATGAGTGACAAACACACGCCCGTTGTCAGCTGGGTTGGAAGGGCGATGTTGGCGCGACTCTCGCACGGGGGTGTCGGTTGTTGCTTTTCCCTTGATTTTTCTATCTCACAACCTCAAGATTATATTATGTGGAAACACTTCTATCCGGTTTGCGACCTGGAGATCAAAAAACGAGTGACGATCGGACCTCGGATCTGGCGGAGGGTTGCCTACCCCCATTGGAAGCTCCGAGATCGACCAGTCCGCCACTGCGCGGCGATACCCAACCATCAAAGAGCCCTGCACGTGGTGAACTGGTCACGAGTCTAGTCGCCCCCGCGCTTACCTGTGTTGGCTCGAAATGGAATAAATGCCACGAGGCCAACTATCTGCTATCGTCTCACCATCTACACCGACCCAGTAACAACATGGGGTTGCGAGATTTCCTCTCCCTACCGAAAGGCCATCGTCGGTCGCGAAGCAAAGCAAGAAGCGAGATCGGCTCCATCGAGGGCCAGGGCGAAGCTGATCTCGTCGCACATCAACGTCCCACAGAATCAACTCCAGATCTTCGGATCGGTGCCTCGACTTCGCCAACGTCCAGCCCGTTGACCTCTCGTGATCGTGAATCCGGCGGTACGCGAACACCTTCACCCCGAATAATCAATCTAACCACACTTCATTCGCGTCACGCAGACCGCTCCATCTCTGATCGCTTGCGATCTGTTTTCAGAAGAGACCAAAACAACCGCCCGAAATCTTCGGATTACATCGTTGACCCAAGCGCAGCGTATGAGAAAAAGTCAAGCTGGAAGTCCACCGCGTATGCCACGACCAAGTTAGCCATCCATATGGTGAAAGAATCTTCAGACGTCTTCCCCCCTCTCAAGTCTGTTGCGGGAGGTCTCTCTGCCATCCTAAAGCACTGCGATGTACATCCACCCACCTTTCATATCACCCCACTCACGATGCTCACGGCTGTCCCAGCAAACGATGAAGTGTCGCCAAACTATAGAATCATTAGTACCCCGAGTTGAAGGGCTGGGGAAATCACTCAGCGTGCCCGCTCCTGAGGGTGAGATCAAGGAAGAAGAGAGGAGAACAATTCTCAAACGGTAATGCCACACTCTCCATCCAGAGAGTCGGTCTGACATGTGTGAATTGCTAGAAAACTGGATAATGTTCTCCAAGACCTCATCCCACTGACAAAACGAGGCAAGGCCACATGGTTCCTGAACAGCGCCGAGGACGTGGATAGACTTAGCGGCCTGGTTGAAGAGATCCGTGACGCCATGGTGGATTATCAGGTTCGTCCGGGAGTGCTCGTTCCAATCATGGCTAACGTCCGTGCCAGACGTCGTTGCAACAGGACATCTATGATAAGAGCTGTCGACTCATCGTGAGCCTTACTCCCTGACTATCCGTCCACATGCGGTAACTGGCAAACAGGACAAAGCGGACCTTGCTCTTCTCAAGGGGATATACCATACTCCAGACGCCGGATATCTCTGCGGGAACAGGCAGGGATGCATGAAGGGAACCAGGAGAGGTGTCCTCTTCCAGCTTGAATGCTGGCTAAACGACGGGGAAGATAAACGTGTGTTCTGGCTCAACGGTCTCGCCGGAACTGGGAAGTCAACCATCGCCCAAACGTTTGCGGAGACGAGCTTCGCGGACGGGAAGCTCGGTGCGAGTTTTTTCTGTTCACGGGATTTCGACGACAGGAGCAATCTTCGATCCATCTTCCCCACCCTCGCCTTCCAGCTCGCTCACCGGTATCCACACTTCCGACAGGAGTTACTTCCGGTCTTGACAGCCAGCCCTGATGTCGGACGGGAGAGCTTATGTTCTCAAATGGAGAAACTCATCGTTGGCCCATTCCAGGCGGCACAAACTTCAACCCTCATCATCATCGACGCCCTCGACGAGTGCCAAGATGAGGAACCTGCATCTGCGCTTCTCTCCGTCCTCTCCCGCTATGTGGACAAGATCCCCCTTGTCAAGTTCTTCATCACCGGCAGACCCGAACCTCGGATTCGCTCCGGATTCCGTTTGGAGTCACTTCGGCCTCATACAGATGTGCTCAGGCTCCATGAGGTTGAATCCTCTTTGGTGGACAGTGACATCAAACTGTTCTTGAGGGCTCGGTTTATTGAGATCACCAAAAACCGAAGTGACTGCAACTTTGCAGAGGATTGGCCTGGTCTACACAATGTCGACATTCTCTGTAAGAAAGCAGCTGGATTTTTCATCTATGCTTCAACAGTTGTCAAATTTGTTTCGTCCCATCATCACCCACCCAATGAGAGGCTTGCCCTTATTGTTTCACTTCCATGGGACACTTCCCATGAAGGAAAGTCAGGTATTGACCTCCTCTACACCCAAGTCCTGGGGCAGGCTTTCCATGATGTAGATTACTATGACCATGAGCTCTACTCCCACTTCAAATCTGTGGTGGGGGCAGTGCTTCTTGTCTTCCACCCTCTCACCATCAATACCCTCTCAGACCTCCTTAGGAACTGTGGCACCCCACCTAAAATTTTCACCTCTCTTCGAACTCTCCACTCCCTCCTCCTCATCCCAGACAGCACAGATGATCCAGTCCACATCTTCCATAAGTCATTTCCAGACTTCCTCACAGACCCAGAACGATGCACCAACCCCCAGTTCTTTGTAGATCCTTCAGCTCACCACAAAGAGATCTTGTTTTCATGTCTCAATGTGATGCAGAATAAGTTGAGGAGGAATATCTGTAACTTAGATGACCATGCTGTCCTCAGTGAGGTCAAGGATCTTCCCACATCCAAAACTGCCCACATTGGGGATGCCCTGGAATATGCATGCCACTTCTGGACAAAGCACCTTGCAAAAATTCCTAGCAGTGACCATGGTGTTGAGGAAATTCATCAGGCAATTGACAAGTTCTTCAAGACTGGTTTCCTATCCTGGATTGAGGTCCTTATCCTCACAGGAAACCTTGACATTGGTGTTTATGGTCTCAATGACATAGAGCAGTGGTACACATTGGTGAGTTATGTGTAGAGTTTCCACCAAAACCTATGTTCATGTCTGTTTAGACAGGATTACCCTGCAAGTGGACAAGTGATAGCAAACATTTTATCCTAGAGAATTTTGACACAATCCAGAACTCTCCTTCCCAGGTGTATAATTCTGCTCTCATACTTTCCCCTTCCTCATCTTGGCTCCATGGGTATGATACTACAAATGTTGAGGTGGTGAGAGGACCAGCCAAATGGGGAACATGTATCCGTACAGTTTTCTTTGGTGATGACCACATAGTCACCCTTGCATATGGCAACAACACAATTGCAACTGGTTTTACAAACAAGAACATTGTTATCTTTGATGCCCTAACAGGCAGCCAGATAGCTGTTCTCTCTGGGCACACTGACTATGTTGGATCTCTTACCTTCTCAATGGATGGTACTTTGCTTGTTTCTGGGAGCTTTGATAATACTATCAAGCTCTGGGATATCCAGACTGGTGGAGTTGTCAAGACCTTCTATGGCCACACTGGTTTGGTCCTTTCTGTGTCTATTTCAGCAGACAACACTAGAATTGCTTCAGGATCTATAGATAAAACAATCCACTTGTGGGAAATTGGGACAGGGCAGTGCTGTATTATAGAGAAACACAAAGATCGTGTTGACACTGTCAGCTTCTCCCCTACAAACCCTCAACTTCTCCTGTCAGCATCTGAAGATGACACTGTGAGGCAGTGGGGTATTGATGGTCAACAGATTGGTCCCAAATATGCTGGTCATGATGTTGCATTTTCCTCAGATGGCACTCAGTTTGTTTCATGTGCACATGCAACTATCACAGTTCAAAACACTGATTCTGGAGCAACTATGGCAGAATTTTACCTGGCCAACAAATATCTCATCCATTGCTGCTTTTCTCCTGATGGAAGGTTCATTGCTGCTTCTGCTGGTCACACTATCTACCTTTGGGACATCACTGGCCCAAATCCTCATCTTGTCAAAACCCTCATTAGACACATAGGTGATAGTGCTACCCTTGTCTTTTCCTCCTCCCTCACCCTCATCTCAGCATCTGTGGGTGGGTCAGTCAAGTTCTGGCAGATCAGCCCTTCATCAGTAGACCCAGTTGCATCTGAAACTAAGTCTATACCACCCACTTCAGCCTCAATTGGATCTGTTAGTCTACAATCAAAGAATGGGTTGGCCTTCTCAATTGATTCAGCAGGGGTTGTGAGAACCTGGGACATCTTGACTGGCCTCTGCAAGGAATCCTTTAAAACTGAAGCTGAAAATGTCACCTGTGGAGACATACAATTGATCAATAGCAGATTGATCATTGTGTGGCGAGAATCTGGTAGAAGGGAAATCCATATCTGGGATGCTGAGAAAGGCAGACTCCAAACAATTGACACACCCTGTGGATATACAAGTGGCCTTAGAATAACAGGAGATGGGTCCAGAGTTCTTCAGCAAGGTAATAAGTTTATTCTGGCCTGGTCTATATGGACAGGGGAGCCTGCAGGCAAGGAAAGGTTAGGGGGGGATCACAATTACAATCTTGACCCCCTCCGCATGGATGGTTCAAAAGTCTTGGTCCGCTCTGGGGAATCATCAACCCAGAGCTGGGACTTTGGGATTCCAGGCTCAACCCCCATTCAGTTCTCTGAGGTATCCTCAAACAGACCCCATTTGGATTTTGTTGATGTTAAAAGCTGGTCCAGGACCAGTCCAGTCAGGGTTAAGGACAAAATCACTGGAAAGGATATTTTCCAACTGTCTGGTAGATATGCAGAACCTACTGCCACACAGTGGGATGGTCAGTATCTGATTGCTGGTTATGAGTCAGGGAAGGTGTTGATTCTGTATTTTGGTCATGTACCTCTTGAGTAGAGACCTGGAGTGTATCTAGTATCCTGTAACTGTATTCACCTATGCAATGTGCTTTTAAAAGATGAAATGTGACAAGTAAATGTGGGAGACATGGGGAGGTAGAAACATTCACAATCACCATATTGCACATTGCAATAGGTTCTCATTTAGCTTCAACATCACCTCTATCCTCTTCTGTCCCTCTTCTGTAACTTCTGGACACCTGCTCAACCCAGGCTTGCCACCCAGAGTTGATGTTAATCTTGTGGCCCATACTGGTGGTCAAACCTATGCAAGGTATTGCAAACACTTCAGAACATATTTACCCACATTAATCCCAATGTTTGTTCTTCCTTGAAATCTAGCATCAGAAAACATGAAAAATACTTCTTTCTCGCTTATTTGACCCTTATGGCAACTTATTGACGTTATATTTACATTATATAATCCATGTCCAAATTAGGCGCTTTGGATGGGTCTAAATGGCAGGGAATAATGTCAAATAAGTGGGATAAGTAAATAAGACAACGGCCACTTTCCTGATGTAGACAGATTGCTTATTGCAGGTAGAGGGGAGGTAGTCCCCTCAAACAGACCACAGTGCCTTGATGCACCAGGGTTGCAAATTTGTCAGCATTCCCACACCCTGGTGCTCAGGTAGTCTTGAGCCAGATGATCCGAGAATCTGAGTTTTATATGCTAGCTGAGGCTGCACCAATATAATTCTCAGAATGTCTGGCTTTTAGGAGCATATCACTGCAGCCCCACATGGGATCTGAAAACCAGATCTTTGATGGTTGACCACCCCCGCTCGGTGAGTGAGGGGGGTTACAAAGATTTTGCTCCCAATCACCATGTACTTACCTAATAAAAGGCAGTTTTGCGGATTTGTCCCATGGTGCGGCTGGGAAATTAGCCATTCCGACGAATCGTGGTTTGGTGATTAACATGGTGAATCCTGACCGTTGTGATCGGTTGTAACGTGTGCATGCATTGGACCACTCACTGTCGGGTGTGCAATAACAGCCACAGAGACCAGATGAAAACTGATTTCTTCCAACCAAACAATCCCCAGCGCGGCATGGTATGCGGATCTAGCTGGCAATCCACCCAGAAGCCGTACTATCTCATTCTGAACATACCAAGAATAATGTCGTTCACAATAGGCCACTGTATACTCGTTCAGGGGTTAAAAGCATAACGCACCACCCACACTTTCTCTCTAAAGGTGACCATCGGTGGAGACCGGTCCCAAAGTTGCTACACTGCTCGAATATCACAGGGGATGGACATGGACGTAGATGTGTCGTTATGTTGGTCACCTGCCAGCTAATTCCACATACCGTGCCGATAGGTTGGAAAGAAATCAAGATGAAAAGCACCTCATTCGGCCTTTTATATGACCAAAGTGACGAAAATCAAACTATGTTGTAACATTTCATTCTCACACTGCCCGTAACGGTCACCTGCCTTGTATTTTCAGCGGCAAACCACTATTTGTGGAGACAACTGACGTCCTATACGACCGTACGACGGGCATTCATCAAAACGACATTCCTTGTCCGGATCTGGTTCATAGACGAAACTTCCAACCAAATCCTTTATCTGCTCAACCACCCACGAACAAATGTGAACCTCCTCACCAAACACTTTGAGGGAAATGGCATGATTGCCAGAGATTTGATGGGTCAGGTAGGTGACCAAAGGTCCCCAATCGCCGTCCACCGCCTGGACGTCCTCCAAACACAGCCACCGCAGCGAGGGGAGGAGTTTCTTGTGTGTATCTGGTCCGTGATGGTTCGGCATCAGGAACCCATCCCGCACCACAACATCGACAAGGTACAGGGTCTCGATGTTGGGCATCGTGGCAATTATCTTCTCCGTTGCATCCATCGGGAGGCTCGTTTCGAGACGGACAACACTCTCTTGGGGAAGAAGCGCGAGGGTGTCAACGCACAGTTTACCCCTTGCGGCTTCACGCGCGCCCCGGCGTAGCGTCGCCCAAAACATCGCATAAGGGATATTCTGTTGCGGTGATTGGTCCAGGCCGTGACTAGCCTGGAGCGATTCTAGCCTATCTTTGAACCTCGGGTCATGCTGGAGGTAATCCCGAATGTATAGCACGATGGCTTCTTCGACTTCCTCTAACGTGCAACCGCAGAACTCCAGTCTCGCATAGTCTAGCCTTTCGGGGAGCTCCAGTTGCCGAAGGACAGGGAAGACGTGACGAAAGTTTCCCACGAAGTATAACCGTTCCAGGTGACGGAGTGGTACTCGAAACGCGGAGCCCTCACTGCCGTCGTCGGTGATTACCAGCGACTCCAGCGCAAGGCTCCGAATATTAGGATTCGAGGCGAGGAGTGAAAGTATTTGTGACGCAGTTGGGGTGGCTGAGGACGAGGTCGCATTGTTGGAGATAAGTGCTAGGTTGGTAAACGCCGCTGTGTGCGATTTAAGGTGGTCCCAGGACGAGATTCTGAAACCCCCTGAGAGCCTGAGATATCGCAGTTTTGGAAAACTGCACCGGGCGAAGTAGTTGGAAATGTCCATGTTGAGGAGTTGATTCTCGGTTCTTAAATCGACTGACTCGGTGCTGCTATACCGGACGCCTTTGTCTTCGGGGGTCAGTGAGGAAACGATGGCGGTTAGGAGGTCCACATCATGGCTCCTGAGGTGAACCCTCCGTATGGTATCACGTGCAGCGCGGTCCCTCAACACATCCCGCAGGGTTCCATCGAAAGACCTGCCTCTGCCGCACCCCACCTCGTCCAGCACAAGGTCGAGTGGAGGGGTTCCAGAACAAGAAGACCGCCGCTGCCAGTCTTCCAAATTCTTCCCCCAGTAACTCCACACTTCCGGTGTGCGACGGGCAACTTCGAACCAGTGGTGGCAAACGAGAAGGAAGTTGTACGAGCGCCTCCGTAACCCGAGAAAGTTGCCTAAATCGAACTCTGGAATGACGTCGAAATGAAAGATGTACCCGAGGGTTTCTGGGGGTACGCGCGCGACGTTTGACAAAAAGTTTCGAGAGCGTTTGAGTCGGATAGTTTCCACATCCAGGGCCAGGTGAAATCGATGCTGATCTCGCGCCCCATACTGGTGGCCAAACCTACGTCAGGTATCGCAAATAAATCAGAATGTGTCTACTTACTCGGGTGGCGCCGTTCGTGTTGGCTTCGAGAGAGAGGCCACTCGCGGGTTCGAACTCATGATAGTGAGGGAAAAGCGGCGCCTGGTGTCGATCATAGCGCCGCGGCGCGGTGTGCATTCATCGTGCGTCGTGTGTCAATCCACTTACTTCACCCAAGGATTACCTCCTGAGAGAAAAAAGTGCACTATGCTTTCATTGCGGGTGTAAATGTACATGAGCAAGGGATTACTGTAGCTATCATCATCACGAATTTTCTCGTAGGGGAATAGGGAAAACGTGGGAGCCGAAAAAATGGCCTGGCCAAAACGAAACCGAAGGCGGAAATGGGGGGAGAGGACAAGCGAAAGGAGGGAGGGAAAAGAAACAGAGAGGGGGGATAAACCGGCCATCTAGAACTGTGGTCTCACCGAATCCAGAGCCCGAAAGAGATCTACTCCCAATACCTTGCTACCTTTGGATCGTTCCCGCCTCCGACCTCCAGGAAATCCGACGGTCGATCCCTCTTTAGGTTCTTCCTCCGGTTGTTGACGGGTAACCTCTGATACGCCGATTCCTGACCTCCTTGCTGCTGCATACCCTGATTCCACATCTGTTGCGGTTGTCCCATCCCTCCCATCTGGTTCAGGTTCCCACCTAAACCCGGGATATTCATCCCCATGTTGCCCATACTACCCATACCGCCCATGTTGCCCATACCTCCCATGCTGCCCATGGTACCCATACTTCCCATCGGTCCCATCCCCATACCAGGAATGTTCATCCCCATGTTCATCGCTGCCATCGGATTCATATTCATGTTGAACCCACCCATACCCATCCCGTTCGCCATCGCAATCGCCATTTGTTGCTGCTGCTGTACCTGTGCCTGTTGTTGCTGTTGCTGTTGTTGCTGTACCTGTTGTTGCTGCTGTTGCTGTTGCTGTTGTTGAACCTGTTGTTGTTGAGCCTGCTGTTGGTACGTCGAAGCCGCCGCCGCGAAAGCCGTCACTGCTTGTGCCTGGGTCAATTGTACTTGGAGTTGGCTGAGCTGGTACTCTGTCGAATGTCGAGCCTGTGGAGGTAATGACGGGTTCTGGAGCATCTTGGAGAGTTGAGCGATCTGCGCTTGCAGTTGAGGGATACCCTCGTTGAGCATCCGAGCGACGTCCACCCCGCCTTCGGGCTGGTATTCGAGATTACTATCTTCATCCTCAGCTTTTGTCGAGGAGCCCTAGCGTTGTGAACGTGTTCAGTCACAGTAGGGATAGAAGTCGGCAAACCTACCTGCTCGGCTTCGATAGTTAGGGTGCTTTGTGTCGGTGTTCCAGAGGAGCCCAATACTTCGGCCTCTTTGCGACTTTCCTCGATCGCCCTGTCGATGTAGTCTTCAACCTTGATCCGCAGTGGTTTGTTGATTATAAGCTTATCCAGAGATGTGATCTTCTTCTGACAATTGGGACAGACAAAGTCGTGCTCTAGTAGATGTGTCTGGATGCACTCCTCACAATACGCCTTCTCGCAGCATGGAGTCTTGACGGCGTCGCGGAACAGCCGATTGTCGATGGGACAAACCAACGAAAGATCTGTGGGCTTTCTTTCCCGGACATCGACTTCTGTTAGTCCTTTCGGCCGCGAAACCTGTTTCTGCCAAGCGACGCTGGGTGGATAGTCAGATTCGGTAAGTGGTAATTGAATGCGAGGGGCGGAGGGATCTTACGAATCAGGCTGGGCAACTACAAAGCCTCCTTCGGGGGTCACCATTACGCCGCTCGAGAGTTGTCCGGAAGGGGAGTCGACCGACTTGAGGAAGCTACGGGGAATGCCTGTTGTTCGCTTGATTCTTGGCTTGTTGTCAAAATCCCTATCGTTATTCGTCGGACAATCCTGAATCCAGTGCCCTGGGAGAGGTGTGAGGACCCATGTGTCACTGCGGTGTCGCACACGCGAGAGTCGCACCTTTTTGTCCGCATCGATAACACACGTAGCTGGGTGGTAGGGGTTTCTCGGGTTGGTGACTGAATGGTTTCCCACCTCTAGGATTGTGCGACCCTGTCCGGGGCTTAAAGTCGATGCGCGTAGCTCTAACGGAAAGGAAAGAGAAGTGGGAATTCATTAGACAATCCGATATACTACAAAACAAGGAGCCCGCATCGGCGGGAAACACAAACTGTGACATCTTTTCCTGAGTTTCCTCCCAGTTGGCGGACTGAGCCTGAAACATGGCGGCCATTGCGGCCGCTTCATCATCCGTTGCCACCGAAGATTTCAAGACCTGATGAGAAGAAAAAGTATCGCGTCAATCCGGGGCATGAGATGTTCAATCACAAGTGTCTGTAGGAGACGAACAACACGCACGGGTTTCTGAGGTTCGTCACGTTCTCTTTCTCTCTCCCTGGGGTCGAGGCGTTTAGATGTATGGCCCGATGAGAGACCGGGTCTATGCCATGTGTTATTAACTGGGGTTACGGTAGGTGTGTGTTTTTCGGAGCTGGCGCCTGGAGCGCCAGATATGTACATGGCGGCTCGGCCCTTGCCAGGGCGAACGGACGGACGACGCTTAACGATCACAGAGGTAGAACGAGGGACAATCTGAGAGTCATCTTTGTACTCTGTTACGGCAGGGTTCGCGAAAGTAAGAGAGCGACGGATGTCACAGACACGAGAAAGGTAAGAGAGGTAAGAGAGTCGTGGTCGGATGTGCACAAATCCTGGGACGCACCCTGATTGGAGGAGTCGTAAATGAAGAGGTCAAAGTCGTTGGCTTTCCCGAGGTTGTTCGCGAGAATGATCTCCTTCTTGAGGTCGAAAACAGATATCCCGGTACCGTCGAACGTGACCCGAGACTCTGTTCTTTGGGACGCGAACTTGTAGAAAACGGAGGACGACATAAATTGAGAAAAAAAGGAAAGACAAAGTATACACAAACAAGTACAACTGGGGGTGATGGGGGGCTATACTGTGAGGAGGGCGGAGGGGGGGAGGGGGATCGTCGTGGTTGTCTGTTGCGTGTTGGAGTTGGGGTCGATGGAAGAGAATAACCGGGAGACGGAGAACCTGACAATGCGGTTCGGCACATCCCGCGCCGAGTCACGTGAATGCAGCGAGCTCGCCGGCATACTTCCAGTATCCACGCACCCTGCCGCGAGTTGCCCTATTCTAAAATCGCTCTGTGAGCCTCCTGGAAGGTCTAGGTGATTGATAACGGCAGGAATTTACCATACCGTGACCCTCGATATTGCCGCGACGTTCGCTTTTTCGTGACGACTTACCGGCCAAGGGAGAAGACCCTCAGCAAGTATGCTCTTGCTTGCTCTCTGACTGTCATAATCCTGCAGCAGTCGGCAAGGGGGGGAGGATTACGCCGTTTCCAATGAGCGTTTCCCGTCTTATCGTCCGCGTTTTCGGAGTATCGAAATAAACGATTATTCTGAAAACCCCACCGACCCTCGTGTTCCAGGATTGAAGCTGACCCCGGCTAAAGTCGTGGCCAACGAAGCACGGTACCGCTACCTTGAAATAACCCTTTCATACAGGCTGGTCGTGAATTGAATGGTCCGGCCCTTTGGCGCATAATCACAGAGTGGAATGCGCGGATGGATGCTGTCGGCTCGGGTTTGTATGGAACGGCAGCTCCGTTTATCGGCACCGCTGTTCAGCCATGGTGGGTTTACACTTTACCGCGCACGCTCAGTTAACATGAATTCTTTTCGCCAGCTACGGTTGTGTGTCCAGTTAAAAGGCGAGTACTGCCGCGAAGTCGTATTGTCTGTCCCTACACCTCACTCCCTCTGTTCTTGACTCTTATTGTGTACTAAGGTTTTACAGTTGGCTCTCCGTCCGCTCCCCACTTTTGCCGCACACCACACGCTATGTACTCGAGTGCAATACGGCCGTTCCATCACGCCACCGAATCGGGCGTGTACCCGTGTGCAGAGCTACTTTTATTTTTACCGAACAGATTCCAAATGAAGTTTACAGTTGCACGAATCCGTCTACCTATCACGCTCACTGAGAGTGCTTCCTTCGTTCCATTCCTGACGAGGATCAGGCACAAGTTTTACATTCATAACATACAGTTTCGCTGTCATCAGGTACACAAAAAATACTACTGCTATTTAACTTTTGCCATCGCGAACGCCTGCATAGAGTCGAGATGGGCTTTGGAGTCGACGAACTCAATCCGCTTGATATTCGGGTTCCCGTCTTCGTCGGTAACGATACATCGATTTGTAGGTCATGTCAACCCCGATCGAGGTCTTCGTCTTGTCACTCCACTGTGAAATGAATATTTAGGTAGTTGTAGCATTAATCTCAACGATCGGGATGCGAACGCGAACAACGAGCTTCCCCGGAGTGTCTATGGCGGAATATACGACTTCCTGTGGGAGGTATTTAGCGGCGGCGAAGGAGGTACGACTAGCAGCTAGAATAACTTGCCTTAGTGTGTCCGCAGGCTCATAACCCACGCGGCGCGTTTAAGCCACCCCTCTTCTGTTTCCTCCGGCCCGTTAAGAGACCGGGGTAAGTGACATGGCAAAAATCCCTGTGCATGACCCTCGAGAAATTTTCCAGGTCCCTTTTTACGAATCCCTAAACCCATCCGTGCAAAAAGTTTGATTTGTGGGGAATCGGAGCTTTCGGGGTTGTACATTGGGACAAAATGACTGAGGGTGGTTTTCCTGAGGACCTGGAGGCAAGTCAGGCCCCGTCGAACGAGGTGGAATTTCAGCTCTCCAAGCACAGGCTAGCCGCGGCGGGACATGGTGATGCCGGGTTAGAATCAAGTAGCCATGGTGACCTCGATGTTACGAGGTTGGCATATACAGGGAGGTTAATCATGTAGGTTCTCGAGGAGTGGGCTGAGCAATCGGCAGATGGTAACATCTTTCCATCAGCAGCAACCAAAGCTGTAACACATAGAAGATTTGGTATAGAAAGAAATTACCCTCCCAGAGTAGAGTGG
>Ga0307517_10007671_pt1 | contig 15680 bp, 9 predicted proteins | sample 23_EM_MG_FD_194515 | JGI IMG/M metagenome (GOLD analysis project Ga0307517, IMG submission 194515) | Populus trichocarpa ectomycorrhiza microbial communities from riparian zone in the Pacific Northwest, United States - 23_EM | ecosystem: Host-associated > Plants > Roots > Unclassified | place...
GAGAAATAAATAAAGGGTAAAGCATTATATCTTTAGGGCAGTCAACCCTTTGATTTTCCCTCCCATTTCTTTTTAAAATATATATTGCTTTCTCTGTCCAATCATTATTGATCCTTCATAAAAAAAACCATAAATATTTTTTTTAAAGTCAATAATTTATTACTTAGTGTTGACTTTCGTATTTTATTGTTGTTGTTTTCCTTTTATGCATCCTTGAATTGTAAGCTTAAATTGTATTTAAAAATATAATAAAAAATTTAGTGTTCGTAAAACTTTGACTTTTAGATGAAATAAAATGGAACAATTAAAAAAAAAAAAGAATACCAATTAAAAAAAAAGACAAAAGCAATAATGATTAAAAGAATAGTACTGAGAGAGAAAGAGAGAGATGAAATGGAAGGGCAGTCCATTTACGTGATCCCATAAAGACTCTTGTCTCTGTAAAAAGAGAGAACGCATGCTTAATGCCTCATGATCCCAAAGAAGAGAGAGAGGGACAGAGAAGGAGAGAGACAGACAGACAGAGAGAGGAAGAGAGAGAGAGGAAGAAGCTTACAAAAGCTTTCGGGTCTCCCTCCTCATGCAATTCAATCTTTCATCCATTGTGTTTAATACTTGTTGACGCAGTAAAAACCTGATATTCAACCTATTAACTATTTTTATTCAACATAAAAATTCATCCTTTTGATTCATGAGCTCGAAATTTTATTAGTTTGCTAACGTGGTTAGTTAAAATCTGATCATCAACCTATTAATTTCTTTTTAATGCAATCATCTTCTATATATATTAATCTAATTAAGAGAGAGTTATGGGAATATGTGATATTTCTCTCTAAATTAATACAATTAGAATAGACGTAATTAATTAGTTTTAGTGTATGAAAACTAATCAAAGAATAATATATATAACAATAATTCAAAAAATTTAGTTTTTGCTTATATACGAAGATCGATGAGATTTGAACTTGAAAATATATATATTTTTTTAAATATTCATATAAATGAAATAGCCGATAATGATTGGTGTTCGATATTTATTTTATTTTTAACTTTATAATAAGCAACTTGAGTAATTTGCAATCAAAACCTTCAAATGCAAATTAGAAAAGACTACATGTAACATTTGGGATTTGAAGCCAACGAGCAGGCCATCACCAAAACATATTTGCATTTTGATCAGACATGCAGTATGTCTCCATAAATTGTTGACATTCTTGTCTTTCTACGGCAACGGCAACAACAACAAAAGAAAAAAAGGACAGCCATTACAGCAGCGGGTAGGTTGTGGTGGCATGCAGTGCTCCTTCCCCATGGCTGATGCAAACTCCACCCATGTCTTCGTGGGTAATCACTTTCAACAGACTGCAATAAAAGCTCTTCAACTAATCATACAAAGCACATGAAACCAAAGCCACAAGTCATTATTGGTTTCCAATGCAGTCATCCTTTTTCCCTTCTCTTTACACTTTCCTTTTTGTCTCTTCTATTCTTTTTTTCTTTGGTTATGATGCAGCAGAGCTTGGAGGATTGAGTTGTCACATACTACCTCGCCATCGGACCATGTGACATAATAGCTTTCAGACTTTTTTTACCTCCTTGTGTGAGAATATTAACATCCTGACTAGGGTTTCTCGAGCTCTTCTGGTTTTGCCGTCTTCCTAATTATTATTTTTTTGCCCCTTTCACTCTTGAGTAATCAAGTTTCTGTGTGGAAAGGCAAGGTTGAAGCGAGTAAGAAGAACCCATTGAGCGAATTTTTGGGTTCTGGTAGTGCCGTAGGAGTACAGTTGCATACCACCATAGCAGGATCAGTACGCAAATTGAGAAGTCCATGCATGTTTATGGGCGGTAATGGCTTTTCAGCACTGTATTTCTCAGAGAAGTTATGAGGGTTAGCTGCTGTAGGTGAGAGATTCTGACACCATCTGGGATCCCAATTATTTATGTGGTCACGATCCACCCCCACACTCTGCACCTACAAAGGCTTTGCGTTGGTGTTTGTTTTGGCATTGAAAATGAAAAGTTGTCACCAGCAGTCTGCGTCTGCTGAAGCCATGACCAATAATGGGGACTGTACAACAATTATAGAGAGAGTCTAGAGAAGAGGAATATATTTCCATCTCATTACATATTTTGGTTTCGCCTATTTGGGCATGAACAGCTTGTACAGATGCTTCTCTTTTTGAGAAATGGTTTCTGTTCTTGTTACCTTACACCTGATTCAGTTCAGATTTGATTCAGCATGGCATAGGTTAATTGGAAGGTTAGGTGCTTCTATGAAATATATAGAAACAACGGTTTTTTCTTCCATATAACCATTTCCATAATCATAAAACCCGGTTCAGACAACATAACATCGTTTTCAAAATAAAACCCGATCCAAACCCAGCAGACTCAGACTGGGTAAGTGAGCATGTCAGACCTGGTTTTATAACTTTAACCATAACTCAGGTGAGTTTTATTTAACTAAATTACGTAAACAGATGCTTTTCTCCGTAACAAAAGAGAGAGGTAAGCAGTCACAGCAATAATTTAAGAATAACTTCTGGTCTCTTATCCATAGGAAGTTGCCCTTTCCATTGCCACTCATGGCTAGCCTGTTCCGGGGCTAAATTATCCATGAGATTACATGTGAATTTTGAGCCCATGATGAAGCTGACTCTATTGAACGAATACCTTTGTTGCCTGTTTGATAATACAAGAAACAAAATCATACCGGACCCAGCTCGAGTTTTAACTGAAAATATGGTCACTGGGGATGGCAGAATTAGGGCAACGTGGCGGGTAGGGTTGCGACTTGAAAATACACTAAAATCGCAATGCATGAACCTAAGAAGATGATCTCATCAAAATCATTGGCTAAAAGCAAGATCATCAGCCCATGCCTGTTTTAGCATAAAACAGTGCTCTCTTGTGCCCCGCAATTGTTCTGCAGGATTTTCATCAGCAAATATTACATGAACTTCTAAGATGGTGATATATATAGGAGAACACCACGTTTGGTCATGAAAAACTATCGTACTTTTGGCAGGTTCTGCTTTCTTCAAAAGACAGGTCTACATAGGGGGCCTTCGTTTATGCTTCAGCTTGGCCAGACAATTTTGAAGTATTCCTAGAGCCTCTACTCTATTCAAATGATACATTTTAATCAGTACGAACAGCAAACATGAAACAGCTCTAACACCAATCCCAAAACGAAAACCGTGATCATTATCTGATATATATCAAATCAGTTGCACCCAACATGCATATCCCCAGCAAGTCGATGCTATATACCAGAATGACTAGTTTAGCAAACTCGGAAGATTTGTTTCCTCAAGTGGCTAGTTAGTACAGTTACTTCATCCTAAAACAAGTACTAAATTCTTGCCACTGTATGCCAAAAACATTTGAAGAGACAACTTCCTCATGACCAAGAACTTTTAGCAAGGGTCTGTAGAGGGTCATACCTCATTCTTTAATGAACATTTTTCTGAACTCATCATTCGACTTTGGTTTCTCATCTCCTTCTTCCACTGTTTTCGACTTGTTTGCAGACAACCCAAGTGTCCTAACATTTCTTGGCACTGCGAATATGTTCTTCCCCTTGAACTGGATGTTGTCATCTGACTTGAGAGTAGCAGTCTGAGGAGCCTCCTGTGATCCTGATGCATTGTGTGTATCGACATACTCTTTGGATGCAGATTCCCAATTGTGCCTTCTTCGGTCACTAGCAAAAGCTGCAGATTAAGTTCATACGTTATTGTTCAAAGCAAACAAATAATCAAAGTAAAAGAATCAACATCAGAAAATGGAATGTGCACTTGCACACATGCAGGCACGAGTAGTGGAGGTCATTACCATCCCACTCAAGAGACACAGGGAGCAATTATTATTCAACTGATGTGACTTCAATTTTTTTAAGTGACTCTTGAGCAGAAGGCTAGTGGCTGATCCCTATAACTTTTTTCTAGGGTCTTCTATGCATGTTTAAGGCCTATTTCTGATGGTACAGATTTAGAAATTTAGAAAAGGAAGGATGCTGCCACACTCTCTCCCTGTTTGCCCTCTTTTCCCCTTTGGATCTCTCTTTTGTTCCATCCATTCTTTCTATTACTACTGAAGCTCTTCTTTCCAGTTTCTTCTCTACCATTTCCAGGCATCTCTCCATTTTAATTGGTTGTACTTCAAGGCTATCTGTGGCTGGACTGTCACGCAGTTCTTATACCAGGTAGTAGTCAGATTTCACACAGAGATGCCACCATGTTCTATTCTTTACCAAACTTCGGTTTCATAGAACTCCTACACTAGCAATTATAGTCCGTGTCAAACTCAGAATGCTTATGTTTATATCTCAACTTCCTTGATCAGGTTGCATGAAATTATAATTTTTTAAAAAACATATGTGGTTTAATTTGAGCTTCAATAGTAATAAAGCTTGCTCTTTAGACTATTCCAAGGTTGTAATGTTGGGCTGGATTTAAATAAATACCATTTGACAGTCGCTTTAAGCAATATGCAAATCTATAAATATTTGCTTCTTGTTTTTTATAGTTTAATTTTGGTTCAGTATTTATAAAGATTACTCTTTATAGTTTATACTATTCCAAGTTTGTAGTGTTGAAAAGGATACAACACCATTTGACAGTTTGCTTTGAGCATATGCAATTTATACATAATTGCTTATTGTTGCAGGTTGCCAGTTTATAACCCCAAGTTCTCCAGTATAATCTAATAACCTTAGGACAGCATGACCTTGAGTATAAAGTGTTCAGTAACTTCAGAAACTAACTACAGAACTCCCTCTAAGCTTAATAACTTGCTGTAGTGGATATGCACCCAAAGAGAGTAATAGATGTTACGCAAAATGTACCTTGTTCCCTGGGAACTCTACGACCATCTCTTCGGTTCTGTTTGGGATCTGACCGGGCAATGCTCAGCCTCTTCCCAAATAACAGCTGTTTGTTCTTTGTTATAGCTGCAGCAAGGTGTTCGTCATCCACAAAATCCACATAAGCCAGTCCCTTCACAAAGTCAACATAGGATATTGAGCATCCGAATGCAATTGTCAATAAAATGATGCAAAATATACCATCATGACTATCACATGATGACTTTTCACTAAACCTTCTGCTTCATGCATATGATCTACTACATATACTTTGTGCCTGATGTATGGAGCATTTCCAGTGTATGGAATACCTAAATTCTGGAATTTTTTTTAAAAAGAAAGAAAATAAAAGAATCCTCTTTTCCTAGCTAAACAGTATAGAAATATGCCTAGATAAAAGTTTGGCTAAGTTCAAAAATGAAAAAAAAACATAGGTATTTCCACCAACTGGCAATCACATGATAAGGCACACATTAACATCAACTGACTCAGATTTTCAGCCTGTGATCTGTAGTGCCTAACCAGACTTGTGCCTTCCACAAAAGTCACCATGAGACCCCTGAATGTTCCAATAAGAGAATTGATAAGCTATGTGAAAGCAAAAAGGAGAACAATAAAACCTTTCAAAAGCTTGAAAAGAATGTAATGCCATTAACAGTAGGTTGCTATGAGAAACAAAGTTGATCTCCTTGTATTAGGCCACATTCTAGGGTGCACTTTTTTTCTATTTTTCTATAGTTCAATTGAACAAGAAGCGCAGACAATCCAAGTCTTAACTAAGATCTTTGATATGGAACATTCAACTGAATTACCAAAGTGCACTTTCCATAACAGCTGAAGTGGCCAGTATCTTATATATCTCTGAAAGCACATAAAGGAAGTCCAGGGCAAAAGGAAAAGCAGAAATGACAAGGGGGAAAGATGTATGCCTCCTTTGCTTGCGTGTGTGTGTGTTAGAGAGAGAGAGAGAGAGAGAGAGAGACCCTTGATTTTCCAGTATTTCTATCATGCAAAATTCTAATAGAGGCCACCCCTCCAACATCACTGAAGAATTTCCGTATATCTTCAGAATTTGCCTGCAAAAGTTGTCAACATTGAAATTATAAGTTCCCATCCCCGCATGTCAAAAACAAAATAAGGTCCTCCTTATTCAGGGCACTGGTAGGAGGGGAGGAGGTAGTTTACTTGCCTTGAAATGGATATTAGAGATAAACAAGGTGCACTGGTCTGTATAGCCTTTTGTTCTTACAACGTCAGAACCTTTCATTTGTTTTTCATCAGGGGCGCTGTCTGTCTTTTCAAGATCAATTTTGGCCTCCTGGGCCTCATTTACTTCATATTTCTGCAACTGATCTTTATCCTCATACCCCTTCTTTTGAGTTTGGGCTGTTTGTTTTTGCCGCTTTGCTGGAGACTCTTTGTCAGTAGCTGTTGAACCACCCTTTCTCTTTTCACGAGCAATTTTCTTCCCAGATACCTCACTCTGATCTGTTGATGCTTTTGTTTCCTGTTGTATCCTATACAACTTCAGCTCTTCTAGACGAGGAGTAACCTGAGAAAGGAGAGAGGCAAAAAATTTATCTTGTAAAAAACTGTTAAAACAAAAATGCTTCCAGGCAAGAGATGCAAGTTAAGATTGCATCAAGTTACATAGGGCACAACATTTTTTATTCACTTCTGAATTCAAGTGCAACAACCATTCCCAATTACTCAGTAGTATGAAATGGCTATTAACTGCCATGCTAGTGCTCTGAAGTTTAGCTGTTGTGAAGTCCCTCAAGCCATCCAATCCAGCTACTCCATGGCCAATATAAGACATGTATTTGGTCATTTATTGGTATTTGGTAGGATAGTAAATAATTTCAAAATACACCAAACTATCTGCAACCCGTGAACTCTAGGAATCTACAAAAATTAAAGCCTTATGCATGAAAAGATAGAACCAAAAAGAAAACAAGAATGAAGAAGGTAAAAAATGAAGCTCATTCAAAAATTTAAATAAGGTTCCAGGAAAGTTATGGACAGGAAGCATTCAGCAACTAAGATAAGTTTCTCAACGTCATGGATTTCTCCATGACCACAATGTTTCACTCCATCAAAGGCTTGCTATTCCTTCCAATCCTCCTCTTAGACTTAACAGTCAAACAGCATCTGGTAATGATTTAACCTTGAGTTACTTGGTTGCCAATACAACACATTCTCCCCAGTCCAGAATCGCACCACAACTCCTTGAATCATGTCTTGCTGGCTAGACAAATTATCAACAATAGTGCCTGCCATTATTGCATACAGTGGATAAAATGCACGACAATAGCTTGTCACTCAACATAATCACAACAGCTCCCATTTATGTAACAACATTATAATCATGAAATTTCTTTATGGGGAGTTCCTCACACAAGATATCCAAACTTAACAATACTCATCTCCAACCTCCAATCTTATATACAATATGTGGAGCAAAATAAGCACACATATTTGCTTTCATACCCATCTGTTATGTCTTGCCATATGTCATAACTATCACTTTTTCCCAAGAAAGTCTCTGAATAACAAATTTCCAAAGCCATTTTCAGTGAAAAACAACCCAAGTCTTGTCAACCTCAACCACCAACATCAGTAGGAGAGGATGCTTTACCTGAAGTACCAAGTCAAATTGTTGGAAAACTAGTTAATGCTCCATTCTATTTGAAGAAAGATCTGTGCTTTACTCATTTATCACCTATCAAAATTGGGGCGTGAAAAGGTGACACGGAATGGAGAGACAAGACAAAATTTTCTCAGAAATAATATTTTGGCTTTCACCCTCCTCTCTGTTCTAACTCCAAAAGATCCCAGGATGAATATGGTTGCTCAACCTAATGGAAGAACATCAATTGGAAAGATCCATTTTTATAAAAAATGCACTACATATGCACATTAAGTATATTAAACATTAAATTTCATCATATATATCAAAAGAAATGTGTACCTTCTGTATAGCATGGTCAAAAGCTTCTAGTGTACCAAACTCCTCTTCAAATCGCAACCAAGAATGGCAAATGTCCTGAATGATTCTGTTAATTAGGAAAGGAAAGTATCATCTAATCCAAAATGCAGTATACAGATATTGAGCAAAACATCAGAAGTCAGAGATCCAAAACAACATTGTCAACCAACAGAATATGAATATCCTAGGTGCCACCATGTTAGATTTACAATAAAACATAGCTAATTGAAAAATGTTAAGCAACACAATTGGTCTTATCTTTTATGCCTTAAATTGTGTGTGCAAGGCTTAACATTTTCTCACTCGCATGCAGAGTTTCAATACAAGGTCCTTTGGCCTATACTACAAAGTAAGCCCTTGAAAATGATACTCCTTGTTTCAAACCCAAAATCACAACACTTCTCGCAAAAGGGTTCCATATGGCTAACAGGCAATTTCTTTCGGAGTCCTGACTCAAGAAATATATGTATCAGCATCTTTTTTAAGTGATTAGAATTTGTAACTTTTCAAGAAATGCTATTGCCTAATGCGATTCTTTATTAAGGAGCATGGCATTAACAACAAATGTAATAAGATTTTAGGAAAACAGAGAACATGACAATCAGATACAACCGTGTGCAGCACTTCCATTTAAATTTATAATATAACTCACTGCGGTTAACCTTAACAACCACTTCCTTATGAGGAGACCATGATTTATTTCCCTTCAGAATATTATACAGCATAATTAGTCTTACCAGAATTTCATTATTTGTACTTTTCAACCAGCAAGCAATTATCCAATTCCATGATTCCATTTCACAGATGATGGCAAATAGATAGGCCAATGTTTGGATACAATATGAGCTAAAACCATCTAGCCTTCTCTTGATTTGATGAAGCCAAGAAAGAAATTAGTGGTTTCTTTTTCATGGTTTCAACGCATCAACTATAGATTTTGGTTTACTCGATCTTTTATATGGCATTTAGTGGCTGCTAAGGCAAGACATGCAATGTTTTATTGGTAGGCCTAGTTAAACTAGGGTTAATTTAATTGTCAATTTATGTCTTCTTTCATCAAAATTCAAGGGTATATTGCCTAATTGTCAAGTCTAGATTCTCCTAGGAAACGAGTTAGCTGAAGGTCTGAGTACTCTTATATATTTTCCAACATGGAATCTTAATCTCTTCCAGATGAAGAAAAGTCAAACAGATTTCACTAAGAGTATGAATCATTTTTTATTTCAACATTAACTTTGCTTGTGATTGCATTCTGCTCCTCCATGTGCAATGGAGAAAAGATAATACAATAGGCTTCATTGTTTCTATGAATTGCATCTTCACTGTTGTTTAGAAAATAAACAAGCAAACTATTAATGCTAACGAATATGTATGTTTACGAAACAAAAAAAATATCACAGCACAAAAGAAAATAAAGAAAAAACCAATATACCTCTGAACCTGTTCCAGGAAATCTTTTGCTAAAGCATCGCTTGTATATGGACCTAGCTTCACTTATGTGACCCGATTCAGTTTCCATTGCTATAAAACCCTGCCAAGCTTCCAACGTTGAGCCACTGGAAAAGGAATTAAGAAGCATTACATTAAATTAAAGAATATGGAAGACAACTAGTACTAAATAAAACAACTTTGGTAAAACTAGATGAATAGAATATATGGTGTGCCTGATCTTAAGCAAGCTCTCCCAAACTCGGCGAGCTGCAACTAAATCTTTTCCCAAATTCATCTCTAGACGAGCCCAGTAGGCATACAGACGCAGCAAACCATCTGTGTTCTTCAGGTGTGGTGACAGGTAATCTGAGGCATGCTGGATGGAAAATAATTCAGTATTAGGATTAAAATTGAATGAATGCAACTATATAACTACTTGATCCAAAATGTATAAAGAATACAAAATATAGAGAATTCATCACCACCACACACATTATCTACTTGTACACAAATCATCCCAGAATGTACTGTTAAAAATTAGAATAAAGATCTCTGTAAATCTTGAAGCATCAAAATCAATCTTTTTTTATGGTTTGGAGGGAGGCAGATTGAACTTGGGCATGCTAACGGTCAGGACCTCAGGCTTGAGTCTTCTACTATTTGACCAATGCCTCAAGAGCTAAAACAATCCAAAGTAATTGACTTGAGAGTACTATGGAAGCTCATATAAGCACCGCCTGCATCTTTGATTCTGGAAACAACAGTGGATACCCTCCAAGAAAAAAGCAGGCGTGCTAAGAAAAACAATGAACAGGTCAAGCAATCTTATGATGGTTAGGGGTAGGGAGATTGAACTTGGGCATGCTAACACCCAGGACCTCAGGCTTGATTGTTCTACTATCTGACCAATGCCTCAACAGCTAAACCAATTCAAATCAACTGTCTTAAGAGAATCTTACTGAAGCTCATATAAGCAACACTTGGATATCTAATTCTTGAAAGAACAATATGTACCTACCATCCACAGAAAATGCATTGAAACTAGGCGTGTAAAAAAAAACAATGAACGGAAAAATTGAACCAGTGCTAGTAAAAATAAAAAACTGAACCAAGAAAAGAAAAATAAAAAAGGTTAAAAACTGGTTAGTTCCATTCTTTACTCTAATTTCTACTTCTTGGTAGGTTACAAAAACCAAATTGGTAGCCCCGAAAACCATATGTTAATGCAAAAAAATAATAATTTATTAATTTTTAAAAGCATATTTTAATTTCTGGGCTTTATTTATGTTAACCGAAAAAGTTTATCCTCAAAAAGTGATGCAAGCTTTCTTTACTCACTTTGACATGATTCACATATATTTTATTTTTGAATGTTAAGTCCATGTTGTATTAAATTAATGGTTAGGATTCAAGCATGAAATGAATTATGATTCACGTACATTTAATTTACAAATCATTAAGTCCATGTGGTATTATATTAAGGGTTATGATTTGAGAGAAAAATGAATTCAAATCTCCTTCATGTGTATACAGTGAGCATACAGAAGTTGCCAAGCTTAAAAAGAAAAGGAAAGCATACACAAACAGCTCAATAGCATCAATACCTAGCTCGCTAGTATAAGGAACAGAGAGAAGTCTCTTTTCAGATCAAGTTACAGGATGACACTTAGACCCCACTACATCCAACCGTAATGCAGCCACAGACAATTCAAGGTAACAAGTTACAGGATGACGCTTAGACCCCACTAGCATCAATATTCTTGGTGAGTCAAAACATTTCTCCAATGTCTTACTGATGTAGCAGACCAAGGTAAGAATATGAATAGAACAAATATGTAGCTCGGCCAAATATATAGAATAAAAAAGACACTGATGCAATCTTTAAATTCTGCACCTAATAACAAAATTTTACAAGTTATTTTCGGTAAGGTGGGTTAGAAGCTTGGAGAATAGTTTATACATTAGGCTAGGTTATGATTTTTTAAAAGTTATAGCTTTCCTACTAAGCAATTCTATAAAAAGGAAAAGAAAAGGAGGAGTAAAAGCATAATAAACAACACGTTTATACAAACCTGAAAAGTTTCCCGTATTAATGAATAATCCAAGACACCATTCACTTCACCACCACATTCGATCCTCCTCCTCAAACCATGTACTCGTGTTAGAAACAAATCCAAGTACTGAAACAAATAAAAGTCACTGAATAAACAAAGAAAACCGATGCAAACAGGAAACAATGACACTAAGACGTTAAAAAAAAAGGAATTAGATCAACTTGTCCTTTTATTTTTTCCCCAGTCTGCAATATATTCTTACAAGTCTAATTATTCCAAATTTTTCCCGTGATATAAAGCTATTCTCCAATCTATCATTTTATCAAATATTCTCATTAAAACTAACTTAACTGCTGTCACATGAGAAATTCAAATTTCACTCCATTTATTATATAAAAAATGAAAAAAGAAAAGAATTTTTAATATCACACAAAAAAAAATTTAAAAAAAAATTAGTAAATCAAGTCGAGTTTGTATTTCTCATGTTAGGGCATTTTTTAGGTTTGCATGAAAATATTTACCAGAAGTATAGATTGGAGAATAACCTACAATACAAGGACAAATTGGGAGCAACTAGACTTGTAGGGATAGATTGGAAACCACACCCACATTATGAGGAGCTTTTCATAAATGTACCTCTTCAATTGTTGAAAAAGTGCATTGCAGGGACTTTTCAAAAACCTGAAATCATGGAAGAAATCAAATGAGTAACTTAAAGAACATATTTTAATACTGCATATTTATAATATGCGCAGAAAAGAATCAACAGGCAACAAATTGCTAGAATTTTATTGTCATTAGATACAGATGGAAAGAGACATCATCTGTCATGTGAAGCTAAAGGGATTGGGGGAGACAAATGATTTGGCTGGCAACACTTGTACTAAAAACACAAAGCATAAAAATGAACTCCATTCAAAAAGTATATGGTTGTAACTAAGGGTGATAAGAAAAGCATACAGAAGATATCTCCTTTTCAGGAGCACGGCCACGTTCCAAGGAAAGCATATACTGAACCCAAAGCTCTCCTATCCAGGGACAATTTTTTGTTGCCCTGGAATAAACATCCCTCAGAACATTTCCTACCTGGAAAAGGGACAGTGTGTAAATAATCTACAGAATTGGAAGATGGAAAAACTTGAGAATAGAGAAATTCAAGGACAACCTTCAAGGTCCTGTCCAGATAGCGAGTATAATCAAGCCATAGATCAATTGATATAGGAAAGTCAGCCATTGCACGCTCATATAAAACTTGAACCCGTGCTGGATCGCCCACAGACTTTTCAAATTTTAAGTAGTTCTGCAAAACAATAAAAACATGAACTTCCTTTGGAAAATAAAAAATACCACAATAAAAACAGGGGACCTTAATAAATTGAGGCTCTAAGGAAAAGCAGGCAAAAAGGAAAAAATCTTGCTATAACCAGAATGACCAAACTGCAGTTAAAAGTAAATGAACTTCAAATTGAAGGAATAATGCAAGAAAAAATTTGGATAAAAAATGAAGCAAAAGGAAAAGTACAAGTAGGATGTCCCCAATGAGCTATTAATTATCAAAAGCTCTATTAAATTATAACAGTTGTCCTACATACCATGAAATTTTGAATTTTTTCTGTATCAGATATATTCTGCATAGAAATCTGTTCTTCATGCTGAGCACGAGCATTATAAGCTTCCATGGCCTTTTGGTATGCTGAGGCAAGATGAGAAGATATACCATCAACTTCACTAGATTGGGCATCAAGAACAATCCCTTGTTCCACCTCCCAAGCCTTGTACGCAAGGAGTGTTGACCTCAAGTTAACAAGTGGAACAGACAATTGGCGGTGGAAAATATTTCGAATGCGTTGGACCTGTACTTCCTTTGCCTACAAACAAGAATTTGAACTCTTAAATGTATGTTAGAAGACTCATAAGGCTAATTACTTAACATAAGATACCACTACTTCCATAAAACTAACTTGAAAAATGTCTCTCTGTAAACCTGCTTCAGGAGATATAAAGCAAATTTAGAAACTTGAGAATTTGGATTTATTTAGAATTCATCTGTTGGCAGTATCTGGACTTAGAAATTGTATCTGCTGGGTCCAAGGTAAAGGCTCTTTCATGCTATGAGGCAACATGAGTTAAGCATTAACACTATCATCGGGTTGAAAATACATCAGCTATATCAACTATCAAGTTCCATCAATTAATTCCAATCTTTGCAGTTTTCTTGTGATCTCATGCAGACCTGTACCATGTTCTTGACTAGGTCTTCAGAGCTCCAATAAGATAGAGGAATGTTGTGTTGAAGTGGTTGATTCAAACAAGGTGAGGAGCAAGAAGACATATCAACGAACTCTTTTCACAAGCAATTCTTATCAGGCTTGGTCATATTTATCAGGTTAGCCGCAAGAACAGCTTCTCAGGTCATGTTACAGTAGAAAATAGAGGTTCAAAGGGTTTACTCAAAAATCTTGATGGGGATTAATTTGCTCAGGCGGGTTAAGACATGCCTAATCAGCACCTTTTTTTTCTTCTTTTTTCCCATGTATCACAGTTGTTTAGAGAAGTTAATAAAAAAAATCTACGATGCACAATTCCAAGCTCCAAGATGAATGTTGTCCAACTTAAACACAATACATCTATGCTCTTAGACTAAGCAAACAGAAAGGACATATAATGAATTATACAAAAGAAAAAAAAAAGATCCAGAGAATACAAATGAAAATTTTGGCAGCTAAGGATATGGGCACTTTAGATATCACATGCAAGCAAAACAAACAGGAAACTGGATATAGACAGTTAATTCCAACCTTAATGTCATTCTCATCAATGGTGTGCAGTACCGCCTGTTCAAATTCCCTGTACAATTCCCAAATTTTGTTTCCTTCAGCAACATGCAAACCAGCAGCAGTAAGAGCACGCTCAAAGAGATTTCGGGCCTTTGAAATGCCATCAGGAGAACATTCTCGCACTGAAGGATCATGTACTTGTATGAAATTCAAATAGTCACACCAAAGAGAAACAGACTGCATTGAAAAATGGTACAGTCAACTACCTCAACTTTTGAAGCAACAAGCTTCAGAACACATGCCATTAGTCAATATGTAAAGACAATCACACAACGAATTAAAACCATGAAACCATCAGCTTCAATTTTCTTAAATTAATAATACTGGAATTTATTTTTATATTTTCTTCTTTTAGCTGAGAAAGCCACACAAAAATGACATAAGTTGAATAAACACAAGGTCTATTTATCTTATAAAAGCTTGCCAATGAAAATAAGCAGGGATATCCAAACAAATCATAGATAATTCTATAAAACTAAATTATCTGCAAACAACACAACAACATAATTGTCCTGATTCCTGAGAGCATAGCATTCCTTTTTTTCAAAATTTAACTATTATCCTATGTGTTTCTTCCATTATCAAACAATAGTCGTTCTATGAATGCACACTATATATAGTAGTACAGCATCAGAGCACCAAAAGTCCTGAAAACATTTAAAAAACAAAATGACACCCTAAAGTATTACTAAAAGAGTTTAACAAGAACACACCAGATAATCAAACACTCCACGGTCATAAATCTTCTCAACCCCCGCGAAACCCTCTGGCCTGAAAAAAATAAATCAATCAATGAATCAACTCAACAACCACCAGCAACAATCAATAAAGCATAACAAAATAGTCATTGAAAATACAAAAAAAAAAAAAAATATTACCCAGAAATAGAAGCTTCATCTTTAGCCCAATCACGCCACATGTCAGGGCTTAGTGGAAACACAGTGTTCATGGCTTCTCTTGCTTGTTTAAGCTTATCTATCTCTCCCATTTTTCTCAACAGTTTTATGTACTAAAAAAACAGCAAGCAAGCAGCATCAATGCATACAATAAAATTATTTACTTTACAAATAGAAGCTCAGAAAGAAAGAGGGATTAGCGTTAATTACTTGAGCATGAGAGTCATAATTGGCGGGGTTACTGGAGAGCTCAGTTTCTAGGGTTTTAAGCTCTTGATTTTGCTGCGATTCGTCTTCTGAGTCGGAATCGGAATCAGAGTCTGACCGGAGTTTGGGGTTCTGAAGTTGGTCTCCGTTGTCGTTGTTATTATTGTCTTCGTCGTCTAGTTCTTCTTCTAGGGTTTTATCTTCGCTGTCGATCTCCATGGCTGTTTTGAGAGTGGAAATGAGGGAGGAGTGGAGTAGCTTATAATGCTGTCTTGATTTTTAAGTTTAAATATGCAGCAGTAAAAGACTAAGGATTATATTATTAGGACTCGTTTGTTTCCGAAAATGTGAAAAAAAAAAATTGAATTTCGTGGAAAATAATTTTTTTATTTGTTT
>Ga0307517_10007672_pt1 | contig 15680 bp, 15 predicted proteins | sample 23_EM_MG_FD_194515 | JGI IMG/M metagenome (GOLD analysis project Ga0307517, IMG submission 194515) | Populus trichocarpa ectomycorrhiza microbial communities from riparian zone in the Pacific Northwest, United States - 23_EM | ecosystem: Host-associated > Plants > Roots > Unclassified | place...
TTTTTTTGTGTTGGATATTTATTCTAGATTTTTAGTATTTTTTTCAGAATATTAGCATTAATAAATTAGTGTTAAAATAGGACTTTAGTTTTCTTAATGAATAGAACCATCAAATGGATTTTCCTAATTTTTTTGGTTTGCTGCCTATATTTATATGCACCTTACCTAGGCATTCTGTTAGTGTTATGACTTTACATCTAATAAATTGAGTTTTTTCTTAAAGAATTGGCTATCTTGATTTGTGTTCTGTCGGTGGTTCTACATCTCCATCTTTCTGAGGTTTTGTAGAATGGTAATCATCATTAGATTTAAAGTCTGTTATTTTTATAGGCTGTATGGCATAATATCATATGCTTTTATTCATTATAGATGTATTCACATTAAGTGGATACATCTATGAACATGCTTGGTTTTGGTAAATGACTTTGTACCTATAGTCTGCATGTACGGTTACTAATGGCTTTACCCATTCTAAATTTGCAAATCATTAACTGAATTCCATCTTTTAACTTGCTCTGTGTATATTTATCCAGGGGGCAAGAAATGAAATATTTGCAATGCAGCCTGCACCCATACAGGTTTCATACATGGGATTCCCTGGGACCACAGGAGCAACATACATTGATTATTTGGTCACTGATGAGGTTGGAAGGGAACGGCTTTTGCTGTTTGCTGGGTTCTTTTTTTGTCTTTGTTGTCTGGATTCTGATGCACCTTCTCTTTCCTTTCAGTTTGTTTCACCCACCCGTTTCTCACATATTTATTCTGAAAAGCTGGTTCACCTGCCGCATTGCTACTTTGTGAATGATTATAAACAGGTTAGTCCCAGACTATTTATTATGCTTGCTTTGTTATCGAAAATGTATATTTAAAACCACTACTATTGCTTTCAGAAAAATTTGGATGTGTTGGATCCAACGTGCCAGCACAAGCGATCTGATTATGGCCTCCCTGAAGATAAATTTATATTTGCATGCTTCAATCAGCTGTACAAAATGGATCCTGAAATCTTTAATACTTGGTAATCCAACATTAAAGGACATCCCTTCCATTAGATTCATTTTTATTAATGTGAAAGATTGTAGCATATGGCTTCTTAAAATTCATGTTTATATTTAATGAATGTTGTAGGTGCAACATTCTTAAACGTGTACCCAACAGTGCACTTTGGCTCCTTAGGTTCCCTGCTGCAGGGGAAATGAGACTCCGTGCATGTAAGTGAAAATCTTTATTACCTCTCATAAGGAACACAAGCTCACATAGGTTCTAGCTTGTGGCATTATGTTAACAATTGCTGGACTTTGTTCAGATGCTGTTGCCCAAGGGGTGCAGCCAGACCAAATTATTTTCACAGATGTTGCCATGAAACAAGAGCACATCAGACGAAGTGCTTTGGCAGATTTATTTCTTGACACGTAATTGTTCTTCATCTCACTTTCATTCATTCACTACTGAATGTTGTCAATTTGTTGCCTGGGGGCTTCTTGGATATTGATAGTTGGGTTTTTATTTTAGGCCATTATGCAATGCCCATACCACAGGGACAGATATTCTGTGGGCAGGTTTGCCAATGGTGACCATGCCCCTTGAGAAAATGGCTACTAGAGTTGCTGGATCACTCTGTCTTGCCACTGGACTTGGGGACGAGATGATTGTAAGCAGGTAGTGTATGCAGTTTCTTGAATTGGCTTTGCATGTTCTTATACCATATACATGTTGCTTGTGAGTTTTATCTTCTTGCTTTTTTGCCCTTGTCTGCAGTATGAAAGAATATGAAGAGAGGGCCGTGTCTCTTGCATTAAACCGGCCAAAGCTTCAGTCTCTAACAAATAGACTGAAGGCAGCCCGTATGACTTGCCCTCTGTTTGACACAAGACGCTGGGTAATCTTAAGCTGAAGCTTTCTTTTTTGCAATTACAATGTGTTTTGCATGTACGAGGGACAAAGGTTCAATCTCTTGTTTTTGCAAATGCAGGTTAGAAACCTGGATAGGGCATATTTCAAAATGTGGAGTATTCATTGCTCAGGCCAGCAACCCCACCACTTTAAGGTTGCTGAAAATGATTTTGATTTCCCATAAGATTCGTCAGACGGGATTGTAGATAAGAGCAAAGAAAAAGGAGGTACAGAATATTTAGGAAAAAAATTGGTCAATTATTCAGATGAAATTGTGATGTGTTTCCCGTATCCGTGGATGAATTCAGTTCCTCTCTCTCGCTCGCTCTCTTTTCAACAACTTTGGGCTAGAAATGAAATGATAAAATTGGTGCTTGTGATCCCATTCTGCTTATTTAGCTAATTATTATATAACTTTGAGCATGCATTTTGACGAGAGAGGGGGTGGGGGGGTAACTGTTACTTCAGCCAAGTTTGTGTAAACCGTTTGATGTGCTTTGATAGGATACAATGTCCGTATTCAATCCGGCCGTTTATGTAGGAGGAAAAGGCTTAATGACGGTTATTAATTAACTAAAACACTAAAAGATCAGGGGTGTCTCTTGCCGCTGTGAATAGTGGAGTTGCTTATGTTTCTGAATTTTTTGTTTTTTTTTAATACTTTTGTGATTTAAATTTATGAGATGAAGTTTTAAATTAGTGTAGAAAGAAAGAAAATTTAAAGTGAGCATTATATGCGGTCAATTTTGAAGCTTTTATTTAGGTTTAAAAGTTAATTTTGTGTATTTTATTAGTTTTTGGGTTTAAGAGAGAAACTGGCCGGAAATGCTGAACTTATTGGTCGCTGACCTCGTGACCTTCAAGTAATAAAAGTGGACAACTTTTGTGTTGATGAGGTTTTTTCTTAAAAAAAAAGTTTAATGGAAATAGTTTTTTTTCCTCTAAACATGATATTCTTTTTTAGGAGTTTAATGAAAATAGATTCTCTCTCTCTCTAAACATGAACGGAAAAGTAGATAAGAGTTTATTTTAGTTTGGTTGATTTTTATTTCGGAGAGTGATTTTAGGGTGTGGCGGGGTTAAGTGTTATTTTAAGGTTTAGATGATGTTTTGAAAGTGTTTTCAGACAAAAATAAACCGGGTCTAAAAACATAATTATTTGTTTTCCCTTTAATATTTAATTATTGTTAACATTTTCTTATTTATAAATAATAAATAACATTTTTTTTAATATTTAATAATAACATTTTTTTATTTATTAGTTTATCTTATAAATAATAAACTATTTCTTTTTGTTTTTCAATTAAAAAACATGATACATGAAAACATATCCATAACATATACATATTTTTTTCACATTAAAAATTGACTTGAAATTTTATTGGCAACATAAACATGCATACATTTTTAAATAAAAAAAATCATAATAATTTGAAATGCATCCACAACATTAATATAATATTTTATTATTTAAAAATTAACTTAGAATTCTGTCGCATTTATTATTTAAAAATTAACTTAGAATTCTATTTGCGACGTAGCGAGGGTGATAGAAATAAAAAATCTTGAAATAACAAGCTAAACTTGTTTATATATGTATTTTTTAATTTTCTTTGAAAAATGAAATTAACATATGATGTTTATTATAACTAGTTTATACATGTTTGTATATGATTATTCAAATATTTTGTTGTATTTTTATAATATAACATTTATTGAATTATTTGAAATGAATAAATCGGATTTAGTAACAAAACAAAAAAGTTGGGGTGACTACTATTTGCTACACTATTCATGTGAATAGTGCAATTTCTTTTCTTTTTTGTTTTTTTTCTTGGTTGATGTATTTTTTTTAATCTTTGCACTGTTTATATGTACAATTCATCTTTCTTTTAGGTTTATTTTCTTTTTCTCAGGTTCATGCAAATGTTTTTTATTGTTTTTTCCTCGGCTGTGGGGTGATTTATTGTTCATTGAATTGTGCAATTTTGTTTTGTTTTTTTTTCTCAGTTAGTGCAATTATTTTGATTTTTTTTTTCCTCCGTTGGTGCATTTTTTTAAGTTCTTTTTTTCCCATGTTCATGTGAATAGAGGTTTCTTTTTGGTTTTAATTTTTTTTTTCTTGGTTTTCAACTGCATTGTGCACATGAACGCTTCTCTTTTTTTTATTATTATTATTTATTGAACTTGATTTTTTTATAATTTTATATATTGTGTTCTCATATTCTCACATATGTGAAGTGTCCAAGAACATCTTGAGATTAAATTAATGATTGATTTTGCAAGATAGAATTTTAGGTTATAATTAAAAATAAAATTAAATGAAGGACAAATAAAAAACAATATAGCTAAAAGTTCAAAAGGTGCGGAAAACTTCAGTTTTGTCTCTAAAGTTTTAGTTGTTGTTATTTAGCCTTTGAAGATTTAATATTTTACATTTCAATTCCAAACTTCATTTATCTCATATTTCAGTCCTTGATTGCGGAGACATGACATCTCATATTTCAGTTTAATAATTCTACGCATTTGATGTAATTATAGCAGTTTGTATTTTAGTTTACTGATTTTGTTTCTTAAAATAGTTACATTGATCTTTAATAACTAGTTTTAAAGTATTTTTTTTATTGTTTGAGATGTTTTTTAAAAATATTTTATGTTATTTAAGATTTTATATGGTATATAAATAAAAAAACAATGATAAAACAAGATTAAATTATTTTTAGAAAGCAATAAATAATCTTAAATAATTTTATAATATCAAGTCTTTTTTCTTAGTCAAGATGATGCCTGATTTACAAAATTTAGTATAAGAATTAGAGTTGTGGCCCTAGTTCCTAACATTAAAAAATAATTCTTGGCAACATTAGTGTTTTTAAAGAAATAAAAAAAATATGATACTCGATTATTGATTTGATTGGGTTCAATAAACTCGATTAACTAAATAATAAGATAAAAAAGGCAATTATAGTAAATAAACTGAGCAAAATAGTTTTTTTTTGACAATCATTAAATGCAAAAAATAAATGATTACAAATATTATATAAAAAATATCCTATTAGTATTCTTAAAAGATCTTCGTGATCTTGTTTGATAACAAAGAAAAAATAATAATAATGTGATAACCTCTTAGAAAGCAAAATGAAAAAAAAAACAAAACTTAATTCTCAACAAATTACATGTTGAAGAATAAAAAAAAATAATTTTAAAAAGGAATAAAAAAACACGACCTGACTACACTCGAGTCAGCCCACCAAATTCATGACCTAGTTGTGAGACTGAGATAATATTCTAAAAAGCCAAATTGAATAAAACCACGAAGTTCAATTCTCAAACTAACCTAATGTTGAAGAGCGAAATGAAAAAAAAATCAATTGAAAAAAAGTGACGAAAAAAAAAACCTAAGTTATATTAGGTTAACACGTCAAACATGCAACCTGAAATAACTTCATAGAAAAAAAAAGTGAAAACAATCACAAAGCTCAATCTTCAACCAATCTAATGTTGAAATAGAAAATTATAAAAATAATAATTTTAAAAAAGACCTAAAAGAAGACTAAAGTAAACTCGGTCTAATCTTCCAAAACCATGACCGGGTTCATGAGTGTCAATATATTCTTCTTTTCTTATTTAGTTTCTTTCATAGTTGTATATACATTGATTATCTCTTTAAGATTTTCATTATTGTTCTATATATTCTTACTATAATCTTTTCTATAATAGACCTAGGATTAAGGGATCTGATTATGTTTATTAGACCCTAGAATTAAGGGATTTGATCGTTCTTGATGTGTGTGTGTGTATATGTGTATTGTAACTCTCTTAGTGAATGACACTTAAAACATTTCAGAAATTCTCTTGTATTTTCTTGTGAATGAGGACATGATTATGTTATAGTTGGCAAACCCAATAAAATCGTAGAGCTAAATTTTCAAATAACCAAATGCTGAGGGATTAAATTAAAAAAAATCAATAAAAAAGGATTCAAAACAAAACAAATAGTAATAAAAAGAATGAGGATCAATTTTTTTTTATATAAATAAAACAAAATGCTAAGGGATGAAATTGAAAAAAAAAACATTCAATTAAGAAAAAGGATCCAAAACAAAATTAAAAGATATCAAAAGAATGAAGATGAAGTTTGATATAAAAACTAAATGAAACCAAATTTCAAGGGATGAAATTGAATACAAAATTAATTGAAAAAAGGATAAAATAATAATAATAATAATAATAATAATAATAATGATCAAAATTAAAAAAACATGGCAGAACACCTTTTATTTTTTGGTAGAACAACACGAATCCCAAGACTCGAGTCATGAGACTGGAATTACTTTATAAAAAGTAAATCCGAAAAAACCACAAAGCATATTTTCTAATCAACCATAAGGGATGAAATTGAATAAAAAACTCAATTAAAAAAAGGATCCAAAAATTAAAATGAAAATAAATAAAAAGAATGAGAAACAAATTTGATATAAAAACTAAATGAAAGTAAATGCTGAGGGATGAAATTGAAAAACAACATGAATTAAAAAATGGTTCAAAAGCAGAAAATAACAATTAAAAAAATAAAGATCGAATTTAAAACAAAAACAAAATGGCAAGACACCTTTTATTTTTGGCAGAGTAGCCCAAATCCAGAGGAGAGGAAAGAGAAAAGAGGTAGGAGGAGGGAAAAAAAGATGTAAAACGAGCTGCCATACACTTCTAAACGGTACACGTGTCGCGTCACCTCATCATGAAGAGCTTGCCGAGACGCATCTAACTTAGCCATGGATGGCGATGTTTGGCCACCAAAATCAACTGCATGCATCGTAGAGTGCAGCTACCAACTTTCACATGTTAGCGCGTGTACCACATGTGCCATCCAACTTATCTTGCCTTTACTCTGGTCCCCATTTTGTTTCAATTTTAGGAAATCAGAGTCCAAGTTTTTGGATCTCAAAATAAAAAATTTCAACCTTTATTTAACCTGAAAATATGAAAAAAAATAATATAATAAAGACCTTTAAAACCCATTTCTAATCACAAAATATATTTTAATTGGATTAAAAACTCAAAATTAAATTAAATAAAAAATTGTTGTTCCCTGGCCTACTGTTTTGGACATTATTAGAGATAAAAACCACTTATATTGAGTTCTCTTCTTAAAGTTGTATCAACATATATCAAGATCATAGTTACTAGTGGTTGAAATTTGGCCACCCGAGAGTTTTCTCTCACCACTTTCTTTTCCAGTGATTTTTTTTTTAATAATAGTCAATAGATTACCTTTTTCATGTTCATCAATTTCAAGCACGAGTGTGTGTGACAAAATTCATTATGATTTATAGGGACCTGCCCCTATTTTATTAATTAAAAAATTTAGATATCATGCTTGATAGATGATTTTTCTAAATATCCGTGGATTATTCCCTTACCTGTAAATCAAATTTTGTAATTGAATATTTTGCATTTGAACAGTAAATTAGCAGGAATTCAACGAAAAGATAAAAACTTTCCTCTTTAACATAGGAGAATTTGTCAACTCAAAGCTTGCATCTCATTTCCATGCATCAAGTATTATTCATCAAGTTTCTTGTCTATGTACTCATAAACAAATATGTATGGTTGAAAGGCGTCATAGGACCATACGAGAACCAGGAATGACCATGATGTTTCACGCTAATGTCCCTCTATTTTTCTGTGTAAAGGATACAAATGCTGTCATCCTGTAAGCAAAAAAATTATGGCCTCACGACATGTTTTTGATGAATCCGTTTTTCCATACAAGACATCTCCCACATCAACTGCTACTCAACCTTCATCACACACATTGCTTATTTTTGACACTTGGATTCCCTGCAGTGATTTCAATTCTGTTGCAGGCAACACTGTGACAGCGCCAGTGCCTCCATGTCTCAGTCCCCTGCCTACGTTCACCATTCCTACACTAGCTCTACAAGCTTCTGATGCAACACTGTCACAGGAGTCGCGCCACAATCTACAACCTGTTAGTTCCACAGGTTGAGGGAGAGCAGTCAGTTGAAGAAGAAGCACACTGACAAGAAGAAGAAGCACACTCACAAGAAAACTTTGAGTTTTCTGGAAATTTGCCGCGAGGACACTTTGAATCTGTTGCAGCAACTGGAAATTTAAGGGAACACTCTGCTGCAGCAACTAGAAATTTAGGAGACCATCTTGAAGAACATTTTGAGTCTGCTGCAGCAACTGGAAACTCTTAGACAGAACCTGAATCAGCTGCAGAAGTTGGATAACATTCAAAAGGACAAGATTCTCACTCTATGGTTACTCGGTCTCAATCAGCTACACTTTCAAAAGTTGCATAAGCAGAACCTCAAGCTTCTCAAACAGAACCTGCATCAAGAGTTGGACAACCTTCTCAAGGTCAAGGTTCTCATCCTATGGCTACATGATCCCAATTTGGAATTGTAAACCAAATCCAAAAATGCCCTGACCTCCATATCCACTCACAATGTACCTCTTGAGCCACAAAATGTCCAGTCAACTCTAGCTCATCCCGGATGGAAAGCTGCAATGGAACTGTTCTACAGTTAAATCATACATGGACTCTTATTTCCCGTACCGCCATATGTACATATAATCGGTTACAAATTAATAGGTGTTCAGGACAAAACTGAAACATGATGGATCTTTAAACAGACTAAAAGCTCGTGTTGTTGCAAAAGAATATCATCATATTGATGAGATTGATTATACTGAAACCTTTTCTCCAATTGTCAAACTAGGAACCATACGAATGATCATCACTACAACACCAGTTCAAGAATAACCTATTATTCTTCAGCTGATATAAAATATGCATTCCTGCATAGTAACATCACTGAAGACATATATATGGAAGAACCACCAGGGGTGACTAATTCACAACATCCAACATATGTATGAAAACCCCATAGGACTTTCTATGGATTCAAGCAAGCTCTACATGCATGGTTTAATTATTTTAGCATATTTTATCTTAAATATGAGTTTATTCGTAGCTTAGTTTATCCATATCTGTTTGTTTTTCATTTTGAATATGATTTCCTAGTGCTTCTCTACTTGATGTTATGTTGATGATATATTACTCATGAGATTTGCAGAAGCTCAGATGTATTTTTAAATAATTTTTTTAAAAATAACTACTACTATAATACTAGATAAATATTAAATTTAGTAATATTTTTAAATTTTTATTGAGTTATCTCACAAATTTTGAAGGTCTCATATGGATTTGCTGATATTGATATTCATTATTTTTTTTTATAATATCAAACCAAGATTTTTGTTTTTTTGTTCTTAAATGCATTGACAGCGCAGCGTTTGAATGACATTTTTTTCACATTGCAGAAAATACGGGCAGTCCCGTAGCGAAGCATGGCCATCTGTCTAACCTATATATATATATATATATATATATATATATATATATATATATATATATGAAAGGATAAATAAAAAAGTGAAAAATAAATAAATTGAAAGAGGAATAATAAAAAAAAAGCCTTGTGAAAATGTCAAAAAAACCAGCCTCTTCTATGTCCTGTATTAAATATACAAACAGAATTACTGAAATCATAAAATTAAAATTAAAAGGTCCAAATCTCTCCGAACTTCCCTTCCCATCTGGATCTTCCCTTCTGTGATTGATTCCACAATCATCCAAAATGAACGACGCAGATGTCTCCAAGCAGATCCAGCAGATGGTCAGATTCATCCGCCAAGAAGCGGAAGAAAAGGCCAACGAGATCCTAGTTTCTGCTGAAGAAGTACTTCTTTCTTCTTCTTCATTGTTTCTTTTTTGCTGAATCGCTTAGTGGGTTTTTTTTTTCTTCGCTTAGTTTTGATCTGATTGATAAAATTGTGTTTTTGAAGGAATTCAATATAGAGAAGCTGCAACTGGTTGAGGCAGAGAAGAAGAAGATCAGGCAAGAGTATGAGCGTAAAGAGAAGCAAGTTCAAGTTCGCAAAAAGATGTAATTCTCTCCATCCTTTTATTGTTTTCGGATTAACATTTTGTGATTTGTGTTCTTAATTATGCTGTTCATTGATTGGTGGTGTTGTGTTGATTTAGTTTATATTTCAGTTTTAAGTGATGGGTTTGTTCTAGATCTTGATATTGCAATTTATGCTGTTAAATTTGGTTGCTTGTAGTTATTATCTTGTGCACAGTGAAGTGAAGTGATGCTGATCATAAACTTTGTTAGTGTTGATATTGATTTTATCTTGTTTTTTAATCATTTCTTTTAATTAATCGATATTATAAAAGTTTGGTTCGGTTTGAAACTGTGTAGGATATATTACTAGTTTGGTTTTATTGAATGGAGATCAGGATTGGACTCAAAATAATTTCCATCAATTTGTTTTGGTACAGAATGGATTATTTTATTCTTTTCTCATCAGAAGTCATATGAAGTGACATTTTGTTGTGTTGGTTGTTTTGTGTAGTGAGTATTCAATGCAGCTTAATGCCTCTCGGATCAAAGTGCTTCAAGCTCAAGATGATATGGTTAATTCCATGAAAGATGGAGCAGGAAAGGAGCTTTTGAATGTCAGCCAAAATCAGCATCACTACAAGAATCTTCTCAAAGACCTTATTGTTCAGGTCATTATTAAATAACCAGCTTGCCTATTTACTGGTCCCTTTATTATATGTGTGTGTGTGTGTGTGTATGTATATTTTCATACTCATCAGTTTCCGTAAAATTGATGAAAATTGTAGAATTGTTGTGCCATGTATAGTTTATGAAGCTTCAGGTGATGGGTTTTTTTCTCTTGTTTGCCTTTGTATCAATGTAAATTTTTGATACATGGCATAATGTCTGCATGTTAGTGGTTAGATACATGCACATAATTTTTCCTACTGAGAAAATTGATTTTAATGATAAAGTGAAGTGAATTTTAATCTACAGACACCCCGATGATGGCTTGAGCTTTTAGGGACTTGTGTGATGAAAGTTTTTACCTTACTGATATATATTAGAGGATGGTTGGTTGTTTGTAAAAATTTAGATGTTGAAATGAAAAATTGTTTTTATTAGGAATGCTCAGAAATGGTCATTTTGATTCATTATGTAATAGGAATGTGGTGTTATATATTTGAATAATGTATTTTTCTCATAATCTGGATTTTTTTTCTTCAATTGTCTGCAGAGTTTGCTCAGATTGAAGGAGCCTGCTGTCTTGCTACGTTGCCGGAAAGATGACCATAATTTGGTGGAGTCTGTCCTGCATTCAGCAAAGGATGAATATGCTGAGAAAGCAAATGTTTTCCCCCCAGAAATCATTGTGGACCATAATATCTATCTCCCACCTGCTCCTAGCCATCATAATGCTCATGGTCTTTCCTGGTAAATTATTCATGAAAAATCCAATAAAATATCCCGAGTGCATTTACATGTTCATTCATCAGTAGTTGTTTATGTGGGACTTCTGGGAAATTAACAAGTGTGTTGTCTTTGTTCTTAATTGTGGCTGCCATGGTAAAAGTATAACTGCTATTGATTTCTAAAATTATTTAGTTGGATAATTGATATGGTATTTGTATCAGATGTTTGAGGATTCCAAATTGCATAATAGCTATTTAGTATAAGGTTTCAAAATGGCTTATCTTAAAATAGGTGCTCTTTATTATTTAAATAAAAGAGATGGTGAAACAAGTTGATTTTGGTATTTTTTATTGTTAAGCTCTGGAGGTGTGGTGTTGGCGTCTCGAGATGGGAAGATTGTGTTTGAAAATTCCCTTGATGCGCGTTTGGATGTTGCATTCCGTAAAAAACTTCCCGAGGTATGCTCATAAACTTTTGTTATTGATGTTACTGTTTTTGTTCTTGGCCTCTACACTCCAATTCCTTACTGGGATAATCATATCAAGAGAATGACCAAGAGAGAATTGAACTTTTTCCTAGAAAAGGAACAATCATGATTGTGGTACCCAATTATTTGAAAAAAAGGTTGTGAAGTAACCTACATGATGTGGGCCTACATTATAGATTTTTTGAGACTACTTATTTTAGAAGAAATATAGGGTTTGATTTTTGAAGATTGTAGTTTCCTCATGTTTGCTACTTTCATTTGGATTTCTTATTTTATTTGGGTGCCTATAAATAAACACCCTATGCAGACATTCAACTGTAAGGTATTATTATTGAATAAAAAAACCTGAGTTTTCTTCATGATTGAGCAAGTCTCTTGTTTTGATTTCCTCAAGATTGAGTGTGTCTTTGTTTTATGGTGATCTTGTTGGTGGTCTTGCATCTTCTACATCATTGCAACATTCACTAATCCTTAGAGAAATAATAATCATGCTAGTTCTCTGATTGGAGCTAACTCATTCTAATTGAGAATTTCTCCTTGTTTTCATTTTGGCACATTGAAGTTTAGAACTAGACTTCAAATAGCCATTTTAGTCCAAACTCCTGGCCCAACTTGTATTGATTGTAGTTATTGTTGAAACATATGGGATATTGTTCTGTCAGCTTGTGTTATCTTATACCAAAGATGTGTCTAGATGAGGGCTTTTCTTTCTTCTGTTTTGTCCATCAATCAATAGTTCTGCAAGGAGGATAAGGAAGATCTGATTAGTGGTTGGCTGTTTTGGATCTGAAATCCAAGGAGGTTATATTTTACAGCAGAAAGAACTCAGAAATGGTCTTTAAAATGAAACTTGCAGCATTGGCATCTGCCATGTGACTTGGAACTTCCTCGTCTTAATTAGAACTCATACTAGACAAACTAGTGGATCCTTATCTAATCCTCTAGTATGAGTTCTAATTAAGAGGTGGAAATTCCTTTTAAGTGGTAATATTTTATTGTAATTTATGGGTGAAAGTGATCCCACTAGTTTGTCTAGCTTCTTATAATGTTCCCCCTTTTTTTTTTTTTATTATTCTGAACTTTCTTTATCAGTGTTATGCGCGTACCTGTTTAATTTTTGGAGATTCCTTAACTAAAACTCCCTCATTCTTATTTGCACACATGCTAGGGGATGCAAACACAATTCAGTGGGGAGTTTTATAACTATTCTCCCCGTTGTATCATCTTCTTTGTCTGCAAATTGCTGAAAGTCTTAGTGCTACCTTGGAAAGACCAAATCGAATGGCCCACATAATTGATTACCCTAATGATATATTGGCTTCTTATTGCAGATCCGCAAGTTGCTAGTTGGCCAGGCTGTATAATGGCATCGTGAGGCTTCTGCATGATGAGATGGTTAGCGTTGTTGTTTTGTCCCTGGATAATTTATGTCCTATATTTGAAAACCCAGAGATTATTATCAATTGTTTGGTTGTGTTTTAAATTTCTTGTTTGCGAAAAACCTTTATTTCTGAAATTAGTGAAGCTTGTACTCGGTCTAGTGTTTGTATCACCCTAGACACCTCAAGGCAGCCATTCAATAATAAATAAAATATCTAGTGTTTTGGTCAAGCTATACCGTTATAATCCTTCTCGCTCATTGTTCCAGAAGTATTCAATCGATCTTATTTTGCAAGAATTCTTTTTGAAGGACTGGAAAGGTATGAACGTATCAAGTTCATGTTTGAATCATATCAGGTACCTTTGAACGTCTTGTTTTTTATTTTTCACTTACAGAGCTTTACGAGATAGGGTTTTGCGGAACCTCTGAGAAGATTTGAATCCATGACAATGATTGCCATGATCTTTGGCATGAAAAAGATTTTCAGAATCTTGGAAATGATTTTGAAATTGTTTCCAGGGAGTGAGTTAAGACTAATCTTTTCTTAAAAGAAAAAAAAAAGGGTTAGTTGAAAAGAACTGACGACAAACCTTTTGAACAATACAAGGCGCTTGTTTGGCATTCCACTTGTGGGTGTCTCTTCTTCCTGTAGTGGTTTTTTCCCCTTGCATATTCCGTCGGCGCTTTAAACACCTACGAAATCTTCAATAGAATAGTCACGTCTAAAATCAGCTTTTAGCACCGCATTTACCATCGGAAAACCATCGGTGTGTTTAAAATGCCGACAGGGTATGTATAAAACTATCTACCTTTAGCCAAAATTCATAAAACCTATTAATTTAAATCTCAAGTTGTAATCAAGCAAAATCCTAACAAATCACATAATTAATAATTAACTCTAAATATGATTAGCATTCTCATAAATCACTACGAGAAATCCTAATTAGATAATTAAGTTTCAAATACTATCCTCCAATTACTAATACTAATTATAAAACTCTAAATATAATTAAGTTCCAATTACTATCCTCCATGCATTTAAAATATCCTAAACCAGTGGAGGTGTGGGGGGAGGAAAAAAATGCTAAAGTGGAAGATCTAGGAGGAGGAGGAAATGGTACACTTTACATAAACATATGATAATCATGATTTTTTACTCTTTATAGTCGCAACATAAAATTCATCATTAATCAACTTCATATTCTCACGGTCACAATACAAGATAAATTCAAGTTAGTTTTTATATCATCATTTGTTTTTCATTTTGCATTTATGATTGTGTTAACATTTGTTTTTTAATAAAGAAGCTCCAAAAAATACTTCATATAACCCAATTGTAGGTCACACCAAAATAAAAAAACTTTTGTTTACTTGAATGAAAACAAAAAACAATGCCTTCATACTTGAAAATTTCATCATACAAATATTCACTTGACAATACTTGCGGTGCAATATCTCTTTCAACTTTATCTTTCAAGAAGTTCTTTTTATTATTTCTAAATAAATAATGATTTGGAAAGAAATTTTGGTGGCAATAAAAAAAAAAAGCTTTACCACTATTGCATATGATAAATGCCTTATTATAATGCATGCAATATAAATATCGCATCTGACATCGCGACGAGCCTATGAAAAAAAAAAAGCCTTTATTGTTTGGATATTATGAAGCTAGATGTCCACTACCCAAATACCTGATATATTTAATATCATGATTACAATTAGTTTGAGTTTTGGTTTTACTTGGACAGTAGTAGTTGAACCTTTATTTATAGCTTTATGTGGTTTGACTTTGCTTTCCATTATATTGATCATTAATATAGCAGCCCCCTCTCTTATATAATTTGACCTCTATGATAAAAAAGAACCTGAATTACTTTTTTAGTGTGTATTATCTTTTCTTTTTAACTGTCTCTCTATCCTCAAAGCAATGTAAACCATATTTTCTTTCGCAATATAATGATGTAATTCAATTATATTAACTATCTTTCTATTCAAACTATTAAAAAATCTTGTTATTATAGCCTCTCTAACCTTAACAACATTAGCTTTAACCATGACAATCTCCATCTTTTTATAGCAATCCTTCACACTCTTATATCTTAGAGTCAAACTTTGCAATTGCTGAAATAATTCCCTATCAAATATCACACTAAGTGATAATTATTGCTCGTTCATGTGAGAGGAAAAAAAAAAAAAAAGAAGGGAGAAAACATGTTCAACCAAAAAAAGGACCAGTTAGAAATTAAGAGCGCTAACTGCAGTTCCTTGGTGTTATATTACTATGAATTCTATATTATTACCAGGTGCTATATTATAATGCTTTGTATATTATTATCGAATAAGCATAAGATACAGGTTCAGCAACCTATTTATTTATGAAAAAAAAATACGACAGAGGAAATAACGATGAGAACATGTGAAATATAATCCGAAATCGCAGGGCCACTGCTCCATTTCTTGTCCGACTAGAATGCTTTCTGAAGATAGTCGACTATCTTCTTGTCCAGTTGGAAGGCCTTGGCGAGGACATCAGGATTAATGGGTGGATCCGATCCAAACACCGCATTCGCAATTGTAATTA
>Ga0307517_10007673_pt1 | contig 15679 bp, 11 predicted proteins | sample 23_EM_MG_FD_194515 | JGI IMG/M metagenome (GOLD analysis project Ga0307517, IMG submission 194515) | Populus trichocarpa ectomycorrhiza microbial communities from riparian zone in the Pacific Northwest, United States - 23_EM | ecosystem: Host-associated > Plants > Roots > Unclassified | place...
ACATAAAAGATGTTGAATGCATTACATATTATAAAACTTACAAATTGTTTGAAATACTTGAAATTGAATTAAATTATTTTTTGTATTTAGAATTTTTACAGTTTTTTACACAACACAGTAGATGATGACTGGCGGCAACTGCCCTTAATATATACATATAAAAACAATGTTACAATGAGTTTTATCTTAATATATTTTGTGACCGAACATTTGGACTCATGTAAATTAATGTGGACATAACGTAATAATATGAGAAAACTAACTAAAGCAGCCTCATGTGAGCTGAATGGACGTTGCTATCCTCTCCAATACGTCTCTTTTACAAAGACGTTTTATTCTATCAACATAACTTTATTTTATTCTTATAAAAGAAATAAATAAGACTTCACCTTTATTATATATTCTTATAATAGTTTTGTCGCACGTGTCGACGTAGCGGCGATCGTCAACCCTCAAGTATGGATATATATCTGGTAAATGTGGGGAGACAAGGAATTTTTTGTCTCTTAGCGGTGAGAAAATAGAATGGGAGTCGCCACCTAGTATTTTGGTCACTAGGAACCCTAACTGGTCTCAGAGATCGGGTACGGAGACTGATTGCGTAAAGGGAAGGTATTAGCAACCCAAATACGCCCTACCTAAGGTAAGCTGCATTGTTTTATTGTCTGATGAAAATCTAAGGTCTTTATCATGTTGGTCCGTCTATGATTCAAGAAAAAGCCCTCCTTAGTAAGGAGGTTCTTATCTTACGGGGGTGAAACTTAACCGGTCTAATGTCTATAAAAGAACTATCTTTTTTATATCAGAAATACGTTTTACGTATAAATTCGTAATCCCAGATATTAAAACAAAACAAAAATATTTTTTTGATTTTTTTGAAATATTGGCCAAGTTCTCATGACTTTAATAAACTGGTTATTAAAGCCAAAATGCATGCTAAAATAACATATATATTTTTTTTCTTTGTTGTATAAAAATATAAATTTTTTAGTTTTGAGAGACTTGGCCGTATGCATGAAAACAAAAGTTTTTTTGTTTTTTTTTTCTTGAAAACCGGGTATTTTTAATACCGGATTTGTATTTTTAAGATATAAAAATACAGACCAATATTAGTCGAAATGACGTAGAAAAATAGGTGGGAAAATCACAATTTTCAAATATATATATATATATATATATATAAAACACAAAAAACAAAAAGGAGAAAAGAAATAAAATGAAATGGACTGGGCTGGGCCTGTATTGGCCCAGCCACAAGGCTGGACTCAGCCCAGCCGCGCGGGCTGGGCTGATGTTCCAGCCCAAAGCAAAAAGGGGCTGGACTCAGCCCAGCCGTGTGGGCTGGGCTGATGTTCCAGCCCACCGAAGAAACAAAAAAACCATGACTGGTTACTGTGCATGAGCACAGTAACCAGTGAATTAATTAGCTTCTTCTTGCATGCAGAACGTGCACAGTGCACGTTCTGCAAGCAAGAAGATGACTAATGACCGGCGGGTATGGAGGGGAAGGGAATTTACCTGAGGCGATGATCTCGGATGGCTGAGCTGACGGTAACGGTGGCTGTTCTCGGTGGCGCTGCGGTGGCGATGACGGTGAGACCCAGTGACAGCAGCGGCGCTTCTTCTCCACGGTGCAGTGACACCAGTCGGCGTTTCCTTCCCCGCTGGTTTATCCCTTCTGTTCTTTTTCTCTCTTCTCCCCGTCTGTCTCTCTCAATTTCCCAGCCGATATTCCCCTGTTTTTTGTGTTTCTCAGTTTCGGTCGTTTCTCTCTCTACCCAGTCGGTTTCTCTCTCTCGGTTTCCCCCCTTTTTCTGCCGTCTTCTCTTTTCTCTGCCTTTTTCCTTTTCCTCCTCCTTTCTTCTTGCACTCGGACGGTATTTATAGGGGCAGGGGGAGCTGGAACGACCCTGCCCCGTCCCATCGCTGCGCATGGGGTGGGAAGCCGCCGCTCTACCTTGTCACAGCACCGGCTGAGACGTCCAATGGGGACGTCGCTTGCAGGACAAGGCCTCTCTGTCTTCTCATCATGAGGAGCTGCAGGTGGCGTCCTGTTTTGGCTTTAAAGCACGTGGGAGGAAGAGACAAGGGGAAGAAAAAAAAACTTCCCTTCCCCTGCTGCACGTCCGGGGAAGAAGAAGAAGAAACATTGCCGCCTCAAAACGGCACCGTTTCTATCTCTCTTTTTTTTTTTTTCAACGCATGAAACGGCGTCGTTTTTCCCAAAACGCGCCGTTTCATTTAAATGAAAACTGGCGCCAAAGCGCCAGACTGCAAGTCAATCCTTCAATTTGCGCGCGTTTTTCATTTTGGTCCTTGGTCTCGGATTTCTTCAATTAAGTCCCTAATTGGCTATCAAACTTCAATGTTTATGCAATTAAGCCCCTGATTTGACAAATTAACTCTCAAAAATTATAATTTGACCTCAGAACTTTAATTTCTTCCAATTAAAGCACAAATTAACTCCAAAATCAATTTTTCTTACAATCAAACCCTCCATAAATTCAATTAAACCTTCAATATAATTTAATTGAGTCCACCAACATTTAATTTTGGACTTTTCTTCCTCAAATTAAATTTTATTTGTCAACAAGGCTATCATCAGTCAATAAAATACTGCCAAACTTTATTTTTTGTATTTTTAAACCTCCTCAACCAAATTTTGACTATTTTCTGAGCGTTTTGGCATTCTCTTTTAACTGTTATATATATATATATATTGTATTTTTATTTTTATTTTAAGAGAGAGAAAAAAATGTGAATTTAGGAATAACCTAAAAATGGATTATGACAAGTTTCACTCTATAAACTAAACAAGCAAAACACAGATACTAATTTACTTTTATTTTTAACAAGGAATAGTTCTTTATAAGGTTCTCAAACGGCTTAATTAAGAAAAACTGCAAGCTAGTTTGTTTCTTTGTAGTCATCTCTCTGGAACAAGTTTTCTTGTTGGCATTGATTTTACCAAGAGCTAGCTATAGCAGCATTCCAATCATTTTGTTAAATTATGAATGCACCTAAAGAAGATTTTAGAGATCAATTCAAGATCACACTACAAACTACAAGTTAGTGCTAAGTTAAGTTAGGAAAGTTTTAGAGAAATCTAACAAACACTAGGAATATTCTAGGAAGAATGCTTGTCCACACTGAAAAGAACTTTAGAATTTTATAAGATTCCAGCAAGTTCTATGGCTAGAAATTTAGTTTGTTCTATTTAGATGGGTTAAGAAGGCTATAAATAGCCATGTAATCATCACTTGTAAGGTAAGCCAAAAACTATGTTAAGCTTAGAACCTTTGTCCTAAAACTCTTCTACTTCAACCATTTCCATTCTATAAACTAAGTTCTTCTTTTACTAAACTACTACAACTAAAAATCTTAACCACAAAACTACTTTCATTTCAATCCTTAATCACTAAAACCTCTAGACTAACTCTTAAACTATCACCATCTTCTAAAAGTGGTATCAGAGCTCAATTGATCGTAAGTGAGCATTAGAGTCTTTATGGCCACCATAAATTCATCACAATCTATCTTTGTGTCACTTCCTATTTTTTATGGTGGAAACTATGATTTGTGGGGAAAAAAAATGGAAACACTCTTCAGGTCTCAAAATCTTTGGGACATTGTTGAGAAAGGATTTGAGGAGCCAGAAAATATCTCTACTCTAGAAGAAACACAACGGAAGGAGTTAGAGGTGAAAAAGCAGAAGGATGCTAGTGCCCTTTACTTGATTCAACAATCACTGGCTAATAAAATATTTTCTAGGATTGTTGGAGCTTCAACAGCAAATGACGCATGGGGTATATTGCAGAAGAAGTTTCACGGCGATTCTGATCAGGTACGCACAATTAGACTCCAAACACCACGAAGAGAGTTGGAAAATATTAAGATGAAAGATTATGAGACTGTTAAAGATTATCATGGACTAATTAAAGTAATGATAAATTAAATGAGATCTTTAGGAGAAAATATTACTTATCAAAGGGTTGTTGAAAAGTTTCTAGTCAATCTTACAAGAAAATGACTTTATAGTTACTGCCATAAAACAATCAAAAGATTTAACAACCTTGCTAGTAGCTAAACTAATGGATTCTTTAAAAGTACATGAGAAAAGACCTAGTAGCTACGAAGAAGACTTTATGAGAATGCTTTTCAGTCTAAGCTTAATAAAAGGTTTTAGAAATCTAGATATAATACCGAGAAATTAATGGATCTAAAACGATATTATACGATAATAAGTCAACAATTGCCATGACAAAAATTCTTTGAATTCCATAGAAGGATTAAGCACATATAAATCAAATACCACTTTCTACAAGAAGCAATTGGCAATAAAGAAATTGAGTTGAAATATTGCAAGATTTTAAAACAACTAGCAAATATTTTCACGAAAGCATTTCCACAAGTCAAGTTTGAGGCACTACGAGATCAACATAAAGTATGAGTTAAGTGCATTAAGAAGGAGTATTAAATTATTAATGCACTTAAAGAAGATTCTAGAGATCAATTATAGAAAATACTATAAACTACAAGTTAGTGCTTAGTTAAGTTAAAAAAAACACTAGGAATATTCTAGGAAAGAAAGAATGTTCATCCACAATTCAAAGAACTCTACAATTTTCTAGTGTATTGACTAAGATTCCTGCAAGTTCTATGGCTGGAAAGTTTGTCAAAATTGTTCTATTTAGGTTGGTTAAAAAGGCTATAAATAGATATGCAACCATTACTTGTAAGGTAAGCCAAAAACTATGTTAAGCTTAAAACCTTTGTCTTGAAACTGTCCTCCTTGTATTATATCTCATATCAACAAAATTTTTGCTTTGTCCTTCAACCATTTCCAAACTATAAACTAAAAATCTTAACTATCAAACTACTTTCATTTCAATCCCTAATCGCTAAAACCTCTAAACTACCTCCTAAACTGCCATCATCTGCCAACACATTTCCATTACTAAAAGGTATGTACGTACATGATATACTTGCAGTTCTCTTTGAGTGATAAATTTGTTTTCCATTATATTAATGATCGGTATTGTGAGTTAATATAAACTTGCTTAGGATTTCTATATTTAGCTTTGAGTTGAGATTGGTCATTAACAATAGTTACTTACATGATTTTATGTAGATAGCATCTGAGATAGAACACGATGCACCTTATGGAGCAGCCATGAAAGGAGACTGGAAATGCATGATTAAGTACTGTCAGGAACATTTCGAAAAAATCCACTGTCCAGTTACGCCCTCTAATGATACTGTACTTCATCTAGCTGTGTACAGTAAAACAGAGCACCCACTTAAAGTTTTACTTGAAATCATGAAGAAAAGAGAATCACCTTTAACTGAGACTGAATTTCTCAAGAAAACAAACAAATTTGGAAATACGGCTCTTCACGAGGCAACCTTCTATGGCAATTATGAGGCTGTAAGGTTCTTGGTAGAACGTTGTCCAGAGCTGCTTTTGGAAAAAAATAACTACGGTGAAACCCCATTGTTTACAGCTGCTGAATTTGCTGGGACAGAAATAGTGGAGTTTTTAATCAGATCCAAACCAGGACAATGCGTGGATGATGATGGCCTCCTATTACCAATTCACAGCCAGAGAACGGTAGATAACCTGTCCATCCTTAGCGCTTCTATCATAGGGCAAAAATTTGGTAACAATTCCTCTCTTTATTGAATTCTCAAATTTAAAAAGTATACATATATAAGATATTGTACAATTCCCAATTTCATGAATGCAGAGACAGCTTTACTGTTGCTAGAACTGGATAAATCGCTCGCCAGCTTGAAGGACAAAAATCAAATATCTACTCTTCAACTTCTAGCGGAAATGCCAGCTGCTTTTGAGAGTGGATTTCCCATGGGCATATTTGAAAGACTCATCTACCGTTGTATGCCTGCTCCAACCACATTATTAGACCTTTCAATATTGCCTACATATTCTTGTTTGAATACCTATATGTATATAATTTGAACTCTAAATTATGTTGCAGGCCTTCCTGTTAAACGTCACCACGAGGTAAAATCAAAGGTAAAAAGTTGGTGTCTGGCAAAGAAGAGAGATCTTGAGAGCGGTCGGGGGAGGAACTCAGGAGATCTGGGGAGTGTCTCGGATAGGAATCAAAGAGGCGGCCTACTCAACAATTTAAAGATCCCTAAAGGTATTATTGAGCTACCTTTATATATCGAGATTAGATCAAGTTCTCCAATGCAATGAAACACATTTCATTCATGTCAACATTAAGGAATCATAAGAATTTTAAATTTCATGGCTTGACCCAATATTTGAATCCTGTAGCCAATATTAGTTCGAATATAACTGAGTCGAAGTTTCTTTTTTCAGTGGTCACGGGCTACACAAGCAGAGTAGTTCTCCCCAATTTTTAACACCAATTGTCACTTAAAAAGGTGTATTAGTGAATTAATATAAAATTATTTTTATGATAACATGAGTTTAAACGTTTTGCTGACGTAATCTTTATACTTGAAAAAATGTGATTCGATGTTATAAAGTGGTTTTGGTTCACATCCTATTTTTAGATGCTTCCACTAAATTTAGTTTTCACCTTTTACTATCATTATTAACATTTCTTTCCATTTCATAATAATGTCTAGCTCTCATCCATGTTTAATTTCTTTCCCTTTCGCACGATCATGATGTAGTATGTTGGCTAAAAGGAATCTGGGACCAGAAAAGAAAGCATGTATTTGCTTTGAGATTCGCCGAAAGCCTAATAAAAGAAGATAAGTCATTGAAAGAAGTGCAAACTTCTGAAACCCAACGTCTACCAGCACAAACTTCTGTAACGATGTCATCATTGACTACTAAAAAGGAGATCCCATTGTTTACTGCAACTAGAAGGGGAACAGAAAAGATTGTGAAGCTGATAATAAGACTACATCCTCAAGCTATTGACCAGCGCGATGAAATGAATCGGAGCATTTTGGATGTGGCCGTCATGTATCGCCAGAAAAAGATCTTCGATTTTGTGAAGCAACAGGAAATACCGTTTGCTAGACTACGTCGAGTTGTTGATAATAGCAACAACTCATTGTTGCACCATGTTGCAGATGTAAACCAAAACAGTGGAGTAACCAAGCCTGGGCCTGCACTACAACTTCAGGAGGAGTTGCAATGGTTTGAGGTGAGCCCTTTTCATCCATCTTGTATAAGAGTACCGATCCAATTAAGGTAAAAAAATTCCTTTTTAAAACTTTCATATTTATCTCCCAATTATTGCAGCAAGTGCAAGAGGTAATTCCTGATCATTATGTCCCGCTCCTGAACGACGATGGAAAAACTGCAAGAGAGTGCTTCGAAATTTCGCACAAGGAACAACTGAAAAAGGCACAAAAATGGATCAAGGAAACATCTCAGTCTTGTTCAACTGTAGCCGCACTTGTTGCTACTGTTGTCTTTGCTGCAGCCTATACTGTGCCCGGAGGTTCTGATGAAAATGGCAAGCCCAACTTCATCAACTCTCCCTATTTTGTGATTTTCACTGTCTCTGATGTTGTCTCCTTAGCAAGCTCTTTGACTTCCCTTGTGGTGTTTCTCTCTTTGTTGACCTCTCCGATTGAGCTACAAGATTTCCACATCTCTCTTCCTCGAAAACTTATTGTTGGCTTCACCTTCCTCTTCTTTTCTGTGATAACGACCATGTTATCCTTTGGGGCAACAATTTTGATACTCATTCAATCAGAAAGGAAGTTGACAACATTACTCCTTTCCATTGCTTCATTCCTTCCTGTCTTAGTATTTGGAATAATGCAATTCCGTCTGTACGTCTCATTTATGGGCTCTACATTAAACATTCTCAATTTAGCCTGGAAAGCTCATTCATCGTCTCTTGTCCCTTGCCTACCATGGGGAAAAAAGCTCCGTCGAGAAGATTGACACGGGATATATAACTGGCATGGATGTTCTTCCTCTTTCTTGTTTGTTTGAATCTCTACCATTGATCATTATATATTGAGTGTAATAGCATGTATGGTTGTTATCCAGTTTCGTGATATTTATGTGGGTTTGCTCCCTTCAATGATGGCCTTGAAGCCAGTATGTAATATATATAGTGTGTCATGCGGTGGTATTTGACTAATATGATGTCAAGCTTGCTTCAATCGGTTACTTGTTACAAAATTGGGTGTAAGTTTATGGTTATGATTAAATATTGTTGAGTTGATTCAAGTGAAATAAGTACAAAAAGGGTAGGGTACATACGCTACAGGATGCTAGCTAGCTGGTCATAAGGCCAAGGGATTGCTTGACATTATGGTTGGCGTGCTATTTAATTTATATTGTTTTTCGAAAGGAAAGTACTAAATTGATGTTTTTAAGTATTTTTCAGTAGTCGAACCATCAGTCCTGCTCCCCTACTTGTTGGGGATGTGAAGATATTCACCTGGGATTTTATAGACTCTACATGCATGGATCTGCGCACACGAGAGTTCATGTACATGAATGAGCACAACTTTCAATCTAAAAGTACAAGTATAAGCTAGTTATTTTTTTTATTTTTAACCCCTATAGAATTTCACTTGATGTTTATAAGAATAAGTATTTTTGGAAAGCTTGCTTATTAAAAAAACTAATTTCCTCTTGTATAATTTAGATGTCATACATAAAAAAAAAACATATTTGAAAATCTTTTTAACATAATAATAAACGTGAAAGGGAAGACAAATGACAACAAAAAAGATAGAATGGATATAACTTTGTTTTGTTACCGTAAAAATATAGAGTTTGTGCATGACGGGCTACGAGTCACAAAGCCCAAAACCAATTTTGTTTTAAACAAGAATACACAATTATTTTTCTAGCAATAACTAAAAAGCATGTGTTTTTCTAATGGATATGCTTTGAACATATCTAGATTGGTGAATTTGAAAGATTGCAAATTGTATGAAATAAAAAGTCATGATTGTCATGTGTTTATGCAAAAAAAATCATTTCACTTGTGTACAGTGATTTATTGCAAAAAAAAATATATGAAATGCACTCGCAGAAATCAATCACTTTTTTAGAGATATATGCTTTAGTGAGTTGCATACCCAACACATACAAAAACTTGAAATGAATATCGTCCGGAAAATCCATAGATATGAGATGATTTTACCTTAATTCTTTTGTGATTCAATGGAATATCTACCCATACATTTTCTGTTTGAGGCAAATGTTAGAGGTCATGTCCATTATACATGGATATATCCATTAGAGAGGTTATGAATTACATATGCATCCTACATAAATTTCTATTGTCTTTTATTTTTTAAAAATTTAAAACATTCATTTATTCAATTTTTATTTAATTCAATGCAAATACTTGTTCAACCTTTTAAAAAAGTATAAAACAAGGTGCATGTTGAAACTTCAATATATAAAGCATATATTGTTGAAAAGATCTTAACATTTGCCTAAAATCCCTCAACACAGACTAAAAAAAGTGAAGGTTTTGAGCAATCAAATAAAGATCTATCATAATTATATGGGGATCTACCACTAAAATATTATGTAGATAGCATAACAGACATATTTATAAACCAGTAGAACATAGCTAGTTTCAAGAGAAGGTTTGGTTGCACTAAACAAAAAAAATAGCATTAAAAGATTATAAATTTTATCCAATTATTGGATTACGTTTAAATATTTTTGGGAGATTTATGAGGCTCGGTTCCATAGGAGGCCTAACTTGCTATAACTAGCTGAACTTTAAAAGACTCTAAAATTAGGCCTCGAAGATGTTGTTTGAGCTTATTTTGTTATTTTTCCTTGATTTTTCTAGATTTTATGTTTTATAAAAGTTTTTGATAGGTTTTTCTTTTTATTTAGGGATTATGATTTTCTTTTCTTACTAAGGTCGGTCTCATGTTTATTTAAAGACTTGTAAGGCATAACTCATTAGCCTTTATTTTCATGAATAAAACTATGACTTAGAGTTCTAGTGGGATAACTCTATTTTAACCAATCTCTTTCTTTCTTGCTTTTTATTTTCTTATTTGAGTTTCTGTCTACATCAGTAGCATTTGGAGCAATAATACTCCTTTATCCCAATTGGCATCTTAATTTGCACTCTCTTATTCCACTCTTTCTTCATCACTGACAGAAAATTACAAGTGCTTGCTCAAGAATATTCCTCTCGCTAAACTCTATATTCCTGAAACTCTTCTGATTAAGTTTAGCTGCTTTATAATGCATCATTATCCTGTTATTCAAGCTACGTCATCCATCACACAGCATAAAGTTGCATGCTGTGTGCATTTGTTGAAAAGGACAAAGAATCCATCAAACGTGGAATGAAGTTCAATCCGTACACGTATTATCAAGTCAATAATCTTTTTACTTCTGCTAAACAGTTAGTACTAATGGTGTTGAATTTTTCTGCGTTTGAGCATGCATATATCTCCGTGGTACCACAGCTCTGTGCTATAAAGCCTGATACGTGCTGGCCCTATTCTGAAGAACAAAAAGGTTGCATATAGTATATAATTTAGTTAAATCAAGATGTAAAGCTAAGCGTGGAACGCGTCATTTCAGTAATGAAATTAAAGAAGAAATTTGTGAAGCAAAGATTATTCCTAATTTGCTGCAAAGCATGACGTGCAAAACGTGCTGCTTTTGGATGAAATTGCACTAATGAAAAAAAGGATGGACAAAGATAGTGCTAAAATTCCATCAAAGACTTCCATATAAAAAGAAAAGAAAAGTATTCGATTAAGGAATAAAGCAGGATTTTATCATTAAAGTGATGTTTCTGAAAGACAAATCAGTATAGATGGTCTTGTAAATCATTCGAGTTCAGGAATCAAACTAAATTAATTTAAAAAATGGCGGGATCCATTCGATTCTAAGCCTTTCTCGTGACAAGAAAAATACAAAAACTGACAGTTGTTTGGGGGAATATGATTCAGACTCCATGAGGAATATCATCAAAAAGCTTGTTGCTATGTCATTTTCTTTCAGTCATCTGCCACTTCAACAGGATGAAGAATTCTTCACATTACTTAATTATTTCAAAGATCCTCCACAGGATTAAGACATGATTGGCATCTCCACAGAAATGGTGACCAACCAAATCGTAAATTCAACGGTTTGGTCGAAGTCATTAAATTAATTATATTAAAAATACACTCCGTGTCATAGAGTAGATATTATTGGTGGGAGAGACCATTGGTGATGGCTTTGAAACACTCAAAGAGAATAAAACACACTGTTTTATTTCAACAACAAAAAGCTTACAATAACTAAAAGCTCTTAAACACATCCTCTCTTTCTCTCTAGTGTTTCTCTCTTATATTTTCCACACACAATAACATAAATTTAGCTGCCTATTTATACACAAATTGAAAGTAAGAAAAAATCAAAGTTCAAGTGTGAACATATATAGTTGGCGGTGGTGTGAAGGCGGCTAGCGGTGGTTGTCGTCTTTGACTTTTTTTGGATTGAGTTTAATGCAACAAATTCCCCATTTAAACTCAATCGAGGGATGTGATGCCAAGCATGAACTTCAATCTGATAAATGTTTCTCCCTTCAATGGCTTTGTGAAGATATCTGCAACTTGATCATCTATTTTGCAGGATATCAGTTCAACTTCTTTGTTCTTCACATGCTCTCAGATAAATTAAGTGATGACATGTATCAATGTGTTTAGTTCTTTCATGATACACTGGGTTTTTTTGTTAATGCAATCACTGATTGATTTTCAATATAAATCTCTGTAGTATTTTCTTGAGAAGATCCCATATGCTTCAACATATTCCTTAACCATATTAAGTGGCATACAACTGAGTTGGCAGCAACATACTCAGTTTTATAGCTTGATAACGTTACTATCGATTGCTTCTTGGATGACCATGTGAAAGATGTATCTCCCATGAAAAAGACAAATCTTGTTGTGCTTTTCCTTTCATCCAGATCTCTACGTCAATCACTATCCGAGAGGCCAACAAGATTGAAGTTTTTACTTGAAGTATAGAACATACCTTCATTTATCGTTCTTTTGATGTAGCGGATAATTCTCTTCGCTGCATTCAAGTGAGACTGATCTGGTATCTCCATATATCTGTTGATAAGTCCTACTCCATAGAGTATATCCAGTCTAGTACATGTCAAGTACCTCAAGCTTCCTACTAAGCTTTTAAAGTAGGTTGGATCAACATTACCTACTTTACTCTTCCTCAATTCCACTCCATTCTCAATTGGAGTTGATATCGGATTACAGTTTTCCATCTTGAACCTTTTAAGAATATCTTTGGCGTAACCGTTTTGAGATATAAAAATTCCTTATTCTTTCTGCGTCACTTTTAAACAAAGAAAATGTGTCATTAGACCAATGTCTGTCATCTTGAACTCATGTACCATGCTTTTCTTAAAATCTTCAAACATGGCAGGATTGTTGTTAGCGAATATCAAGTCATCAACATATAGGCACGCAAATAGTGTGCTTTCATCATCTTCTTTCTTCACATAAATTGTGTGTTCATATGGACATTTCTCAAATCCATTTTCTTAAAAATACCTATCAATTCTGGTATTCCAAGCACGCAGAGCTTGCTTCAAACCGTAGAGGGCTTTCTTCAACTTGTATACTTTGCCTTCATTTTTTATTTCAACGTAACCAAATAGTTGTTCAATATAGATCTCTTCTTCTAGGAAGCCATTTAGAAATGCTGACTTCACATCGAGTTGATAGATCTTCCATCTATGTTGTGCAGCTAGTGAGATTATTAATCTGATTGTCTCTAGCCGGGCTACGGGAGCAAATACTTCTCCATAGTCAATGCCTTCTCTCTGTTTGTAGCCTTTTGCCACCAATCTTGCTTTGTATCTTTGTACTTCACCTTTTGCATTCTTCTTCGTCTTATAGATCCATTTGACACCTATTGCTTTACTGTTGTCTGGTAGATTAGTCAGCTTCCAGGTATCATTCTTTTCAATGGCATGTATTTCTTCATCCATTGTTTCTATCCATTTCTCTTTTGTGACAACTTCATTGAAACTAAGTGGGTCACTATCTGCAAAGAAACAAAATAGAGTTGTATCTTCAATGACTTGTGTTGCTACCCAATTTTTGACCTATATTTTGATAAATTTATAGAAAAAATCAAAAATAGCAAAACACAACGAAAAACCCAAAAAAAATTGCATTTTAATATATTTGCATTTTTTTTAGCAATATCAACGTCGACTCAACAATGACTTGAGTGGGTTCAACGTCGACTCAACAAATTTTGATATTGCTAAAAAAAATGCAAATATATCAAAATGCAATTTTTTTTGGGTTTTTCGTTGTTTTTTGCTATTTTTGATTTTTTCTGTAAATTTATCAAAATATAGGTCAAAAATTGGGTAGCAACAACTTGAGTGGCATCGTACAACTCTTCTAGATTTCTCATCCTTCTTGGTACTTCTGATGAGGATGATGATGATGGTGTTGGTGATGATCCTGGTGTGTTTCTCCTGTTAAGTACAGGGGATCTGTGCAGTAGCAAGCAACACTATATCCCGTCTCCTTCATCTCTGTGCAGCTTCATAAATCAATGTTCTGCTGTAGCAATATCATAGGAGCAACAGCAGCATCACAGGTCTGCCGCAACAAAATAACAGGAGCAGCAGCATCACAGCATCCCTGACCAAATCTTGATTAACTCCTGTCACGTCAACATCCAAAATTGTAGGGAAAATACTCCAACGACTACTACACTCCAAAATAGCAACCCATCATACATGAATACTATAGCTGGATGCAAATCGGAGACAAATCAACCTCCATAATCAAGAAATCCCGTAACTATAGAAACAAATACAACTATGGAAAGTCAATAGTTAATCCTTTTTTATATATAGTTACATCCTGCACAAGTTAGTTGTATTGTGCTCACGTTTTATTTCTTTATACCAATAAGAAGAGAATTAATTCACCACCATCCTCTGCTGCATTGTTCTCTTCCTCTGTCATCTTTTTTTCTCTGATGCTACTAGATATAGACAGATCGGGGGTTCCCTCATCAATGTTTAATTCCATTCCCTTTCTCTGATGCTCTTTAAGACTCGCACTATGCTCTTACTATTCAAGGGTTCTCGGAGGCGAATTGAGCAGCAGCTTCGATAACAGGAAATCTACTAAGGGTTTTCTTATATTCTTGGGGCGAAAGTTAATCAGTTGGAAGTCAGCAAAGCAGCGAATTGTTGCTCTGCCCTCTACGAGTCCGAGTACAAAGCAATAGCAGACTCTGGTACTGAAATTACCTGGCTGTAATCCTTACTACTCATTACTGATATATGGATAAGTTAAAACTTGAATAAAGCAAATCTGTAGGTGAAAAGGGGTCTGCACGAGTGTGAATTTAGATACGTGGATGAACACCATTTCTAATTTAAAAATCTAAGTGATAGATTATGGTTCATTCCATGTGTAAGCCACTCATTTTTGCATATTTTTGCACAACTCGTATGTGCATATTCCTTAATAAAATCAGAATTTTGACTGATACCTCAATACAGTATATCTTTACTTGTTTTGTCAGCCAAGTTGTAAATACGCACACAATTCCACGCCACTGCTAGGTATTGCTAGGATCTTGCACAAGGCATCGGCAGAGCTGGGCTAGCTAAATTAATGAGTACGAAGCACATATCTCTATCATCTAATGGAGCTAGCTTTATTGCTCTTTGTTTTTAACATGACACTTGTTCTATCAAAATGTAGACCAAAATATTGTACCAATTTTCTTACAAACCGATGGAAAAATTACACTTTCATTTTAACAAATCATTTATTTATTACACTTATAATTTTAACCCTTATCGTGATCTCTGCTCATTAAATTTCTGATATAATGTTAAAAAATTATTTTAACTCCCAAAATTTAAACCCCCAAAATTTAAACTCTTAAAGAGATCCAAGAAATAGTTTTATATTAGCTCTCTATCAACATAAAATAACAAAGAATATATATATATATATATATATATTAGAAATAGAATTAAAGGGACAATTTGTCATGAACGTGAAACACAATTTTATATTCCATGCATCTTTAAAGTTGTAGTGTGATAATTGTTCTTATGTATGAGAACAATTAAAGTAGGATTATTGCAAAAGGAAAAGGGAAAACAAAGAATAATTTATTTTCTTCTTTTTTGCTTTGTTTATTTTAGAAGCACGAAGGTAAATCTCCATTTCAAGCTGCAATATTATGGTTTAACAAATGGAGTACATTTTTTTTACTGAACTAAGAAAAAAAATTGACATAAATCTAATCTAATTATATTTATTTCTGTAATGATCAATTAATCAAGTTCTTAATATAGAAAAAAACAAAGTAATAATATATACTTCTGAAATCGGGTTAATTCAACTATTAATGTTGAAGAAAATATCAAAGATGGAGCTCTCAAGCAAGAATTCAATGAAAAGAAAAGGTGTATTTTAAATGATCAATACCTAGTATTATTTAATTATTTAAAAATAAACAAAAAGGTAAGATGGGTGAAGATAGTATGGACTGTTAGAAAGTTGATTTAATTTTTTTATTTTTGAAACACCGTCTAATAATTTAAGTTTTTAAATTAAAATAGTTATTTGATATAGTATATATTCACCAAAAACTGAATCTTATCAAATCATATTATTCTTAGAGCCTCTTACATGTTAGTAAACATATTCCATATTA
>Ga0307517_10007674_pt1 | contig 15679 bp, 10 predicted proteins | sample 23_EM_MG_FD_194515 | JGI IMG/M metagenome (GOLD analysis project Ga0307517, IMG submission 194515) | Populus trichocarpa ectomycorrhiza microbial communities from riparian zone in the Pacific Northwest, United States - 23_EM | ecosystem: Host-associated > Plants > Roots > Unclassified | place...
GGCAGTCAAGAACACAAGCCAATGATCAACACAGCACAATAATCACACACGCAATTTACAGGAAACAACCTAACCTTCATTAATCCATCAACAAAGGGAATACACAATAAAAATGTAAGTGTGCTATGCACAATCCGATCTGCATGCTACACTTGTTTAGGCCCTATGTAATACACATACATATAATGGAAGTTACACATAAAACTGCCCCTTGACAGTTAACTCCCTCTTGACAGCCCACTACAAAGACAACCAACTTCCTCGTAACTGCTCCGTAACTGCCCACAAGTAACTTGGTCTGCCACCCAACAAACCAAACTGCCCAAACTGATTTTCCCAGCTACCAGTCCTCATGTGCAACTCAGGGTGTCTTAGACAGTCCATCGTCTAAGTCTAGCATGGTGCGAAGCATGAATCCGATGTTCGCACGCATCCGTTATACTCGCTGCCGAAATCTGCACTGCCCACGCATACTGCCCTGCACTTGTGTGATGCCACTGCCTAGCAGCGACTCGTTAGCACGCCCTCGTGCCTAAGGCTGTGACAGTTACCCTTTAAGCAATTTAACTCCCACCCACGAAAGCAACTACCTGGAAATCTAGCTGGCTGGCATTCTTGTCTAATTCCATAAATAAATAGTCTCATCATGCCAGCAGCTACCTGTTTCCCTTCTTCACTCTCTGTAACATTACTGGTAACTTTTAGCACTGCACATCCCCTCATCTATATAACCTACATGTTGAGCCTCAAATTGGAGACATGCTTCAAACCCTCACCTCTTTTCACTGAATTATTTTATAATACTGGTTCAAAGACAATACCACACTCCAATGTCTGAGCACAAAACTAGTCTTATGTCAGACCAGTTATCGAAACCAACTTCAGTTTTTGGTTTAAGATTGTGGGTTGTTCTTGGTGTCTGTTTAGGGACAACCATTGTGTTGCTACTTTTCTTTATCACTCTCTGGCTTGCTTCCAAGTCCAAAAAGAGTACAAACAATGAACCCAAAATCCCTATTGTATCTAAAAAGATTCAAGAAATCAGAATAGACCAATCCATTAAGCCTAATTGGGCACAAATGCAAACCCACCAATTTCAAGACCAGGAAATGATTACTAGAAAGGAAAGGGGAGATTTTTTGTTGCTTATACCACCAGAAGAGGAGAGTCCAGTGAAGTATCATGGGATTCAGATTGACATTGGTAAAGGGCATTTGATTTCTTATCCGGGTTCTTCTGGGGAAGCACCACGTGGCGGTGGCGGTGGCAATGGTGGTGGTGGGGACTAGGTGGCTGCTATGGTGGTGCTTGATGTGTCTCATTTAGGGTGGGGGCATTGGTATACTTTGAGAGAGCTTGAGGTAGCTACTAATTCTTTTGCTCATGATAATGTTATTGGCGAGGGAGGGTATGGGATTGTTTACCATGGTGTTTTAGAGGATAATACTGAGATTGCTGTCAAGAATTTGCTCAATAACAGGTAGTTTATTGCAATTTTCATCATATGTTTATTTGTTTTGAAGAGTATTTGTCTTTTTATTTGAGCTCTAATCTAGAATTAATCCGTTGTGGTTAATATGCCATTTCGAGTGTTGCTATGTTGACGAATTGGTTATTGATAGTGTTCAAATATATGGTGATTAATAAGGGACAGGCTGAGAGAGAATTTAAAGTTGAAGTGGAAGACATTGGAAGAGTAAGGCACAAGAATTTAGTAAGGTTGCTTGGTTATTGTGCTGAAGGAGCTCAAAGGTAGTTTCTTTTTGCCTTTTCAACGATGTTTCCTTGTTTCTTGATCCAATAATTTTGGCATTTCAGAATGAAATTTGCAAGTCATTGCCAAAATAGGGTGGCTATTGTTTATTACCATATAGTTGTTTGTTTCCTTGTATTGTAGGATGCTCGTGTATGAATATGTGAATAGCGGGAACTTAGAACAATGGCTTCATGGTGATGTAGGGCCTTGCAGTCCTCTTACTTGGGAAATTAGAATGAAAATCATCTTGGGAACCGCGAAAGGGTATGATTCTATTTCACTTATAAACTGTCATAAAGGGTATGTTATCTTCATCCATGGCATGGGGGGTAAAAAATGAACACCGATGCAGATTAACTTACCTTCATGATGGACTTGAACCGAAAGTTATCCACCGTGACATAAAATCAAGCAACATTCTACTTGACAAGCAGTGGAACCCCAAAGTTTCAGACTTTGGCCTTGCCAAACTCCTTTTTTCAGGTAGCAGCTACATTACAACCCGTGTAATGGGAACATTTGGGTGTGTAGGTTCTCTCTGAGTGCTTATATTTGTTGTCTTAGAGTGTGGAGAAGTAATAATTTTTCTTGTGCTTTGGTAGATATGTAGCTCTCGAGTATGCAAGTTCAGGCATGCTGAATGAAAGAAGTGATGTGTATAGTTTTGGGATTCTTATTATGGAAATTATCTCTGGAAGGAACCCAGTGGATTATAGCCGGCCTTCAGAAGAGGTTCGCACCAGATACCACTGTCATTTTGTGATGACATATTCAAATGAGCTAATCTAATGAAGTCTTTCCCCCCCTTTTGTTCTTCTAATTTGTTATAATTAAATGAATAATTTTCAGGTGAACTTGATCGATTGGCTTAAGAGGATGGTTAGTAACAGGAATCCAGAGGGGGTATTGGATCCTAAACTACCTGAGAAACCTACTTTGAGGGCATTGAAGCGGGCTCTTCTTGTTGCATTACGCTGTGTTGACCCGAGCGCACAGAAGCGACAAAAAATGAGCCATATTGTACACATGCTCGAAGCTGATAACTCCCCCTTCAGAGAAGTATGTATTTGATTTAGTTGAAAATTTTCATTCAAATTATCTTTTTGATAATGTGCCATAATTTAGAGATGTCCTTATCAACACTATATTAAATCCTAAAGGTCAAGCTGGCATTACTACTTAGTTAAACCATTTTTAACCCTTGCTAAAATGGAGCAAGGACTGTAACAGTGTGGTTGCGGGTGCTTTTCAAATAACTTTTCGTGCCAAAATGCATGCCAATGATGTTTTTTTATTTTTTAAAAATCATTTTTGACATCAGCACATCAAAACGATCCAAAATGTACAAACCATATTAAATTTTAACCAAAAAAAAAATATTTCAAATTTTTTGGAAACGCGGGTTGAACTGCGTTCCCAAACGAAGCCTAAATAATGGTTCGTTTATGAGTTTGCGTCCATAGTTTGATGACTTAATTCTCTTCCCTTCTTTTTCCTGTTTATTTGAGAATGGTTGAATTCTGTACCCACTACATGTTATAAGACAAAAGTCTACTAATGAATTTATACTTTACAGCTATGTAATAGAAATAATAAATATTTCAATTTCTTCTGATGCTAATTTATTTTTCAAATAGCCTTGATCTCCTTACTCATTCAAAGTTTGAATATGTGGTTTTAGGACCGTAGAGGAGGAAGAGACCTGGGACACACACTGTGACAGTCCCAAGGATGGATTCGTAGAGAAGCAGGTGATGGAAATTAGTATGAAAGCAGCCGCACACTGATAAGGCAAGACAAAGACATCAAGAATACCGAGAAGAAATCTGTTGAGGGAGATTTATCTGAGCTAGATGAAGTGGATAAAGAAATATTTTACTGCCTGCTGCTCCATCTAGATGCTTGCGGCCTTGTGTAAAAGGCCTACTACATTATCCAACTTTGTGGCCATGACTTGTGTTTCACTCTATTAGTTATAGCTTCCGTGGCTGCGCAGTATACGGCTCCATATCATGTTCAAATGTCAAAATCAAAGGCCTTTTGCTTAGAAGCTTTGAGGTCTGTCATGTAATTCATGCACGCTATTGCTTGACTCGATCATCGTTAAAAAAAGAAAAAGAAATTGAAAGATTATGCCATGTTGCAAGTTATAGTTTGGACAATTGTTACTATAAAGCATCTGAGCAAACTGATGTTAGATTTTTGATATCATTTGGTTGCAGAGAAAGCTCATTTAGTGGTCACAAACTGTCGAGTTAAATGCCAAAACTCCAGAGAGAAACTGGCAATGTTATTTAGAATTTCATTACATTCAACATGAAAATTATAAACGTTTGGTGTATCAAATGTCAGCATCAAAGTTTGTATATTTAATGAATAAGACGACTTTTCCAGCTATAAGTAGGTTGGGGTTGGATCATATTTTTATTATTTAGTGTCCCTTGGCTTGCTAGTTGCTAGTTCACTATAGTTATGACTGCAATCCTAGCCGCTGGAAATGTTAGCCTTCTCTTGTTGCAATCTTTGGTCTCCTCCATATGCTTTCTGGTCTTGCCCTTGAGGCCATGGCACGAGGAAGCATCGATGACTCATTTGCTTCTTTTGTAACTTGAAGCTGACTGGTGTTAATCATGGAAGGTCACCTTAGCTTAGCTAGAAGTCATGTACGGTCTTTGGCTAATTATCTTACTGTTGGTAGACATTCATCGATTTAGCGAAGGTCACTTGTTTTGGACACTTTCAGTAGAAGACATTTACCCAATAAACAGCAACAAGTAGCTACATCATTTTTCCCAATTAGAATCGCTACTGCTACAGAAGTTTGAGGACAACGTCAAATGGTGGGGATTGACAAAGAAATTTGTTTACAGTAAACATCAATTTTGTATTTGTGGAACCATAGTGAGGTTTCGATTGTGGATGAAACGGGAAGGAGGGAAGTTACTTTGCTGACAGCCCAATGCATACCAGCTATATAATTCCTGTAAATGAGGGACATGCGCATAATTATTATTTTTTTTAGTTTAACGTGGATGTCCGGGCCAGCTTGCGTGTACCTCGACTAATCCCATGGACTCTGAAGTTAACGACCAAATTGAAGTTGTTTTCTTAGTCCACAAGGTCCCATTTATGTTCTTTCCACATACAACATTAGATGATGCGCTTGCTGTTCTGAGAAAGTACAAAATTAACTTCAACTTCCATATCTCTGAAAGTGCAGAACAAAATGAGTTCCTTCTTAATTTTTCCAACTAGATTGCAAAACATTGACGTGGAGGTATTATCATGTCGACAACCCAGAATGCTCATTCACAATTTATTTTAGAAAAATTGGTTTTTAGGCATGATTATTGGACATATTTGAGTTCTACTCAAAAGTGAAATATACCCAATTTTTGGGTTAGGGTTTATTCAAAAATATTTTCAAATATGAATGATATAATATGAAATATTAAAATATCTAAAATCAATCGTAAGTAAATTAGAAATTGATTTTAAAATATCAAAATTCTAACCATAAAAATTTGCCTAACATTGAAAAAAAAACCACACACCCTTCTTTTCTTTCAAAACCTATATATATGTGTATAAATAGCCTTTGTCCCCAGTTGAATATATATATATATATATTAAAATTAACAAAATGAAAGATTATTTTTCTCTACTTTCTCTCTCTTTTATGGCTGTTCCAATTTGGTGTTAGTTTTTTTAAGTTTATTTAGGCTTAATGTTGAAGTCCATCGGCACCAAGTAGTTGATTATTGAACCTTATAAGACAATTTGCATCTACCGCTTGCATCAATAGATAGGCAAAATTTGTCTTAAAGACAAAAAGTAAAACTAGCGTGATAATCACCTTCTTCTTATTTATTGCTTAATCTACACTTCAACAAGCAAATGTGATTATATTTGTTCTTCTTTTTTTTTTTTCATTTGTAATATTCTTTAATTGGCATGTTAGTTCAATATTTTATATTACTTTATATGCATGGATATATAATTTTTAATAGTATGAAATCTGATGTTCTAATATATAGATTTCATTATTAATTAACTTCAATTTAAGTAATTTTTGTTTTTCAACCTTTGGAAAAATAAATTAAAATTTAGTTGAATTTAAATATAACAATCTTTAAGAAAACTTCTTAAAGCTTATTGCTTTTTAAAATCTAATCTAATTAATATTTTATGAAGGATTTAATTCAAGTGATTTTTATTTGAGTAATTTTTATTTTTTTATTAATCAATTAATTTTTAATTATTTGATTAAAAAAATAAACATTTTGCACATGTTACTCTATGATTTTAATTTAATTTAAAATTATTTATTGGTTACATGTTATATTATCATATGAAGAGGAATGAGGAAAAATATATATTTTATTAGTTAATATGAGACCAATCAGTTGTAATGCTTGGCTTATAATTTGGAAATATTATTTTGATAATATTGAATACGGATTAAACTAAGAGGAGTCCACCATCACATAATATGGTGCATTAAGAGAAGCTTGTGAACATTACTTTGGTTGAGAGGGTATATTATTTTGGTAGAGAGGATTTCATTATTATTTTATGTGGTGCATAGTGAGAAATCTGAGAATTTCAGTGATGTGAACTTTAAAAAATTGATAATAAAAGATGCACTTCCATCTCACTATCTTGAACTTGGTAAAATTCTTAACAAAAAATACGCCAAAGCTGTCAAACAAAGAGTTTGATATCACTATAGTAGAAGTTGTTAATAGATAAAATAATAATGATTTTGTATGCAAGAACTACATCTTGAATGAGTTGAACAATATATTATATGATGTGTATAACTCAAATGGTAGTTTTCTAAGGCATTATAAGAATCCTTTGATTGGAAGTATAAGATTGAGGATGTTGGCTTAACAATTATTCTTAATTGGCAAACTTTTTGACTTCAAAATGATTGATTCAAGAACAATCATGAGTTAAGCTCAAGATTTTCAACTCATCCTATATGATATTCATGTTGAGAGGATTGTTTTGAATGAATCTTTGTAAGTGGCTACTATTATTAAGAAGTTGCCAATATATTAGAAGGACCTCAAGAAATACCTTAAGTATAAGTGAAAGGAGATGAGAATTGAAAATCTAATTTTGAGGTTAAGGATAAAAGAGGATAACAAGTTATCTAAAAGAAGAGCAAGCTCCCTTTTGATGACCCCTAGGGTAAATATGGTTGAGCAAGTGGAGAATTTTTATAACAAAAACAACCAAAAGAATAAGCTTGTTTTAAAGAGTAAACACATTGCTAAGAACTTTAATGGTAAATAATTTCATTGTAACAAGGTTGGACATCTGGTCAAGGATTGTAGATGTATGCTTTAGCAAAATAATTTTAAAAAAGGAAGGGCTACACAAGCTAATACATTAAAATGGATGACCTTTCTAGAAATGTATCATAAATAAACTTGTATACGGTTATCTTTGAGGTCAATTTTGTGAACAATTCTGAACTACGAGGCATGTTTTTGCAGAAAGGATGTTCAAGAAGTAGATGATGAACCAATTATACATGAAAGACTTTTCAACCTCAAAAGTACAGGGTATTGAGAAAGCCATATTGAAGATAACTTTCGAGAAATTTCTCAGCCTCAACAATATGCTATATGTTGTTGACATTTTCTAGTTCATTATTTAGCAAAAATGATTTGAAAATAGTCTTTGATGAGTTACAAATTTATACACATAAAGAGAGGGATGTTCATTGATAAGAGGTATCCATGTGATGGTATCTTTAAAATGAACGCAATGACCATTGTAATCAGGATTAAAATTATAATAAAATTGTATCTTCCTCTTATTTGCTTGATTTTATGGCATTAGGCATGGCAAGTTAGGGTATGTAAATTATAGTTCTATGCAAAGATTGGTAAAACTTGAATTGTTACTAACTATGGTTTTTTTTTTAAATAATAAGTGTGAAATTTATGTAGAATTAAAAATCCATAAATAATTTATTTTTAAACAATTAAAAGAAGTAGTAGAGCTCTACATTAAATGCTCTATGATATTGGATATTTAGAATTTGTGTAAAATAGAGGAGAAAAAAATGTTATATTACTTTATAGATTATTGTACAAAGTATTGTTATACTTATTTGCTAAAAAGAAGAAGATAAAGCTCTTGAAATGCTTAAGCATCACAAGAATGAATTTGAGAACCAGCTAAACAAAAAGATAAAGGCAATAAAAAGCAATAAAGATGGAGAATACAAGGTATTTTTTAGTGAATTTTATTCTTAAGATGATATTATCCAACAAACTATCACTCCTTATTCACCTCAACAAAATGATATTGTTATTGATTTTGAAGTTTGATTGCCAATTCTTTATATATATATATATATAAAAGAATGTACCTCACAAGAAGTTGGAAAAGATACCATATAAGTTGTGAAAAGAAAGAAGACCTTCCTATAAATACTTAAAGTGTAAGGGTGTCTTTTTAACGTGATGATATTTGGTTTTAAAAAGATCAAGATAGAACCTAAAACTATAAATTGCTTATTCATTTGATATGCTTATAATAGTAATGCATATTAGTTTTTAGATACTAATCAAGTATTGAGGATATTCAACCCTATACAATTATGGAATCAATGAATGATACCTTTTTTGAAGACGTGTTTTCTTTTAAGAAAGCACAATAAATCCATTTACTTAAAATGATGAATAGAGTAAATTCAAGTAGTCGTCATCAGATAAACAATGATGAAATTGAGTTGAGAAGTAGTGAGAGGGAAAAACATAAAAAATAAAGTCCAGATTTTCTAATTTATTTGTAAAAAATGAGTCTTGAAGTCACTCTATGGAAATGTCTTGACCCAAATCTTCTCATTAGAAGAAGACATCCAATATCAAGATTGATTCTATCATGCAAAACCATATATGGAAACTAATTAATATTCTATACGGAAGCAAACTATTAAGCCATAAATAGATCTTCAAAAGAAAGACAAAAGCTATTAGAATCATTGAAAAACATAAACCAAGACTTGTTGTTAAAAGATTCAAACAACAACTAAGTGTGAACTATTTTGATATATATTCACCTCTGTCAAGAATAACTTTTATACCAATATTAAAAGTCATTATAACTATTAACAAGCTTGAAAATACATCAAATAAAGGTAAGAAAAAAAACTTTTCTAAATAGTGACCTCGACGAAGAGGTATATATAGAACGACCCGAGTGGTTTGTTATTAAAGAGAAGGAAAAGAAAGTTCGAATGCTTGTCAAATCATTATATGGTTTGAAACAAGCTCCAAACAATGGCATGAAAAGTTTAATAAAGTTATGTTGTCAAATAAATTTAAAATCAATGAGGTTGATAATTTAAAAAAAAAACATAAATAAAAGTTATGTCATTGTATGTCTTTATGTGGATACCATGTGATTTTGGATAGAAATGAATACATGATCAAGTCTACCATGAAAATATTAATTAATAAATTTGATACAAAAAACTTGGGTATTATAGATATTAAAAATTGCTAATATATATGATGGATTAATATTGTCCTAATCTTTAAAGGTGACAATAACACTATCAAAACACCATTGGATACAAGTCCACATCTTTCTAAAAATAAAGATTAGAGAATACATCAATTGGAATATTCTTGGATAATTGAGAACTTGATGTATGTTATGAACTGAACAAGACCGAATATTGCATAATCAATTAGAATACCAAGTAAATTTACTACTAATCCAAGCATGGATAATTGAAAAGTACTAAATAGGGTACTTAAATATTTAGGGTATAACTTGGAATATGGGTTACACTATATTGATTATTTGACGGTATTAGAAGGGTATAATGATGCGAATCAGATATCCAATACTAAACATTTAATATCTACTAGTGGATATGTCTTCATATACGATGAAACAGTTTTGTCTTGAAAATTATCTAACAAAATATGTATCATAAGATACACAATGAAATTAGAGTTTATTTCTCTTGATAATGTTAAAGATAAAATCGAATAGCTTTGGAATTTCGTAAAGGATATTTTATGTTGGCCTAAGCTAATGCCAATAATTTTGATACAAGAGATTCTTGTCTAATATGAAGCCTTATATTAATAGGTATAAATTTTAATCTGACCTTTAAATCTAGTCAAAATTTCTCTAAAAGATTCTAGAGGCCCTATTTCTAACAAGGTTAAAATTTCAATGCCATATGAGTTTGGAAAGGCCTTTAAATAAGACCATAAATTACTTTTCATGATTTACCATGTTTTGTAATTGATTTAAGATTCCTTTTGTTGTTTGGTTTCAAACTCTTATTATTTTTCTAGATTTGTTTATGATATTTTTCGTAGTATAAAAGCATCATATAAGAGCTGTAATATTGATTTTTTATTAAAAAAATATTTATTAATAAAATTTTGAATTAAGGTTTTGTGTGGTGACCTTATTCGGCAAAATTTTATATTGGTTGTTCTTGTTATCCTTCTTTTGTTATTTTCATTTGGGTTAGATGGTATTAAAGTCTAATGATTCCTAATGATTCGTTGTTGTGTGGTGCTAAATGACCATGGATGGAAAAGGTGGTCGTAGAATATGGAATGCTTATTTAGCAGGAGATGAATAGGTTTTCCCCTAAGAAAAAGATATTTATGAACTTGTTAAAGATATGTAGAGAAAATTTACATAATTAACTTGCCAACTAGAAGTGATAAAGTTGTAGAGGAAATTTGAAGAATTATTCTATCAATTGACAGAGATAAAAAAAAAATAAATAAAAAATCATGAGGATAGTGATCGCGAATTAATAACCAATTTTAAAAACCATTTTAGGAATATAAGCAAGGAGGCAACTTCTTGATCGAGATGATTATGATATTGAAACTAGTATTTTTGATGATTCTAATTCTTTTGTGAATTGTTCGTTCTTATTGTCTTTTTTGTGTTGTTTTTATTTGTGTCAAATCTATATCCCTTGTAATAGTTATAAGTCAACAATTAGAAAAGCACAAAATTGCATGTATAATGGTAAGTTTAAATATACATCATAGATATAATACAATTAAACACTAGTTATTGAATACAATTATTTTTATTGAATATATAATGTTGAAGAAAAATATTGCGGATCCACTTACCAAAGATTTAACAAAAAAGATCTTGTATAGTTCATTAAGGGAAATAGGCTTAAAGCATTTAAAGATGAAATAGTGTTATAATAGTAACCCTATCTAGTTGACTAGAAATCCCAAGATTTAAGTTTAGAGGAAAAAAAACTAAATCATGTAGCATTTTCAGTAGCTCTAAGAAATTATAATTTCCTACCTATTCATGTAATGAAAATAAGTGCTAGCTAGAGCATGATAAAAGTAAGTTGTTCTCTTAATGAAGTATAGAAAATGAAGTATAATATAATACTTTTAATAAGAGGTCATATACATGAATGAATGAGAAATTGATTGCTTCTATAAGAATTTTTAAAGGTTGAATTCTTTAAAATAATAATAAAATTAAGATTTTTTTTAGTTAAAATAAATACAATTTTGCGAATTAAAAAAAAATATTTTTTTTAAATTAAGTAAGTTTTATTATCTTGATTTATGTAAAATATTAACTAAATCATAACTAACAGATTAGAGAAATCACTCTCAAAATCACTATCCTGAACTGGGATTGGTATAAAACCGTAGATTTGACTTTGATTATACCTTTTTATTGTCCCATTTTTATATAGTAGGCAAAGGCCTTGTGCCGCTGCTGGCTTTGTTGACTTTCCTTGAGTTTGCAGTCTGCAATCACATCCATGCGGAGTCTGATCACATGGAACTCAATCATGGAGGCCACAGATCAGAACGCAGGTTTTCACGGAAATATATATAATTTTGTTTAGGGATAAACTCATTAATGCTACTCCGCACATCAGATTAGCTATAATTCCAAATATACAGACTTGAAAGAGATAGAGAGAGCGGGTCATCTGCTTCAACATAATTTGCTAATTAATGGTTTGCAATGCACCGACAAATCAATGCCAATAATCATCAAATAATACGGCGTGTATAATGGATATCATTATGATACGAGGACAAGTTAGGACAAAAAATATTTCTAAATGAGCAAATAGCATAATTACAATCACAGTAGGAGAGTCATCATCGAAATTGCCCCCAACAACCACCATAGTTGGACTGGTTTGCTATCCAAAGAAGCAATGTTGGAGGGAGTTTGTGAGTCTCCCCCAGAAGCAGCAGCAGCAGGTGGAGGGGGAGCAGTTGGTGGAACATCACATGTACCAAATGTAGCGTTCGCCTGCCCATGAATGACACATTATTGGAGGCATTAGAAGTTAATCATGATAGGTAGATGGGAAAATGGTATGAGATATGACTGACAAGCTAACCCTAATTAATAATAATTGAAGCAAATAGTGGTGGTAACATACTCTGCAATAGGCAATATTGTCACATCCACAAGTAAGGTGTCCATTTGCTTCATCCACAGCTTCTGGGGCCCCCCCACCATCACTCCTCTGGAACAACAAATCAAAAACATCAGTTGGCAAACTACTTTGCAATTCCATTTCCTGTGATTAAAGTTTGTTGCAACGCAAATCAACAAAGTACCTGATAAAAATCAACAGTAATGAAGTTTGGCCAACGTTTGCCAGCTGCTTCATAGCAAGTGTTGGTCATGCTAATTAGTGGAGCTGAATTGTCCAAGCAAACTCCACTTTCATTTGGATTAGTTGGAAAGTAATTCTGAAGAACCAAGGATATCGTTTTTGTGTTCATAGGAGATGATTCGGCTCGATTTGGACATGAACCTGCTTTCATCCCATCATCTCCATCTGCATTATTCAAGTCACCGTCAAATGATTTAAATGATCTCATACATATCCACATTAGCCATGTTTTGTCAAGCTCCTAAAACTGAAACGTTAGACCTTCACAGGCACAGAGAAATCATAAAATAAGCTTTTTTCCCCTGTATTTCTCAATATTGATTAGTTAATGATGATACTTTTTGACGGGGCATGAAGATGGAACTTACATTGATTTTCTACTACATATTTCCAATTGTAGGCAATTCCCTCAGTAGCCTCTTTACTTGATTTGGAAGTGAAGACCACTAAACGCTGATTCTGCTGGACCATTTCATCAACAGTTGGCCAATCTTCACCATTTTTAGGCATCTTTGATACAGGAAACCAATATATGCCTAGGCCAGATGCATTAAAAACCTTGGTCAAGCCTTGTGGGGATGTCACATAATCCTCAATAAAAATAGTGACAATCTCTGATGGATTTGCAGCCAAAAAGGTTTCAATCTCTTTCAACACATCAATCGCAGGTTGCTGGAGATATATAATCATGGTTGGTTCACAGTCAATATAAAAGAGAAAATCACTCTTTCAAGCACGAAATAGATGCCAGTAAAAGTTAAGCAACATTGAAGGATCAACATACGAAAGCTGTGAAGTTGTAACAGTTGCCGTTGAAGGAGTGACATAACCAGATGTCATTCATGAAATCATACATATCTAGCATAAGTCCTCGAACCCCATTCTACAAGAAAGCTCAGTTCTTAGAAAAAAAATAAAAAATGGCAATTGTAAAAGCTTAAACAAGGGAAGGAAAATGTAGCTAAGATCATTCCACACTTAGCTTAGTTAAGCATTAATTTAGTTAGCTGGAATGGTCATTAGTTTAATCCAAGACTCCAAACAACAAAGCCAAACTTAATTTTCAAGCAAAGGACAAAAATCATAGCTAGGTCATCCAGGCAATGCAATCATGCAGCATCATCAATAGTGCATACCGATCCCCTTTGCCTTTATTTTGATAGTTGAATACCAAACCAGTATCCCTACAAAATTAACACATTCCCTCTTGGCTCTTGGCACCTAAATGTGACACATATCAAATATTTGACACCATACCCTAGTAAGAAAAAAGAAAAATACGGCGGAATGTGGCCGTCCAACATAAAGAAGAAAAAGTAAACTATCCTAAAAAGTCAAAAAGAGAAGGGTTTTTCCATATTTTCATCTCCAAGAATTGAAAATGTCAAGAACCAAATGCAGAGACTGAGAATCTTACCTTAAGTTGACTCGTAACCGTGTCTTCTTGATTTTTAGTTGCGATCAAAGCAGAACCCGTATCTGATTGAGCATTCGTTAGAGCAAAAGAGTTGTGTGTCGTTAACCATGAATACTTGTTGAATGCCAGACCTTTGACCTAACCAAGTGAAAATCTTTTCTGATCAAAACATTAAAAATCACAAAATTAGAGTAGCAGTTAAACACCAAAGGAATAATAATAAAAAAAGGACCAACTTTCGATGTTGGACTCAATGGCTGGATCTTGGTGCATCTCTGTCGGGTATTTCCATTAGCAGAACAACTTTGACAGCTTAATCCGGCATCACAGGTGCTGTTAGATGAACATGTCTCCCCTATCTGTTTAATTGATCATAGAAATCAAGAACATGAAATAAACACGTGTTTCTCTTTCTGGTCAATGAAAGATAACTAATGATAGTAACTTGGGTTATTAAGAAGGAAATTAAGACCTTGAGACAGGAAGAACTGGCAATGAAGAGACAAAGGAGAATGAAGAGAAGTTGGATGGGGAGAATATTAGAGAAAACATTTGATCCCTGCAAAAAAAAGAAGAAGAAAGAAACGAAAGGGAGAAGTAAACAACAAAATATGTTATACACAAGAATATATACAGAGAGCAGTGGGTTCTGATGAAGATTTGAGCTTGCCTTCATTTCCGGATGTCGCTATATCGAGAGAAGCAAAGAGAGGGAAAGAAACGGATAATTGGGGGGCTGTGAGTATTTATAAAGATTCAAGAACCTGGGGCTTGGGGCGATGACTGGAAAATGGACAGAAGATATGAATTTGGTGGTAAGAGAGGGAAACAAGACCTGGTCGTTAGGTTAGGTGTAACTTCTTTGTCATCTAGTGTCTGGATGTTTCGTTTCGGTTTCTTTTTCTTCTTCTATTTTTTTCTTATGTTTTTCACCTATTTTTAGTGATTTTATGCTAAATTAGTAATAAAAAAAAACTCAGCTTGCGACGCATTCTTGATTTATGCCAAATGTTGGACGACACGGTTCATTAAAAAAGAAATAATGGTGGCAGCCCCACATGTATTAAATAGAAATTTTCTTAGGTTCCTAACCACCTCTTCTCGAATACTTTTTACACCATATGCTGATTTTTTCCGTGGAATAGTTTTACACATCTTCATTTTGAGTTTGAATAGAATAGAATAGAGTACATTAATATATAGTCTTATTCTTTGCAGCTTCATTGATTTGTATATTTGAATTTTTCTAAGTTCTTACTTTTCTTGAGTGCAAAAGCATCAAATTAAGACGGACTTATGCCAAGCATCATAAGAAAAATATAATTAGAAACCATGATCAAGATTGTTGACATTTAAAACCGTTGTTTGAATGGTGGTATAATTAAGAGCATGCAAGTGTTCCTGCTCATATAATTTTCATAGAATGACTTTAATTTGTTGTCCTTTTCCAATAATTAAGCAAAAGAAGAAGAAGATGAAGAAGAAGAAAGTGTGAACCTATCATTTTAGCAGTCCTCTATTCTAGAAAGAAGGTTAGGATGGAACAATTCTACGATAAGATGTTGGGAAATACTTTCTTTAATGATTAATAGCACAAAAACTAGTTAACGAAGGCCACACGAAAAACAATAAGCTGTTAAGCTGAAGGGTTTTTTTTTTTTTTTTTTTTTTTTAACAAGCACGTTTGCTATATTTGTTTTTTTTAGAAAAATAGCATATTTCCTCTCGATAGGATAAGTTTCTTAGTTTTGGTTTTTGTTAAAAACAAATTATACATATAACATTGGGATCAATAGCTATCATGTACTTGAGAAAA
>Ga0307517_10007675_pt1 | contig 15677 bp, 16 predicted proteins | sample 23_EM_MG_FD_194515 | JGI IMG/M metagenome (GOLD analysis project Ga0307517, IMG submission 194515) | Populus trichocarpa ectomycorrhiza microbial communities from riparian zone in the Pacific Northwest, United States - 23_EM | ecosystem: Host-associated > Plants > Roots > Unclassified | place...
TGATGCCAAGACCTGAGATTCACACCAAATATTGAAGTTTTGAAACCCGGATGCCACTCCCTCTACTTGCCTCTACTAAATTAAAAAACCGTACTTTTATTCTGCTTTACTTGATCTACATTTGTACAGTTTTTTTATATTATTTGAACCACTGTAGGGTGGGTTATGTTCGATTGAAAACCCCTCTAAATGAGGTTGACACTTATACGTTCTTGCACTATAAGATTTTTTTAATTCTTCTACCCAACATGACGGATCGCTCAATGATGGCTTATTGTAAGCGTGAATTAAACCCCAGGGCCCCCGCTAATTGCGATAGAGGTTAATTGGTTCTTGACATGTTAGCAACTGCACCAGCTGTGTATTTCATGGGATACCAGCTTGGGAACAAATACACATCCCACTGGAAGCTGGATTTCAGGCTCTTTATGGGAAGAGTGGGGTATGCCTTCCTATGTTGTCGGTAGGTTTCAATGGGGGTCTTGTCCCCTGGATGTCTTAAGTGGGTTATTCTCCGATTTTAAACAGAGGTGGTGCCTTATGCCTTCGCTATCCTCACTATTCCAACGCAGTAGGAATGAAACCACACCCCCGAACGGTGCTGGTACTGGGGCACCGCACCAAACCAAAGCGTTTTGCCTGATCCTGGGATTTGGGGGAAAAATGGGCGTTTTAAGAGTGGCGTCTCCTAGCGCTACCCTGTCGGAAACAACTGGAATTTCGACATCAGCTGGAAAACCATCTTTTGCCTGACACTTCAAAGAACCAATGGGAGTAATTAAATTTGGGCCTTTTATTTGCAATGGCATTAATTGTTGTGAAAGTAATCCAGTGCCTGTTCAAGAGCCGGTTAAACAGGAATTTGGGGTCTTTACCTCCGGGAGTAAAATTCAATACTCTACCTCCTTACTTCCAATACGGCCGGGCGTACTACAAACTGGACTTCTCCATCACTCCCCCTTTCACTTGGAGCAACTAGAGACAAATGCGTACTTGCTGAATCAATGGTTTCATCGCTTTGGCCCACCTGAACTGGCGAGGAGCCATTTATGTTCCATAGGTTTTGGCACTTTAGATGTTCATAGATTGTCACTCGCAGACTTAATTCTCTCGGATATATCAGCTTGGCGCGTTTTTCATAGCGGAGGAGATTATCGGGAATTGTGGTTAGCGCTGTCACAAAAAAAAAACCATTTGGGTGTGTTTGGTTTGCCGAGGCTTCTGGCTGACCATTCGTTCGTTTTTTTTGTGGTAACTGGGGGAATGGGTTTTGGGCTTGCAAGTGCTAGGACTGGGGAGAGTCAAGGGTAAGCCCCTAAAGCTGCTCGTAGGTAACGCCTATCTCACCACCCACCCTTTCTCAATTTCCCCCTTCGTCCCAAGGAACCATCTTCATCGACAACCCCTCCCTGACGACATACAACTGAAAAAAAAAAAAAAAAAGGTTGAAACACTCGAGCACAGAAGATGAATCCCGTGCTCGGCAATCGAATCACCCCCCAAACCGCATCCCCTCCAGCAAGAACCGGCCGTAGGTCCCGCGGAGGCAGTTGGGCAGGCAAGTCAAGATGGGGAATCTGGGTGCTCTTCATAGTCTACTCTCTAATTATCCTGGGAGTCGGTATGGTCCTCGGCTCACTGGTCAAGTCCGGCATTGGGAGGCAGCCACCCGCTTTGCGTCGCGTTCCCTTTTACTGTTTGTCCCCCCTGGCCTGTCCTAGGACTCTTGTCTCGCTTGCTAATGAGCAATGCGTTTCCGCAGCTCCAATTACCCCGATTTCCGAAAATCGGCGTTTCTCCCTCACTCCGAATATGACTTACTTCGGGCCTCCGACTGTGGAGAATAACGCCGCTTGGGAGAATATTTGCGGGGAGGATGGCGGAAGAGTCGGTATCAGTAATAAGCGGGTACTGAAGCACCTTCCCCCTTCCATTAAGGGCGGGAAAGAGGGAGAATTTATTTATGGAATTGGGGTTTGCCATCAGTTGTATTGCCTGGTTGGTTTTACCTCTTATTTTATTTTATTTATTTTCTCGGGGGAGAGAAAATACTGACGGACGCTTGGCTGGGGTGGGGATGTAGAATAATATTAGGCTTGCAATGTATGACCACTCTACTATTGAGGACGGGTCCCGTCTTGGTTTGCCCCCCCCCCCCCATAGATTTCCTTTTTCTTTTATTTTTCCGTTGGAACGGGGGGATACTGATTGATCTTTTAAGAATCTGCAGACCACTGTATTGAATTTCTCCGAGAGGTCCTTACTTGCAAGGCGGACACTGCCATGCATTACTGGAAAAGTGGCAACGAGAGCGCGTGGGATGTTGTCCACCAGTGTTGGAGCTTCAACAAAGTTGTCCAATGGGCCGGGGGGCATAGAATTACTATTCCACGTGGTGCTAGTACTGATCACTAGGTATCGCGAATAGTACGGTCTATGAAAATATCATTTGATGGATCCATCCTTTCTTAAGAATGGGCCTCTGTCATATGTTGGAAAATGTGAGAGAAAGCGGTGGTTCTGTGTTTCGGCCGGGGGGTGGTTAGTGTATCGTACTGGGAAGTTCGCAATTTTCTCTGTTTTACCTTAGTAGGCACCAACGCCATCGCCATTATACCATCAGAGCATGTCGGCAGTCACCTCCCCTCCTTGGATTTTGAGAGTGATTTTTTTTTCTTTTGAGCTGGGTTATTTTTTTCACGCAGAAACTGCTGGGGTGGAGTGAATCCCCTTTATCGATCTTGCTACGCGGAGCCATATAATAGTAGAGGCACCACTAGACCTTCAGAGGGATGGAAACGATTGACTTCATTCAACATTGCTCCCTTTAAAATTACATCTCAGATTGGATTTACGCCAATCTTGGGTCTTTCGGGTCCGGGTCATTGTCAATTAGTCACACCGAGACCCGGGGAGTATTATTTGATACTTGTTTGTTCTTCCATTCCTCCTAACTCTTAGTCGCTCTTAGTCGCTGTGCGGGAGTTGGGGGTGCGAGAAAGAAAGGTGGGCCGGATCTGATTAGGTCTTTTAGATAATTAAGTTTGTCTTTTCCTGGCTCGGTAAATGATAAATATAATGATGCGATGCTAGGGGCAGTGGATGTGGTGTGAGTTTTTAAGTTAGAAAGTATAACTTTTGGAGTTCTTGTAGTGTATATACTGTCTGGCTATATAGCTGTAATTACCCTAAAAACTCAAATAATCGAACCGTGTGACATTTCGTTGGAGTTGCTTTCTCTGGTAAGGTCTGGTGTTTTATTTTTATTTTTTTATCGCTTTCAGAGGGGCCGAGCACCTGGTTTTTTTTGCTGTGTATTTAGCCCCTATTCTAAAGTAGGGAATCCTCAACTGCATAGCACACGGTTCAATTATTTGAGTTTTTACGGTAAGGGCGTGGCTTGCCGATATTGGGCCTATTGGATTTCTGGGTTTAATCGGGGTCGTTTGGTAACCGGACAGGGGGCCAAAACACACCAAAATTGCAGGTCTTCGAGCTCTCATTACCAAACAGGCATGGGCGGAAACAGCATAGGAAAAATGTGAAAAGGTAATTTGGTATAATAATAGCGCCCTCGCAAAAGAATTTGGGATTTTTCTGTTTCTATTCTCCTCGGCTAGTGATGTGTGGAATGTCCTTTCCCTCAAGGTATCATCATGCCTGCTGAGATCAGGGTTTTTGCGTGGGAAAGGGATCATACATTGCGACACATCGCACCCGCAGCTCTGTATAACCTCTAGGTAAAGGCCTAGAATAATATATACTATACTCCGGACACGCTGCGTTTTTTAATTTTTTTTTCCAAAGTCGAGTTCCAAGGTATCTGTGGGGATATAATGGCTTGAAAACACAGCAATTTTGGTGTGCTTTTGTCTCTGTCTTGTTACCAAGCGACCCATATTGGTTGAGGAGGCCGGCGAGAATACGTGAAGAAAGAGGGTGTGATGAGAGGTGTTTCCGGTAGTGTGCTAGTGTAGTAGGCTAGAGATTGTATGTTTTGTGGAGACGAGGTCAGCCCTTTCACTTGCGTCAATTATAGGGCGAAGGGGTGTCGCCGCAGTGAAGATGTACATGTACTGCAGGTTAGGCTCTACTGCTCCATACAATGTCAAGCTTGACAGATTTTGTATTCTTGCCCAAGTTGTGAGAGGTTATGAAAAGAAAAGAAGCATCGAATATATTATTACATTAGAGAAGGAAAGAAAAGCTAAACTCATATCAACAATCTAGATCCTTGTCATCAAGCGAGAAGTGGCCTATCACAGCTAAATTGTACCACTCTATCGGGGGTATATGAGTATACAGCTTGTGGCGTGTGTACAGCTTGTGATGTGTGGATTTGGGGTGTACTAGGCCTAGTTTCTGGCCCGCTCAGATTCATAAACAATTCCTTAAGGAAGTCTGGCTGGGTCAAAACCAAGCCATTAAAGCTAGTTGCCTCCCGTAGCAACTCCAACTTCCAAGCAGCATATTGCGCCAGAAATTTCAGAACTGGATCCGAGCTGGGGAGGTTGTCGCAAGCATAACCTATCACCAGAACAAGGCCAGCCACACTCTCGTTGTTTGGCTCAACCGTGACGTATCTGATCTCAAGGTGAAATTTTGATTCTGCGAGCCTTTTTAAGGTGGGTATGTTGAATTTATCGGCGAATACGCAGAGCTGAAGGTGTCTGTGAAGGCTCTGCCATTGATCCTCCTGCTCCAAGTGGAATCCTAGCGCCTTGTCTTCGCGGCCGTAGTCTCGAGTGTATGCCCATTCGGCGAAAAGCGTGAGTGCCTCTTCCCCCTCCTCTGGTAAATGTATTTTGCCCTCGATACCTTCTCTCATGTCGTTGTTGACGTGCTTGTTGAGCTCTGGGGATATGCTCGTGAGGAGCTTTTTATGTATTTCTATTATTTTTCTATTGGGCCCGACGTGCAATATGACTGTTCCATCGGACAGAAAGCTAATACACAAATGTTAATCATGGGACTCAAACAGTACTATATGGGAAAGCAGGGAGTATTAGTCTAACTCTTTGTATTTTGGGAGGCGATTGGTTGTTGGACTATCAGTCTTGGATTTTTTCTTCTTTTTTCTGGAAGGGGCAACGGTCACGGTGTGAAGACTTGGACAGTACTCATCAGAAAGACTCGCTACACCACTTGAGCAGTCAGGCCCTGACCTTCGTAATAGGAGACAAAACATTGAGAGAGGGAGTAATGCTTACCTGACATGATAGTAGGTTTAACGAGTATATGCGGTAGCCAGATATTCGTTTGAAAATTGCATGCGAGTTATATAGTAGTGAGAGTGCGATATGAGCACTGGGAAAGGACGGTGCAGGTTGACAGTGAGATGGAATCTCAATTTATATGTATAGAGAGGTGTCAGCCGAGTACCGTATTGTAGGCCTTAACTTAAATCCAACCCTTTAATCAAATTTATTCTGGCGATACCAACCTGGACATAATCTGATAAGCCGTGCAGGTCCCCCGCTTTTTGAACACGGTAACTCTATGCTGTAGCCCGGAGAGTTTCCTGTTGGAGGGCAACTGATATTTTATGAGTCTTGCTAGGTCACTGTATTGCACTTGGATTAGGGGGGGGGGAACCCTGGTGTTTCATTAGTCTGTGTGATGCGAGCAAGTGCATTGGTGTCGAAATTAAGCTACAAAAGTGTCTAAATAGGGTAAATCTTTTATCCACTGTCGGTTCATCGTAGCTAGAAGGCTCCTCAAATACTTGGGTGCCTTAACCATCATGCCTATGAGTATTCTGCTTTACTCCTCTAGCCTGCTCTACCGATGGTGTGTTACCCAAGCATTCAGTTGCAACTGGTATCATAGATATGGAAGCAGGGATAGAACGAGGTAAGCCTAAGGCTCTGTTTGGTTGCGATGGTTCCATTCCGCTGTCCCATACAAATGACCGTTTCAAAAGGGAGAGAAGGTCATTTTCACAGCAGAAACGGTCGCGCAACGGAACGCAACCATCCCAACCAAACAGGGCCTAAGGCTTCCTCGTTCTATCCCTAAAATTGGCTTTTTCTACACAGAATGCATAGGAATAGAGTTTACCATTTCCCGAAGGAGGGTTTTGTGTGGTCGGAAGTTTTAGGTTGGTAAAATGCAGTTTGGGAGGTATGATACTGTAAGTTAAGGCGTGGCTTGTCGATTTTGATTGTTGGGCTGTGGGGTTCTGGGTTGAAGAAGTTGTATGAAGGCTAAGGGCCTGTTTGGCAAACAAAGGACCGTTCCGTTTGCCACCATTCCTGCTGTGGAAATGACCTTCTCCCCGTTTTGAAATGGAAGGGAAACGGCCATTTATATGGGGGAACGGAACGGGGCCGTTGTATCTAAATAGGCCTAAGGGTGTGATGAGATGTGTTTGCGCCGATATGTGGTAGGCTGGGAGTTGTATTTTTTTATGGTGGTAAGACTAGTTCTTGAGCTGGTGTCAATTATAAGGCGAAGGAGTGTTGTTGGAGTAAAGATGTGCAAGTGCTACAGTTTAGGCTCTACTGCACTACACAAAGTCAGGTTTACAGATTTTGTGTTCTTGCCCAGGTTGTGGGAGGTTATGAAAAGAAAAAGAGTATCGAATGTATTCATTACATCAGAGAAGGGAAAAAGAAAAGAAAACTCATATCAACAATTTAGCTCCTTGCCGTCAAACTGGAACTGGCCTATCACGGGTTAAATGCACTCTATGCTCGGGCGGCGATGGCAACTCTCGGGAAGGCCTTCACCACAGGTGGGCGAGCCGTTCCCTCCGGGGGTATTGCGGGGGGGTATGTGCGTGTACAGCTTGCGGTGTGTGCATTTGGGGTGCCGTAGGCCGATCTTTTGGCCCTCTCAGATTCATAAACAATTCCTTAAGGAAGTCTGGCTGGTCCAAGACCATGTCATAAAAGCTAGTTGTCTCCCGTAGCAACTCCAACTTCCAAGCGGCGTATTGCGCCAGAAATTTCAGAACTGGATCCAAGCTGGGAAGGTTGTCACAAGCGTAACCTATGACAATAGCAAGGCCAGCCACATCACTCCCGCTGTTTGGCTCAACTGTAACGTGGCTGATCTCAGAGTGGAATTTTGATTCTGCGAGCTTTTTTAAGGTGGGTATGTTGAATTTATCGGCGAATACGCAGAGCTGAAGGTGTTTGTGAAGGCTCTGCCATGGATCCTCCTTCTCCAGGTGGGTTTCCATTGTCTCGTCTTCGCGGGCGTAGTCTCGAGTGTATGCCCATTCGATGAAAAGGGTGAGCGTCTCTTCCCTCTCCTCTGGTAAATGCATTTTGCCCTCGATACCTTCTCTCATGTTGTTGTTGATGTGCTTGTTGAGCTCTGGGGATATGCTCGTGAGGAGCTTTTTATGCATTTCCATTCTTTTTCTATCCTGCCCGACGTGCAGTATGACTGTTCCATCGGATAGAAAGCTGGTAAACGAATGTTAGTCATTGGACAAAAGGGGCGGGATTTGGGGAAGTAAGGAGTGTTAGTCTAACTCTTTGTACTTTGGCAGGCGCTTGGTTGTGGTTTTACTAGGGGGGGAGGAAGCCATGATGAGAAGATCGGACGGTATCGAATAAACTTATTAAACTGACCACCGCAGCTGGGCCCCTAGTCTTCGGAATGAGAGATAAAACACCTAGAGGCGGAACAGTGCTTACCTAACACAGTAGGCGAAAGCAAGCTGAGCTTGCTGGATCTTGTTATCTGGGATGAGCAATTTCCTTAGCTTGCTTATCTAAGGTAATTGTGGTCTAGCTTCCCCGCTGATACGATGGGAGATTCAACGAGTATCGGGTAGTGTGATATTCGTTGGAAAACTGTGAGCTAGTTACAGTCGAGAGGGTGCAATATGAGAACTTGCAAAGAGGGGTGTAAGTTGACGATGGGGTGGAATCTCAATGTATATGCACATGGTGCCGGAAGCAGTGAGGGGAAGTGTGTAACCCTCGCACTTGCTTTTTTTTAATTGGCAGAAGGGAACCAACCACACTACCTTGGAGTTTAGAAGCACAGTGGATTGAGTACTCGAGTATTTGTATGCAAGTATTCTCTGACCAGGGTTACACATTCCCCCTACGGCTTCTGGAGCGATACTCGTAAGTTTCTGACGTTTGCGAACACAACCGTTATTGCATATGTGCGAAAAATTGCCTGGAGCCTCAAGAGTTTGGTATACAATAGCAGTCGTGCTTGCAAACATCAGAAAATTACCAGTAGAAAAGTGAGTTCTGAGTACCTTATTCATTGTCTTAACCCAAATTCTGTCTTCCAATATTCTAGCGAGACTAGCCCCGCTTCCACCAGGCAATAATTAGGACAGGATAAACTATGGGCTTGCCCCATTCCATCCCTCAAAATTGGGCCTTTTTCGGCACAGAAGGCATAGGAATAGAGTTCACTGTTCCCAGTAGTAGAGTTTTATGTGGTGTGAAGCTTCGGGTTGGGAAAGTGGGGTTTTGGAGGTAATATGTTAGGGTGTGGCTTGTTGGTTTTCGTCATTGAAGTTCTGGGTGAGGAAACGAGTAAGAATGTATGAAGGCAAAGAATGTGATGAGAGCTGTCTCAGCTGGTATGTGGTAGCTAGAGAGTGTATGCTTTATGGGGTCAGCCACTACACCCGTGCCAATTATCAGGTGAAGGGGTGTTTCTATAGTAAAAATGCACAATGACTACCGTATCGCTTACGATCCGCTGCTCTATATAACTTTAGGATTAATAAATTTTGTGTTCTCGTCTAGGTCATGGGTAGTTATGGGAAAAAAGAAAGAATCAAATATATTCATCAAATCAAAGAGATAGAAAATAAGGACTTATGTCCACAATTCAGATCTGCCGCCAAGCGGGAACGGTTCCAGTGTACTCGAGGCGCAAATGGTATATGACAGCCGGGGGTAAGCTCCCGCGCCCTGGGCCCTGACTGGTTTGTGGCACATCGTCTATATGCGTGCTTATCATGTATTAGGAACTTTTAGATACGTTAGGCTTAGCAGTTAACCCGTTTAGATGCTTAACGAGTTCCTTCAAGAAGGTGGGCTGCGTCAACATTAACTGATTAAATTCAGTTGCCCCCCGCAGCAATCCGAGCTTCCAAGAAGCGTATTGTGCCAAATATTTCAGAATTGGATGCGAGCTGGGAAGGTTATCATATGCATAACCTATCACCATAATAAGGCCAGTTGCATCGCTTTTCCTACTTGGCTCAATGCGGTTGATTTTGGTGTGAAATTTCGATTCTGCGAGCTCCCTTAATATCGGCATGTTGAATTTATCGGCGAATGCGCAAAGCTGAAGGTGTTTGTGAAGGCTCGGCCATGGATCCTCTGGCTTCGGGGGGCTTTTCAGTGTGACATTCTTGTGGCCATAGTCTCCGCTGTATGCCCATTCAATGAAGAGAGTGAGTGCCTCTTCCCCTTCCTCAGGGATATGTATTTTGCCCTCGATACCCTCTCTCATGTCGTTGACGTGCTTGTTGAGCTCTGGGGATATGCTCGCGAGGAGTTTTCTATGAATCTCCATTTTTTTGCCATCTAGCCCGAGGTACAGTGAGACGGTTCCGTCGCACAGAAAGCTGGAAAATAGGTGTTAATCACCGGTGGAATTTGAGAAAGGACGTGTTAATCTTACTCTTTGTACACTGGAAAGTGTTTAGTTGTAGGGCTAGCGGCAGTGGGTTCACTGGAAGGTGGGAGATGTGCACTGGGGGGTTGGATATGGAGCCGGCGACATTGAGGAGAGCTTATTGTGCTCTGATAACACTCGTTCCCGCAGTTCTCATAACACTCATAAGACATGGAGAGTAGATCCGAGTCTGAAGGTGCGTATCGAAAAACTTGGTAAACTACTGCGGTCAGGCCCAACCGTCGCAATAGGAGGAATAGTGCTTACCTAACCCGGTAACCTCAAACAAGCCAGGCTCGCTGGATATTGTTAACTGGGGTGTGTAGTTTCCTTAGCCTGCCCAGCCAGGATGATCGTGGCCTCACACCACTGATAGGAGAGTAGGGTAGAGGAATATTCGTTGGGAAACTGTGGGCTAGTTATAGTTGAGAGGGTGCAATATGGGCGCTTGCAAAGAAGAGTTGTAAGCTAACAGTGGGGTGGAATCTCAATTTATATGCATATGGTGCCAGAAACAATGAGGGGGAGTGTGAAACTCCCGCACTTCCTTTTTTTTAATTGGCAGAAGGTAACCAACCACACTACCTTGAAGTTTAGAAGCAAGGTGGGTTGGGTGTTTGTGTGCGAGCGCTCTCTGACCAGGGTTACATATTCCCCCTATGGCTTCTGGTGCTATAGAAAGGTGGGTTCTGATTACCTTGCCTTAACCCAAATCTTGCCCTTCAATCAAAATTTATTCTAGCCAGACTAGCCTGCCTTCCACTAGGCAATAGTCAGAACAAGATACACCATGGGTTTACACCATTCCATCTCTGAAAATTGGGCCTTTTTCCGGGACTGAAGGCATAGGAATAGAGTTCGCGGTTCCTGGCAGCGGAGCTTTATGTGGTGTGAGGCTCATGGTTGGGAAAGTGGAGTTTTAGAGGTATTATGTTAGGGTGTGGCCTGTTGGTTTTCATTATCGATGTTCCGGGGCGAAGAAGCGAGTAAGAATGTATGAACCCGGAGGATGTGACGAGAGGTGTTTCAGCTGGTATGTGGTAAGCTAGAGATTGTATTCTTTATGGAGACGGGGTCAACTCAACACCCATGCCAGTTATAAGGCGAAGGGGTATTGCTGTCAGTGTTCCCAAAGGGCCAGGTAGGGCAGGGCGCGACAAAGCCTGGCCTGGCCTATTGGAATTCTCTAGGGCCTGGCTGGCCCGCCTATGGGCTTCGTAAGGCTTGAGTCTGGCCGGGCCGGGCCCGCCTATAGGCCGTATAGGCTTAGTGCCGGCTGCCTGATAGGCCGGCCTACATGGCCTTGGCCGGACAGCCTACTACTAGCGAGCCTCGATGCAGTGTCCACGGCAAAAATTCACAATTAATGTTTTCCGATTACCAAGTAACTTAGCATTGAAAATACAAGAACAATTTCACTTTATTAGCAAAAATACTTGAGATACAGGAGTTAGTTGATTAATTAAATTAATTGTAGAAGGAGAGTCGAGGACACGGAAGTTGAAAGAGGTGGGGGAATCAAGATACCCTTAAAGCGATCTGTTCCCAACACTAATCACCGGGCCTATCAGGCATGATATGCTTTCGCAGGCCGCTCGAATTCGGCCTATATCGGCATATAGGCTGGCCTATGAGCGGCCTGGCCCGTTGGGAACACTGGTTGCTGTAGTAGAGATGTACAATGACCATTGTAGAGCTCCGCTACTTTATATAATTTAGGATTAATGAGCTTTGTGTCCTCACCTAGATCATAGAAGGTTGTGGGAAGGAGGAGAATATTGAAATAAAGAAATTCCGCTTACTTTGTTTACATTCTGAGGCACAAGAGGTACAAGCCAACGATCGTCGCTATCAGGAAACCCCGCCTAGAGAGAGAAACCATACAAGTCGCGATCAATTCAACTCTCCTAAACTAATCGACAAAGCTCTCATCCAAGCAGAACCCACAGAAAGGAGGGGAAACCAAGCGAAAAAGGAAGCCCAACCTTGCCCGGTTGTCAAAATATTTATGCACAGGCGGTACTTCTCTTAAGACTTTTTCTTGTTGCGCGCTATGAGGAACCCTTTTTCTTCGCCAGCCGTTCGAAAAAAACCGCTACTGCTATCGTCGTGAGGAAGAAAGAAAACAAAAATCATTCCCTTATATGCACTCTGCCCCCCCCTACCAGCCAAGACTTAGCAAACAACCACCGTGTAGTAGATATAATGCCGCCCAGCCCACCGCCTCATATGAAACGCAAGTACTGCATATTTTCCTCCCAAACAAAGTCCTCTTTTGAACAGCTGTTCATGCTCCGTAAACCTCCCCAACTAGCTAAAACCTTCTAACTAAGTGAAAGCAAATTGTATCCCCTACAGTATCAAATGTATTCATTAACCTAAAGAGACAGAAAATAAGAACTCATGTCGAAGATTCGGATCTGCCATCAAGCGGGAACCAGTCCAGTGTGCTCGAGGCGCAAATGGTGTATGACAGCCTCGGGTAGGCTTTTGTTACATCCTGGGCTCTGACAGGTTCGTGATATATTGTCTATATGTGGGCTCATTGTACGCCAGGTTTTTTATAGGGGGCTTTAGGCTTAGCTTTTAAGCCGTTCAGGTGCTTGAGTAATTCCTGCAAGAAGGTGGGCCGGACCAAAACTAACTGATTGAATTCAGCTGTCTCTCGCAGCAACCTGAGCTTCCAAGAAGCGTATTGTGCTAGAAATTTCAGAATCGGATGCGCGCTGGGAAGGTTATTATATGCATAACCTATCATTATAGTCAGGATAAATGCATCGCTCCAGCTACTTGGTTTAATGCGGTTGATTTCGGTGTAAAAGTTCGATTCTGCGAGCTCGTTTAAGATCGGTATGTTGAATTTATCGGCGAATACGCAAAGCCCAATGTGTTTGAAAAGGCTGTGCCACGGATCCTCCGGCTTCGGGGAGCTTTTTGGTGAGGGACTCTTGTGGGAATAGCATCCGGTGTAGGCCCATTCAATAAAGAGAGTGAGTACCTCTTCCCTATCCTCTGGTAAATGTATTCTGCCCTCGATACCCTCTCTCATGTCATTGTTGACGTGCTTGTTGAGCTCTGGGGATATGCTCGCGAGGAGTTTTTTATGCATCTCCATTTTTTTGCTATCTGGTCCGACGTACAGTGTGACTGTTCCGTCAGACAGAAAGCTGGTAGACAGATGTTAATCGCCGGTGGCACAATTTGAGAAAGGACGTGTTGGTCTTACTCTTTGTACTCTGGAAAGTGCTTAGTTTTGGGACTATCGACCGTGGGCGCACTGGGAGGTAGAGGAGGCCCACGGCGAGGTTGAGGACGAGAACGGATACGTTGAGGAGACCTCGTATCATAATGCCCGTTCCCGAATTCATCGGAATAGTCTTCATCATGATAAGACATGGGGAGCAGATCTGAAGGTGGGTATTGAAAAACTTGGTAAACTACTGCGGTCAGGCCTAACCGTCGTAATTGGAGGAATAGTGCTTACCTAACACGGTAGGCTCAAACAGGCCAAGCTCGCTGGATATTGTAAACTGGGGTGTGCAATTTCCTTAGCCTGTCTAGCCAGGGTGGTTGTGGCCTAGCACCACTGATACGATAGTAGGGTAGAGGAATATTCGTTGGAAAACTGTAGGCGAGTTGCGGTTGTGAGGGTGCGATACGAGCGCTAGCAAAAGAGTTGCAGACAGTGAGATTGAATTTCGATTTATGTACGGAGAAAGGTGACGTAGGTGATGGTATTATCGCGTAAGTGTGATGGTAGGAGAAGGGTGTTGTGTTGTGTATTCTCTATGGAGGTTGCTAGCGACTGTTCACCTTAAGAGCCCGTTTGGCTACAACGGCCCTTCTCCTTCCGTTTCAAAACGGAGAGAAGGTTATTTTCACAGCAGAAACGGTCGCCCGACGGAATGGAATAGTTGTAGCTAAATAGGCCCTAAGTAGTGCAAACTCTACATGGGTAACCCTATACCTCCGTTCATGCCCTAGAACCTTCACTCGTCCATACTTCGATGTTCCTCCATCACATGTGCGATTCCTATTATGATACCTGACTCTTTGCTCCTAATACAATTTTTCACTGCTGGGATTATTCTACCATCAAACGGTATGTGCTGAGTACTGTAGGCCTCAGCTTAAATACTGTTCTTAATCCAAATTTACTCTAGCGATACCGTCCTGGCTATCCTATCGACTGATAAGGAGTGTGCCAGATTGCCCGCCTTTCGGACAGAGTGACTCTCTGTTATAGTATTGCGAGGAGACTTTTCCGCAAAAAGACTCTTGATATTTCAAGAGCGTTTTTGTGAGGCGGGGTCACTGGATCATACTACGAGTAGTATCGGTATGAGGGAAGTGGGGGATGTTTGTCTTATTAGTATGGGATACGGCACCGTACTACAGTACTTCCATTTTCATCGCGTATTCGGAATCAGGTAATATTAAAGATTTATGTCTTAATACCATGACCAAACATGGCTAGTCGTAATTTCTACTCCTTACATCATTTATTCTCATACCAAGCCATCATGAACCCATAGAAAGTATAGTGTTCATGCTCCTTGAAAGATTGCGGTGAACGGTGCCAGTATCTGGTGAAGCCCGTGTATGAGAATGGAGTCAATGGACTAACACTTTAGAATTTATTGCACTGTGTTTGAAAAGCAGCATCAAGGCTACCCTCAACGGTGAATGAACACCTTCCCTCATCCTACCGTCACAGTTGCCGTCACTATTTTCATAATGATCATCATTTTCACTTACCATCGGTTACATTATCCTCTTTGTATTAAAAACATCAAATCTTCGATATTTCAAATAATTCTAACACATCTTCGGGTGCTTTTATAGCAACCGTATTCCGAATACACGATGAGAAAAGAAGTACTTGGCAATTTAAAAAGTCTCCGGATGCTTTTGTGCCAAGATAGGCATTAATAAGTCAGGGGCGTCCGGGGGGTTTAAAATTGCCAAGTAGAGCATATTGTGCCTGGACAAAATTAACCGATCAACCGGGTAAGCGTGGCAACCCATCGCTTCCGGGTCCCCCAAAAATCATTACCACTTATCAAGCACCTCATAATGCCTTCTCTTTTTTTTATCAAGGCTGATGGATGGTATACTACTCGAGTAAGTACTGATTAGCGCCATGTATTTAAATTATTCTGACTTGTTTTTCTTGGCTGGGTTGGGGTGGTTGTATCAAGGAGGTTGACCACATCACTGCGAAAATTAGGCACGTCCGGTTATCGGTTAATTTTGTCCCAGCGCAATAGTACCAGAGCTGATAAGTAGTTTCAAATACTTGTACTCAGAACAACAGAACCCTATGCAATACCTTGTCTTGGCTAAACAAACTGCATAACTCAAGATTTTATAATACCGTATTTACCATTAGGTTATCGTAGCGACAAGACCTCTCAAATACCGATACTTGAGAGGCTTAATTGTTATTCCTGTGAGTATTGTGCTTTACCCACCTGGCCTACTCTGTCGACGGCATGTTACGAGGAGGCTTAGATGTGAATGGTATGATAGATGTAGAAAAAGAATGGAACCGGGTAGGTATAAGGGTTCTCAGTGGGTGAAACCAGGAAATCTGTATAATACCTCGGACATGTGTTAGGACTTGAGGTTTGGAATGGATTTCTGCGTTGTGTGGAGTAAGTAGGCTGGTTGCTATAGATTCCCGGGAAGTTGCCTGGTCCAGATGATTGGCGAAAAGAGGGGATGATGTGTTCACGGATCGTTTAGTCTAGTGATGCCGGGAGATGATAGCTGTGTGAATTACCGATTTTTAGGAGAAAAAGCTCACCCTATCCACTTATCTTGTGAATTCAATTACACTTGTTAAGGTGTCGATGAGCCAGGTTGCCATGACTGTGTATTCCGGTTTGGACAATAGTATGGCCACTAACGGCGGAGAGTGGGATATTGGTGTTTCGATCAGTGTTCCCAAACGTCCAGTCCGTCCGTCTTTTGCCTAGGACGGGACGGACGCCAAATTTGCGGCCCTTGGACGAGACGGACGCCAAATTGTAGTCCGTCCTAACCCATGCCCGGGACGGACGGCC